>Ga0209160_1000769_pt1 | contig 26491 bp, 28 predicted proteins | sample GraSoiAngelo_153_FD_186167 | JGI IMG/M metagenome (GOLD analysis project Ga0209160, IMG submission 186167) | Grasslands soil microbial communities from the Angelo Coastal Reserve, California, USA - 14_1009_12_40cm (SPAdes) (version 2) | ecosystem: Environmental > Terrestrial > Soil > Grasslands ...
CGTGATCGTGGAATTCGGCGGGCGATCGGTGCTCGCGTGGAAACCGGGGGACAAGGCGCCGAGCGTGATCGCCAAGGGCCCGGGCGGGTTCGACGGCGTCGTGATCATCGGCGGCAAGATCCTCGTCTCGAGCTGGAGTGATTCGACCGTGTCGAGCTACGAAACCGGCCAGGAAGCGAAGCTGATCACCGGTGTGCCGAGCCCGGCCGACATCGGCTACGACGCGAAGCGCAACCGCCTGCTGATTCCCATCTTCACGGGAAACCGAGTGGAGATCTGGCAGCTGCCGTAGACGTGTGGCCCGTGCGCAACAGAACGAGGAGCCGATGCACCTCCGCTCGTAGCTCTCGTTGGAGCACGTTCTTCCCTGGCGGGCCGCACAAATCTTGCTGTCTCTGGAGGGCGTCCGACCCAAACGCCAGCAGGGGACGGGACATATGCTTCTCGGCAACCCCGTGGGTACCCAGCGGAATCCTATCCGCATCCTCTTAGTGGACGATAACGCCGTCTTCCGCGCTGGCCTGCGCGCGCTGCTCGAGAGGCGGCGCGGCCTTAGGGTCGTGGGCGAGGCCGGGAGCGGCGACGAGGCCGTCGCGTGCGCCACAGCCACGCGGCCGCACGTCGTCGTAATGGACTTGCTCATGCCGGGCGGGGGCGGACTCGAGGCCACGCGTCGGATCGTTGCCCTCGGAAGCGGGGCACGGATCCTCGTCCTCACCGTGGTGCCAGAGCGGCGGGAGCTGCTCGAGGCGCTCGAGGCCGGCGCGGCCGGCTTCGTGGAGAAGACTAGCCCGATCGAAGAGGTCGCGCACGGCATCCGCACGGTGGCGAGGGGCGGGGTCTTCGTAGGGCCGGACGCAGCCAAGCTCGTCGTGCTGCAGCGGTACGGGCGGGACCTGCGGAACGAAGACCCACCTGCGCCGGGCGACCGCGCTCGGCGGTGAGGACCGGCGTGCTGATTCCCATCTTCACGGGGAACCGGGTGGAGATCTGGCAGCTGCCGTAGGCCGAGCGCACCCGCTTAGGGCGTGTGAACGTCCACATCCACTCGATCACGCGGCCGGCCGCCCACATCGTGGCGCCCGCGCCACAGATCGCGAGCGGAATGTGCTTGTCTTTCCGCACGAATTTTGCTATCTAGTGGTTTCTCGCGGCCCTTGGCGTTGCACGTGACTGTGACACGAGATGCGTCCGTGATGAACCTCGGCCCCACCCCCAACCCGCGGAATGCGATCCGCATCCTGCTCGTGGACGATAACGTCGTCTACCGCGCCGGCGTGCGCGCGCTACTGGGGAAGCAGCGGGATCTCGTCGTGGTCGGCGAGGTCGGGACGGGAGAAGAAGCCGTGACCTGCGCCAACGCGACCCGACCGGACGTCGTGTTGATGGACTTGGCCATGCCCGGCAAGGGAGGCCTCTGGGCGATGCGCCGGCTCACCGCGCTCGGGGTCAAGGCGAAGGTCCTCGTCCTCACGGCGCTCTCGCAGGAGTGGGAGTTGCTCGGGGCGCTCGAGGCGGGCGCGCGCGGCTTCGTGGAAAAGGGAGGTCCGGTGGAGGACCTGGTGCGGGCGATCCGAACGGTGACGACGGGGGAGCGCTTCCTGGGCGTGGACGGGGCCGGGTTCGCCGTGCTGCAACGCTACATGAAGGAGACGCGGTCGAGCACCTGACCGCTTGACGCGCGCAGACGCCTACCTCACCAGGACCGGCTCCCCCGCCGGTTGCCTGTACACGTACCGCTTCCCCGCGTAGTTGCGCAGCACGACCTCCTCGTCCGTGATCGACTCCACGTACTCGGGCAAGAGCGGGATCTTCCCCCCGCCCCCCGGCGTGTCGATCACGAAGTGCGGCACCGCGAGCCCTGACGTCCAGCCGCGCAGCGCCCGGACGATCTCGAGGCCCTTCTCGACCGTGGTGCGGAAGTGCTCCGCCCCCGCTACCTGATCGCACATGTAGATGTAGTAGGGCCGGACCCGGGCGGCGAGGAGCTTCTGCATCAGCCGCTTCATCACGTCGGGATCGTCGTTCACGCCCTTGAGCAGCACCGTCTGACAGCCGAGCGGGATCCCGGCGTCGGCAAGCAGGCCGAGCGCCTGCACCGCGGCCGGGGTGAGCTCGTCCGGGTGATTGAAGTGGGTGTTGATGTAGAGCGGATGGTACCGCTTCAGGATGGCGCACAGCTCGGGCGTGATGCGCTCGGGGAGGTGACAGGGCACCCGGCTGCCGATGCGGAGGATCTCGAGGTGCGGAATCGCCCGCAGGCGCCGGCACAGCTCGTCGAGCCGCCGGTCGGAGAGGAGCAGCGGGTCCCCGCCCGACATGATGACGTCGCGGATCTCCGTGTGCTCCTCGAGGTAGCGGAACGCGGACTCGAGCTGCGTGAGCGAGATCTTCTCGGGGTCGCCGACCTTGCGGCGCCGCGTGCAGAAGCGGCAGTACGACGCGCACACGGGCGACACGAGAAACAGCGCGCGGTCGGGGTAGCGGTGCGAGATGTTCGGGACGGGCGAATGGGCGTCTTCGGCGAGCGAGTCCACGAGCCCATCGCGCACGTCGAGCTCCTGCAGGTCGGGCACGTACTGGCGCCAGATCGGATCGCCCGGCGACTTGATCAAGTCGACCATCGCCGGTGAGATGCGGAACTCGAAGTTCACGGCGGCCTGCCGCAGCCGGTCGAGATCGGGGAAGTGCTCGGCGCCGAATCTGGCGACGAGCGCCTCCAGGGACGCGATGCTCCGCTTACGCAGGAGCTCTTGCCAGGACTCCATCCGCCAGATCCTTGAAATAGATCACCAGGTCGTCGCCCGGCGCGTAATAGCCCGGCACGGTGGCGCCCCTGGTGTAGCCGCGGCGCTCGTAGAACGCGCGCGTCGAGGCGTACGCCTGGAGGGAGGACGTCTCGACGACGATCAAGCGGATGCCTTCGGCCGTCAGCTGATGCTCGACCGTCCCCAGCAGCTGGCAACCGACTCCCGTGCCGTGGCGCGTCGGGTCCACGACCAGCCAGTAGAGGTCGCAGGTGCCGGCCGTCCCGGGCACGGGCCCCCAGCAGGCGTAGCCGACGAGCTCGTCACCCTCGTAGGCGCCGAGGAAGCGGTAGTCGCCGTCGCCGGCGAGAGAGTCGTCCAGCAGCTCGACGGCGATCGCCACCTCGTCCTCGCGGAAGAGGCCGGCCGCCCGCGTCAGCCGCTCAAGCCGTGCGCGGTGCGCGGGTCCGACGGGACGGAGCGAGCAGCTCACGCGCCGCCTTGGCGCCCTGCGCCTCGCGGAGCGCCACCTCGGCAATGCGGCGGACCAGCTCCGCGTAGTCCCACCCGGCCGTCTGCGCCATGCGCGACAGGCCGGCATCGTCGTTGAGGTCGGGATTCGGGTTGACGTCGAGCACCCAGGGCTGGCCCTGCTCGTCCACGCGCAGGTCCACCCGGCCGTACCCCGTGCCCTGCATCACCCGCCACGCCGCCTCGGCCGTCCTGGTGAGCGCTCCGGCCAGTCGCTGCGGGATGTTCGCCGGGCACACGGGGACGCTGCCCAGGTCTTCCGGGGATCCGCGGTCCCACTTGGCGGCGTGAGTAAGGATCGGCCACGCACCCTCCGGCATGCCGGCGAAGTCGATTTCGGCGATGGCGAGCGTACGGGTGCCGACGAACCCGACGTTGAACTCCCGCCCGGGAACGTACTGCTGTACCAGCACCTCGTCGAACTGCTCGGTCATCGCCGCCGTGCGGGCCCGTAGGCCCCGGCGGTCGGTCACGACGGAGCCCCGGTCGATACCGGCGCTCGCGTCCTCGGCGGCGGGTTTCACGATCGCTGGAAGGGGGAAGTCGTCGTCGATCTTCCCCTGGGCGAGCGTCCAGCGCGGGATGGGGAGCCCTGCGTCGGCGAGCAGCGCGTTGGCGACGGCTTTGCGGCGGCAGGCGGCGAGGGTCCAGAGGCCGCACCCGGTGAAGGGAACGCCGGCGAACTCGAGCGTCCCCACGACGTGCTCCTCCCACTCGCTCTTGCCGTGCACCCCCTCGCACAGGTTGAAGACGAGGTCCGCCGAGCGGCAGATCTGGAGCCAGCGCATGTCGTGCCGGACGCCGAGGCGCCGGACCTCGTGGCCCATCGCGTCGAAGATCACCGCGATTTCGCCGACGGCGTTCATGACGCTGCGGACGTCTTCGGGCGTCCAGTCTTCCGCCCCCGGGTCGTACAGGATGACGACCTTCACGCCGACGCCTCCAGGGCGAACGCGCGGGTCGCCGGGAGTCGCACTGGCTGGCCGGTGAGGCGCCGCCACGCGATGTGCACCACGTCCTGGATGAGCTCGTCGTAAGAGAAGCCGGCGGCCCGCGCCGCCTTGGGGAAGCAGGAGTTCATGGCCGGGTCGGGGATGATTCCGGGGAGCGGGTTGAGCTCCAGCACGTTGGGAACGCCGAAGCGGTCGACGCGGATGTCCACGCGGCACCAATCCCGGCAGCCGAGCACGAAATAGGCGTCGAGGGCCGTGCGCTCGATCTCGCGGTACAGCTCCGGCGCGACGGGTGCGGGGCACTGGAAGATCGCCAGCGGATGCTCCGGCGTGTCCCATACCCACTTCGCCTCGTAGCCGTAGACCGGCGGCGCGCCGGGCGGCAACGCCGCGAAGTCGAAGCCGACGACCGGGAAGCAGGAGGCCTGCGGCCCGTTACCGAGTATCGCCACCGTGAACTCGGGGCCCGGCAGGTAGGTCTCGACGAGCACCGGCTCGGCGTAGCGGTCCAGCAGGCAGAGCACCCGCTCCCGGAGCTGCGCCGGAGTCTCACACAGGTTGTTGACGAAGATGCCCTTCCCCGACCCCTCGCACACCGGCTTGACGAACACCGGATAGGGGAGCGACACGCGCGCCAGGTCCTGCGGCCGTTCGACGCAGACGAACGGCGCCGTCGGCACCCCGCGGTAAGCGAGCAGCTCCTTGGTGCGCGCCTTGTGCAGCGACAGCGCGAGGGTGAGCGGGTCGGAGCCCGTGTAGGGGATGCTGAAGTACTCGCAGATCGCGGGGACCAGGGACTCGCGGTTTTGGCCGTGCAGCCCTTCGGCCATGTTGAAGACGAGATCGGGATGGGCGAGGGCGAGTTTCTGGGGGAAGAATTCGTCGGCTTCGAGCCGGGTCACGCTGCCGAAGAGACCGAGAGCCTCCTCCACAGCCGCGATGGTGGATGGGTCGTCCCACTCGGCGAACGCGTCGCTCGGACCTGGAGGCTCGTCGGTGGTGCTGCGGTCGGGTTTCTCGTTGTATGCGAGACCGATGCGCATGTGGTCTCGGGCACCCTCCTACAAAAAAGGCCGCTCCGTGGTGCGGTCCGTGAATTGAAAACGAGTAGTCGACTAGACAATAAGAAACGGCGGAGCGATGCGCAATAGGGAAATCGGATTTTTTCTGACGTCAGACTTTGTGGTATGCAACGCGCGCGGCGTCGTGGCGATCGTCGGCGACGTACACCTCGAAGTCGCAGAACAGCGCGGGCGCCTCGCGCTGCAGCACGCGGAGACACGCGATCGCCATCCCCCGGATCTCGAGCTCGGCGCCTTCGGAGGTGCGCAACTCGAGCATTGTGCGCCACGCGCGGGCGTTCCCGGAGACGACGATCTTCACCTCGGTCGCGTTCGGCAACACGCTGCGCGCCGCCTCGCGCGCCATTTTGCGGCGATGGACTTTGTCGGCGATCCCGGCGTGACGCTCCATCAGGCCCGCGACCGCCCGCACGTATGCCGCCTGCGCGGCGGCCACCTGCTGCTCCCACTCGGCCTCGAGCGTCGCGTCCCCGACGATCGCCGGCGGCATGACGAAGGCCGCGTGCGATTCGTCCACGTAGCGCTGGGAGATCTGGGAGTAGCCGAAACCGGCGCGGTGCCGGACGAGCTCGTGAGAGCAGGAGCGGGAGATCCCCTCGATCAACAGGACGTAGACGGAGTGCTCCAGGACCGACCCGTGCCCCTGCTTCTTGATGTTCTCCAGGTACTCGGCCGTCGTGCGCTGGGCCGGGTTGTGCTGGCTCATGTAGCAGAGGCGGCCCGCGTACTCGGCCAGCCGCTCGCCGGGGGACGCCTCCCCTCGCCACTCGACCCGGAGGTGCTCGGGCTCGAGGAACTCGGGGCGGGCGAGCAGCGTGACGCGGGGCGCGCGGAAGATTTCCATCAGGTGTGGGGTGTCAGGTGCCGGGTGTCAGGGGTTCGCGAGCGAGATCCAGTTTTGGAACGGACCACCCGGCGGTGCGCTCGATCTCGCGCAGGCGGGCAGCGATGTCGTCGGGAATCGGCGCGGCGTCGGGACCGACCTTCAGGTCGGCGAGCGGCTCCCAATCGGTCGCGGGAAGGATAACGCCGGGATTGAAGATGCCCAGCGGGTCGTACGTGCGCTTGAGGTCGCGGAACAGCGCCACGACCTCGGCGCCGTAAAAGCGCTCCACCAGTCCCGCCCGCAGCCGGCCGTCGCCGTGCTCCCCGCTGGGCGTGCCCCCGAGCCGCACCAACAGATCCGCGGCGTCCGTGAACAGCCCCGCGATCGCGTCGCGCCAGCCGGGGCGGCTCGTGTCGGGGAGCGCGTTCACGTGCACGTGCCCGTCGCCGGCGTGGCCGAACATGGCGACGGCGAGGTCGCGCCGCTCGGCGGCCGCACGGATGCCCTCGACGTAAGCCCCGAGCCGCTCCTGGGGAACGCACCCGTCTTCCACCACCTGGAGCGAGCGTCGCGTCTCGGAGAGGCGGGCGAGGACGGGGCTCGCGAGCTTGCGAATCGCCCACAGCCGCTCGAGGCCCGAGCGGTCCAACGCCGTCTCCACGTGCGCCGTTACGGACTTGAGGCCGCGCACGGCGTCGCTCACGACACCCCGGGCGGCCGCCGCGGTGTCGCGCTCGAACTCGAGGAGCAGGACTGCGGCGAGTCCAGAAGGCAGCACGGCCCCGGCTTGCTCCACCAAAGCAAGGAACGTGCGGTCGAGCAGCTCCACCGCCGAGGGGTTGAGCGCCACGAGGTAGGGGAGCGCGCCCACCAGCGCGTCGAGCGTGGCAAAGCCGAGGACGGCCCCGGCCACGTCGGGCGGGATCGGCTCGAGCCGCCACTGGACGGCCGTGATGAAGCCGAGGGTGCCTTCCGAGCCGATGAGGAGGTCCAGCTCGTCCCCCGACTCGGCGAAGCGGTCGAGGGCGTAGCCCCCGGAGTTCTTCCGGGTGCGGGGGAATCGCGCCCGTACGAGGTCGCTCGAGGCCGGGTCGAGGCGCCAGCGCCCCGGTCCGCCACCGCGGCTCACGCGGCGGATGGCGCCATCGTCGCCGACCGCCTCGAGGGCCTCCACCCACTGGCGCACGCTGCCGCAGCGCACGGAGCGGGGGCCCGCCGCGTTCGTGGCGACGAGGCCGCCCGAGGTGGCGAAGGCTCCCGACGCCGGGTCGGGAGGGAGTCGCAACCCGAACGGCCGTGCGGCTCCGTTCACCTGAGCCCATGTCACCGACGCGCCGACCCAGATACGGCGTCGCTCCCAGCTGGGCTTGGTCCACGCGAACCCCTGGCTCAGATCCACGATCACGCCGCGGCCCACGCTGCCGCCCGCCATGCCGCTCCCACCGCCCCGGGCCACGAGAGGCGTGCCCGTCTCCGCCGCCCAGCGAACCAGCTGCTGCAGGTCCTCGACTCCGCGTGGGATCGCGACGCCGGTGGGGACGATGCGGTAGATCCCCGCCCCTTCGGAGTAGGCGGCGCGGATGCGCTCGTCGGTCCAAAGGCCCGGGAAGGGGGAGCGGGGAAGGGGCGTCGACACGCTGCCGGAAGTTACCACGCGCCAGGGACCACGCACTACGTGCCGGTCAGCTTGACACCCTGAGGGCCCCGGGTGATGCTTGACCGTTCCCATGGCGATCGACGCACCGCGCGCCCAACTCATTCATATCGAGACCGACCGCCGGCTCGGTCACGAGTGGGACGAATGGGACGGCGGCCCGCTCCCCAACGGCGGCGACTTCTCCGCGCCCCCAGGCCTGTTCTTCCGCTATGCCGCACTCACCCTGGTCGTGCTGTGCGCCGCGGCGGCGGGCGTCTTGTTTCTGCTCTCGCCCCGGCTCGCCGCGGTGGCACCTGCGCTGCCCCGCGCCGTGGGCTGGGCCGTCGCGGGGGCGTTCAGCCTCGCGAGCCTGTGGCTCGCCGCCCTCGCCGTTTCGTTCTATGGAGGCGTGGCCCTGCTTCCCGAGCGCCTGCTCGAGCGCGGGCCGTTCCTCCGGCTCATGAACCTCACGTCGCAAGTCGCGCGGCTGGTGGGGCGGCGCGATTGGGTGGAGCACGCGGCGATCGACGTGTACAACGCTCTGGCGGAGCAGCGTGGGCGGAAGGTGGGGAAGGGCGAGTTGCTGGTGCTCATCCCGCGGTGCCTCTCGAAGCAGGCGCTGGACGGCGTGCTGGCGATCGCCGGGCGTTACGAGGTGCCGGTGTTCGTGGCGACGCGCGGCCAGCTGGCGCGGCGCGTGATCCGCGAGCGGCGGCCGCGGGCCGTCGTCGCCGTCGCCTGCGAGCGCGACATGATGACGGGCCTGCGCGACGTCGCGGGCAAGCTCCCGGTGCTCGGCCTCACGATGCGGCTCGCCAACGGCCCCTGCCGCGACGCGATGATCGATCTGGACGTGATGGAGAGCTGGGTGCGAGGGCTCGTCGGCGCCTGAGCGTCCGCCCGACACGCTACCGCGCGATCGCGCCCAGCCTGTCCTTCAATTTCCCCAGCAGTCGCTCCGCGATCTTGTACCCTTCGTGCTCCTTGGGCACCACGACCTCGAGGTCGCGCTCGGTGCGGGAGGGATCGTAGCGTGGCCGGTACACGGCCTCCAGCGTGACCGTGCTCTCGCCCGGTACGTACGGGTCGGCCCAGCAGCGGATCTTCACCGTGGTCGCGAGGTTCGGGACGTCGCCCCGGGTCGCATGCGACGTCTTCGCCGCCGTGTCGTACCAGGCCGTCTCGAGGTAGCCGTCCCGTTGACTCGCCACCGTCACCCGCAGGCTCTCGGCTGCGACCAGGCTGTCGAGCGCCGCGATCACGCGGGCCGGGCGCGCGTTGATGACCAGCGCAGGTGTCGCCGGGTAGGGCATGAACGGCGGGCGCGTGGTCGCCGGGGTGCAGGCGGCGATGAAAACTAGAATGCGGAACCGCACTTGCATTAATGCCTGTGCGGCGGCGTCGCGGGGGCGTGCTCGTGCTCCGCCGCACGGTTCATCATCTCAGCCTGCATCGTCGTGCGGGGAATCCCTGCCGCGTGCTCGAACACGAGCTTCCCACCGAGCACGGCCGTCCAGATGATGCCCACGAGCCCCGCGAGGCTCACCACCCGCAATCCCAGCTCCTCGGCGCCGCTGAGCCGCGCGCGCCGGAACAGCTTCCACGCGAGCACGGCGGTGAAGATACCCATCGTGGTGAGCGCGAGCGTCTCGTGCATCTCCATCAGATCGTGGATCGCTTCGCCGTGCTCGATGACGTCCTGCGCCCGCAGCCCGGCGAGCACGGCGACCCACCCCCCGACGACGCCCGCCCACAGCGTCCAGAGCGCCGCGGCTTGCAGCGACGCGCGCTTCGTCAGGCCGGCGGCGACGTCGAAGAGCACGGTCGTGAACAGCAGGGCCGCGGGCAGATCGTTCACCGCCGCGTGAAAGCGAGGCCAGTCATAGCCGAACATGCGGACGTCCTTTAGGCAGGGGTGGGTGGAGCAGCGTCAGATGCCGAGGTCCACGACCCGGGGCGGGTCGGCGGAGTAGTCGTAAAACCCCTTGCCGCTCTTCCGTCCCATCAGCCCCGCGGTGACCATGCGCTTGAGCAGCGGTGGCGGCGCGTATTTCTGCTCCCGATACTCGGTGAACATGATCTCGGCGATCCGGTAGGTCGTATCGAGGCCGACGAAGTCGAGCAGCGTGAGCGGCCCCATCGGGTAGCCACACCCGAGCTGCATCGCCTTGTCGATGTCCGGCACAGTGCCCACGCCGTGCTCCACGGCGCGGATCGCGTCGAGCAGGTAGGGGACGAGCAGCAGGTTCACGATGAACCCGGAATTGTCCTTCGCGGCCACCGCCTCCTTGCCGAGGGAACGGGCGAACGCGAAGGCGCGCCGGAACGTCTCTTCCGACGTGGTCACCGCGCGCACGACCTCGACGAGCTGCATCAGCGGCACGGGGTTGAAGAAATGCAGACCCACGAAGCGATCGGCGCGCTTGGTGGCGGCGGCCATGGCCGCGATGGTCAGGCTCGAGGTATTGGAAGCGAAGATGGTGTGCGGTGGGCAGAGCGCGTCCAGCTCCTTCCACAGCGCGTTCTTGAGCTCGAGGTCCTCCGTGATCGCCTCGACGACGATGTCGCAGCCCTTCAGGTCGCCGGTGGCGGTCGTGAAGGTGAGCCGCTTGAGCGCGGCGTCCCGGTCGGCCGCCGCGAGCTTCCCCTTCTCCACGAACTTGGCGAGCGACTTCTCGATGCCGCCGCGTGCGCGGTCCCAGATCTGCTGCGACACGTCGCGCACGATCGTCTCGTGGCCGGCGGCGGCGGCCACCTGCGCGATGCCGCTTCCCATCAGGCCACACCCCAGCACCCCCACACGTCGTATCTCGGTCATGCCTCTCCCGGCAATGGCTTGGGTCGGCTAACCCCGGCGCGGCGCCCCGGGGTTGAGAAACGCGCTCCGCAATTCCTCGGCGATCCGCACGAACGCGCTCGGGTGGGAGCCGGGGAGGGCATGCTCGGCGCGGATTTCCCCGCGCTCGAGCCGGTCGAGCACCTGCTCGAGCCCCACCTGAACACGCTCGTTCTGCGCGCGGTGACGCCGGGCTACGAACAAGGCGGCGGCGCCGAGCAGCGCCGCCTTGGCAAAGAGAATCGGGGAGATGATGGCGAGCGGCACCGCGGTGGCGAGCGCCGCGACCGCGATCGCCAGGGCGGCGAGCGCCACAGCGCCGCTCAGCCGTGCCTTGCGCTGGTTTTGGACGCTGGCCACGAGCTGAACGTGGCAGAACCCCGGCTCGAGCTGGGCCACCTGTCCCGCTACCTCGGCGGCGCGCGCCAGCGCGTAACTCTTGCCGCCCGTGCCGAGGGCCCGCTGGATCGAGGCGAAGGCACCGACCTTGGGCTCCCAGGTCGTGCGATCCGGGTAGCGGCGCTTCAGCTGGAGCAGCTCCTCCTCCTGCATCCACCGGGCGAGCGCCCGCTCCACGGTCCCCCTCTCGCCCGGCACGACGCGCGCGGCGCTGAGCCGGGCGGGTCCCGCGAGCCAGCCCCACGGCCCGGATCGCTCCGCCACGGTGGTGCGGGTGCGCTCCTCGAGCAGGGCCTGATGCAGGTAGCGCGGCGGGATGCCGACGTCCTTGCCCAGGGCGAGGACCTCGGGCTCGGTCAGCCCGTCGCCGATCTCCTGGGCGCCCGCCTGGAGCTCGGCGGCGCGGCGGATGATGCGCTCGAGCGCCTCACGGCTGATGAGCTCGCCCGCCATCGCTAGACTTTGGCCTTCTGCTCGCTGCGCGCCGCCGGCAGCGCGTCGCCCGACGTCTTTTCGGGCAGTGCGGGAGTACCGGCGCGGACCCGCGTGCCCGCGGCCTCGAGGAAGGCCCTGAAGAGGTCCAACGGGATGGGGAAGATGGTCGTCGAGTTGTTCTCCGAGGCGATCTCGGTCACCGTCTGCAGGTAACGCAGCTGGATCGCCGCGGGCTCCGCGCCGATGATGTGCGCCGCCTGGGCCAGCTTCTCCGACGCCTGCAGCTCGCCCTCGGCATTGATGACCTTGGCGCGCCGCTCCCGCTCCGCCTCCGCCTGGCGTGCTATGGCACGCTTCATCTCGGGCGGCAGGTCCACGTCCTTCACCTCGACGGCCGAGACCTCGACGCCCCAGTCCTCGGTACGCTTGTCGATGATGTTCTTGAGGATCGCGTTGATCTTCTCACGGTTCATGAGCAGCTCGTCGAGCTCGGTCTCGCCCAGCACGGACCGGAGCGTGGTTTGCGCGAGCTGACTCGTGGCGTACAGGTAGTTCTCGACCTCGTTCACGGCCCTCACGGCGTCCCGCACCTTCATGTAGAGGACGGCGTTCACCTTGATCGAGATGTTGTCGCGCGTGATGACGTCCTGCGGGGGGATGTCCATCGCCACGACCCGCAGGGACACCTTCTGCATGCGGGCGAACAGCGGCGGCAGGAAGATGAGCCCCGGCCCCTTCGCGCCCCACAGGCGGCCGAGGAAGAAGTAGACGCCGCGCTCGTACTCACGCAGCACGCGGAGGCCGCCGAGCAGGTAGGCGACGACGATCCCCAATCCGACGTAGACGGTTTCCATGGGTGTCCCTAACGCCCTCAGGCCGGGTACGCTTCCACGATCACCGCCGCTCCCTGGCCACCGCCGATGCAGGCGGAGCCGAGCCCGAAGCGCTTGCGCTGCTGGCGCAGGGCGTGCAGCAGGTGGATCGTGATGCGCGTGCCGCTCGCCGCGAGCGGGTGCCCGATGGCGATCGCGCCGCCGTGCACGTTGGTCCTGACACGGTCGAGCCCCAACTCCCGCTCGACGGCGAGGTATTGCGGCGCGAACGCCTCGTTCACCTCGACGAGATCCATCTGCTCCAGTTTCATCCCCGCCTTCTGGAGCGCCTTGCGCGCGGCGGGCGCGGGACCGATCCCCATGTACCTGGGCTCGACACCTGCCACCGCCCAGGCGACGAGTCGGCCCAGTGGCTTCAGGCCGCGCGCCTTCGCGAAGGCCTCGCTCGCGACGACCGTGGCCGCCGCCCCGTCCGCGATCCCCGACGCGTTACCCGCGGTCACCAAGCCGTCCTTCTTGAAATAGGGCTTGAGGGCGAGCAGGACCTCGAGCGTCGTCTCCGGTCGCATGTGCTCGTCGGCGCGGAACTCGGCCGGCTGGCCCTTCTTGCTCTTGACCGGGACCGCGATCACCTCATCCTGGAACACGCAGTCGTCCCACGCCTTCTTGGCGCGCTGCTGGGAGCCGAGCGCGACCTCGTCCACGTCCCGACGTGTGAGCTTGTACCGCTCCGCCAGGTTCTCCGCCGTCTCGGCCATCGAGAGGCCGCACTGCGGATCCTTGAGGGCTTCCCACAGCAGATCCTCGAGCGGCGCCGGGCCGAGCCGCAGGCCCCAACGGGCGCCCCGCACCACGTGCGGCGCCTGGCTCATCGACTCCGCCCCCCCCGCGAGCACGGCGCTCGCTTCGCCGAGCAGGATCAACTGTGCCGCCTGAGCGATCGCCTCGAACCCGGAGCCGCACAGCCGGTTCACAGTGACGGCCGGCACTTCGATCGGGAGCCCGGCGTTGAGGCCGACGTGGCGGGCGAGGTAGATCGCGTCGGCGGAGGTCTGGAGCGCGTTGCCGAACACCGTATGGCCGATCTCCCCCGCGGGGACGCCTGAGCGCTCGAGGGCGGTGCGGGCCGCCACAGCGCCGAGCTCGGTGGCGGAGAGGTCCTTCAACGAGCCGCCGAAGGCGCCGAATCCGGTCCGCACCCCTGACAGGAAGACGACGTCCTGATTGGCACCCTGTGTTTTCATGGAGGAGCTCCGCGTGAGACGAGGGGAATATCGGGGGTCTGGCGGGGGGGCGGTAGGGCGCTCGCCTGACTTCACGGCGTCGAGACTCGCGTTCCACCCATGAGCCTACAGCGCGGCTGAGATCGCCTCGGCCACCTCCCGCGTGGTGGACTTCCCGCCCAGGTCGGGCGTCCGGACTCCCGCCGCGATCGTCTGCTGCACGGCCCGCTCGAGGTCCCGTGCCGCCTGCGCATGCCCCAGCTGCTCGAACATCAGGGCGCCCGTGAGCACGGCGGCCATGGGGTTCGCGACCCCCTTGCCCGCGAGCGGTGGTGCCGAGCCGTGGACGGGCTCGAACAGCCCGGCGCGCCCCGGATGCAGGTTCGCGCTCGCGGCCAGGCCGAGTCCGCCCACGAGACCCGCGCCCAGGTCCGACAGAATGTCCCCGTACAGGTTGTTGGTCACGACGACCTGGAACCGCTCCGGCTCGCGCACTAGCTCCAGCGCCAGCGCGTCCACGTAGCGGTGCTCGGGGGTGATCGCCGGATACTCCTGCGAGATCGCCTTGAACTTCTGCTGCCACACGAGGTGCGCGGGCACCGCGTTCGACTTGTCGCTCATGGTCACGCGGGTCCTGCCGTGCGCCCGGGCCCACTCGAAGGCCGCTCGGATGATCCGTTCGACGCCTTTCGCGGTGTTCACTTCCTCCGCCACGTACTCGTCGCCCGTGATGCGCCCCCGGCCCAGGTAGACGCCTTCGGCGTTCTCGCGGAAGATCACGAAGTCGATGGTTCGCCTGTCCGCCCGTAATGGAGTCAGATCGGGATGCAGCAGCCGGACGGGGCGGAAGTTGATGTAGAGGTCGAGCCGGAATCGCAGGCCCAACAGGATGTCGCGTGCGTGCTCGTTCCCCGGAACGCGGGGATCGCCGAGCGCGCCCAGGAAGATGGCGTCCACGTCGTCGCGCAAATGGCGGAACGCCGCCTCCGGGAGCGTCTCCCGCGTCTTGAGATAGTGAGTGGCGGAGTACGGCAGTCGTTCGAGGTCCAAGCCGAAGCCGTGCTTGGCGGCCGCGCCATCCAGCACCGGGATCGCCGCCTCGATGACCTCGGGTCCGATGCCGTCCCCCGCGATGATAGCGACTGCGTGGCGCCTCACTCGAAGCCCGTCGCGCGCCCGCAGCTCACGCAATACGCCCAGCCGACGTCCACCTCGCTCCCACAGGCGGGGCACTTGAGCTCCCCGGAAGGCGGCTGCCCGCAGTGCGGACAGAAATTCACCTTGTGGTGCGTGGGCAGCACGCCGCCGCAGTAGGGGCACTGTCGGGTGGGGGCCGCGTCCGCCTGCACCTCGAGGGCGAAGTGGGACGAGGAGATCTCCCGGCGCGCGGGCTCGCCCGCCGGCTCCTCGTCGTCCTCCGAGTCCTCCACGCGGAGCGGCGGCGGTGGCGGCGGCGCGTACGCCTTGTCGCCGCGCAGGAAGCGCTCGGCGGCGAGGCGGTTGAGGCTCAGCTGTGCGTCCGGGAACTGGCGGAACAGCGCGGTGTCGGGGTTCGGCTCGCCCATCTCCCGCCGCAGCGCGTCCCCCACGTCGGCCGGGTCGAGCTGAGCGTACCCGCGCTCGCCCGCGAGCAGGCGCAGCACGGTCATCTCGTAATCCTGATGGGTCGCGACGTTGAGGCGCGAGCGGTTGGAGCGATACGGCACCAGTCGCTCGTACACCTCCGCCGCCGGGAACGGGATGGCGAGCCGTCCCGGCGTCTCCTGGGCCAGCACCTGCACGAGCCGCTCGAACAGCCGGTCTAGCTCGTCCACACCCTTCCCCCTTCCCCCCGACCGTGAGGGAGTCCTTTAGGGTTCCCTGTTCCCTTCACCTGACGATCACCACACCCGTCATGAATGGATGTGGGGTGCAGTGGTAGGTGTAGCTCCCGGGCCGGTCGAAGCGATGCGCCCAGGTGCCGTTGGGGGAGATCAGCGGCGAGCCCGGCTCGGCCCCGTCGAAGGTGATCGTGTGCTCCACGAAATCCGCGTTGACCCAGCGGACCGTCTGCCCCGCCGCGATCACGACCGAGTCGGCGGTGAACCGGTACCCGCCGACCCGCACCTCGGCCGCGACGGGGCCGGTGGCCGAAGGGGCGGCGTTGCCGACCACGGCCGGCTTCGGGTTGCCGTGGAACCACGGCGCGAACCGCTTCAAGTGCAGCGGGATCGTGAACTCGAACCCGTACAGCATCCTGCTGAAGCCGACCGAATTCCCCTGGATCGTGCTGGTCGTCGCGTTGCTCGCCTGGAGGGAGAATGTGTGCGGCGAGCCGGGAATGACGAGATCGAGCCCGACGCTCCAAGCCGCGCGCACGTCCGGCTTGACGAACGAGCCCACGTCGGCGCTAACCGCAATGTAGTTCGTGAGTCGCGCGACGACGCCACCGGCGAACGCGGCGCGGGCCGTGTCGATGCCGAAGGCCTTCGTCATCCCACGCGCGGCACCCGACAGGGTGAACCGACCAGAGGTGTAGTCAACGCTGATCTCACCGTCCGCCGAGCGGGCCGCAACGTTGTACGCCGGGGTGACGGAGACGGCTAACCCATCCCTTCCTTCCACGCCGACCGCCCGCCAACGGGCGTACAGTTCGGTCTCGTTCGGCCGGTACGGCGTTTGCACGACGAGCGAATTCGTGCCGTAGTGCGTCCCCACAGCGATCTGGCGGCCCAGACCAAGCGCGAGCGTGAACGTCGGGAAGTTCGTGACCTTGTGGCTGCCAGCGGACGATGCGACGTAGAAGCGGTGCACGAAGTTGAACTGCACCAGGCCGCGATCCGGCACCCAGGTGCTGCCCAGGTTCGGCGGGCGGTACATGACGGACTGCGCCCCGAGCGGGGCGACGAAACCGAGCGACAGCAGAGCGACACGGACGAAGCGTGGGCACATGGCTGACCTCCGGCGAGGGGAGGGTCCGAATATGACCGGTGGCCTTCAATTCCGCATTCCGCACTCCGCATTCCGCACTTGACCTAGCGCCACTCGCGCGCCCAGCGGTCGTAGAGCACGGGGACGACGCCACCCTGCGCGAGCACCTCGATCCCCGAGGGATCGCGGTAGGCCTTGCGGTAGAAGACGTGGGTGACCCCGGAGTTGATGATCAGCTTGGCGCACATCACGCAGGGCGACGCCGTCAGGAACACCACCTTGTCCCGCACGCTGCCGGGAGCCTTGACCAAGGCGTTCATCTCCGAGTGGATACAACCGCAATTGCCCGGCACGGCGGAGTCGCAGCGGTTGGGCAGGCCGCGCGCGTTGCCGTTGTACCCGATGGCGAGCACGTTTTCGAGCGTCTGGTCCGTGACCACGGTGCCGACCTGCAGCCGGGCGCAGGTGGAGCGCTTGGCCAGGTCCTCGGCCATCCGCATGTACACCTCGTACAGGGGAACGCGCTCGGGGCGCTCCGGGGCAGGGGCGCCGTCGGGGAGGACGTTCAGGCGGTGCGTGTTGGCGGGGACGCCGTCCCTAAAGCCGCTCACGCACGTCCCGGTCGGGGTCGTAGTCGGTGTACCGGCCCGCCGCGCGGTGGCGCGCGAGCCAGGCGTCGAAGCCCGACGCGAGCAGGCCATCCGAGCGCTCCTGGCGCTCCGCCGCCCGGGTCGCGAGGTAGTTGGCGTATTCGTTCTTCGCGTGGCCCGCGTGGCCTTCGACCCAGTGCCAGACCACCTCGTGCGCCGCCGCCGCTTGCACCAGCTTCTGCCACAGCTCCGGGTTCTCGAGCGCGCCGCTCTTGCGCTTCCAGCCGCGTGTCTCCCAGCCCTTCACCCATTCCGTCATTCCCTTGATCAGGTATGCTGAGTCCGACACGTACAGCACGCGGGCGTGTCGCCACTGCCGGCGGATCCACTCGAGCGCCGCGATGGCGCCGGCCAGCGCCATCTTGTTGTTGGTCGTGTCGGGCGAGCACTCGTAGAAGTCCCACCGGGCGACGCTGTCGCCCGCTGGCGCCTCGATCAAGGCGGCGTTGCCGCCGGGGTTGGGCGGCTCCGTGCCGTTCCCGAGGCAGCTCTCGTCGGCGTGCACCAGCACGCTGGTCGGCTCCGCTCGCGCCATCTCAGGGTTGGATCACCACCGGGATGTCGGTGTGGCGCAGGATCTCCTCCGCGTGGGACACCACGACGCCGCTGGGCCGGCCCTCGCGGATCTCCATGTGGGCTCCGGCGAACAGCGCGTCGCAGCGGATCCGCTTGATGACCTGGGCGACGACCGCACCCGGCTTCCCCGGCTCGACGTGCGTCACAAACGCGACGCGCTGCATCGACAGCGCCGCCTCGGCGCTCCCCACCACCTGCAGTCCGGCTGTGCGGTCGTCGTTGGCATGGATCACGTGCACCGTGCTCTCGACGATGCTCGCGAAGCGGACGGCGAGGTCCAGGGCGCGCCGGCTCGTGTCTCCGCCGTCGAACGCCACCGCGCACGAGCGCATGGGCGAGGGTTGCCCGCCGCACACGATCACGCACCGCTCCGCGATGCGGATGAGCGATGCGACCGTGGGGCCCAGGGCGTCGCCCTTCGTGGTGGCCCCCCGCCGGCCCACCAGGACGGCGTCCGCCCCCGACGCGAGCCGCGCCAGCAGGACGTCGGGCTCACCCTGCTCCGCGACGGTCTCGGGCGTCAGGCCCGCCGCGAGCAGGCGCTCGCGCGCGCGCTCCAGCATCCCCCGCTCGTCGGCGCGGCCCGGCTCGCGCACATACGCGACGACCACCGTGCTGCCGAAGCGCTGCCCCAGAAGCACGGCCTGCTCGAAGGCCGAATCCGCCCGCGGGCTTCCGTCCAGGCCCACCAGCAGGCGCGTGAACACGGCTACGGCAACACCGCGAAGGTCTCGAGGTCGCGCAACCGGAAGCCCAGCAGCTCGCCCGTCATCGGCAACCGCCCTTGGAGCAGCTCGTCGCGCCCGCTCGTATCGAGGCGTTCGGCCACAACGACATATTCGGTCCCCCGCCGCCGCAGCGCCACCCGGCGGCGCTCCCTCACGGCGCGCTCCAGAGCGTCGAACGCGTCCGGGGTGAGCGAGCGAAACTCTCGAATCGGCGTCACGCCACGGTCAGGCCACGCTGATCCGTCCCGCCGGCCCGGGCACCACGCGGCCGATCACGGCCGCCGCGGGTGTGTGCTCGCGCACCAGAGCGGCTACGAGCGCGTCGCGCCGATCGGCCGGCACGGCGATCAGCAGGCCGCCCGAGGTCTGCGCGTCCCCGAGCAGCACGCGGGTCACCGCGTCCACGCCCGGGTCGAAGCCGACCGCCGCGGCTAGGCTCTCGAGGTTCCGTGTCGTGCCGCCCGGAATCGCACCGCGCTCCGCCATCTCGCGCGCCCGGGGCAGGAAGGGAACGGCCCGGGCCGCGACCTCCGCCGCCACGCCGCTCGCCGCGAGGAGAGTGTGCAGGTGGCCCAGCAGGCCGAACCCGGTCACGTCGGTGGCCGCGTGCACGCCCGCGCCGGCCATGGCGTGCGCGGCACCGGCGTTGAGGGTCGTCATCACGGCGACGGCCTCGCCCAGCTCCGCCTCGGACAGGAGATCGCGCTTCAGCGCGGTCGTGAGGACGCCCGTGCCGATCGGCTTCGTCAGCACCAGGACGTCGCCCGCCCGGGCACCCGCGTTGGTGACGATCCGGTCGGGGTGGACCTCCCCGATGGCGACCATGCCGAACTTCGGCTCCGGGTCGTCCACCGAGTGCCCCCCGAGGATGAACGCCCCCGCTTCGCGCACGACGTCCGCGCCGCCCCGCAGCACGTCCCCCAGGAGCTCGAGCGGGAGGGTGCCGCGGGGCCAGCCCACGAGGCTGAGGGTGAACAGCGGGCTCGCCCCCATCGCGTACACGTCGGACAGCGCGTTCGCCGCCGCGATGCGCCCGAAGTCGTAGGGAGAATCCACGATCGGCGTGAAGAAGTCCACCGTCGCCACGAGCGCGCGATCGGGCGCCAGCCGGAAGACGGCGGCGTCGTCTCTGGTCGAGGCGTCGACGAGGATCCGCGGATCCGTCGGGAGCGGCACGTGGCGCAAGACCTGCGCCAACTCGGCGGGGCCGAGTTTGCAGGCTCAGCCCGCGCCGTGCGACAGCGCCGTCAGGCGAATGGCGTTCACGAGTTCGGCAGACATGGGGTCTACCGAAGATACTCTATCCCAGTCTCCAAGCGAGAATGGCGCCCGCGACCACATACCGGAGGACGTCGCGAATCGTGCGGACCATCGCCTCGCGTCGCTGCCATGCGGGCCGCGGCAAGCGCGCCACCGCCACCATGAGGCCGAGCAGCAGGAACAGGAGCCACCAACCGCCGTGTCCGAGAGAATCGAACCACAGCGAGGCCACGAGCGTCACGACGGCCGCCTCGACCGACCGCCACAACAAATCCCGCTGCGTGAACGTCCACACCTCCCCGATGACCTTCGCGTCGTCAGTCGGCGCCGCGCTGTCGAACGTGGGGAACCGCAAGCCGATGCCGCCCACGATCGTGAACTCCGCCGCCACGGGCAACCACGCGAGCACGAGGCGGCCGAGGCTCACCGCCGTTCGTGCGGGGGCAGGTATCCCGGCCCGCGCAGTCCGCGGCCCGGCCGTGCGGCGGTGAGCTTGCCGTGGTCGAGCACCTTCTGACCGTTCACGTACACGTAGGCGATCCCGACCGAGGGCTGGTGCGGGTTATCGAACGTCGCGCGGTCCGCGACCGTCGCCGGATCGAACACGGTGATGTCGGCGGCCATGCCGGGCTTCAGGAGCCCGCGATCGAACAATCCCACGCGCTGGGCCGCGAGCGAGGTCATCTTGCGCACGGCGAACTCGAGCGGGACGAGCTTCAGGTCACGCACGTAGTGTCCCAGGATGCGCGTGGCGGAGCCGTAGGCGCGGGGGTGCGTACCCTCCGCACCGAAGGGGCCGTCCGGCGCGACCCCGCCCGCGTCGGTGTTCATCGCCACGAAGGGGCTCTTCAGCGCCGCCTGCACGTCCGGCTCGTTCATGATGAAATAGATGGCGCCGGTCCGGGCGTGGTCGGCGATCACGATATCGAAGAGCGTCTCGATCGGATCGCGGTGGCGCGCGGCGGCGATCTGGCTGAGGCGCTTGCCCTGCAGCGGCCGCAGAGAGTCCTCGAACACGGCGGAAATGAGCACTCCCGTCGGGCCGCCCGCCGCCCGCATGAACCGGTCGCTCTTGTTGGGCCGCGCGGCGAGCTGGCGGTGGAGTTGGGCCCGGATCGCGGGGTCCCGCAGGCGGGGAATGAGGGAATCGGTGCCGCCGCTGTGGGCCCAGGCCGGGATGGACGCGGCGAGTGAGGTGGCGGCGGCGGTGTACGGGTATTGATCGGCGGTGATGTCGAGGCCGGCCGCACGGGCCGAGTCGATGCGGGCGAGCACCGCGGGCATGCGGCCCCAGTTGAGCCGCCCCGAGACCTTCAAGTGCCAGATCTCGACGGGGATGCGCGCGTCCCGCGCGATCTGGAAGGTCTCCCTCAGGGCCATGTCGATTTCGCCACCCTCGTTCCGCATGTGGGTGGCGTAGCTGCCGCCGTGCCGCCGCGCCGCCTGGGCGAGGGCGGTCAGCTCCTCGGTCGGCGCGTAGAGGGCGGGGGCGTACTCGAGGGCGCTCGAGAGGCCGAGCGCGCCCTGCTCCATCATGGTGTCCACCAACGCCACCATGTGGGTAAGCTCGAGTGTGGTGGCGCGCCGGTCGGTCTTCCCGATCACGGCGAGGCGGACCTGCGTGGCCCCTACGAACGTCGCGATGTTCACCGTCGAGCCGGTGCGCGCGAGCTGCGTGAAGTAGCCGTCCAGGTCCCGCCAGTCCTCACGGTAGTGATACTTCTTCATCGCGGCGGAGTCGTCCGCGGCAAGGGCGTCGGTGAGCGGGGCCACCGAGGTTCCTTCCCCCGTCACCTCCGTCGTGATGCCCTGGGTCACCTTGCTCAACACGCGGTTGTCGGCGAGGACGTTCGTCTCCGACTGGCCCAGCATGTCGATGAACCCGGGGGCCACGACGAGGCCCCGTACGTCGACGGTCTCGCGCGCCTGGGCGGCGCCGAGGAACCCGAGGGCCGCGATGCGGTCGCCTCGGATCGCAACGTCGCCCTGGTATCGGGGGTTGCCCGTGCCGTCGGCGATCCACGCGCCTCTCAGGACGACATCGTAGCCGGCGCTCCCAGGTCCCCGCTCCCCGCCGCACGCGGCGGCGGTGAGGAGCAGCCCAGCGGTCACTCGAGTCAGTGCGCCCATGTCTTGCGTAGCGAATCGGGGTGAATGATGCGGCCACGGATCATCACCCATGCGATGTCGCGCGTGGCCGTGATGTCCGCGGCCGGGTCGCGGTTCAGGACGACGAGGTCCGCCACCTTGCGGGGCGCGAGCTGGCCGAGGGAATCGGCCCGCAGCAGCTGGGCGGCGCGCCGCGTGGCGGCGGCCACGGCGTCGAGCGGCGTCAGCCCCGCGGCGACGAGCAGCGACAGCTCGTCGTGCAGCGACGCGCCCGGGACGAGCAGCTGGTTCGGGGCGTCCGAGCCCGCCGCGATCAGGCCGCCGGCGCGCTGGAACTCCCGCACGAACTGGTCCTGGCGGGGGCGCGACCGGCGGAAGGCGGCGAAATCGGCGCGGCCCCAGCCCGCCCGCCGCCGCAGGCCGGCGACATCGCGCACGCTCGCCCCTTCTGCGGGAACGTCGTCCATTTCGGGACGCGTCAGCAGCGTGGGGACATCGAGGCGCGACAGCATGTCGTGCAGGACGAGCGTGGGCACGATCGCCACGCGCGTCTGGGCGAGCGCCCGCGCGGTCCGGGCGACCGTGGCGGAGTCGAGCGTGCCCCACGCGACCTCCTCCTGTGTCCAGCCGCGCAGGAACTGGTCGTGCGCGCGAAACAGTGCGGCGGGGTTCCGCACTGCGGCCTGTACGACGCCGGCCATGTGCTCGAGCGAGGCGACCCCGGCGCGCGCGGCCGTGAGCGCATCGATCTTCCCGAGATGCGCCGCGACCGGGAGCCGCAGCACCGCCGCTTCGTCCATCAAGGGGCGCAGCAGCTCCGGCGTGATCTTCGTGTAGAGCTTGACCCAGTCGGCGCCGGCGATGGCCCGCTGATCGACGGCCTTGCGCACCTCCGCCCCGGTTCGCGCGGCCGTGGCGTTGGCGTACGTGGGCGGCGCGCCGTCGATCATCGCCCCCGCCGTGAACATCCGGGGCCCGAGCACCGAGCCCAGGTTGAGGTCGTTCTTGAGCACGAACGCCGAATCGTTGTCCGAGTGCAAGTCGCGCACGGTGGTGACGCCCCACGCGACGTAGCGCGCAGTCGCCCATCGCTCGACGTGCGCATGCGCGTCGATCAGGCCCGGGATGATCGTCTTGCCGACGAGACTGATGCGCTCGGCTCCCCGCGGTACCGGAACCTCGTTCACGCGCGCGACGGCCTCGATGTGACCGTTCTTGACGAGGAGCAGTGCGTCCTTGACGGGGTCCCGACCCGAGCCGTCGACCAGCGTGGCACCCTCGAGCGCGATCATCCCCTCACCGGGCGGCTTGCAGGCCGCGCACAGCAAGAGAACGACGACAACCGCCGGACCGCCGCTCACTTGGGATCCGCCGACGTGTGATCGTGGATGATCTGCCACCGATCGCCCCGCTTCTGGAGGATCAAGGTGAACGGGCCGCTCGCCGTGACCGCGGCGCCCCGCATCAGCTTGAACCGTGCCGTGCACAAGGCGAGATCGGTCGTCAGTGGCCGCACCCGCACATCCTCGAAGCGCAAGGAATCGCGGGACTGCCCCGGGGTGAAGTAGCCCGCTCGGTAATGGTCGTACAGCGCCTGCCAGCCGTACTGGACGTGGCCCCCGGACACGTAGGTCGTCATCGAGTCCTTGGCGTAGTCGCCCATGAAGCCCGCCAGGTCCCCGCGATTCCAGTCCGCGGCCGAGCGCACGAGCATCGCCGCGATCTCGGCCTGCGGATCGCCGAGCGGGACCTTCGGGGCCGAGCACGCGGCGACCGCGAGGACCAGATACCATGCACGATACATGGAGCCACTCTTCGGTAAGAAACTGGACTGGAACGCGCCGCGGGAGCGCCCCAGCGAGATGGCTCTAGCCATCCGGACGGCGCTCCCGCGGTGGTCGACGAGATGTGCTAGCGGCGACGTCTCTTGGCCGCCCGCTTCTTCTTCCTGCCGCCCTTCCTCGCCTTGGCCCTGGGCCGCGATCTCCTGGCCTTCTTCCGCGCCTTGGGCCGTGAGGGCTTCCGCCGCTTCCTCTTCCTCGTCGGCGCCGGCTCCTCCATCATCGGCGCTGGCTGCGGGGAGGGAGCGGAAGGAGGTGGATACATCGGCTCCATCATGCCGGGGCCGGTCCAGCTGCTCTCCGAGAAATCGTTTGGCTCGAGCATCAGATCTCTCCTTCGCTGGTAGTGCGTGGGCGTGGCCTATAGCTTATCCGGCGAGCCTGTCCCCGCAAGTGACGTCGCAAGAGGCCCCACCGCACGGCGTTGCGGCGCGCCGTGCGCCATCCGCACGGTCTGCGCGGCGGGTCCCGGCCTCGTCGCCCTGCGGCGAGCGGCGTGCCGGCGCTGCGGCGGCTCCGGGGTACCAATCTACGGCGCCAGCGTTCACGTCCCTCCAAAAAGGGGACAAGTTAGCTTGACAATGAGACTTACGAACGCTTACCTTCGCGCCGCTATGATCGCCCGTACCCTGGTCGCGGGGCTCGCCCTCACGGTTCCGCCGATCCTCCACGCCCAAAATGTGGCTGAAGTCCAGGTGGCTCCTCCGTCGGTGACGATCAAGGTGGGCGAGCGCACCGGGCTACTCGCGACCGCGTTCGATCGCATCGGCAACGTCATCCCCACGGTGCGGGTCATCTGGTCGTCGAACAACGTCCAGGTCGCGCGGGTCGACAACGACGGCACCGTCTCGGGTATGGCGGGCGGGGTCGCGATCATCGAGGCGCGCGTAGGCGCGCGCAAGGGTCAGGCCGCGGTCCAGGTGATCGGCGCGGCCCCCGCAGCGGCGCAACCGCCCCAGGGAGGGCAGGCGGGAGCCGGTCGCCCGACCGGGGGGGGCGCGCAGCCGGCGATCGAACCGTTGGCCGGCCAGCCCCCCGGAAGCGGCCTCGCCTCCGTCCTGCGGATCGAGCCGCCGACGATCTATCTGTTGCCGTCCGAGAACACCCGCGCTTTCCCGCGCGCCCTCAAAGAGGACGGATCCCCGGCGGCGCCTCTGCCCGTCACGTGGAAGTCACTGCGAGAGGACATCGCGAGCATCGACGCGAACGGCGTCGTCGTCGCGCTGGCGTCGGGCCAGGGGACGGTACAGGTCACCGCGCCGGGCGGGCTCACCGCCACGGCGCCGGTCGTGGTGCAGCAGACGGAAGTCGCCATCCTGGAGCAGAGCCCGATCGCGCTGTCGCCGGGGGATGTCGACACGCTCCACGTCGTGGTTCCGGCACAAGGCAACCGCCGCGTCAGCCCGCTGAGCGTCCAGTGGTCCTCGGGCGACGCCACCGTGGCGCGCGTGAGCCTGACGGGCGTCGTGGCGGCGGTCGCGCCCGGACGGACGATGGTGACGGTCTCGGGGCTGCTCCAGACGAAGGTGGCGGACCTCGTGGTGCATCGGGTCGTGGACGCGCTGGCCGTGTTCCCGAGCGCGAAGTCCGAGGTGCCGTTGCCGATTCAGGGGACCGTCAAGTATCAGGTGCAGGCGATCGCGGCCGACAAGACTCCCGTCCCCGAGGCGCCGCTGCGCTGGAGCGTGGCGGACACGTCCCTGGCGGGCTTCGACCCCGCGACGGCGACGCTGACGGGCAAGCGGGCCGGGAAGACGACGCTGACCGTCAGGGGACCGGGGCAGGGGCTCGCCGTCACGTGGACCGTTCGCGTGATCGCCGCGAATCTGAAGCTGTCGGCGAGTCGGCTCGGCCTGGCCTTGAACCGCCGCTATCCCGTCAAGGCGAACTTCGCGGACGAGGCAGGCGCGGTGATCGGCCCGGCGACGGGCGTCACCTGGACGAGCGACAACCCCCAGGTGGCGGGCGTCGGTGACGACGGCACGGTGTCCGCCGTGGGCTACGGCCACGCCCGCATTACGGCGACGGCCCCGGGAGGCCGCCGCGCCACGGTGGACGTGTACGTGCAGGGCGAGCTCGTGCTCGCGAGCTCGCGCTCCGGCCGGTTCCAGCTGTACTCCGTGGAGCGATCGAATCTGGCGCAGCTGCGTAAAGTGGCGGACGACACCGGGGCGGCCACGGAGCCGGCGTTCTCCCCCGACGGGTCTCGCCTCGCCTATGTCGCGACGCGCGACGGTCAGGCGCAGATCTGGGTGATGGATGCGGACGGCTCGAGCCCGGCGCGGCTCACCAATGCTCCGGGTCCGCACGGGGGCCCCGTGTTCACGGCGGACGGCCAGGGCGTGGTGTACCACGCCCTGCGCACCGGGCACCAGCAGATCTTCGCGCAGTCCGTCACGGGGTCTGACGCGATCCAGCTCACCCAGGAGCCGAACAGCAACTCCGACCCCACCGTGTCTCCGGATGGCGAGACGATCGCTTTCGTCTCGAACCGCGAGGGCAACAGCGACATCTGGCTGATGTCGAAGGATGGCTCGAACCAGCGGGCCTTCACGCACACGCCGCAGATGCGGGAGAGCGCGCCTGCCTTCCTGCGGGACGGATCGCTCGCCTATCTAGTGGAACAGAAGCAGGGCGGCCGCACGCTCACCCAGGTGGCGCGCGCGGATCTCGCGACCGGCCGGGTGACGCCGCTCACGGGGACCGACCTCGCGATCACGGATTTCGCGGTCACGCCGGGTGGCGACCTGCTGGCTCTGGTCGTGATGGTAGGAAAGGGCCTTTACCGGATCTACGTGGTGCCGGTCGGCTCGGGCGCGCCGGTGCCGCTCCCGACGACCGGCGCCGAGCTGATGGTGACCCCGACGTTCCTGCCCTAGGCCGCCGATGCGCGCCTGGGTGATCCGCGCCACCGGC
>Ga0209160_1000772_pt1 | contig 26419 bp, 28 predicted proteins | sample GraSoiAngelo_153_FD_186167 | JGI IMG/M metagenome (GOLD analysis project Ga0209160, IMG submission 186167) | Grasslands soil microbial communities from the Angelo Coastal Reserve, California, USA - 14_1009_12_40cm (SPAdes) (version 2) | ecosystem: Environmental > Terrestrial > Soil > Grasslands ...
ATTCCGAGCAACTTCGCCGATTCCATCGAGGAATACTGGCACCTCGTGAATCATGCGACCGTGTGGGACGTCGGATGCGAACGTCAGGTGGAGATTCGGGGTCCGGACGGATACGAGTTCATGGAGTACCTGACGCCGCGGGACCTCACCACGTGCACGGTCGGCCAAGCGAAGTACGTCGTCCTGACGGACGAGCAAGGCGGGATCATCAACGACCCCGTGCTCACGCGACTCGGGAAGAGCCGGTTCTGGCTCTCCACCGCGGATAGCGATGTGCTCCTCTGGGCGAAAGGCGTCTCCTACCACTCAGACTTCGACGTCGAGATCCGAGAACCCGACGTCTCCCCCATGCAGATTCAAGGACCGAAATCGAAAGACGTTCTCCGCGCGCTCGTGGGCCCATCGGTCTCGAATTTGGAATACTACCACTTTCTCGAAACGACGATCGATGGCATCCCGGTGATCGTCACGAGGACGGGATGGTCCGCCGAAGTCGGATACGAGGTCTATCTGTGCGACGGAAGTCGAGGAACCGATTTGTGGAACCGCGTCATGGCGGCCGGGAAGCCATTCGACCTACGGCCCACCGGTCCCTCCGAGTACCGGCGGATCGAGGCGGGGATCCTGAACTATCCGTCGGACATCGATTGGAATCACAACCCGTACGAAGCCGGTTTGGGATGGCTCGTCGACCTGGACAAGAAACACGACTTCATCGGCCGTGCCGCGTTGAGAAAAATCAAGAGAGAGGGTGTAAAGAGGAAGCTCGTCGGTGTCGAGGTCCCGGGTGACGAGGTCGTCCGGCCCTGGCTTCCGCATCCGTGGCCCGTGCGGAAGGACGGCAAGGAGGTCGGAACCTTGACCGCGCTCGCGATGTCGCCGCGCCTCCAGAAGAATATCGGATACGCCTGGTTGCCGATTCCATTGACGAAGCTTGGTACCGAAATCGAAATCGAGACACCGGCCGGTTCGCGGAAGGCGATCGTCGTCAAGAAGCCATTCATCGATCCGAAGAAGGAAACGCCGAAGTCCTGATTCCGCATTGGATGCCCGATTGATTTTGCACATGGCCAAAACGCTCATCTAGCTTTCCAGCTTCCCGGTCCCAAATCCGGAGGTGGTATGATGCCCGGCCACGTGCGCGACGGCGTGCTGACGGAAACGACGAACGACTACGCGGGTCCGATCCTCCCGGGGTTCCGGGAGACGGCATGGATCCAGAAATCGCCGTACTTCCATCGTGCCGCGAAGCACGGCGTTCGGGCGTACGACCTCTACAATCACATGCTCATGCCGGGGCTCTACACGGACCCCGTCGAAGAGTATTGGCATCTCGTGAACCACGTGACCCTATGGGACGTCGGCGTGGAGCGGCAGGTCGAGATCGATGGCCCGGACGGATTCGAATTCATGCAAATGCTCACGCCGCGGGACATGGAGAAGTGCGGGGTCGGAGAGTGCAAGTATGTGCTCCTCACGACTCCAGACGGCGGGATCATCAACGACCCGGTCCTCCTCCGCTTGGGGGAAGATCACTTCTGGCTCTCGCTCTCCGATTGGGACGTCCTCTTCTGGTGCAAAGGCGTCGCGGTCAACGCCGGACTCGATGTCATCGTGCGGGAGCCGGACGTCTCCCCGCTCCAGTTGCAGGGCCCGAAATCAAAGGATGTGATGGTGGACTTGTTCGGCGAGGACATCCTCGCTCTCGAGTACTACCATCTGACGGAGACGCAGTTGGATGGAATCCCCCTCGTCATCACGCGGACCGGTTGGAGTGCCGAACGGGGCTACGAGCTGTATTTGCGCGACGCGCGGCTCGGCGAGAAGCTCTGGGACGCGGTCATGGGGGCGGGTGCCAAGTATGACATCCGACCGGTCGCCCCGTCCGAGATCCGGCGGATCGAGGCGGGGATCCTGAATTACAGCTCGGACATCATGCTCGACAACAATCCGTACGAGGTCGGTCTCGGTTGGACGGTGGACGAGGACAAAAGGTCGGACTACCTCGGGAAGGCCGCGCTCGCTCGAATGAAGAAGGAGGGCATCAAGCGAAAGCTCGTCGGGGTCGAGGTCGAAGGCGCCTCCCTCGGGGCTTGGATCCCTGACTACTGGGACGTCCACGCGGACGGTCGGAAGGTGGGCCACGTCACCTCGTTGACGTACTCGCCGCGGCTTGAGAAGAACATCGGCTACGCGCTCCTCGGCATCGATCATGCGAAGATCGGGACCCGGTTGCGGGTGTCCACGTCGAAGGGGACCCGCGCCGCCACCGTGGTGAAGAAGCCGTTCGTCGACCCGAAGAAGGACATTCCGAAATCATGATGGTCGGCGGTCAAGGTTGAAGTAGCGCGCGTGCCGTCGGCTCCGGGATGGCCCTCACCCTCGGATCCCGCGTCACCCTCCACGACGGGAACACGATGCCGGTCCTCGGGCTCGGCATGTGGCAGGCCGGCTCGGGCAAGCAGACCCGCAACGCGGTCGCGACTGCCCTCGAGATCGGGTACCGCCTGTTTGATACCGCGAAATTGTATGGGAACGAGCGCGACCTCGGAACCGCGATTCGGGAGAGCGGGATCCCACGCAAGGAGATTTTCGTCACGACGAAGCTCTGGAACAACGACCAGGGCTACGAGTCCGCGCTGCAGGCGTTCGAGAAGAGTCGCCGCGAGCTCGGCCTCGACTACGTTGACTTGTACCTCATCCACTGGCCCGTGCCGGGTCTGAGAGAGGAGTCGTGGAAGGCGCTCCTCAAGATCCGTGACGAGGGACTCGCGCGGTCGATCGGGGTGAGCAACTTCACGATCCGACACCTGGAAGAACTGCTCCGCGGGACACCGGCTCCGCCCGCCGTGAACCAGGTCGAGTTCCATCCCTTCCTGTATCAGAAGGACTTGCTCGAATTCTGCGTGCGCCAGAAGATCCAGCTCGAAGCATACAGCCCCCTCACCCGCGGTCATCGACTCAATCATCCGGTCATTTCTCAGATCGCATCGAGGCACGGTCGGACCCCGGCCCAGGTCTTGATTCGTTGGAGCCTGCAACATGGGCTCGTCGTCATTCCAAAGTCAATCCGTCCGGATCGAATTCGAGAGAATGCGGCGGTCTTCGATTTCGAGCTGAAGGCCGAAGACATGAAGCGACTCGATTCGCTCGACGAGAGCTCGCACGTGGCCTGGGACCCCGAAGACCTGCCGTGACGGTCGGCGTGCCGCAAAGAGCGGGGCAGTCTTTACCGTCCGCCGCGATTCCCCATCGTGGTCCGGCCGAAATACGAACTCCCGGATGATCTCGGCCCGGCATCCCTAGCGGATCGCCGGCGCTTCTACCGGCGGTCGATGGACTTCCGTGCCGCGGCGAAATGGATGACCGCCTCCAGGGGCGAGCGGGTCTACGCGCTGATCCTCGGCCGGCACTCCGGAATCTACCCGCGGCGATTCCGACACCTGAAGAACGTTCCGCTGATTGTCGACGACGTTCGCGACGTCCAGAACCTCCGTCCCTATCTCGTGAAGTACCTCCCGGAAGGTTTGTACTACGATCGAAATGTGTACACCTCTCTTGAGGGCGCTCGAAAAGCCCGGCTCGATTACTCTCACGCATGGCGCAGTCCGTTCTTCGCCGGGCAGGAACTTGCCTTCGACCTGGACCCGGAGAACCTGGACTGCCCGATCCACGGGGACATCGCCGAGAAGATGCAGCGCCATCAGGGCCTTTCGTTCTGCGACTGGGAGTTCGAGGAGGTCCGTCGACAGGCGGCGGCGTTGTACGACGAGCTCTCCGCGCGGTGGACCCGGCTGAAGGTCGTCTACTCCGGCCGCGGATTCCATGTCCACGTCTTCGATGACGAGGCGTTTCGCCTGACCCGGAAAGAGCGGTCTCGCATCGCCACTCGATTCGCGCGGCGATACGCGATCGACGAATGGGTCACGTCCGGGGAGATGCGGCTCATCCGCCTCCCATACTCGTTGCACGGGATGGTCTCTCGGGTCGTCGTCCCCATCCCTCGGGGCGACGTAGCGAAGTTTCGGTACAACGATCCGCGAGCGGTCCCGCGTTTCTAGCCGCGCCTACTTCTTCGCCTTCTTTTCCTTGCGGCCCGCGTAGTAGGCTTTCTTCTTTGCGGCCTTCTTCGACTTCTTCTTCTTGGCCATCGATGCCCGAATGCGCCCGGAAGATTGAAGGCTTTCGCCTCCCGGCACGTACGCGATGCCCTGGATCTCGACCTTCATGCCCAGGAGCAAGTCGGCGCGGACGGTCGCACGAGCCGGTCGCGGTTCGGCGGCGAAGAACTCCGCGTACACCTCGTTCATCCCGCGGAAGTCCTCGAGATCCTTCAGGTACACGGTGGTCGAGACGACGTGCTCGAGGCTCGAGCCCGCGGCTTCGACGACCTTGCGGAAGTTCTCGAGCGTCTTCCGTGTCTGGAGCCGGATATCGCCGTCGACCACCTTACCGTCCGAGCCGAGCGGTCCGTGCCCCGCGAGGAACACGAAATTCTGGAGGCGTACCCCCCACGAGAAGGGAAGACCGATCGCGGGGAGGTCGGTCTGAATTGCTTCTTTCTTCATGTCCGCCGGTAGCTCCGCTTCCAGATATGAGGGTTGACGGCCGCGGATCTGAGTCGGCCGGCGATCGGGCCCGAGGACGGCTGACGCTAGTCCTTGACTTGCGATCTTCGGGCGCTCGGTGCGGTTTTCATCTCGAGTGCCACACGGGCGCCTTCGCGTTCGAGGAGCCTCCGCTTCGTTTCCGGGCCCCCTTCGGAGGAGTAATTCCCGAGGCCGCCCGATTTCGGGACCACGCGGTGGCACGGGATGACGATGACCACCGGGTTTCGCGAGCACGCGGTCCCGACGGCGCGGCTCGCTCCGGGCCGCCCGAGCCGTCGGGCGATCTCCCCGTACGTGATCGTCTCGCCCGGGGGAATCGTCCGCAAGAACTCGAGGACCTCTCGTTCGAAGGGCGCGACCTCGAGCGCGAGCGGAATGTCCTGCAGATCGCCCTTTCCCGTGTGGACATGTTCGAGGATCCGGGCCAGATATGGGTGCTCCGATCCCGCCGTCTCCGACGGAGCCTTGCGAGCCAGCCTCACCGCGGCGACGCGATCCCCCAGGACCTCGAGCTGGACGTACAGTCCGAGTTCGCGGCTGAACTTCGAGTAGACCTCCAGCGCTTCTCCGTCTTCTCGGCCGGAACGCGCGCGGACCATCGGGAGCATCGCACGAACCACATGATGCTCGGCCCGGTTCAGGTGCTGTTCGAATGTGCTCCGAGCGATGCCGAGAGAAAGGCTGACCTGTTCCGTCGTCGCCCTCCGCGGGAATTCATAGTAGCCGGCTTCGTACGCCGCGAGGAGAGCCCTCGCCTGCTTCTCGGTGAGTTTGGGCAAGAACAACGGGGACGAGTAGGCGACCCGATCTCCGCGCGTCGGGATGGGGCGCCGCTTCGAAACGAGGCGGGCACCGGGGAACTGATCGAGAAGGGCTTGCGGGTCGGCCCCGTCCTCGAGGACCAGCGTCACCCGCGCTTCGCCATTCTGCCAACGAATCGGCGGGATGAGGTGCGCGCTCTGATCCGCGAGGGACGCGATGACTTCTTCTTCGCGACCAGAGCCGTCGAGCAACAGGGTGACCTCGTCCCCGGTCCGCGTCCTATGAAGGACTTCGCCGCCGAAACCGTTGATCTCGGCGGCCCCGTCGAGGCCATCCACGTCTCCAAAGCAGCGGAGGAGCAGGAGTCGGCCCATCGGATACGCATCGATGGCGAGGCGCGGATGTCGTTCCGTGACTTCCTGCAGGGGCCCTTCGGAGCGAGTCGCGAAGCTCATCTGTGTCGTCATACGACCTCACCCTCTGCTGCGGAGGCGACCGTTCCGTGCCGACCGATCGCTTTCGCGTCTGTCCCGCGGGCACACATGCCTCCCGACATGGCGGCCGAGGGCATCACTCTTGGGCCGGCGATCGCCGGTGATTCACCGGCCTGGACGCGGCGCGTCGCGCGATTCGGTGGCCTTCATGAACGGCCCACCTGTTGGCGATAGAGGTGGAGGGCGTGGGGGCTCGTGTTCCAGTCTCCCGCAATCTTGATGGCCGGTAGCCTCTCCTGTCCCGCCCGAAGACCGAGGTACTTGGCCGAGTACGGGCCCCGCGCGGCAATCTTCCTCAACGGCTTGAGCTCGTCCTCGGCGGTCCCGACCTGGTCGAGGAGGTCGAGCAAGGAGCGCCCCATCGCGCCGGTGAGGAACGCCTCGAGACCCGTGAGGTCTCCCGTGTGGCCCGCGTTGAGCGACCGGAGGTATCGAGACCGATCCGGAGGCAGGATGTGCACGGGCGGCCAGTTGTGTTTCAGGAAGTGAAGGTTCAGGAGGAGTCGACCGACCCGGCCGTTCCCGTCGCTGAAGGGGTGGATTGACTCGAACTCGAAGTGCATGCGCGCGCCAAGCGAGAAGACGTCGACGCCCTCCATTTCCTGCTTCGCATACGACTCCTCCCAGTCGCTCATGAGGGCGACGACCTTCTCCATCCGAGGCGGGACATGTCGGACGCCGGCGATGCGAACATTCACCTGCCTCCACTGACCCGCATCCGGCTTGATGCCTCGGAACACGGTGTCATGGAGGTCGAGGACCGAGGATAGCCGAATCGCATCGGTACGTCGGCGGAGCAGGCTCTCGAAGGCCTGCTCATGCTGGATCGTCTCGAGGACATCCGGAAGCGATCGATTCGATACGCTCCGTCCTTCCAGCAGGATCCGTTCGACATCTTTGCGCGTGAGCGTGTTCCCCTCAATCGCGTTCGTTCCCCATGTGTTGAGCGCCCCGGTGCGTCGCCACACGCCCGACGGGAGTGTGTCCAATGGAGCTCGGGTGAGCAATTCGTGCCTGAGCTGGGTCAGTATGGCCTCCAGCATATTCTTTCCATATACCATACATTATATTTAAGGATATATGGGCATACGACATCTCAATCCGATATACCATATCGCCTGGACGGATCCAAAGGACAGAGCGCGGGTCACTGCTTCCGGGCGGGTCGTTTCTTCGGCAACGAAGAGGCGAATCCGACCCCGCGCGCCACCCAAGTTTGGAGCGCGGCGTCTGTGCGGGTTCCCGCGGGCGCCACGAGGAGCCAACCCGCCATGGCGCGGGGCCCGGAAAGATCGAACGGCTTCGCGCCCGGTTCCTTCAACATCGCGTCGGTCGTGGCCGGCTCGATCCGCACAATGAGATCGTCGCCGTGGATGCCGACGCACATGTTGCCGCTCAGGAGGAAGGCGATCCCGCCGAACAATTGCTTCTCGGTGATGTCCTTGCGGCCCGCGAGCGCCTTGCGGACTCGCGCGGCTTGGGCCTCCGAATAGGTCATGCGCGCCCCGAGAGGGAACCGCCCGAGGGTTCAAGAACCATGACCCGGCGGCCGGGGCGACCGCGACCTGGAGCCGCCTTTCACGCACGCCGTTCCTGGGCCGGGTGCCGCACGTATTTCTACCCTGACCCCTTTCTGCCCGGTGGAATGCCGACCCTCGAGGTCCGAGGGCTCAAGAAGTCCATCGACGGCCACGAGGTTCTGAAGGACGTATCTTTCGGACTGCAAGACGGCGAATTGGCCGCGATTTTGGGTCCCTCCGGCGGCGGGAAGACAACGCTGTTCCGATGCATCCTCGGCGAACTGACGCCCCAGGCGGGCCAGATCCTCATCGACGGCCAAGAGGTTGGCCAGCTGCCGACGGAGCGCCGCGGAATCGGGATCGTCTACCAGAGCTTCGCCCTCTTTCCCCACCTCTCCGTCGCCGACAACATCGGATACGGATTGCGGGCGCGGAAGGTTCCGGCCGGCATCGCGCGCGGCCGGATCGCGGAGATGGTTGATCTGGTCCACCTCGAAGGAAAAGAGAATCGGTTGCCCCACGAGCTCTCGGGCGGCGAGCGGCAGCGGGTCGCCCTCGCGCGGGCGCTTTGCGTGGAGCCCAAGATTCTCCTCCTCGACGAGGCGTTCGGGTCTCTCGACGCGACGATGCGGACCCAGGTAGTACAGGAAGTTCGATCGATCATTCGTCAGCAAAAGGTCACCACCCTGTTCATTACGCACGACCAGGAGGAGGCGTTCATGTTCGCGCGGCGCTTGATCGTATTGAACGATGGACGCATCGTCGCCTCCGGATCCCCCGAGAGCATGATGAAGCACCCCGACCTGTTCATCCAGGATTTCATGAAGATGGTCCTATTCGCGGAGGCAAGCGTGCAGATGGGTCCAGACGGATCGCCGTACATCACGCTCGACGGCGGCGCACAGATCCCGGTGCACATCCCGGGTGTGCGCGGGGGAGAGAAAGTCCATGTGATGGTGAAGAAAGGAGCGGAGGCCGAGCGGATCGAGGTGTGGCACGGCGATACGAAGTAGGGCATTCTCGATTGTCGCCCTCGTACTGTCGGTGAGCGTTGCCGTGTCTCTCACGGACCTCTACAAGGTCCAGGAGGGGGCCCTCGTCGTCTACACGACGCCCGCACTCCAGAGTCTGCTCGAGTCGTTGGTGGTCCCCGCGTTTCGGAGCGCGACGGGAATCGACGTCACCCTCGTATACGTCAGCGCGGGGGAGCAGTACAACCGGCTTCGGATGTCGGGAGGCCATCCTGAGGCCGATGTCTTCCTCCATGCGTCACCCCTCTTCCTTGAGAAGGGGTACGCGGCGGGCTACTTCCTGCCATTCCAGGTCGCCAACGTCTCGGTCCCGCCGGACTTCGCGAGCCGCAACGTGACCGGGGGACACGTGTGGTACGCATTCGCATGGAGTCCTCTGGCCGAAGTATACGACCCCGCCCTGGGTGCGCCTCCCGATCTCGCCTTCATCAACAGGACGTTCGGGTTCCCCCATCCGCTGCTGAGCAACAACGGGATCTATGCCGTGTTGTTCTTCGAGAACGCCCTCGGGAACCTCTCCAAGACCGCGGGCGCGAGGGCGCTGGCCCATACGGTCGTGCAGCCGGCGAACGCACGCGCGAACATCCTCGGCATTGCCGACCATACGTTCGAGGTGACACTGGGCTACGAAGGCGTCACCTTGTTCTACCAACACCAGGGTGCCCGAGTCGACTTCGACCTCCCGCTCCTCGATGGCCAGCGGTTCGTGACGCCGGTCATCTTCTCGGCCGCCCTCGTCAAAGGGCATCCGAATCCGAGGGCGTTGGATTTCATCGATTTCCTGTTCCGGCCCGAGATTCAGTCGAACGTGAACATGGGTCCGTTCTACTTCCGATCCGTCCTTCCCCCGTACTCCGATCCGATCGGTGGGACTCCGCTCCCCGCGCCCGGGGCGGTGACGCTCAACTACGACTGGTCCCAATGGGCGACCTTGGAGTCGGCGCTGCCAAAGTACGTAATTGGAGGATGACCGAGATCTTCGGCGGGAGGGGATCGGGCTGAGGTGGCCGTTCCGGCGCACGACGTTCGAGAAAACGCTTTGGACCGTCATCGTCTGGTTTGTGTTCGGCCTGTTCGTGCTCGGCCCGCTCGCGACGGTCTTCGCCTTCAGCTTCACTTCGTCCGTCCTCAGCGGGACGGGGACATTCACGCTGCGATGGTACGGTCAACTGTTCTCCCAACCGGGCCTGTACGGACCCCTCATCCGGAGCTTCGAGATCGCGGTCATCGTCGTCGTCTTCCAATTGATGTTCGGCACGCTCATCGCGTACTCGACGGTCCGCGCCAAGGTCTTCGGTGCGAAGACGCTCGACACGCTCAGCAACATCACGATCGCCGTCCCGAGCGTCGTGGTCGGCCTCTCCCTGCTCTCGTTCTACGGACCGTTCGGTCCTTTCGGAGCGATCACTCAGTTCCTGTTCGGGAACCCGCTCTCGCTCACGTGGACTCTCTGGATCCTCGTCTTCGCGCACATGATTGAGACGTTCCCGTACATGGTCCGGTCGATGGCGGCGGTGCTGGTCAAGCTGGACACCCATCTGGAGAGCGCGGCACGCAGTCTGGGAGCGAGTCGTGTTCACGCCTTCCTTACGATCACGTTGCCTCAGCTGAAACCCGGGCTCGTTGCCGGGTCGGTCCTCGTCCTCTCTCGGAGCATTGCCGAGTTCGGCGCTACAATCATTGTCGTCTCGGCGGTCCTGAAGACCGCACCGATCGCCATTTTCACGCAGGCCGAGGCCGGCTCCCTCGAACTCGCGTCCGCGTACTCCGTCGTCCTGATGCTCGTGTCGTTTGTCGCGTATCTCCTGATGAGCCGGTGGCTCCTGAGGGGCGAGACGATCGCCTAGTCGACGGCGTTCAGCCCCCGTAGTGCCAGCCGAGCGATTCCAGAAAGATCGGCTTGCCCTTTCCCGGACCGACGTCGGCGACCTCCGCGAGGACGATTGGATGGTCCCCCTCGGGAATCTGATTGACCACGTGACATTCGATCCAGCCAGCGCCATCCGAGAGCACGGGGAGGCCGGACGTGGTCCGCTCCGTCTTCACTTTCTCGAACGCCCCATCGAGCACCAGTTCTGCGACGTCCTGCGTGCCCTCTCGGATGAACGAGACGGCGAACGATTTCGATCGTCGGACATTCGCGAGGGTCCGGCTATCTTTGCGGAACGCGAACGCGACCAAGGTGGGCTTGAAGGAGGTCTGCATCAGCCATGTGCCGAACATCAGCCAGTCCTTTCCGTCCTCGGTCTGCGTGCCGACAATGTACGCGCCGTATGGAATTTGCTGGAGGATTTTCTTCTTCACTTTCTTGTCCATCGCCCCACCGGCCCGCCGAACGACTCGGTGGCTAATCAAGTCATGCGCAAAAGCCTCGTCGGCCGTCCATTCGTTCAGATCGATTCGTCGACTCGATGCAGCACTTGCATCGCCTTCAGGGTGATGAGCTTGCTCGCCTCCCCGGGTTTCTCGAGGCCAAACGGCGTTGGCGCCTGCTTTGGATGCTTCGCGTTCCATTCAGCCACGCCGCCCTCGACGTCCGGATGGATTGCGTCGAGGTTCCACTTCCCATCCGGCCGCCTCTTCTCCCGGAGAAGCTTCAGGGCGAATCGCATTCGCGGCTCCGTCCCGTACCCCAGCGCCGTCATGAAATCGAGGCCCACGAGGAGATCATAGTAATAATGGACCGGGTAGTGGAACCGGTACCACGGCGGGTACTCCCCCCCTTGCTTGTGCAGTTCCTTCCCCAGGAAGTACTCGGCCCCGAGTTCGACCGCGCGTTTCATGCCCTCCGTCCATTTCGCCGCCGGATACACCGCGAAGGCACTCATGCCCTCCCACGAGTCCAAGTTCCGACCGCTCCCAAAACAACTCCAACCGCCATTCTTGTCCCGGTTCGTCACGAGCCACTCGAACGCGCTGCGGACGGCAGGATGGTCCGCGTAACCGAATTTCACCAGGGCGCGCGTGGTGTTCCCGGTCGTGCAAAGGTGGCCTTTCTTGGAACCTTCCATCGCGAATCCGCCGTCCGCTCGGGAGAATCGTTCAATCCAGAGATCGCACGCCCTCTTGATCCGCGGATCCGCACGTGTCAATCCGAGGTCCGCGAGGATGAGGAGCATCCAGTTTGAGGAGAGATACTTCCGCCGATACAGGCTCTCCCCGCTCTCCCACCATCCCGCCGGGTCCTGCTTCGCGAAGATCTCTTGAGCCCACCCTTTCCTCGTGATCATGTCCTTCGCGGCCACGACCTCTGGATCGTCGAGTGGTCTTTCAAGCAACTGGGTGAGGGTGAGATAGCGGACGGACGGTTGGTCCTCCTCGAGGAGCCAGTCCAACGCGCTCTTGGACTTCATCTCCGGTCAACGCCTCGTGGCCCGGGTCGATCTCGGTTGTCGGCACGCGGATTGCTTCGGAAGCAGTAGGTCAGGTGGTCGTTCACCATCCCGACGGCTTGCATGTATGCATAGGAGATCGTCGACCCGACAAACTTGAAGCCTCGACCCTTCAGGGCCTCGCTCATTCGGTCCGATTCCTTTGTCCGTGCCGGGATTTGTCTCAAGGTCCGCCGCCGGCTCGGTTTCGGTCCATCGCCCGCGAACCGCCAGATGTACGCATCAAAGCTCCCGAACTCCTTCTGAACCGCGAGGAACGCGTTCGCATTTCCAATCGCGGCTGCGATTTTCGCGCGGTTTCGAATGATGCCGACGTCGGCTAGGAGGGATCGGACCTTTCTCGAATCGTACCGGGAGATCCTCTCCGGATCGAATCCGTCGAAGGCCCTTCGGTAGTTCTCGCGTTTCTTCAGGACGGTCAGCCAGGAGAGCCCGGCCTGCACCCCTTCGAGGACGAGGAACTCGAACAGCTTCCGGTCGTCGTGCTCGGGAACCCCCCACTCGACATCATGGTATTCGAGGAGAGCCGGATCGCCGAGGGCCCACTCGCACCGTTTGAGCCCGCCTTGGCCAGCCTGTTCGGTTCTTTTCATCCGCACGCCTCCATGACGACCGAGCACGGCCGATACCATCCGTCATATAGAAACTCCTCCCGACTCCGCGGACGTTCCGCCTCGCGGGAGTTCCGACGATTTGCGGGTGGTTCAGCCACTCGAATCGATGAACTCGGAGATGCGTTGCGCCGTCTCGCGAGGTTTCTCGACCATCGGAAAGTGCCCGGCGTCTTCGATCGCGGCGAAGCGGGATCCTTGGATCCGTGTTGCGGCTTCTTCTGCGGATTGCCACGGGAACTGGACGTCATGCCGGCCGGAGAGGACCAGCGTGGGCACGTGGATGCGCCCCAGGTCCGCCGCCACCGAAGCATCGCTCCGCCTCAGGGCGAAGCCCGTGGCCATGAACCCCTTCCGTCGATCCCGGGCCTTCCAAGCGGCGACGATTGCGTTGACCCACGCGTCATCGGCGAATCGCGGGTCGTGGAAGACGGCCTTCGTCAGGAGCTTCCGGACGCTCTTTGGACCCGGTGCGCGGATGAAACATGGGAGGAGGAACGGCAGATACATTCTCGCGGTGCGACCCGGGAGTTTCGGCGTGAGCCCGGCCGCGTCGAGGACGACGACTTTGGAGACGCGCTCGGGCCGATCGAGCGCTGCCATGATGGCCAGCGTGCCCCCCATCGAGTTGCCGACGACCGCGAACCGGGGAAGACCGAGGGCATCGATGAAGGCAGCGATGGCTTTGCGGTACGCGGTCAGGGTCCGAGCCTTGCCCGGGAGCGAGGAGCTCTGGCCCTGACACGGGAGGTCCGGCGCGATCCACGGATGGCGGGCGCCCAGGACCCATGCGACCGGAATCCAAACCTCCGCCCAGGTGGGCCACCCATGGAGCAGGAGGATCGGAAATCCACTCGTGGCGCCGCCTTGGAGAAATCGGAATCGAACGCCTCCGGCTTCGATGAACCGCTCTCGGACCGAAGCCGGGAGAGGCTGTCCGAGGACCGTGGCATCCGCAATGCTGGCACTCGGACCATCGGTCATCGCCCCGGCGGCGCGAAGGCTGGACGTGAGATGAGCTTTCCTGTCCGTGTCGAGGCGGCGCCTCCTCCCGTTGAAAGGTCGATCTTTCCACAAATCTTGGCCGCGCTGCCGGAGTCGGTTCGAAAACTCCGTGGCATCATCGGGTGGTACCGCTCGGAGTCGGTCGGCGTCAAGTCAATCCGCCTCGCTTCTCCCGGATCGGGATGACGGGTACCTGGTCGGGGGCCACGCAAGTCAAATGACTCGGGAGGCCCTCCCGGAGCCGGGAAGGAACGCGTGCGAATTCTCTCGGCCGAGCCACTGAATGCGGAAACGCCGCTCGCGGCTCTCGAAGAGACCCTTACACCGGAATCCGAGTTCTTTGTGAGGAGTCACTTCGGCCGACCCGACCGGGTGCCTCGCAAACACGTTCTGGAAGTCGTCGGTGCGGTCGAGCAGCCCGTGCGGTTGAACATGGCCGACCTCGAGGCGATGGGCACTCGCACTTTGGCGGTGACGGTCGAGTGCGCAGGCAATGGTCGCACCAGATTCCAACCGCTCCCGGCGGGCGAGCCGTGGGAGCTCGGCGCGGTGAGCACAGCCCGATGGACGGGCGTCCCCTTGAGGGCCGTCCTGGAATCCGCCCGTCTGAGGCCACGCGCGGTCGAAGTCCTCGCGATTGGCGCGGACCGAGGACGGCCACCGGACGTCGCGGACGAAATTCCGTTCGCGCGGTCCCTCCCGCTCGCCAAGGCGAGGGACCCGGACACCCTCCTCGCCCTCCAGATGAATGGCCGGCCGATCCTCCCGGAGCACGGAGCGCCCATCCGGCTGATCGTCCCGGGCTGGTACGGCATGGCCAGCGTGAAATGGCTCGAGCGGCTCGAGGTTCTCTCGGAGCCTTTTCGCGGTTACTACCAGCTCGGCCGGTATGTGTACGATTACGAGGACGGCAACCCGCCGGCTCCGGTGCGCACGATCCGCGTCCGCTCTGTGATCGTGTCTCCCCAGGACGGGGACGTGGTGCGCCAGGGCCACGTGGTCGTACGCGGCCAGGCATGGTCCGGCGAGGGGGTGGTCGTGAGGGTCCAGATCGAGGTGGACGGTGTCGAGCCGTCCCAGGACGCGACGCTCTCGCCTCCGATATCGCCGCATGCGTGGCGCGCGTGGGAATTCGGATGGGACGCGACGAACCCGGGCCGGCACGTCCTGCGATCCTATGCGACGGACGCGAAAGGAAATCGGCCGCCCGACGTCGGCCGATGGAATCGATACGGTTACGGGAACAATGCCGTGCAGGCCATTGCCGTCACGGTGCAGTGACGGCGGGACGTCCAACGGGCGACGCGTGAGGGGGACGCAACGCTGAATCCTCCGATCGGTGGTCCGCAAGCGGAAACGCTGCGGACGAAGAGAGGACGGCGGCCTATCACGGCCGATAATTACCGGCGACGGGTTTATCGAACCCGGTGTGGCTAGGTTTCGCCAGATCTATGGGTTGCGTGCCTTTCGCAGCGTCAGCGGTGCTCCTGGCCCTGGTGTCGACAGCGCCGGAAGAGAAGGAGAAGCCTTCGGCTTCGTCGAAGGGGCCTAGCCGGGTCAAGGGAAGCCCCGCGTCGGGGCCCACCGAAATCGAGAAATTCTTTCAGCTTAATCCCGAGGAGAAGTTCGATCTCGAAGCGGCGAATTCGATTGACGCGCCCGCGCTCGTCGAAGAGGCCCGAGGAGACAAACGGGTCTTGCGCGATGTGCTGCGGACGGCGGAAGCGCTGTTGCCGCGCGTCCGCGCTGAAACGGAAGACCCGCTCCTAGTCAGCGCCATCCTCCGAAGCAAGACGCTCGACTGGGTCCGTCGGAGTCCGTCGGACTCGGGTTGGGCGGAGACCATGCCGCTTCGCTGGGCCGGAATCTTCTACGAGTCCAGGGTCCCTGGCGGCCGGCTGAGCCGGAAGCTCTCCACCCGCATGGCGAACCTCATCTCGCTATGCGTCGAGGCGAGCGGTACCGTCGCGTTTCTGCGCGCGGGAGTCACCGGCATCTTTCGCGGCTCGGCGATGATGGCGAAGATGGTGCAGTTCGGCCTCAGCGCGAAGCGACCGCGTTACGTGCAGCAGGTCGCGCAGGCGTACCTCGACGATCTTGCATCGAGTCGCTGCGTCGGCAAGCAACCGGTTCCCCTGGAACGATTGAGCGACGTCGCGCGACGGAACGGAACCGCGGAAGTGAACATTACCTTGGTGGAGCTGTTCTCCCAGGAGGGCACCGGGACCCTCATGGTCCTGGACCCGCGATTCCATCCTGGGATGGATCCGGTAGCGATCCGCGTGGTGCCCCCGAAGACGCAAGACGACGCGGCGACCTACGATTTGGTCCACAGCGGAGTGCGGGCGATACGGGAGTCCGGCGATTCGAACGAGGCGCCGAACGAGGCGAGTCCCGCGTCCCCCTGGGAACGGTCGGACATGACGAGGAAAGAGTGGCTCGCGCTGTTCAAGGCGCTCGAGAAACGCAAGGAACGGCTCGGGGCGCCCCCGCGGGAGAACTCCCGCGATCGGGAGTCGTACATCGGACTTCGAGACTTGGTCTTGGCCGATTCTGCCGTGCGGCGGGCCTTCCTGGTCGTCCACTGGAAAGGGAGACCCAGCGGCTTGGCGATCCTCTGTCAACTCCTCTCGGCCGGCACACTGGTGCCGGAGTTCGACACGGACGCGGACTACCTTGAAGCGGAGCTCGAGCACCTCGGTCAAGGTGCGCCGGAGCACCGGCCCAAGGACGGCCAATGGAAACTCGCCCACGGATGGACCGTGGTGCGTGAACATGCAGGCGGCAGTGCGAGGACCTATCGGGCCAGCGGCAAGTCGGCGGATTGACGGACCGTCGCGGTCAGTACCTGATAGACCTCATCCCGATCGAGGACGCGAGGCAAGACCGACTCGCTCAGCGCGCTCTCAAGAATGGCCCATGTCGAGTCGGCCCGGACGCCCCGTGGCGCGACGACCAGATTGAAGAAATTGAGCGCGGAGGACCGCGGCGCTTCACTGATCGCGGTCATGAGCGGGAGACCGCAGCCCCAGGCGAGGAGCTCGTACACCAGATTCAAGGTCGCCTTGCGGGCCTCGGCTGTGGTGTTGCGGCACAGGAGTAGCGTGCGGCTCGCCGGATCCGTCATGATGCGGGTCGCCAGGGTCTCGATCGCGGGGAATGTGAGGTGCTTGTGGATCCCGTTCCCGAATCGGTGCGGCCCTTCCGTTTCACGCCGCGCCGGGACGCGGAGCAGCGGCATCTGGGCAGGGAGGTCCGCAGCCGCCTTCGCGTCGTACGCTTTCATCGAACGCAAGATCCCATCGAGCGTGATCTGGCCGGACCGGAGCACATCCGTCCGCGCGATGACCGTATGATTCGTGAAGGTCGGTCGTCCCGCTTCGTCGGGAATCCCTCGGCTGATTCGAGACAGCAGGAGTTCCCGGCCGGTCTTCAGCGGGTGAATCATGTGGAGATCGACTTCGTCCTCCGCGGTCGCCGCAGCCGCGGCGCGGATCGGCGTGTAATGCCCGCGGAGGTAGGGATCGTACAGGCCTGCGTCGAGCCCATGGGAGACGGCTTTCGTCGTGTACCCGACCCCGGGGACAACGCCGTAAATCCAATGGTCGAACTCGACGACGTCTCCGTCCGATGCCCCTCGACCGGATTCTGCGGGCGCCATGGTGCAGCCTACTAGGCCGACCGAGCCATGACCTGAGCCTGGAACCGTTCCGCTTCGAGAATCTCGTCGGGGATCTTGTGTGCGATCTCTCGGAAGTGCTCGATGAAATTGACGTACTCATCGTATGAGAAATCGGGTTCGCCTCCGCCTTCCGGAGCGAAGCCGGTGCGCACGATCTTCGCCTGCCCGACCGGGTCCATGCCTTCGTGGGTTTCCGTTCGGACCCAGCTGAGGAAGTACGCCGACTTGTCCATGCTGACCCCGGCGACTTTGCCGCCGCGAATCTGGGAGAGCGTTTGCGGGACGAAGACCCGGAGCAATGCCTCCGCGTATTCCTTCCGCGCCCGGTTGTTCTCCGGGAACCCGCGGTGCAAGCCGAGTCTCGCGAGGACGTCATCCCGAAGCGTGTCGAACTTGGACAGTACGAAGACGGGGTAGATTTTCGGGGCGTCGGCCCGGACACCCGAGTCCTTGAGCCGGTCGTATTCCTGCTTCTTGTACGTCTGGAACGAGACGAGCAGCTTGGCGACCGTGCTATCGTATCGCAGCATTTTCTTGTACGCGGGCGTGTCGATCTCCGTGGTCATCTTGCTGCAGTCGACCAACACCGCGACGACGACGCTCTTCAGGAGCTGTTGGATCAACGGCCTTGAGGCAATCCCGGTCTCGATGAACTCTTCGATGTCTTCGCCCGAGACGTCGTACGCCGAGAACCGGAGCGTGGAGAATGGGTGGACCCAGTTCTGCTGCCGGATGTAGTAGGGCAACTTCCCGACGACCTTCCGGAGATAGCCGAAGACGAAACCGAGTTCCGTGATCTCTTCCTTCAGGGTGGCACTGGGGAACCGTCCATCCTTCATCCCTTCGTAGACGGCCGACATCACGTTGAGGGACTGGATCGGCGCGTGGAAACGGAAGTCATCTGTGACCCCCGTACCGTACTTCACTTGTGCGGCATACAGGAGCCCCAAGAACGTCGTCTTCCCGGAGGCTCGGTCTCCTAGGAGTGCACAGGGCATATCACGTGCAGCCCCGCTATCCATACTTAATCCTAAGCTCGACGTTATCATGAGTGCGACGACCTACGCCCCACGGACCGTGCAATCTAGCGTCGCGCGTCCGCCGCGATGTCTCCGAGGCACGTGAGGAAGGCGAGGTACTCGTCGCTCGAAAAGTCCGGCTCCCAACCGACCGCCCCGCTGTGACGGAGTCGAATTTTCTCGCCGCGCCCCGACGCCGCATTGTCTGTACGCACCCAGCTGAAAAAATACGCGGGTGCCTCGAAACGCAGCCCTCGATCCTTGCGGGCCTTGATCGCAGCGATCGTTTTCGGCATGTTGCGATCTGCGAGCGCCCTGCCGTAGGCTAGGTGCGGCCCTCTCTTGCGGACGTCCGGCGGCGCCGACTCGAGATTTAGGAGGCGCAACGAGTCCGGATCGACCCGATCAAACTTGGAGAATACGAAGATTGGGTGGACCGACGTGGCCTCGCCATGGGCCCGCGAACGTTGGATCGCCGTCAGGAGCGCCTCGACGGCGGCGTCGACCTTGGCCATCGGAGCATGCGGCGCTTGTTCATCGGAGGCCGCGAGTTCCGTCGCATCGACCATGATGACAATTGCATCGCTGACGAGCGCCTCGTTCAACGTCATGTGACCAACTGAGCTCCCCGTCTCGAGCGACCGCGCCATGTCGTCTTCGAAGGATTTTAGCAGAATCAATCGGAACAGGTCGGAGTCGTCGGACACCGGGTTCCTCTTCCGCCGCCACACGATCCCGAGCTTGGGCCTCGGAGGGCTAAGACGAAAGGTGACCTCCCGGACGCCCTCTCTCGTCGCGGAATCCGGAAATGCGCCTGACATCAGCCTCTGGAAAACGCCACTGATTTCGTCGAGCGACTCGAACGATGCATGGAATCGGAAGTCATCCGCTTTTTCCGAGCCGAACTTCACCTGGGCTGCGTAGAGGAGGCCCAAGAACGTCGTCTTGCCGGAGTTCCGATCTCCGACAATTACGACTCGCGGCACCGGCAACCGCCCCCTGAACTCCGAGTGACCCTCAGGACGTAACATTAGAAAGTCCTATCTCAAAGGAACGTCCGTGATGCAAATCGAAGCATCTTGGGATACATGCGATTCGGGGCTCCACGGAGTCATTGGCACTGGTGAGCCCGCCTCGAACTCGATCAGATCGTACTCGTGTCGTCCACCCGAAAGAGCGGAGCTGGTGGACTCGACCCTCAATCGCTTGCGCTCTCCCCCGGCAATTGCGCCGTCAGGAATCGAGTCGTCCGTTGCCACGCAAGCTCGGCTGCCGAGCCATCATACGCGTCGGGTCGGTCGTTCTCGAAGAACCAGTGCGTCGTCCCAGGGTATGTGTAGAACGTGAGGTCCGTTACCCGTGTGCGGAGGTCCTTCTCGAGATCTCGCACGGCGGCAGAGGATTCAAATTCGTCCGTCTCAGCGAAATGACCGAGGAAGGCCGCCTTGATGTGGGAATAGTTTCCATCCCCCGTCCCATAGAAGAGGACGACCGCAGCGACATCCGCTGGGAGCTCCTGCGCCAACCAAAGACTCCAGAATGCCCCCATGGAAAAGCCGATGACTCCGAGGTGTTTTCCCTTTACCGCCTGATGGCTTTGTAGGCCTCTCACACCGTTAAGGATGTCTTGGCCGGCTACTTTTTGATCCAGTTTCGACATCAGGCGCTCGGCCCCGTCTCTGGTCGATGCGGTCGCACCGCGGTAGAGGTCGGGAGCGAACGCGACGAAGCCGGCCCTTGCGAGCTCATCACAGTGGCCTTTGAAGAAGTCGTTTAGACCCCACCATGCGTGGAGGACTAGGACACCCGGCCCGCGGCCCTTCTTCGGTATTGCCAAGTACCCCGGGACGGTGCCTTCGCGGGTTTTGAGGTCCACCATTGCCATGTTTTATCTCTCCTCCTTTGCTGCCGTCATTTCCGAGTCGACTCTTGAAGTTAAGCGTCACGAACGGCGACTCGACGTCCGTCGCAAAGGCCGGAGTTGGATCGAGTAGGAGTTGAACACGCGACCTCGATTGGGCTATCTTGTCGCCGGTCGGTGCAGTCCCTGATTGCCCTTTCACAACAATTCGTGGAACCCCGCGCGGACCGTCCGAGTTGCTTAAGGTGGCGCATCTCATTTGCTTCGCTTGCGGTCCACGATGGCCACTCCATCAATCACTCGGGAGAAGGTGCTGGCGTTCCGGCAACGTGCGACCTACCTGCACAGGCGCCTTCCACCGGGGCGACTCGTCGAGGCAGCGTTCGCAGGACTGCAGGACAGCTCTCCGCGGTCCGCCGTCTTGGCGCTCCACGCGCGTGTAACGGATGTGTCGCCGTCCGCTTGGAAGGATCCCGTGTTCGTCCAAGTGTGGGGCCCAAGGGGGGCCGTGTATGTCGTCCCAGCGCAAGACGTGTCCGTCTTCACGGTCGGTAGGTTCCCGCGCAATCCCGTTTTAGGAGCCGCCGTGAGAGCCGCCGCCGAAAAAGCGAGGCGCGCCTTCCGCGCTCGCCAGGCTCAGCCCCATCACGTCCGCTCCAATCGAGCGGTCGGGTTGAACTTCCGCGACTTGAGAATCGCATCGATGACGGGCGAAGTGAGGATCGAATGGGATGGAGCCACGACATCCTGGCGGATCGTCGAGCCTCCAGCAGGGGCCCCGGAACCGGCTCGCCTCGAGCTGGCGCGTCGGTTCCTGCGGTCGGTCGGGCCTTCGACGCCGCAGGAATTCGCGTGGTGGTCCGGCGGGTGGGCGGGATCTTTTGGCGCATCCACGCGCGGAGAGCTTTCCGACGCGCAGCAGACGTTTCGTTCTCTCGATAAGGAACTTGCGGAGGTTGAACTCGAAGGTCGGAAACGCTGGGTCCTTCGGCCGGACCGGTCCAGGTTGGAACACGCGGTACCTCTGGAAACGGTGCGCCTGCTGCCAGCCGGAGATCCGTATCTGGCGTCCGCAGACCGGGCATTGCTCGTCCCGCAGCCCAGATTTCGATCCGAATTATGGCCCAAGTCGGTGTGGCCCGGTGCCCTCCTGATGAACGGGGAGCTCGTGGGTACCTGGCGTCGGCAGGTGGGCCGAGTCACGGCGCGAGCCTGGCGACGGTTGGAGCCCGAGGTCAAAGAGGCGGTTGAGGAGGAGGTCCACCGGATGCCCATCGAATCGGCGACGAAGGAGGTCCGCTGGTCGACGGGCGATGTGCCCCTTTAAGTTGCGCGGCGACCGCTCGTTCCCTCGAGAAGGACGCCATCGCAGCTTGTGTTTGTCGCTAGTCGTGCTCCGGATGGCCCTTCATCCACTGCTGCTCCTCCGCGGTAGGACTGAGAGGATATCCGACCGACCAGAGGAACACCCTGGCGGTTGCGGGGCCCATGTGCTTGAATTTGTATTGGACATCCTCGAGCAGCTTCCCTTCGCGCTTACCAAAGCCGCCGATGTACCCCTTCACCGAACCGTATTCCTTCGCCACGTCCAAAATAGTCCTGGCGTTCTCGACCGTCGCGCGGATTTTCTTTTCGTTCCGGACGATTCCCGAATCCTGCATCAAGGCCCGGATGTCGCGCTCCGATAGCCGCGCGACTTTCTCGGGTGAGAAGTCACGAAACGCCTTTCGAAAGTGGGGCCACTTCTTCTCAACCATCCGCCAATTCAAGCCCGCGCTGAAGATCGCCCTGGACATCAGCTCGAGGTACCCGTGGTCATCCTTTGGAGGAACCGCTTTCCATCCCGGCATGGGACTGCGACCATGTTCGCTCTATTTATGCCTACCTTCGCGGCAGCCCTCCCCCCTTTGAACGGGTCGTCCCGAACTCCGCTTTCCGCTGCCTGGAGAGAACGGCGGCGACTGTGCCTTTCACCGAAAAGTGGACCGCGTGGGATTTGAACCGCATTCCCCGTCTATGACCGCTCTGTCAATGGATCGATTTTCGATGCCCCGCCTTTAGCACTAGAATCCGGAGAACGGTTTCCTGGATGTCCAGGATGAAGCGATAGTCTCCGACCCGAAGCCGGTAATAGGGCGAGTTGGCAAGCTTCCGGACAAACCGATGTGGCGTCTCGCGCAGTTCGCCGACTTTGTCGAAGATTCGACGCGCGACGGTTCGATCGAGCTTCTTCAATTGACCTGCGGCCGAATCGGACCAGACGACTTCGAAGGGCATCAATAGCCCATCTCGGACCTGAGCTGTTCATGGGTCCGATACTTGCCTGCCTTGATCTCGCGGATCGCCTGCTCGATTTCCTTTTTCGTCTGCTCGCTCAGCTCGCGAAGGTCTTCCAGAATCCGCTCCAGTACTTCCTCGTATGTTTCACGGGGATGGAGCTTCATCGATTCGAGAGTCTTCTTGGTTTCCTTGCTGAGTTGAATTGTTGTGGTGGCCACGGGATGGACATCGCGGAAGCGGCTGATATAGATCCCTATAGTGTGCCATAGCATCCGATACCAGCTTGAAAGTGGACCGGGTGGGATTTGAACCCACGGCCTCTACCATGCCAAGATAGCGATCTTCCAGCTGATCTACCGGCCCGCAACGCGCTGTATTGAAGGTCCGCTATTAAGGTTTCTTCGCGCGTCGAGGTGCAATCGTTTTCCGCATGAGAACGCCGCTCGTCCCGAGCGGTGCGACGGTGCGGAAGCCTTCCTTGCGGAACATCCCCGGCGTCCCAAACCAACGCCACTCCGGCACGGCTGCCATCTTCGGTGAAGCAACGGGGTATGCTTCCACGACTCCTCCTCCCTTGTTCCTGATCGAATCGAGCGCAGCACGAAGGGCAAACTTCGCAACACCTCGCCCTCGATACTTCGGATCGACGAAGAAGCACGTGATCCTCCACAGCTTCTTGACCCCGACCGCCGGCGCGACCTTGCGGTAGGTACGTCGTGCATCGATCCGAGGGAGTTCTTCTCGGCCGCCGTACTGGCACCAACCGATCGGCGTGCGGCCCTCATAGACCAGGACCGCGTGGGAGCGGCCGCGCCGGACCAACGCTCTCTTGTCCGACCGATTTCTCCGCTTCCACTCCCCGCTGGTCGTTCCTCGGCGAAGAGGGTTCGCCCGCTGATAGAAGATGCACCAGCATCCTCCTTGCTTGATGGCGAGCGTTTCAAAATCCGAAAGGGTACGAACGCTCAGCTCCCGGACCGAATACGGCTCCCGCTTCATGACGGGGCGTTCGTACGCAGAGCGCCGAAATGAAGGTTCCTGCCTGTCCGCCGCCCATCGTCTCGATCCACACGTGGGCGAGCGCAAAGAGGAAGAACAAGGCCGTCACGACGAGGCGGGTTGGTTTCCAGAACCCGAAGGCGCGCTTGAACGCCCGTAGGGGTCGCCCGAACGTCGTGCCCGTATAACGAAATCATCTTCCGGTCTCCCGCGATTGGATGATTACGGCAAAGAAGCGGGTCGAGGTTAGCCCAGCGGTAGAGGGTCGGGGCGCCGAGGTCTTCACGGCGGAAGCCCTTGAGTTCATCTCCGACCTGCATCGACGATTCAATCCCACGCGCCTGGACCTGCTGCGCCGTCGAGTGGAGCGCCAGGCGCAGGTGGATCGCGGAAAGACGCTCCGCTTTCGTCCGGAGACCCGGCGGATTCGGGACGACTCATGGAGCATCGCCGCGGTTCCGGCGGATCTGGTCGATCGCCGGGTCGAGATCACCGGGCCCACCGATCGAAAGATGATGATCAACGCACTGAACTCGGGCGCGAAGACGTTCATGGCCGATTTCGAGGATGCGAACACGCCGGCGTGGCGGAACGTCGTGGAGGGCCAGGCGAACCTCCGCGATGCCGTGCGCCGCACCATCGTGTACGTGAGTCCGGAGGGCAAGGAATACCGGTTGAACCCGGAGGTCGCGACGCTCCTCGTCCGGCCCCGTGGATGGCATCTCCCCGAACGGCACATCCGCATCGACCGCGAACCCGCCTCCGCGAGCCTCGTCGATTTCGGTCTGTTCTTCTTCCATAACGCGAAGGATCTCGTCGCCCGGGGAACGGGACCGTACTTCTATCTTCCCAAGATGGAAAGCCATCTCGAGGCCCGGCTGTGGAACGACGTCTTCGCCTTCGCGGAAGATGCGGCGGGCGTCCGGCGTGGGACGATCAAGGGGACCGCGCTGATCGAGACGTTCCCGGCCGCGTTCGAGATGGAGGAGATCCTCTACGAGTTACGGGACCACGCCGCGGGCCTGAACGCGGGCCGATGGGACTATCTCTTCAGCATCATCAAGACGCTGCGAGCCCGGAGGGACTTCGTGTTGCCGGACCGAGCCCAACTCACGATGACCGTCCCGTTCATGCGAGCGTACACGGAACTCCTCGTGAAGACGTGCCACCGCCGTCGGGCCCACGCGATCGGCGGCATGGCCGCGTTTGTCCCGAGCCGCAAGGACCCGAAGGCAAACGAGGTCGCGTTCGCGAAGGTGCGGGAAGACAAGGCCCGCGAGGCGGACGACGGCTTCGACGGCACGTGGGTCGCCCATCCCGACCTCGTCGCGGTCGCACAGGAGGTTTTTGACCGCGCGCTGCAGGGACGATCGAACCAACTCGGCCGCCTGCGGGACGATGTGGAGGTGTCGGCGCACGACCTCCTCGATGTCCGGGTTCCTGGAGGCAAGACTACGGAGGCGGGCTTGCGAAGCAATGTCCGGGTCGCGATTCAGTACTTGGAGGCATGGCTCCGAGGAACCGGGGCCGTGACGATTTCGAACCTGATGGAGGACACCGCGACCGCGGAGATCGCGCGCTCGCAGGTCTGGCAATGGGTCCATCACGGCGCCCGCTTGGAGGATGAGCGGACGGTCAACGAGGGACTCGTGCGGCAGATCGGCGACGAGGAGCTCGACCGGCTACGGATGGAGGCGAAGCCCTCCGCTCAGACACGTGGGCGATTCCGACAAGCGCGAACGCTGTTCGACCAGATCGCTCTGAAGGAGCCCCTGGTGGATTTCCTGACGATCCAAGCGTATCCACTCATCGAATGATCGATCCCGCTCGAGGCGGTGCGAGCGAGGAAGACCCGCGCCCGAATCGGAACTACGTTGCGGCCTTGGCGCCACGCTTCGCGGACGGCTTGTTTGACGCAGGCTCCGAGAAGAGTTCGAGGGGCCTTTCTTTCCTCATCTTCTCGCCGGGGATCGGGACCGGGTACTCCCCCGTCAGGCACCCGAGACAGATGTCGTCCCGGGAATGCTTCAGCGCCGTAATCAGCCCCTTCATGGAGAGATATCCGAGAGAATCCGCATTGATGAAGTCGGCGATCTCCGGCACCGTCTTCTCGTTCGCGATGAATTGGTCTCGCGTCTTCATGTCGATTCCAAGATAACACGGGAACCGAATCGGCAGGCAGCCGATACGAACGTGGACTTCCTTCGCGCCGGCCTGGCGGAGGATCTGCACGATCTTTCGGATCGTCGTCCCGCGGACGATGGAGTCGTCGATCAGCACGATCCGCTTGTTCTTCACCGCCGACCGAATCGGATTCAACTTGAGCATGACGCCGAGCTCGCGCTCTCCCTGATCGGGCATGATGAAGGTCCGCTCGATGTACCGGTTCTTGATGAGCCCCTCGACGACCGGGAGGCCCGCGAGTTGCGCGTACCCTTGGGCCTGCGCCCGTCCGGATTCCGGGACGGGCACGATGATGTCCGCCTCGACCGGATACTCCTTCGCGAGTTGCTCGCCGATCTTCACGCGGGCGTCATAGACCAGACGGTCGTCCAGGACGCTGTCCGGGCGCGCGAAGTACACCCACTCGAACATGCAGTGCGCGGTGTGGTTCGGATGGGGGAGCCGCATCGAGTCGAAGCCGTCCGGCCGGAGCTCGACGATTTCCCCGGGCTTCAGGTCGCGGATGAACTTGAACCCGAGCGTGTCGAACACGACGCTCTCCGACGCGATCATGAACCGCGTAGACCGTGTCGTTGATCATGAGCGCGAGGCTGTATGCCCCGACGAGCCGCGAGGTGAATTCTTTCAGGGCCCGCTTGACGTCCCCGCCCGAGTTCACGATCTCGTTCGCGAGCAGTCGGACGATGACCTCGCTGTCGGAGGTCGTCATGAAGGCCCAGCCTTTCTTGCTCAGCTCCTCCCGGATTTCGTCCGCGTTCGCGATGTCTCCGTTGTGCGCGAGCGCGATGTCCCCATACGACGTCTTGACGACGATCGGCTGGGCGTTCTCGAGGACGCTCGATCCTGACGTGGAATAGCGAACGTGGCCGATGCCGTTGTTGCCGCGCAGGTCCATGAGGTCCTCCTTCGAGAAGACCTCGTGCACGAGGCCCATGCCCCGTTTCGACTTCATCTCGCCATTGTACACCG
>Ga0209160_1000773_pt1 | contig 26414 bp, 30 predicted proteins | sample GraSoiAngelo_153_FD_186167 | JGI IMG/M metagenome (GOLD analysis project Ga0209160, IMG submission 186167) | Grasslands soil microbial communities from the Angelo Coastal Reserve, California, USA - 14_1009_12_40cm (SPAdes) (version 2) | ecosystem: Environmental > Terrestrial > Soil > Grasslands ...
TCCAGCCTTCCTTCTCTGGCTCGTTGAATCAGAACAGCGGATTCCAGTATGTCATCGGTGTTGATGGTCAGAATGACTCCGCGAGAAGTCCCGCCTAAAGTATGTCCGCTGCGGCCGACTCGCTGGATCAGCCGGGTCGTCTCTCGTGGAGAGGTGTATTGGATGATGAAGTCAACGCTGCCGATGTCGATTCCTAGCTCAAGAGAACTCGTACAGATCAGGGCTCTCAGTTTGCCCTCTTGAAATTCCTTCTCCGCTTCTTCTCGCAACTCTCTCGATAGGGACCCGTGGTGTACTCGGACAGCGACCCCAGCTCCTATTGCTTGAATCTGGGCGGCTAGCGCCTCTGCATGTTCCCGTGTGTTGGTGAACACTAGGGTTGATTTGTGGGATTGAATTATCCCTAGTATCATGCGAGCCCTGGAAACTGTCGAGGCTGGTAAGCCTAGGTTGACGGATTCTTTCTGGTCTCCGGAGCTGGGATGAACGGATCGGACACTGATCTGAAGACCCCTCGTCTCATCGGAGCGAAGTACCGTGACCCTTCGGCGCGACCCGACTAGGAATTGACCTATGCGTTCAGGCTCGCCTATGGTGGCGGATAGGCCGATTCGTTGAAATTCGACGCCGGTTAGTTCTAGGAGTCGTTCGAGGGCGAAAGAGAGCTGGACGCCTCTCTCGTCTGTCGCTAGTTCATGTACCTCGTCTACGACGACCCACCGGACCGATCGAAGGTGTTCTTTCATCCTCTTCCCGATCAGAATGGCTTGGAGAGTCTCGGGAGTTGTGATCATAACATCCGGGGGGCTCTTGGCTTGTCGAGATCTCGCGCTGACCGGGGTGTCTCCGTGTCGGACCTGGATTTTGATGTCAAGATCCTTTCCCATTTCTTCGAGTCGGCGGAGAAGGTCTCTGTTGAGGGCCCGGAGCGGGGTCACGTATAGGACTGAGATTCCCCGTGGCTTTCCTTCCGCTCTGGCTTCGATGAGTCTATCAAGTACGGGGAGGATGGCGGCGAGCGTCTTGCCGGTTCCTGTTGGAGCGATCAGTAGAACGTTTTCGCCGCTTAGAATTGCGGGTATGGCGAGTTCTTGGATCGGGCTGGCTTCTAGGAAGCCTTCTTTCTCGAGCCTCTGTAGGACTGGGGGTTTGAGGGTTGAGAATGCCGAGCTATGCATCTACTGCACTAGTAGTCATCTATGGGACGATTTATTCTTCTTCCTCTTCGGCCTTCTTCTTTCCCTCGCCTGGACGTTCGGCTGCGACATAGAGGAAGATCAGAACGAGCGTGACAAAGCTGAAGATGTACAGCAAGAGCTGGAGTAGCGCGTACTCCGAGTTTGGGTCAAGGTTGTAAGACATGTCGGCTCACGCGGTACGTTCTCGCACAAACTCGGAAACGGCTACTAAAACCTTGAGATTACTCGCGTGAAGAGATCGTGGTAAGCTTGGAGGTAATCTCTGGGTAGCAGGAGTCAGTCATCTCGATCGCATTGTGCTTGCTCATAGCTACGGAGAGCTGCTGAGCGATGATGTGGTAGCATAGTTGTTTCTTGCGCTCCATCACCCGGAAGTAGTAGTCGTCGCAGGTGCAGAACAAACTGTCAGGGAGTACTTGATAGTCTCGACCGCGACCCGTCACCACCCAGACTGTACGGCCACTCGGTGAGAACTGATACTTCCGAACCTTTCCTCCTTCAACTAGGACGAGGGCTTGCTGGAATCTTTTCTGAAATACAGTCGTCAGGTTCTGCTTCTGGTCCTCGGAGAAGATCTTGGCCTGACCTATCTCCTGACAGGCATCTTTGAGTATCCTGTTTTCGTTTACAGTTGGTGGCGAACCAGTTCCCTACTCGTATAGGGGTCCGGGGCTAAGAATACCTTTTCATTTGAGGCCAGCGATTTCGAACTAGCGGGCATATCAGTGGCGGACGAAGTTACAGTCAAACCAGTGGCAGACCAGCCAGCTCTCCTCCTCGAACACAACGGAGAGAGGGTCCTAGTCATCGCCGACCTCCATCTCGGCTGGGAGGTGACCTTGGCCCACCAGGGAATACACGTACCCTCCCAAGTGCCGCGGCTGCTCGAAAAACTGCGAAAGATCTTGACAGAGACCAACCCCAAGCTCTTGGTGCTACTAGGCGATGTGAAGCATGCGGTTTCGAAAGTTGAGCTCGAAGAATGGAAGTATGTCCCGGAGTTCTTCGACAGCCTCGTCGAAATCATTCCCGATGTTGAAGTGGTCCCAGGAAATCACGATGGCAACCTAGAGCCGTTGACACCGCCCTCTGTCAAGATCAACAAGTCCAATGGGATGGTTCTCTGGGATTCTGTCGGATTATTCCATGGTCACGCCTGGCCGGCGCCACCGCTCCTCGGCTGTAAATTCCTAGTTATGGGTCACTTGCATCCTATAGTGGTTTTCAAGGACCCATTGGGGTTCCGAATCACACGGCAGGCGTGGGTTAGAGCCAAGAGTGATGGGAACAAGCTCGCTGAAGGGATCTTGAAACGTGAAGATGCGAAGTTTGAGGGCAACGCCACTGAAGAGGTGAAGAAAAAATTCGGGGTCTCGATTGCAGATGCTGACTGCATCATCATGCCCTCATTCAACGACTACTTGGGAGGACAACCCATCAACAAGAACTACCAAGAAGGATGGACGGAACTCTACAAGGAATACATGGGACCAGTCTTGAGATCAGGGGCAGTGGACTTCGAAAACGGGGAAGCGTATCTCTTTGATGGAACATTTCTCGGTAAGGTTCAGGACCTTCGACGTCTTGCGCAGTGAAGGTCTGAGCCGTTAGTTTTGTTCGCGCGGTGCGAGCCTGGAGAGGATCTTGCTCGTGTCTCCACCGTTCAGTTTGGCGATCTCTCGCAGGAGATCATAGTAGGATCTGACGTGTCGCTTTCCATCACGACCATGATAGAGGCTTAGATTCGCGTACATCGTAGTAACGAGTTCGTGGTTGTACATCGGGTACTGGGTATCGCCAAGGCCTAGTTCTCCTAGTTGTTGGCTGATGGCTCCTTCGCGGAGGTCGAGCACTTTCCTGCCTTTCCGTTGGCGGTTTCTATTCTTTAACCGTGTACCTTCAATGCGGCAATCGTCGCTGCAGTATTTTTCTGAGAACCATCCTAGGAATTTGCGTTTGCAGACGACGCATGTCTTTAGGACTTTCTTGTCGACGGCCATGTTTCGTAACCGTGTGATTATTTTGTACCGGATCCCTTCGCTTGTTAGATATTAGGTAGAGAGGTCCCAGTATAAAACTAACATGCCTCCGAAGAGCCCGAACCAACGGAGAAGATCGATTGACCCTGCTTTCTACTACGCAAAAGTCCTGCTTGGACAGATAGCTCAAGTCTACCTTTTTGTCAGAAACAAAAGAGTCGACGAGTTGGATTTCGAATGATAAGAGCTAAAGCAACACTGCACTCTGGAGGCGCTCAGGGGCTGTCGGCTAGCCAGGTCTAGAGGACAATATCCTCGAGGCGTCCGGACAGGCCGCGTGGCTTGGGAGCGTATCGTCGCGCCAGGAGCCCACGAAATCGCAGGTTCAAATCCTGCCAGCCCCACCATAACTGAACCGATCCAACTAGAGAAAGGTCGGGGCTGGACGGGAAAGAAGAGAAGCTGGGGGAGACACCCTCGTTCCCGGCTGGTATACCTTACGGAGATCTACAGTATTCGACCTCAGCAAGTGTTACTAGACCCAAAAAAGATCCTGATTCGCCCCGACTCGCAGGAGTGATTGTCTATAGGACAAAGAGGGGGTTGGTCCTGGTCGTCGATTTTTTGTATCTGTGTTTGACGAGTTCGTAGAGCCTGATGTAGGCGAGACTCGCTTAGCAGAATCTTCTGGACATAATGTACCAGAAGGTTCCGTAGGCTACTGTTGCTGCGCGCTTTCTTTCTTCGAAGGCTACGGTCGTGAAGGATTCGCGGGCTCTCGCATGCCTCCTAGTGAGGCTTGTTGAGCCTTCTCTGACCAGGACTCTCGTTGCGTTGTTTTCCTTCATGGCCGTATTTCCTCGCCGCTTTGGCCACCAATCCTGTATTTCACTCAACGATTTGAACAGGAGAGCGGCTACGAGTGATTTTGTCGACTGATTGTGACTAGAAAAAGTAGAATGCTCGACCCTTTTGCTTTGCTAGGCTGAAGCCTGGAAATTTTGGCTGAGAAAAAAAAGGAAACCGAGGAGTTTAATGTGAGAGGCTTTGTTCGAGTCTAGCCCGTTTGGAATGCAACTGAGACCTGAGGTAGTGGGGAACCGTCCGCCTGGGTTGTCAAAGTATCGTCAGTGTAGATTATGGCGGCAAGTCCATTGCGCGGATCGATCGCGTCCTGGAAGAGGTCGAGTAGATTCCGTGTCCCGCGTGCGCAACCGGTTCCGTTGGTGCATATGACGCCCACATGGTTTGGATGGGCTGTGACGCTGCTCTGTACGAAGTGGGACCCGCTGTCTGTGCTCTGTGCCATGTACACATTCCAGATGGCTGTTGGGTCATCTTTGCTCGAAGAACTAGTCCCATAGTACACGTAGTCAACTGTATTGCCGCGGGCTGCGATCCATGGAAAGACCGCTGTGTTCACGGGGGACGTGTTCACAGGTATTGGACTGGTCCAGGTCTGGCCCTGGTCTGTTGATTTCGAGATGAATACATGGTGCGCGTCTGACCAGCCGGCGTAGAGGCTTCCACTTAGCGGGTCTACAGCTAGAGCTGGGAAAACGTTGTTCAATGCTACGTTGATAGGTCCGGAGAAGACTAGGTGTGGAGTCCAGGTCTTGCCCATGTCGGGGCTGACGGTCACGTAGATGTTGTTGAAGTTCGCGGTCGTTCCCTTCTGCACGCCCGAGACGCCGCTCGCCCATACTGTGTAGACATTGTGGCTGAATAAGTCCGCGATGAGCTTGCCCTGGTCGTTGTTGAAAGTAGAGTTTCCAGTAACACCGCTCTGTCCAGTGATCGGGTCTGCTACACGATGAAAGGTGAAGCCATCATCGTCAGAACGCTGAACGTGGATCAAAGTGCTCGATCCCGAGTCGTGGTAGGAAATGTAAACGTGCGGTCCATCCGACGTTATCCATTGACGGTCGGATTGAGTGGTGTCGATGATCTGGCCGGTGCAGTGCGAGAAGTTGTTAGACGTATCAGCGTTGGGGCAGGTGATTGCTGAAACGCCTAGCTGGGTAATGCGGGTTTGAGGGTTGAAGAAGAAGATGAGCGTGGAGACATGCAGTGTGCCGGTTGAGCCGATGTCAACATCCGCGTCGCCACCGCCGCCGACATTTTTTGCGAGGTTGGCGTCGATCGTTCCCTGGAACTGTGGGATTTGTCCGAATCCTGCTTTCCATGTGTTGGTGAAGAACTGGGTCCAGGACAGTGCCACGTAAACTGTGGTGCCGTCTGGTCCGATGGAGAGTTCGGGTTCGCTGTTTCCGTCAGGGCGCAGCAATGGAATGTTCTTGAAACTAAGACCGGTACTGTTTGTGCCGTGGGCTGCGAGGGGTATGGCGAGTGTCAAGATCAACGCTATCGTGATTACTGTAATTGCTCGTTTCATACTATTTTCCTCGTTGCTTTCGGGAAACCGTTTCTTTATAGGTTTTCCCGGGAAGATTCCTATTGGAATGTGGAGGTTGCTGTGTCACGCCGGAAACATCTCATAACAGACAGGCATATTCATGAAGAATAAGCTGACAGTCCGTAACATTGGATTCCTCTGGGACCTAGGAGAGCCGCTCCCCAAATTCGGATCGAAGAACAAAGTTGCGATCAGGGCGGCTATGCCAAAAGACAGAGGACGTCTTAGAAAAATTGTTCTTGAAGCGTACCTGCCTGATTGGTTGTGGTGGGTTAGGAAAACAGGTGGAAAAGAAAGAGCTCGTGCCGATCTGATGTCCTACGTAAACGAGTTCCTGGGAGACCGCGAGAGGCGTATCTTCGTCGCTGAGGAAGGTGGAAAGATAATTGGATTCAGCGGTGCTGCGAAACATGATAGAGGGACTGGGACGATAGGTTATGGGGTCGCAGTCTTACCCGGTTTCCGCAAAAGAGGGATCGGTTCAATGTTGCTGCTCGCTGCTCTTGATTGGCTGAAGAAATCTGGGGTAAGATTCGTAACGCTGGAAGAGGAAACTTTTGGCTTCGCGAACAAAGACAGCCCTGCCATCATTCTCTACAAGAGCCTCGGAGGAAAAATAATTAGTGATCAGATTTTCTCTCAGGCACGGGTATGAGAAGGATCAGGAGAACGCTTCCTCCGACGATTCCAGTGAAGTAAATGTAGATACACGGTTCAGCTAATACTTGCCAGTCGATACCGGGTCCGGTGGCAACGCCGTTGGGGCCGCAGCCGTATGGAGTCTGATAGGTAACAACGCCGTAGGTCACGGCGGCAAGAACTGCTGTGGAGAGAAGAACTAAGACAATGGTTTCGCGACGGCTGAAGATTCTAGCCACCCCAATCGCGTGCGGCATATTATCTGCGATGATATTTAGGTTCTGAAAAAAAGGTGGAGGAGGGGTTTGTTATGTCTAGGAAATATAGAAGGACCCGGTGAGCGTGACGACGTCTTGCTGGTGCACGCTAGTGGGTACGAACTGGAAGCCGTACCACCAGACGACGGTTTGCTGGTTGTTGGTGTCGGTCCAGATAGCGTGGAAGTTGTTGTTGGAATCAACTGCTAGATCAGTGTAGTCGCCGATAAAGCCCCCTCCAAAGTGGTAGCGTGTATTGATCGGATGGGTCGTTACCGTCCGGGTCATGGATGTTGTCAGGTCGGTGACGACGTAGTCGAGGCGGGCGTTGTTGATGTAGTTATCGAGTTGTAGACAGTTTATTCGTCCGACGGCGGTGGGGCTATCAGGCTGGGCGCACCTTTGCCAGGGGGAGACCACGTCTGCGGCGTAGGCCGACATGTACACGTTGCCTTGCGGGGATATGGCGACCGCGGGGAAGAAGGTGTCTACTCGTCGCGGGGCAGGGGCGTTGAGAGTGGCTCCGCCGATCGGCTGCGTTACTGGATACCCGATCGCTGTGCGCGAACTAGCGTCAATGGCAGGGAAGGCGAGCTGCGGTGTCGTCCAAGTGGCTCCATGGTCACTGGATTCACTCCAGTAGACCGCGGCGTGGCAGCTAGCGTAGACTGTGGCACCGGAGGCACAGGTTAGATCAACGCCGTAGCTGCTGGCTGTGTTGAGGGCTTCCGTTGACCAGGCAGCGTACACGTCACCGTTCGGGGCGACGTCGCCAGCTGGGAAGCTGTTCACCCTGAAAGCTGTGTTGGCTGGCGGGAAGATGTCGACGAGGGATGCGATAGCTAGCGGTTTCGTCCAGGAGACTCCGCCGTCGGTGGATTTGGACATCCAGGTGCTGTCGAATGGACCGAATCTTGTGTCGCCGTCCCAGAGGACGTAGACTGTGCCGTCGGGTCCTACCATTACGTGAGACCCCTGGCTGTAGAGGACGTTAGGCGAGACCAGTTGGGGAGTGCTGAAGGTGTGGCCGCTGTCGGTGGAGAAGGAGAGGGTGATGGGGGATTGTACATAGGCACCGGTCTTGGCACTGAAGATGAACCGTGTCCACGAGACATAGACCCGCCCATAGAAAGGACTGGAGGCATGAGTGTCCACGGCGGTCCAGGGCTTGTCGTTAAGGGTGGATGGAGCGATTGTCTGTCCGATGAAGACAGGCGGTCCCCAGTGAAGGTTGCCTTTGGAGTCGAAGGTCCCCTTGTTCACCGCGACAGTGTTGGGAGCTGTGAGCCGGTCGAAGCCGAGACCTGTGAAGTAGATGTTGCCGCTGTTGTCGAACACGAGGTTGGAGTCTCCTCCCGCGTCATACTGACCACCGACTAGACGTTCTACGCCAGGGATGAGTGTTCCAATGTGCTGTGGATCAGTGGCGACACAACACCATGTCTTGCCGCCGTCGTTAGAGTAGTATGTTCCAGAGTAGCCGTCGCCGAGAGCGCTGCAAGGTGTAGCGCCAACCGTGCACGTCCAGGTTCTGGTGACATAGTCGTTGGACGCGGCGACAATCCGGTTAGGGTTGTTAGGATCTACAGCGATGACTGGTTCGTTCTGGCTCGCGGCAGCCGTGTCCTGGTTAACGGTTACATCTGGGGATTGGACCGTCTGGCCGTCGAGATTGCTGGACAGGACGAATGATGGCGTGATGGGCGTGTTTGGTGTCGGGTTAGTGGCTAGGTCGGCGGTATCAGCTTCTTGGAGGATGAAATTTGACAGGTTGATCTGGAGGCCTTGGTTCTGGGCGGCTTGAACTGCAGCCGCCTTGCCGGCCAACGTGTTGGTGTCATAGGTGGTCTGAGGTGCGGCCGCGGATCTAGGGCCGATTGAGACCATGGCTAGTGAGAGGGCTAGGAGAATAGCTACAGAGATATGCTTCAACATGTGTTTTCCTCCGGACATACATATATTGAGTTAATATGCGTCTAGAGAAGGCTGAAAGAAACCCCGCCGCTTCTCGCAAGGCGCAAGCTCCGCTAGATATTTCAGCAATCCTTTTATCGGTTTACTCCCAGCCTGCTCTTATCTTGAAGATTCTACAGGTTACCACAGGTAGCGTTTCCGCCATCTTTCTGGTTGTGTTAATGGTGAGTTCTGCAAGCGCGGCGCCCCTTCTCAGTGTAGGTAGTAATGCGAATTATCGACTGAACGCGTCAATGCAATCAACTCAGAGCTGCAACGCAACTCCCATTGTCTACAACCAGACCGCGTGCGGCCCGTATCAACCAAGGACACTTGTGACCATATACGACAACGGAACCTGCGTTTCGACATACTCCTGCTATTACAGTCCCTCCTACTACCCCTACTACTACTTCTCCATACAACTTGGGACAACTGTCATGTGGTTCAATTATGGCAGCACAGCTCACACGGTGACCTCTTCCGCAACAAACAAAGTTGGCCTTCAAACCTTTGACTCTGGACCAATAACTCATTTTGGTTCGTTCTCGGTGACCTTCAACACCGCAGGTAACTACACCTACTATGACAGTCTTCATCCACTTCTGCGCGGAAACTTGGTCGTGTCTAGCACTCCCGCGCCAATTCCATCCTCTTTCATGCCCACGATCAGCCTGGAGGGTTCGATAGGCTGGACTGTTAACGGGCTTGACAACAGTGTAGCCGTCCTGAATGTTAGCCACCAGGTGAGCATCATTGCATCGCTGGGTCCCGTCAGCTTTACCCCTGTCACCGAGATCGGGAGTTTCTCTCAGTCAATTAACCTCGCCACTCGCGTCGAATCCGCTGGGACCGCCACGTCAGTGATCCTCGGCATAATCCAGAGGATGCTCGCCTACTATCCGGGATATTACGGCTACTATGGTTACGGTTATTCTCCCGGGCTAGGCCAATTGCTATCATCGCAGAAGGAAGTCTACACGTTCTGGTGGGTAAACGGTCCGCTATCCAATGGCCAACCCGTTGAGACCCTTACCGGATATGCTAGTGTCGTGGGAAGCGAGACTGTTAACCTAGGACCCGGCAATAATCGGAATGCTTGGATTGTAGAATCGGAGCTTTCCCAGTCCCTTTCCACTACTAGTCCGCCTATCCTAGGTTCAGGTGGGTCGAGCGATTCCAGCTTCAAGCTTGACTTGAGGTTCGACTATGACCAGGCGAGCGACCTTCTTCTGAAGTCGAGCGCAGTAGTTTCTGTCAAGTCCGCGCAGACTCAACTGTACAATCCTGGTGATTATCTCTGTGGACCCTCAGGCTGCTTCCCCGTATCTGACCAAGTAACAGTGACCCATCACATGACTGCAACTGTCCCAGTCACGCTCCAGCTAAAGTCGACAAGCCTCGGCCTCTCCAAGAGGGACCCTCCTCCGGCAACAGGAAACGGCCTAGCCTCTCTAGCCTCAACGCTATTCTCGCCAATGGCCCTCTGGATGTACGCTGGCGTAGGAATAGTGGGAGCGGGCGCGGCAGTGACCGCTACCTGGTTGCTTCGAAAACGAGCCGGAACGAGAGCGCCCGTAGCGGAACCGGGACCCCTCCCGGGTCCGAGCCCTACTGTTAACAGCGCCTAGTACGTCTGTCCCATCATTTCTGATATGCGTTAGCGAGGACGATTTGAGAGGCCATCTGTCTCGTCCTCACCGTGTTACTGTAACCGCTGGCGAACGTGGAAATGTTACCAGCCTGCGGGGCTTGACGGCCATAGGTCTCTAGAGGCTCGCTCCACACTGTGAGCAGCGCATGCTCTTAGCATCATTCCTCTGACCGCAGTACTTGCAGTATACTACCTGTCCTACAAGCTCGAGAGCGTTTATCGATTCTTGGGTCAGGTTGCGCAGACTCATCATCTCATCACCCGACCGAGGGTCCAATATTTTGGCGGTGAAGAAGGGAGTCCCGTTAACGATCAAAGTCGGAATTACCTGGAGGAATTGGGAGAACTCTCGTCCCCGAAACAGATCCCTAGGGACCTCTCTGACTATGCGGCGCTGCTTCGCCTCAACCAGTCGGAAGGTTGTCACGTAGTATCGGGTGTCCCTCTGTTTCGTCCCGCGTAGGGCCAAGACTAGACCTGCGAGGAGCACTACCCCGCCGAGGACCGCGAAGAGAAGGTTCGTTGAAGCACACTGAGTGGGTGTTTGGAGGACACCGTTCTTGTTGTAACAGTTGCTGGTCGGATTGAGGAGACCGGCGGCGAGGAAGATGCCTCCGAGGCCGATTGCGGCTGCCGGGAACAGCCGTCCAAGACTTCCCTTACCACAGATAAACTCCACCTGCTCGTGGACTAACAACCCTTCCGGCGGATGAAATCTCCCTGATTGATCTGACACCGTCTCGTCTTCTCTGGATAGGATTAGCGGTCGAACCGATGGTCCGCGGTCTAGGACCGCACGTATTTCCGCATGGCGTAACCCCCGAGCAGATTCGAGCGGAAACGATTCCGCAAGACCTCGCTAAGGTGCGGCCTCCCCGCAGATCCCGCGTTCCTAAGAAGTCTGACAGATCTGAAACTCTTTTTCGAGACTATAGGAGAAATCTAAGCACCGGACTAAACCCGAGCAGCTTCCTCAACGTCGAGTTCGTGGTATGACTCGACAGCTTCTCTAGCGACGAACGCGAGAATGATTCCGGTCGCAAGATAATCAGCCCACCAGAATCCAAGAAAAAATTCTGCGAGAAGTCCACCGAGCAGAGCTGTGGCCATGAAGAGACATGTCACAGACTCTATAGCATCAATCGAGAGGGCGAGCGACCGGGTCTCGCGTCCTATTCGTTTCTTCTGGACGTACAGATAAGGCATCACGATCACTGCTCCAACAGCAATGGCGATTCCGAGCGGCGATCCCTCCGGCTTCAGATCTGAAAGATACGAGTAGACCGCGCCTAGGCCGATGACGGGGATGAGAGCGAAGAGGAGGAGGCTCGTGAATTGTTCCGTTCTCCTGCTGTCGATCACACTGCCAATTCTCGAAGAGTCCCGGCGCAGACCCGCCAAGACCGTGATGCCGGAGATTAGCTCTATCAGACTATCACCACCAAAAGCGAGAAGCGCGAAGCTGCCAGCAATCAATCCGACCCCGATAGATCCCAAGACTTCAATTGTCATCCAGGCTGAGCTGAAGTATTCGATCCTGATCCCGTTTCCGATCCTCGCATGCCTCCAAGATTGATGGATGGTGCTGCAGCAGCATGACGCACAATTGGAACAATTGGCTACTGTTTGGCAGTTTTCACAGGACGTTTCGGCGCAGCCGCAGGCCTGGCATGCTGGAGTGGAATGTGATCCAAAGGCCATCGGAAAGACTTGCATATAACCGCTGCCCTCTACTTATTTCCCTAACGCTAGAAACCAGGACCTGAAAATGGTAACCATAAGCCGGGCTAGCCTGTCAAACCGCGAGGAGATCGAGAAGCTCATCGCAGAGTACCACGCATCTGAAGGAATAACGCCAATCAAAGAGAGAATAGCGTGGCTTTGGCGGTTTACACGTTTTCGACAGAACTCGGACGAGTCATGACTGTGAACGATTTCTTCGTAAAAGCGGACCAGCGGCGGAAGGGAATCGGACGAGAGCTGGCGAAACATTTGATTGAAGAATGCGAACGGATGAAGATAGATGAGATCGGGCTCGAAGTACTCCACGGGAACAAAACCGCGGCACGCTTCTGGGAATCGGTGGGCCTACGACAGGCAGATCGTTTTCTCTTCAGAAAGAAGCTGGGTAGGTAGTGATTATTGACCCGCAAAGCCTATTCGCTCCCTTCGCAACTCAAAGTGGTAGATGCGGAAACGATTCTGGGTTCTCGTACTGTCTCTCCTCGTTTTTGCCGCGTCAGCATTAGCCTATTTTCCATTGACCCAACAGCCCTCTAATCGCCATAGCGTCTCCTGGAGAATGCGATTACAGTCCTCAACACGGGTCAAGTGATGCGCGTCTTCCAATCGCACCACTTGGATGTCACACTGTCGTTGAAGAACGGAACTGTCATGACGACAAAGGAACCAACCATCGAGGCCATATTCCATGAGATCCAGAAATGCGGCGACCCATGCCATAACATCGAGAAATGGACAGAATAGAACGACTAGTGAACGCGTCGTCTCCGGTTAGACCTCCGGGCCTTTGGAGATGGCATGAAGTGGAAGCTGAGCCCCAGCCAGTAATCAGCGGGAAGACCGTTATCGGATTTGTAGGATGGCTCTTGCTTTTAGCGGGAGCCTTCGTCGTCGTATTTGGCTGTAGCAGTCTGACGGGTGGCTCGTGCAGCCCACGTTTGGTCATCAGGTCCTTAGCCGCGACGGGTGCTGGAGCATTCCTTCTACTAGCCAGATGGGTAATATGGGGAGACGAAGATGGGTCGAGAGGAAGATCCTCTCCTAAATCTAGGCTGAAACAACTTCTGCAGAAAGCTCTTATCTACGCAATACTCGGAATCTTCCTGGCAGCATTCCTCGTTTTCGGATTCGTCTAGAATTGCTAGGCTGTCTTCGCCATCTCGGCGAGAGCTCCCTCCAACGGCGAATTCGTGCATGATGGACTGAAACTTGACTAGGTAGTTGCCTTTGTCTTGACCGTTCGGCGCAAAAGCGAGAGGGACACAATTGCGGTCACGACCCCGTAGAGGATGTGGAGTACAAAGGCTCCTCCGGCGAACGTTGTGTTGGTCAAGTCATCCGGGACGAGGAGACCTGTGACTGGGACGTAGACTACTATCCAAATTGCAATGCCTCCCAATATACCGACCCAGACAGCCTTCTTAGTTGTGGTCAAAGCGAAACTCCGGATTGCCGCCGTCGCTCCGATGAAGAGTGAGCCTGCGATTATTCCTACCAGAAGGTGTAAAGCCCATCCGCCTAGGACGGAGAAGTCGCCGAAAGCTAGCTTCCTCGCGATTGTCGTGTAGAAGAGCTCCTGGTTCAACGCTATAGCGCCTATCTCTCCAAAAATGCCCAAGACGATTGCCCCGATGAAACCGCCTACGGCGCCTTCTCTCAGTCCTTTGGGTACTGAATAGGTGATTGGCTGCATAGATTCGCGCTTCGGGTCATGCGTATTAAAGACTGAAAGCCACAATCATTCACATCACGTTCCCAGGATCCAGAATTCTCCAGGGCTCGAAGGCCTGATAGACAACAAGGACTGTAGCCTCATCCCGGAGCTCGATCGGCTTCGAACCAGGAGAGCGCTCTCTGTTCAGACGAAAACCAGAATAGGATCGAGCAGGTTTTCTTTCAGCTGAGTCGCAATTCTAAGCGGATTATCATCCCGCCGTTTGTTGGTTCAGACTGGTTTAGTAAAGAAGTCTCTACGAACAGAGTTATGTTCGGGAGCCCACTAGTGTAATCTTCATGTCGGGCTCGGAGGAGGATCCCTACTCCCAAATCTTCTCTTCCTTGAAGCATCCCACGCGACGACTCCTGCTCCGCAGCTTGAAAGAGCGGCCCTCCAAACGCTTCTCGAAACTGCAGTCTGAGCTGGTAATTGACAGCCCCACCCTCAGCTACCACCTGGACGCCCTCAGAGGGCTAGTAGAGAAGAATGGAGAGGGGTATTCTCTCACCGAGCTCGGGGCGGCAGCTTACAACCTGATGGGACGGGTCGAGGAGACCAAGAAAAGACGCGCCCCTACCCTTAGCCATAGGGTCCGGTCTGGGATCGGACTGGTGATGGTGATAGTATTGTTGTCGTGGGGAGTTTTCGCGCTTACATGGACCATTCCCGACGACCGAGTCACTATTCTTGACAGCGTACTGCGCGGGCAAACATGGACCTATGGACACTCCATTAGCGTCCCACCCGGAACTAATGGAACCTTTGTCTTGGGAATGTTTCACCAATCGCCTAGGCCGGGGCTAACGGGCGGGGGAATCTTGAACGGGTTCATGATCTACGATGTGCCAATGACTAGCTCCAATCCTTGGGAGGTCAAACTGGAGTATGCAGTGTTTTCGTTCCTAATAGCCTTCAACGGGTCGTCGAACGCAACGTTCTGGATGACAGACCCCCAAGGGTCTCTAGCCCCTCTGAGCTGCGGGCTATCCTGCAGTGTTGCGATCACTCCGAGAATCGTACCTTGGCTCTCCGGCGGCAGCGTTAGAGGTTCCTGGTTTACGGAGATGATGGGAGAAGGGAACTATACCTTCTGGATACAGAACACGGGTCCGGGAGTGGCTTACGGAAATGTTACAGCAGGAGCTAGCACTGTCACCTATTCTCGCCCCTATTTCCTTGCAGGACTTTTAACGATCGTTCCCGCAGCTGGCTATCTTGGACTGGCGGCCTACTCGATAGGAGGATCGGTACAAAGATCGATGAACCAAAACGACTTGGAGGTTCGGAAACCTACGGGGGGTGAAGCTAAGACGATGGGCGCGTCTACGCCAGCGAGCTTTCTAAAGAAGTGTAAGTGGTGCGGCTACGACCTTCCCATCGCCGCGGAATCATGCTACAAGTGTGGTAAGCTCCAGACATAACAGACCCGCCGATGCGCCCTTAGACCTGGAGGTTTCTTAGAAGTCTCGCTTCAAGCAATGTGAAACCGTTATTTCGAGGACGTAAGGAGTTCTTTGTTTGACGAGGCGAGAGTATGGACGTCAAAGACCCTGCGATCAACTGGCTGCTGGAATCAGGAGATCCTTCGATCCGCTATCTTACTCTGACTGATCTGCTTGGCCGACCGTCGGATTCGAGAGAAGTTCTGGCGGCGAAGAGAAAAATTCCTGACGGGTCTATCGTGAAGACTCTTCTCTCTGGGCAGCGGGCTGGTGGTGGTTTCGGGGTCCATCCCTACCAGAAATGGACAGGCGCGCACTGGCGTCTCGTCTCTCTCGTCGAACTCGGAATACCTCCGGGATTTCGGCCGGCAGTCAAGGCAACGGATCTTGTTCTGAAATGGTTGCTTGGCGAGGCTCATCTCAGCAATATTCCCAAGATCAACGGACGGTATCGGAGATGTGCGTCTCAAGAGGGTAACGCATTGGCAGTGTGTAGCCGCCTGGGTCTCGCGGAGGACCCGCGTGTGGTGAAGCTTGCCGAGTCGCTGGTCGAGTGGCAGTGGCCTGATGGAGGATGGAACTGTGATAGGAGACCGGAGGCTGACCATTCCTCGGTCAATGAGTCTCTCTCGACGCTCTGGGGTCTTGTCGAGTTTCAACGAGCAACGGGAGATCGAGGATACTTGAAGCCGATCGAGAGAGCGTCAGAGTTCTTTCTCCAACATCATCTGTTCTGTTCGGACCATACGGGAGAGATCATCCACCCTAGCATGATTAAGCTCCACTATCCGCTCTACTGGCACTGCGACATTCTCCAAGAACTCATGATGCTCTCGCGCGCAGGAAAGACAGACGACCCACGGACCAAGGAGGCGCTGGATATTGTTGAGAAGAAGAGAGGTCGCGACGGACAATGGCACGCAGACGACTACTACTGGAACATGAGACGGACACCATTGACTAAGTCGAAAGCGTTAGTGTCAAACGTTGAGGTCGTTGACTGGGGAAGAAAGGGGCCCAGCAAAATGATAACACTGAACGCGCTAAGAACCCTAAAAGCCTCAGGACGAATCAAACTCTGACAAGAATGAAACAGCCCTTGACCAGCGCGACCCAGGGATCACATAACCTAGCTTCGGCGCACTTCATGTGGCTACCGTTAGCACAGGTGTCGTAATCACCCGTTTCCCGGTTACCACCCATGCAACAGGGGATTCGTTAAAAGCCGATTTCGGTTTCAATCAATCTAATCAGGGTCTAAGCCGGTTAACTGGTATCTGCAGCATCTGGTCACGTTGACCTGGGTAGATTGACTGGCGCATCAAATGAGGTGCGACTTCCCTGGGTACCATCGAAGGGTTCTCTTCGACATTCTCTCTTACCCATTCGGGGACAATGACTGCTCGAAGGAGTTGCTGCACGGTGACGTCTCTTCTCCTTGCCTCTGATGCTAGTATCTTGAAGGTGCCGTCTCCCACGGAAAGTATGAACTTGGCCATCGTTATGCACCAGACCCCTTTCGAGCGACCGTAGGCTCCGTTTCTCTAATGTTGTATGGAGAGTGGAGTTGTCGAGGAGCTTTGCCTTCGACCATGACGATGATATTGTAGTCTACACCTACACGTTGAAGGGACTGGACGAACCCGTCAAACTCGTCCAGTATTTCCTCCTCGTTCCGGAGGGAAGTTTGTCCTTTCAGTTTCAAGAAGGCCGTCCACTTGTAGCTGTCAGCGACTCTGTTTCTTGTGTCCTTCATCGATCATCCCGCCATTGTGTCAGTCGGATCTACGTCCACTGAGCAGGTGCAACAGTGTTCAAGACATAGCCGACAACTATCGCATGTTAGACTGGTGGTCTCCAGGCATAATCGGCAACGGTTCGAATCCAGATCTTGATCGAACATCATCGTCATGAGCCGTTCCTCTTGTCAACTCTTCCCTCGACTTTGAAATACACGTCTCGATCGTTCATCCAATCTCCGCGCACTTGTTCGTCGCCGATATCGGTGTACACGCCGTCAAGCCAGACTCTCACATCAAGTGCTTTTGACGAATCTATGAGACCGACCAGGAGGTCTTTCAGACCATCGGTCTTAGCCTCTCGAACTTCTGAGTATGCAAGTCCTTCCCGCTTTCCGTTGCCGGAGAGTACCGCATCCATTTTACATCTACCGCTACATTTCGCAACCTTTCCATATAACCACGACGTTTACAAGTGGTACTAGTGTAACGAAAAGTAACCTCTCCTAACACACGGTGGGCACCCCCTTCTTATCCTCGGGCTTTAGGATGGGATCCGCGTCCACATAAGCAAATGCAAGACTACTAGGCTCTACAAAGTCTAAAACCGTGGTAACTTCATTCACCCTGGGTTAGAGAAACAATCTAGCTCGGTGGGAACTCCCAGGTTTTTGAGCCCAACCAGAACGAGTCCGCTGTCAGGATTGCCCGTGTAGGCGTTGTACCGCTTTGTGTTCTGTTCTAAACGTCCAGGTTATGTTCTCAATCATTACCTCATGAGGGTGGCGGGGAGTAAATCTTGGCCGCTAGCGGGAGAGTACTCAAGAGCATTCCGTGGCATCTGATTATTAGGCTTCAGGGACGAACAACTACTGACGAATGCAGGAGGATAGTCGACAGGCTCGAAGAGTTCGCAGCGTTACTTTCGAACCACTGGTCCGAGTTCAATCTACTCGTGACTATGACCGAGTCCGTCGACCGCGAATCGTAGTCCATTTCCCTTAGAGTGGACTGGATTCCTCCTATGGCTTCTCTGGGTCCTTGCGAATCTTGCGCTCGGGTGGTTGAGCCTCGGTATCCAACGGTTCTTCGACTGGAGGGGGTTTCACTGCCTCATCCGAATGCATTCGGATCCATCCCTGTGTCTGCGGTTTGTTCTTCTTGGACCCGCTTGTCGAGCTTTGCTTATCTTTTGTAGCCTCTTCCATTCTTGGCCCCTGCAAAGCTTGGGATCAGCAGCGCATCTTTGTGCTCGCTGGCAAGACCCGTCAGAGGGCGAATGATAGTCGCGACTACTTGTCCGTCTGTTTCGCGTGTCTCAACTTTTGCACCCATGGGTTTGAAGAGGGATTGAAACATTTCTCCGTAGAACGCGGATACTCTGGGTCCTCGATCATGCTTCAACACTACAGTATCAGTTTCTCCATCGAGGGTGTATTGGAGTCTGAACGCGTTTCCGTAGCTGCCAATCATCTCCATCGCTTTCAGTGCATTCTCCATGTTGAATTTCTTGAACCAGAATAGGACCATCTCGGGGAGAGTATTCGCCCCTGCCTCTCTCCCTAGTTCGCGAGCTTCCTCATCGCTGAGGATGCTGAAGACTTTTTCCACGAGGGAGGTGGGAACTTGGATGAAGCCGAATTTACCTGCTTTATCCTCCCACTCTACGAGTTTCCTGAGAGCTCTGTTGGCGAGAAGGTTGAACGAGAACTGTTCTCTTTCGGCCATCTCAACGATGCCTGCTTCGACATCCTCATCTAGTCTAAGGGTCCTGGTGACGCTTCTCGAGCTCGAAGCTGGTGTTGATTTGAGCTCGAGCATGGTTCGTGTAGGTGCTAAGGTCATTTTTTGTCCTCGAAACCCCATTGGGTCGTTGCAAGCACTTAAGCGGTACGTCTCTCTCCGCGTGCAATGGGCACTCATCTTGCCTGTATGCACGGCATAGTTGTGCGCCGAGTATGCAGACAGACCGTTTGCAATGTATTGCGAGCGTAATGCCCCTTCTCCATCTATTTGGCGAGAATGACTCGTGGTGCCAGAGAGTAGGGCCAAGTTTATCTTTATCTTTGCACTTGATTGCAGATGCTATAGAATGTGATAGTTCGTAATGACACAGCTTGAAGACCCTCTGAAACCCGAAGTCCGCCGTTCTCCCGACACAGTTACGAGAACATTCCGCATAGACCGCGACGTTGACAGGAAGATGGAAGGACTCTCCTCCGAAGGAAGAGTCAGCATGAATCAGATGGCCAACAAAGCACTGAGAAGATACGTTGAATGGGAAGTCAACGCCGAAAAATTCGGAACTGTCACAACATCAGCCAGTACCATTCGAAAGTTCTTCGACTACCTCACTATCGAGCAGGCAAAGGAGATGGGAAGCTGGTGGGGCGAGAACCAGGCTCCAGGAATCATAACTTTCTGGTTCAAGAAATTTGACTTCGACAGCGTCCTAAAAGCGCTAGAATTCCTCGGCGCACAGTACGGCCGAGCATTCACCTCCGACTACGCATTCGACGGCAGAAGCCACACCCTCATCGTCAAACACGACATGGGGCTAAAGGCCAGCGTCTTCTACGCTGAAGCCGTAAAAGCCGCATTCTCCCACCTCGGACTTGGAACCGACATATTCGTCACAGATGATCAGGTAATTGCAATAAGCCCGCCAGATCCTGCTCATCCACTCAACAGGTCCTACGAAGGAGCAGCCGACCTCAAATACCCGACAAGCGCAACAAGCAGGCCAATCCCAAAACTTCGCAAAGGACAACGAGCAGATTCTGACACTCGTGATTCATAAGACACGAGACCCAGCGTAGAATCGGAACGCCTTTCAGGCTCAAACCAACTCTAGAATGGTCAAGTTTCACTATCCACTGTACTGGCACTGCGACATTCTACAAGAACTCATGATACTCTCCCGAGCAGGAAAACTAGACGATCCACGAACCAAGGAAGCGCTGGATATTGTGGAGAAGAAAAGGTCCCGACGGACTGTGGCGCGCAGACGACTATTACTGGAATATGAGACAGACGCCATTGACTAAATCGAAAGTGAACGTGTCGAACGTCGAGGTCGTGGACTGGGGACGAAAAGGCCCCAACAAATTATAACAATGAACGCCCTACGAACCCTCAAAACAGCAGCCCGAACCACACTCCAAACAGCAAAGCGACTTTCCGAGTGACCCGCTGAGATCGAGCCCGACCGCATTCTGACGCAAATTTCCTTGTGCAGGGGATCCGATTGTATGCCTAGTGGAGCCTGCGTTAGTCTCCGACGATTTCATCTATGGGCTTCGATTTTTTCCGGGCGTCTTGATGACTCCTACAAGGTAGGGTCCGAGTCCAATCAGAATCGAAGATCCTCCTAGAAGTCTAAGTGTGAGCGTGATCAGGCGATAGAAAGGAGAAACGTCGCCGTAGGAAATCAGTTCGAGAGTGCCGAGCAACAGGAAGATTGAGCACCCGACGGCGAATGTGTAGAAGGTTAACAGGTAGAGTCTGCCATGGTGTTGAAAGAACTTAACCTCTCGGCTTCTGTGGGTATCCCGCGCCAGCAACAACGATAAACCACCAAAGAGCAGTTCAACCGAACCTAGTCGGTCAAAAACAAGCCCGAGGATAGAACCAGTTGCAATGAAGGCGAGACCTAGTATAACCAGCGGTGGGAAGCTATGTCTGCTAGTCACTGCAAGGCCCTTCGGGACCTGCCAGAATCTGTGAGATCACGATGTTGTCGGCCTAGCTGACAAGACTCTCGATCTTGTCGAATAAGTCGACTGGTCTTATTATTGCTCCACAGTACCCGCAAATAGTCTGCCTCCCTGTCTCCGGAAGATCGAGAGGTCCCGAGCACTGAGGACACTTGAAGGTAGTCGCCACGACTCCCCCTTTTGCAAGCGTATCCCTTATCGAAGAGAAGTCAAGAACAACTTGGACGTGCTCTCTCTGCTTTTCCTTCTGAATTCGCTCGCGCTTGATTTGCTGTTGCCTGAATACCATTCCCCGGACCCGGTTGAAGGCTCGATTGTCTCTAGCGATCTCAAGATTTCCAACCGAACCATACCAAAGCCATAGGCGAAGCCAACTCTCGACGTTCTTCTTCGCCGATTTTAGGACGACGTACGATTGGTTGCTTCTTTGTATGCCCCGGTTGGCGATAACGATGACAAGTCTTCTAGTGGGATCTCGTAGTTGAACATCCCATCCTGAAGCCAAATCAATCTCTCGCTAGTAAGGAAGAGCTGTCCTGCGTGTTCTGCTATCTGTGACACGCCCACCTGGCTTGCCAGTGGTCCGAGCGGAGTTGGCACTCGGACAATGCTATTGCCTGCCCATGCCCAGACCAACTCCTCGTTTATCTCAAGTGAGACTGTCGAGCTGAGCCCTGCAACCATCCTGGCTCGGCAGTCTTTGAGGAATGCCCCGTATGATGCATCGAAGTTCTTGTAAAACGCAGATTGACACCTAGTCCCCGATAGTTCTATTCCGCGAAGGTCGTAACCAGAAGGTTGGACCAATGTCATCGATAGGATGCTGCCATTCCAGAGAGGTTCTGACTGCCACTTCGCCTGGCAAGCGTTACACTTGAAATGATCGAGAGAAGAACCTGAGACCTCGTATCCATAAGTTGCTTTGCAAATGGGACAGCGCGGAAACTCCCGAATAACGGTACTTTGCGCCATCGCCCGCTTCTCAGCGGACGGACCGAACACCAACTTGGACAGCTAGACTTCATTTCTCCATGATATTAAGATAGACGCAATAATAGCACAAGGGAGAGGGAGAATCCCTCAACCCTTGCCTCGTTTCCATCTGACCCTGCCGTATGGCAAGCCCGTTCTCCCGGAGATGCCAATCACTATCTCCTTGGGTACCACCCTCCTCAATGATTTCCTTTTCATTACTTCTTTCACCTCCTTCTTGTCTAAGCTAATCGGTGAATACTCCTCGCTATGCAATAAGATAAAAGTCCTAGACCATTTATGGTACCATTTCACCAATGGAAAAAAGGCTTAGACTAACCGACGAGGATCGGCTAGTTTTGCTTGAGAGCCTCTACCTTTACTGTCATACTTATCCAGAAAGGTTGGAGGCGAGGAAAATAGCCTTGGCAATTATGGAAGGGCATCCTGGTAGAAGATCCTCTGGCTATTCGGTCCAGCTCTATACGATAAAGGATTGGATATCTGAGTTACGAGCAAGAGTTCGCAGGTCCAGATAGATTCGTCCCAGAACAGTTGGAAGAACATTGCCTCAGAACTCCTGCGCAAAGATTCTGATGACGCACTCTCGACGGCCATGAAGCCCTTTTTCGATATTATCGGGAGCAAAAATTCGAGATTTGGAAGAAGCTTTCAGAGCATTTTTGCGACGCTTTGGAAGTATCGTATTCCTCTTTTGCCGTTGAGGGCGTGGTCTAGTGCTTGGTCTACGGCGTCTTTGGGCGTTGGGGCGGCCATGACCTTCACGGTCTTCCGATCATCAAGATAGCTGTCGGCGATCTTGTCCGCTGTTCCCCCTGTTCCCGTCAATGCCACGATGGGTTTTCCCTTCTGATAGGCGACCAATGCTTCCACATAGGTTCCCGCTCCACCGCCTACCACAATCGCAGAATCAGCAGAGTACGCTGTCACATAGTTCCGCGAGAATCCCATTCCGGTTGGGATAATGATATCACAATAGGGATTCGCATAGCTCATGTCTTCATGCGGTAGAATCCCGACAACCATTCCTCCCTTCTCCTTCGCTCCTCTGCATGCAGCTTCCATTACCCCACCCAGACCCCCGGTCACAAGAACAGCTCCTCTGGAGGCTATCTCGGCGCCGACCTCCTTTGCAGCCGCGTAGGTGCTCTCGGGGCAATGATCACCATCGGATCCAATCACAAGGATCTGTATGAGGCGTTTGAAGCTGGACAGTGGGGTTCTCGATGCTACTCCTCTAAACAATTTATCATCACTCTTTGAAAGGGAAAGGATGCGACAACACGCGTCCAACCCAGCCGCTGGCTATGAGGTTGGCGTAACCAATGCTCTAACAAGGAAGGTTTTAATGAGAATCGGCCAAGGCTCGAACCTCACAATCCGCCAGGTCAAGCCTATGTCGGAACCGACCATACCACACTGATCCCTCGATGCGAAAGCAGGCAAACGCCCATGCTGTCACAAAGACAGCCCGATACGCAACAGTGAATCGCACTGTCAAGATAGAGACAAGTTCAGACACAAAGTTAGAAGCGATAGCCCGAGAACAGAACGTCCCCGTCAACTTCCTGGTTAACAAAGCAATCAATCGGTTCGTAGATTGGGAAGTACACGCCGAAAAATTCCGTTTCATTAGCGTCTCCCCTAGCACCCAAGCTAAGCTCATGGGCTACCTAACCGAGGAACAAGCGAGGGAACTCGGGAAGTGGTGGGCTGAGAATGCCATTATCGGTCTCATAGTCTTCTGGTTCAAAAAGTTCGATTTCGACGCCCTGATGAGAGCCATCGAACTCCTCGGGTCAGAATATGGTCGAATCTTCACTCACAAATTCAGCATTGACGACGATGGAAACTATACGATAGTCCTCCGGCATGAAAGAGGTCTTAAGACATCCTACTTCTACGAGGAAGCGGCAAAATCCCTCTTCACACGTCTTGGAATCAAGAACATGCAATCGTCAACGACAGAAGACCAGGTTACAGTCAATGTTCCTAGAAAGCCAACCCCGAGGATAGCCCATGAGTAAACTAAAGCATGACAAAAGTTCGGGGTTCGAGCCTGGAAAGGTCGCACGGGTCGCAGGCCCCGTCATCGTCGCCGAAGGCATGCTCGGCGCCCAAATGTACGAAGTCGTCCGCGTAGGCGACCAGGGCCTCATCGGCGAAATTATCAAGATAGACGGTGAGAACGCCACAGTCCAGGTGTATGAGGAAACCGCCGGCCTCCGTCCCGGCGAGAAGGTCGAAAGAACAGGCAAACCACTATCAGTTGAACTTGGACCCGGAATCCTAGGCCAGATCTACGACGGAATCCAACGCCCACTAACAGTTCTGTTCGAAAAGACTGGCCCCTTCATCAAGAGAGGACTGGCCCCGGCCGCCATCGACCGATCCAAAAAGTGGCATTTCGTTCCCACCGCAGATAGAGGAGTAGAGGTTTCCGGCGGCGACGTGCTAGGGACCGTCAAAGAGACGACCCTGATCACGCAGCGGATCATGGTCCCGCCCAACCAGTCCGGAAAAATCATCTCAATCGTCCCAGAAGGCGACTACACCATCAGCGAGCCTATCGGCGAGTTAGAGACCAAGACCGGACCCGTCTCTTTGTTCATGATGCACACCTGGCCCGTACGAATCGCTAGGCCCTTCAAACGCAAACTCCCATCCGAAATCCCACTCATAACCGGACAACGCATTATCGACTTCTTCTTCCCCGTCGCCAAAGGAGGAACAGCAGCAGTTCCCGGACCCTTCGGATCCGGAAAAACGGTGCTCCAGCAGGCATTGGCAAAGTTCGCTGATGCCCAAGTCATCGTGTACGTCGGCTGTGGTGAGAGAGGGAACGAGATGGCGGAAGTTCTCGAAACATTCCCAACGCTCCTTGACCCCCGCACTCAACAACCCCTGATGAATCGGACAACTCTAGTCGCAAATACTTCCAACATGCCAATCGCTGCTCGAGAAGCCAGTGTATACACCGGCATCACAATAGCAGAATACTTCCGCGATATGGGCTACGATACCGCGTTGATGGCAGATTCCACAAGTCGATGGGCTGAAGCGCTCCGGGAAATCTCCGGACGTTTAGAAGAAATGCCAGGAGAGGAAGGCTACCCAGCCTACCTCGCATCACGGCTTGCCGACTTCTACGAGCGATCTGGCCGACTGGAAGTCTTAGGCTCGGAATCTAAGCAAGGCTCGATCAGCGTCATCGGCGCCGTCTCGCCTCCAGGCGGTGACTTTTCCGAACCGATTACTCAGAATACTCTCCGTATCGTCAAGGTCTTCTGGGCCCTCGACTCCGAACTTGCCAAGCGACGCCACTTCCCCGCCATCAACTGGTTGACAAGCTACTCTCTCTACCTCGACACCCTCGAGACATGGTATCCGAAAGAAATCGGGCCCGAATGGGTCGACCTGCGAAAAGTAGCTATGTATCTTCTCCAGCGCGACGAGGAACTCCGCGAGATCGTCATGCTCGTCGGACCTGACGCTCTCTCCGAGGGACAACGGGTCATATTGGAAGCTTCGAAGATGATCAAGGAAGACTTCCTCATGCAGCAATCCTACAACCCCGCCGACAGCTACTGCGACAAGACGAAAACCTACAATATGATCCGGACAATCCTACACTACTACAACCTCATGCAGAAAGCAGTCGACGAAAGCATACCCCTCCAGAAAGTTCTCGAACTTCCCGTTAAGAACGATATCAGCCGCATGAGACTCACCCCCGCAGACAAGTTCACCGACCACTCCCAATCATTGAACGAGCGTCTCGACCAAGAGTTCAAGATGCTAACAGCACCCGCTGTCAAGGCGAAATAGAATGGTATCACTCGCGGGTCTCGAATACAGAACAGTCCGCGAAATATCCGGACCCCTAATCTTCGTCGAGTCGGTGCGAGGGGTAGGGTACGGCGAGCTGGCAAGAATCAGGACTCCAAGCGGCGAAGAACGGAGAGGCCAGGTTCTAGAAGTGGGCGGAGGAGTCGCAGTCGTCCAGATATTCGAAGGAACGTCCGGACTCGACGTTTCCGCCACAACCGTCCGTTTCACCGGAGAAACAGTCAAGCTCCCTGTTTCACAGGACATGCTCGGACGAATCTTCGACGGCAGCGGCCGACCTACTGACGGTGGCCCGAGAATCATCCCTGACGATTACCTCGATGTAAACGGCAGCCCAATCAACCCCTTCGCCCGAGAATATCCGAGAGAGTTCATCCAAACAGGCGTCTCCGCCATCGACGGCATGAACACACTCGTCCGAGGACAGAAACTCCCACTATTCTCCGCCTCCGGGCTTCCCCACAACCAGATCGCAGCCCAGATCGCTAGGCAAGCGAAGGTCCGAGGCACCGATGAACCCTTCACCACCGTCTTCGCAGCTATGGGAATCACCGCCGACGAAGCCCGATTCTTCAGAGACGACTTCGAGAAACAAGGCGCCTTCGACCACGTAACCATGTTCGTCAACCTCGCAGACGACCCCGCCATTGAACGAATCCTCACTCCGAGGCTCGCACTGACAGCCGCCGAGTATTTCGCAGTCAAACTCGGAACCCACGTTCTAGTCATACTCACCGACATGACCAACTATGCGGAAGCGCTCCGAGAAATTTCTGCGGCCAGAGAGGAAGTTCCCGGACGGCGAGGATATCCAGGATACATGTACACAGATTTGAGTACGATTTACGAACGTGCAGGCAGACTCCACGGCAGCAAAGGCTCAATCACCCAAATGCCGATTCTCACTATGCCCGGAGACGATGTCACTCATCCCATCCCCGACCTCACCGGCTACATCACCGAGGGCCAGATCTACATTGATCGAGGATTGCACAGAAAAGGAATCTATCCGCCTATCGACCCTGCGCCCTCTCTCTCGCGATTAATGAAAGAGGGAATCGGCAAAGGACGGACAAGAGAGGATCACCGCGAAGTCTCAGACCAGCTCTACTATGCGT
>Ga0209160_1000774_pt1 | contig 26410 bp, 28 predicted proteins | sample GraSoiAngelo_153_FD_186167 | JGI IMG/M metagenome (GOLD analysis project Ga0209160, IMG submission 186167) | Grasslands soil microbial communities from the Angelo Coastal Reserve, California, USA - 14_1009_12_40cm (SPAdes) (version 2) | ecosystem: Environmental > Terrestrial > Soil > Grasslands ...
CTCGCGGTCTAATCGGTACTCTTTGCCGTCCGAGCTCGCGTACTCGATGGTACGCCGGACGGCGTCGCGGAGGTTCACCTGGCCTTCGACGACGTTCCTCCACGCCGGCGTGTTCGCATCTTCGAAATCGGCCATGAACGTCTGGGCGCCCGAGTTCAGGGCATTGATCATCATCTTTCGGTCGGTCGGACCCGTGATCTCAACCCGCCGGTCGGTCAGATCGTCCGGGACGGGAGCGATCGTCCAAGAGTCGTCCCGCATCCGCCGGGTGGCCTTCGAGAAGTCGAGAGCCTTTCCCTGGTCCACCCGCGCCTGGCGCTTTCCCCGCCGGCGCAGCAGGTCCAGGCGGGTGGGATTGAATCGTCGATGCAGGTCCGCGATGAACTCGAGCGCTTCCGCCGTGAAGAGTTCGAGGCCTCTCCCGTTCACCGCGGGGCGAACCTCGGGCGGCTTGTGTGTCGTGCTCGTCGAATCGCGAGCAACCGGAAGAGCATTTCGCCGCGAACCGAACACATTGCCTCAATGACACCCAGTTAGCGTCTCGGTCCGACGACTTACGGGGTCCGTCACGCAGACAGGGCCTAGCCGGCGCACGATGCCGCACTTTTTAGGTCCGTCCGGAACTGGGCCAGACCCTGGAAACGTTCATCTCGGCTCACCTCATACGAACGCTTCGTCATGGACCCTGAGGTGTACACGACTCGCGAACTCAGCATCCGCACCCTCTCGGACTTTGAGACCCTTGCGGCTAAACAGGGCGGGTGTTGGTGCATCTTCTATCAGCGGGCGAACCCCCTTCGCCGGGGGACGACGAGTCAGGAGTGGAAGAAGAGGAACCGGGCGGACAAGCAGGCGTTGGTCCGCAAAGGTCGCTCGCACGCGATCCTTGTATACGAAGGCAAAACCCCGATCGGTTGGTGTCAGTACGGTATTCGAGAGGAACTCCCCCGGATCGATGCGCGACGGACGTACCGAAAAGTGGCTCCGCCGGTCTCCGCGAGCAAGCTGTGGAGGATCACCTGCTTCTTCGTGGCTCCGAAGCATCGGGGACACGGCGTCGCAAAGCTCGCGCTCAATGCGGCTCTCCGATCCATCCGGGATCAAGGGGGAGGCGTCGTCGAAGCGTACCCGGTCGTCTCCGCAGGAATGACGTCGGTGCCGGAGTGGCGGTGGTTCGGCACGCCGAACATGTTCCGAAGGGAAGGCTTCGAAACCGTCGCGCGGCTCGGGACGAGCGGCGTTCTCATGAGGAAAACGGTCCGGCCGCGAACCGCAAAGAAACCTTAATAGAGGGCCCAGGATACAGCGCGTCGCGGGCCGGTAGATCAGCTGGAAGATCGCTATCTTGGCATGGTAGAGGCCGTGGGTTCAAATCCCACCCGGTCCACTTTTCGTCGAGGGGAAGTGATTGGGACGCGAGGGCACGTTTTGGTGGAGGTTGACCAAGAGGCAGTCCGCGGTGAAACCGTTGCGAATCTAGCCTCAAGTCCGCATCAGATCGGCGGATGTCGTCTAGCCCGATGGACTTCTATAGCATGCAATAGCAACCTATAAGAAAGCCCGCCCTCATTGGCTGTGCGTGGCCGTGACGACGATCCAACTCAGCAAGGAGATGAAAAAGACCCTCGAGGGGATGAAACTTCATTCCCGAGAGACCTATGAGGAGGTTCTTGAAAGGCTACTTGAAGACCTTCACGAGCTGAACGAGCAGACCAAGAAGGAGATCGCACAGGCCATCCAGGAGATCAAGAGAGGGAAGTACCGGACCCACAGACAACTCAAGGCCGAGTTGGGCTTCTGATAGTCTTCGAGATCCTCTGGTCCGATTCGGCCGTGCGCCAATTGAAGAAGCTCGACCGGAGCGTGGCTCGACGAATCTTCGAGAAAGTCGGCGACATGCGAGAGAACCCGCACCGGTTTGTCCAGAAGCTCGCGAACTCACCTTACTATCGGCTGCGGGTCGGGGACTACCGCGTCATCGTCGACATCCAGGGGGCGTTCCTCCGCATTCTCGTCTTGAAAGTGGGACTCAGGGAATCGATCTACGGATGAGCACCCGAGCACCGTGAGGATTGGAGTTCAAATCCCACCCGGTCCACTTTTCGGTGAAAGGCACAATCGCCGCCGTCTCGACTCGTTGGCGGACCCGGGCGTCCGGACGGCCCACCCAATGGGGCGACGACTGCCCCGAAGGTAGGCATAAATAGAGCGAACAAGGTCGGAGTCCCCATGCCGGGATGGAAAGCGGTTCCCCCGAAAGATGACCGCGGGTACCTCGACCTGATGTCCAGGGCGATCTTCAGCGCGGGCTTGAATTGGCGGATGGTTGAGAAAAAGTGGCCCCACTTTCGAAAGGCGTTTCGTGACTTCTCACCCGAGAAGGTCGCCGGGCTATCGGAGCGCGACATCCGGGCGTTGATGCAGGATTCAGGAATCGTCCGGAACGAAAAGAAAATCCGCGCGACGGTCGCAAACGCGAGGACGATTTTGGACTTGGCGAAGGAATACGGTTCGGTGAAGGGGTACATCGCCGGCTTTGGGAAGCGCGAAGGGAAGCTGCTGGAGGATCTCCAATACAAGTTCAAGCACATGGGCCCCGCAACCGCCAGGGTGTTCCTCTGGTCGGTCGGATATCCCCTCAGTCCTACCGCGGAAGAGAAGCGGTGGATGAAGGGCCATCCGGAGCACGACTAGAGCCAAACCCAGCGTGCGATTTCGTTTCGTTCTCGAATCAACGTGCGGAGGACCGCGTACCTGGATGGGCCCCGCGCGTCGAAGCGATTGCCAGCAACCTAGGCTAGCGTGAACGAATGTCGAGCGCGTGCTCCATCGTGTGGTGGTAGTGCTCCGGCGGCATCAGGCTCAAGCAGGCTCGTTCCACGACTTCGCTCAGCGCCGGATGGATATGCATGCCTTCGCGCAAAGGGTCCACGCTCCGGTCCTTCGTGTACATGAGATTGATGATCTCCTGAATGAGGACGGACGCCTCCGGTCCGACGATGTGGGCGCCCAGGACCGCGTGTCCCTCTCGTTCGACCAGGACCTTGACGAAGCAGTCCTTCACGTCCATCGCCTCGCCCTTCGCGGTATCTTGGTACCGGTAGAAGCCGATCAGGACATTCGCGACCCCGAACTGCTTGATTGCCTCCGCTTCCTTCAGGCCGACGCTCGCGACCTCGGGGTCGGTGAACACGGCATGCGGGACCGCATGGTAGTCCACCTTCCGTTTCTCTCCTCCGAGGATGTTGTAGTACAGGACTTGCGCGTCGTAGTTCGCCTTGTGCTTGAATGGAAATTTCCCGGTGGCGTCCCCCAACGCCCAGATGTTCGGTTGGGACGTTGCGAGATACTCGTCCGTCACGATCCAGCCGTTCGCATCGGTCTTAATCCCCGCACGTTCCGGGTGGAGGGTCCTGACCGGGCCGCGTCCGGCGGCCACGAGAATCTCATCGGCCACGACCACGGTTTCCGTCTTCGTCGCCCGATCCCGCGCTCGAAGGCGCTTCCCCTCGCGCGTTCGGGTCACCTCGACGACCTCATGATTCGTCTCAATCCGCATGTCGTCGCCCAGCTGTTTTCGGGCGACTTGGGAGACTTCGGGCTCCTCCTCCGGGAGAAACTGGGGATTCCTTCCGAGAATCGTGACGTCCGCGCCCATCGCCGCCAGGAAGAATCCGTACTCCGCGGCGATGTAACCGCCTCCGATCACCGCGACGCGCGGGGGGAGCTTCCGAATTCGCAGGACCGTGTCGGACGTAAGGTATCCGGCCTCCGCAAGGCCTGGAATCTCGGGGATGATCGGTTCCGAACCGGCGCCGAGCAGGATCTTGGATCCGTGAATCTCCGTGCCGTCGACGCGCATCGTGTAGGGCGCCGTGAATTCCGCGGGCGCGTGGAAGTAGTCGAGGTTCTCGGAGCTCGACAGCCCCTTCCGGATCTGGTCGATATCCTTGTGGATCAGACTATGCATGCGTTCCATCACCTTGACGAAGTCGATGGACCGCAGCTCGACATCGAGTCCGAAATGGCCGGCCCGCTCGATCGTTCGAACGAGGTCGGCGGGATAGAGAAGGATCTTCGAAGGGATGCACCCGCGCGTGAGGCAGATACCGCCCGGTTCGTCTTTGTCGATGACCGCAATCTGAACCCGTGGATTTCCCTCGATCATGGCCTCCACCACGGCCATGACCGATCCCGTGCCGACCGCGATGACGTCGTACTGCTTCATCCACTCCCTCTACGGCCCGAAAAGATGACCGACCGTTAAGTCCTTCGGCGCGCAATCGACAAGGCGGAGGGGCCTCGAACAATCGCGATGCTGAAGTTATGTCCCCACCCCATCTTCAGGACGCTGGAGGGGCCTGGCACCGGGACCTCGGGCGAACGTAGGAACGTGGGGAGCACGGCCCCAGGCGATAGGCTTGCGACCCTTACCCGGGCGACGCGGGCCCCTACCTCGCTTCCAAGACCCGGTAGACGGCCGAGAGGTCCTGGTCCCCGAGGCCTTTGAGGAAGGACATGCCGAACAGTTCCTTGGCCGTGCTGCCCGAGAAGAGGGGTCTCCTCAGGGCGCTCGCGAGGTCCTGCAGGTAGTGGAGGTCCTTGTACATCATCGCCGACGAGAAATGGGGAGAGAAGTCCCTGCTGAGAAGCTTCGCCTCTTTGGAGGCCAAGACCGCGGAGTTCCCTGCGCCCGCCGGGAAGATGTCGAGCACCCTTTGCTTGTCCAAGCCCGCGGCCTCCCCGAGGGTCAGGGCCTCCGCGATGGCGACCACGAACGAGCCGAGGAGCAGATTGTTGATGAGCTTCATCTTGATGGCCAGGGTCGGCGTTCCGAGGTAGAATATGCTCTTCCCAATCTTCTCCAGCTAGGGCAGAGCCTTCTCGTAGGCCCATTGCTCGCCGCTGACCATGACCATCAGGTTCCCTGGGAGGTGGGAATCGTGCTTCCGGCGACCGAGGATTCGAGGTACGCCCCGCCCGCCTCCCTCAGGGCATCGTGGAATTCGTTGACCTCCTCGAAGTGGTTTGTCGTGGTGTCGATCACAACCTTGTCGGAGCAACCCCCCTCCACCAGCCCGCCCTTGCCCCGGATCACGCTCCTCACCGCCGCGCCATCGGTCAGGTTAAGGAACACGACGGGTACCTTCGCTACGAGCGACGCCGGGCTATCGGCCACCTCGGCGCCCAGGCCATTAGCCTTTTCCCTGGTCCGATTCCACACGACCAATTGAACCCCTTGCGAAATCAGCCTCCCCGCGATCGCCCGACCCAGGTGCCCGAGGCCTACGAAACCGGTTCTCATCCGCGTTCTCCCTCCAAGGACCGGTGATGGGTCGAACCCTGGGCCTCAAGAACCATTGGCCGGGCCACGCCGGGTCCGTCCCAGAGCCTCCGAGGCGAGACCTCTCGTTCGATCCCACCCGGTCCACTTCATTCGGCAAGTGACCTCCTGAGAGCCGAGTCGTCTCTGAACACCAAGGTCCGCGAGTTGCAGGCTAAGAACTAGAGCACCGCCTCAAGCGCGACGAATATCAGGAACGCCCAGAAAACTCCAAACGCCAATTGGAAGAGCCCGATCGGATCCCCGCCAAGCCAAAACCTTGCCCACATGGTCGCTAACGGCTCCAAGTCCCTTCGATCGAAAACCTCCCGGAATCCCGTCAGAAGGCGCAACTTCCCTTCCCAATAGTAGAGGACCCTGGCCCTCGATTTTGTGACCAAGATCCAGCCAACAAGGATGACGATTCCTAGAAACGTGAGAGCTAGGGCTATGGTCGGGTTATTGAAGACCGTTGTCGCGGCGACCGCTGCAGTGAAGGTCTCTGCGACGAGGAACTGCTGTCGGTAGGCTTGGAGGAGCGAGTCCTGGTGAGAGAATTCGCCAATGATGTCGCGATCGGACAAGGTACCGTCCGGTGTGGTCACGTCCCCCGTTCTTGTGCCTTCAGCCGAGGAATTCTTCTCCACTATTCGTCCCCCTTCACTGGGCCGAGAAAACGGACATCCGGACTATAAGATGTAGCGGTCTTCCCGGAATCCAACCGGTGCGCCGGGGGGGCGTACAACGTTGCATCGTGTCGACTCAAAGGAAGAAATTGACACAGGTGGCAACTCGGAATCGGGTAGGGGCTACCAGTTCAAACCCCAGCCGGTCCACGTGTTCGGCCAATCGTCCCGAGCGTGGAAGCTCTCGCACTCCGCGGTCGCGGCCGTTCGCGCCCCGTTCCCGGACTTGCGAACCGCCGCCGCTCATCGACTGACAAGAAAGTTAGGACCTACCTTGGTAGTTCGCGAAAACCCAAGAACCCTCCCACGTTCTTTCAATCATGACGCCCACGAATTCCCACAAAAGGCGGACCACGGTCGGGTCGCTTCCGATCTTTGCCGCGGTCTCCCTCGCCTTGGTCTTGGGAGCGATTGCGGTGTCGGCGACCGCGCCGGGGACGCACTTCAGCGGAAGGGCAACTGGCGTTTTCGTACACACCGCGCCCCTCGAAACAGCCTTCGCCGACACCGGCGACCTCCCCCCTGAGGGCGGGGTCCGAGACGCGACAGTCGTCGAGGTCAATACCGCCCTCGCGAATGCAGACGTGCTCATGTCCGTCACGAAGGGATTCGACGGAACCGCCCAAAGCGAGGTCGCAGTCGCGTGGGTAGACCTCCTGCCCGGAAACGCGAACGAGATCCGTGGGGATTTCGTCCGCGCCCGGGCCACTGCGACGTGCAACGGCGCGTCCGGAGAGAGCGAGATCGTCAAGCTCCGTGTGGCCGGCCAGAGCGTCGATGTGAAAACAGCGCCGAATCAAGTCTTCACCGTGACGGGAGTCCTGACCCTCGTCGTAAATGAGCAGACGGATCGCTCGCACGACGGGACGTTCGACATGACTGTGAATGCGCTCCACCTCACCTTAGCGACGGGCGAGGAAGTCATCGTGTCGCACGCCCACAGCGACATCGCATGCGGCCAGGAGGCGCCGGTCCTGAAAGACTTCGTGACCGGAGGTGGCTTCATCGAGACCTCCAGCGGAACCGCGAACTTTGGGTTCGTCGCGGGCCTCAAACCCGGGGCCAGCGTGGCGAGCGGCCACTTGACCTACATTGATCATGCGAGCGGGATGAAAGTGAAGGCGACGGACATCAACAACGACTACGACGGCAGCGGAGCCACGCGCACATTCAGCGGCCTGGCCACGGTGAATGGGGTCTCGGGATACACGTTCAAGGTGACCGTGACCGACAATGGCGAACCGGGTCGAGGGGTCGACACATTCTACATCGTCCTCTCGACGGGATACGAGGCCGGCGGGACGCTCGCGGGAGGCAACATCCAGCTCCACGCGTGACCGTGAAGCGAGGCCGCCGCTCAAGGGCAGAGAGAACGAGCACTGCCTACGGGACGGCGGCCTCTGGAGAATCCTCCAGGAACAACAATCCTTCCGTGAATCGCAAGTAGAGGAAGACCGGTTCGCCGATCTTGGCCACGAGAAGGCCTTTCGCGGTGAATGAGTAATGGACGCGCGGGGGCTTTGTGTCCAACACCTCACGATGGAGGAGGCCGAGTTTCTGGAGCCGCCCCAATTTTTGGGAGAGGACCCGGCCGCTGATCCCTGGCAGCGCGCGGAGCATTTCTTGAAAGCCGATGGCCTTGTGCGTGTAGATCAGCGCGAGAATGTCGACCGACCACTTCCCAAACACGGTCTTCGCGATTTCCAGATTAAACGCCACGTTCCGGGGAACGTCTGTCGGCGGCCGAATCGACGCGGCTTCGGAGACTTCGTGGCTGAAACGGGACGCCATATCCGCGAAGTCCTCGAATTTCGCGGCGAGATCGGAAAGGCCGGCGGAGAGTCGCCAGCGGGTCTTTCGGCGTCCGCTCGGGGAATCCATCGGCTCCACCCGACGTTGGAACCAACCCCGGCTTTCGCCGGCCGCCAAAGCCGAGGAGACCCGAGCAAGGGACACACCGACGAGGCGGCTGAGCTCCATCGGGTCCTTTGCCGCGGCCTCGTCGACGATCGCATCCGCCAGCATCGTTCGAACGAGGTCTGCCAGATCGTCGGCACCGTGCGCCGGCGATTTTCGGGGCCCGGGATGACCGGATTTTAGTAGCAAGTCAACCGGATGCCGCGGGGGCGTTCATCAACCCGCGCCCGAGGCTATCCGTGTCCGATAATCATCGATGAGAGCGTTCAAACGGACCGTGCTGGTGGCGCGTAGATCCCACGGCGCTCGCGACTTTCCTCAGGGAAACCTCAAAGCCGCTGACTATCTTACAGCCGATTCGTGGGTCCGCGGATCAGCTGGAAAATCGCGGTCTTGGCATGAGAGTCCGCGGGTTCAAATCCCACTCGGTCCCCTTCCTCACGAGGTCACCGCGGAGCTCGAGGGAGGACCTCGCTTGTCGACCAACGGACCTCCTTCTTTTCCGATTCGATGGGCATGCCGGAGACCTCCTCCTCGACCGCTTCTTTGACTTCGGGTGCCAACGGTCGCCACGCTCGCACGGTGACGCGGCCCAATTGCCGACGCCAGGTACCCGCGAGCTCAGCGTTCACCATGAGCGCACCCGGCCACACGGACTTGGGCCATAATTCGGATCGAAACCGTGGCTGCGGGACAAGTAATGCCCGGTCTGCGGACGCCAGATACGGGTCCCCGGCCGGCAGCAGGCGCACCGTTTCGACGGGTGCCGCGCGTTCCAATCGGGAGCGGTCCGTCCGAAGGGCCCACCCTCTCTGACCTTCGAATTCAACCTCGGTAAGTTCCTTTTCGAGCGAACGAAACGTCTGCAGCGCGTCGGAAAGCTCTCCGCGTGTGGATGAGCCAAAAGATCCCGCCCACCCGCCCGACCACCAGGCGAATTCCTTGGGCGTCGAAGGCCCAACCGACCGCAGGAACCGACGCGCAAGCTCGAGGCGGGCGGGTTCCGGCGCCTCTGTCGGAGGCTCGACCAGACGCCAGGATGTCGTCGCTTCATCCCACTCGATCCTCAGCGCGCCGGTCATCGATGCGATTCTCAACTCGCGAAAATTCACCCCAGCCGCGCGATCGGAGAGGACACGTTTCGGGTGAGCCTGTCGATTGCGAAACGCGCGCTTCGCTTTCTCGGCGGCGGCTTTCACAGCGGCTCCCAAAACGGGATTGCGCGGAAACCGACCGAGAGTGAAGACGGACACGTCTTGCGCTGGGACAACATACACGGCCCCCCTTGGGCCCCACACTTGGACGAACCGGGAATCCTTCCAGGCGGACGGCGATACCTCCTTGACCCGCGCGTAGAGCGCCAAGACGGCGGATCGAGGAGCGCTGTCCTGGAGTCCTGCGAACGCGGCCTCGACGAGTCGCCCCGGCTGAAGGCGCCTGTGCAGGTACGTCGCACGTTGCCGGAACGCGAGCAGATTCTCCCGAGTGATTGAAGAGATGGCCATCGGAAACAGCAAGCGAAGCAAATGATGCGCGGCACCTTAAGCAACTCGGACTGTCCGCGCGAGGTTCCACGAACGTGGTGAAAGGGCAGTCAGGAACTGCAGTGAGCGGCGACAAGACAGCGCAGTGGTGGAGATCGCTTGTTCAAATCCCACTCGATCTACTCCAGGTCCTCGCGACGGACATCGAGTAGCCGTTTCGTGACGCTTAACTTCAAGAGTCGATTCGGAAGTGCCGGGCGCAACGAAGGGAGGTAAAAACATGGCAATGGTTGACCTCAAAAGCCGCGAAGGGACAGTCTCAGGGTACTTGGCAATTCCGAAGAAGGGCAACGGGCCGGGTGTCCTGGTCCTCCACGCATGGTGGGGTCTAAACGACTTCTTCAAGGGCCTCTGTGATCAGCTCGCAAGGGCCGGATTCGTCGCGTTCGCTCCCGACCTCTACCGCGGTGCGACCGCATCGACCAGAGACGGGGCCGAGCGCCTGATGTCGAAACTGGATCAAAAAGTAGCCGGCCAAGACATTCTTAACGGTGTGAGAGGCCTGCAAAGCCATCCGGCGGTAAAGGGAAAACACCTCGGAGTCATCGGCTTTTCCATGGGGGCATTCTGGAGTCTTTGGTTGGCGCAGGAGCTCCCAGCGGATGTCGCCGCGGTCGTCCTGTTCTATGGGACGGGGGATGGAAACTATTCCCACATCAAGGCGGCCTTCCTCGGTCATTTCGCTGAGACGGACGAATTTGAATCCTCTGCCGCGGTGCGAGATCTCGAGAAGGACCTCCGCACACGGGTAAAGGACCTCACGTTCTACACATACCCTGGGACGACGCACTGGTTCTTCGAGAAAGACCGACCCGACGCGTATGATGCCTCGGCAGCCGAGCTTGCGTGGCAACGAACGATTGGATTCCTGACGACGCAATTGTCTGGGGAGAGAGCGAGCGATTGAGGGTCGAGTCCGCCTGCTCCGCGCTTTCGAGTGGATGAGACGGCACGACTTGCCGATCGAGTTCGATGGGAGGGCTCACCCATGCCAATGATCCCGTGGAGCCCCGAATCGTACGTCTCCAAGATGTTCGATTCGCATCACCGACGTTCGTTTGAGATAGGACTTTCTGATGTTACGGCGTGAGGGTTACCCGGAGCTCAGGGGGCGGGAACCGATGCCGCGAGTCGTAATCGTCGGAGATCAGAATTCCGGCAAGACGACGTTCCTGGGCCTGCTGTACGCGGCCCAAGTGAAATTCGGCTCGGACAAGGCGGATGGCTTTCGGTTTCACGCCGCCTTCGAATCCCTCGACGAAATCAGCGGCGTTTTCCAGCGGCTGATGTCGGGGAGCTTTCCGGATGCCGCCACGAAGGAGGGGGTTCGCGAGATCGCGTTCCGGCTCAGCCATCGACGGACCGGCCTTGGGATTCTGTCACACCGCAGATCACGAGGTTCGTCTCCTGAGTCGTCTGCATCGTTCCAGTTGATTCTGCTGAAATCCTTCGAGGACGAGATGGCTCGCTCGCGCGAGCGGGGCTCCGTCGACCAGAGGACGTTGAGTAGCGCGCTCACCGGCGATGCGATCGTGATCATGGTCGATGCCACCTCGCTGGCCGCGGCCGACGAAGAAGGCGAGCTTGCCCCGTTGGGGAAATACGATGAAGCCGTGGCGTCGCTCTTGATGGCGGTCCAGCGCTCTCGGGATCAAGCCCAAGACAAGTTCCTCCACCCGATCTTCGTCCTCTCCAAGTTTGACCGGGTCGACCCGGAGGTCCTGCGCCGTGTGGATCTCGATGCCGACCCTCCTGACGTCAGCAAGAAAGGGCCTCATGCGGAGTATGCCAAGCGGCTGGTGGACCCCAGTATGCCAAAGACGATGGCCGCCATTCGATCCGGGGGACGTCGGGGACTGCAGTTCGCGACGCCTTCGTACTTTTTCAGCTGGGTGCGCACGGATGAGCCGGCCCCGGGCCGCGACGAACGACTTCGGCTTCGCCGGCGCGGAGCGGTGGGCTGGGAGCCGGACTATCCGAGCGACGAGTACCTCGCATTCCTCGAGTGTCTGGCAGGAATCGCTGCGGACACGCGGGCCTAGGTTTCGCGGTTCATCAGGCGTGGGTCGTCGCATCCATGATAACGTTGAGGTTAGGATTAAGTATGGATAGCGGGGCTGCACCGTGACATGCCCTGTGCACTCCTCGGAGACCGAGCCTCCGGGAAAACGACGTTCTTGGGGCTCCTCTACAGCGCCCAAGTCAAATACGGGACGGGGGTCCAAGATGACTTCCGTTTCCACGCGCCGATCCAATCGCTGAACATCATGTCGGCGGTCTACGAAGGAATGAAAGACGGCCGATTCCCGAGCGCCACGCTGAAGGAAGAGATCACGGAACTCGGATTCGTCTTCGGTTACCTCCGCAAGGTCGTCGGCAAGCTGCCGTACTACATCCGTCAACAGAACTGGGTGCACCCGTTCTCGACCCTTCGGTTCTCCGCCTACGACGTGTCCGGCGAAGATATCGAGGAGTTCATCGAGACCGGGATCGCCTCGCGGCCGCTCATCCAACAGCTCCTGAAGAGCGTCGTCGTCTGCGTCTTGGTCGACTGCAGCAAGATGACGACCGAGATCGACACGCCCGCCTACAAGAAAATGCTGCGCTACGACAGCACGGTCGCGAAGCTGCTCGTCTCCTTCCAGACGTACAAGAAGCAGGAGTACGACCGGCTAAAAGACTCCGGGGTCCGGGCCGACTCTCCAAAGATCTACCCCGTTTTCGTCCTGTCCAAATTCGACACGCTTCGGGATGACGTCCTCGCGCGGCTCGGCTTGCACCGCGGGTTCCCGGATAACAACCGCGCCCGGAAGGAATACGCCGAGGCGTTGCTCCGCGTCTTCGTGCCGCAGACGCTCTCCCAGATCCGCGGCGGCAAAGTCGCCGGGGTCAGCATGGACAAGTCCGCGTACTTCCTCAGCTGGGTCCGAACCGAGACCCACGAAGGCATGGACCCGGTCGGGCAGTCGAAGATCGTGCGGACCGGTTTCGCTCCCGAGGGCGGCGGAGAACCCGATTTCTCGTACGATGAATACGTCAATTTCATCGAACACTTCCGAGATATCGCGCACAAGATCCCCGACGAGATCCTCGAAGCGGAGCGATTCCAGGCTCAGGTCATGGCTCGGTCGGCCTAGTAGGCTGGACCATGGCGGCCGCGGAATCCGACCGAGGGGCAACGGACGGAGACATCGTCGAATTCGACCACTGGATCTACGGCGTCGTCTCGGGCGTCGGCTATACGACGAAAGCCGTGTCCCACGGGCTCGACGCGGGCCTGTACGATCCGTACCTCCGTGGGCATTACACTCCGATCCGCGCGGCGGCCGCGCAAACGGCGGAGGACGAAGTCGATCTCCACATGATTCACCCTCTCCGCACCAGCCGAGAGCTCCTCCTGTCCCGGATCAGCCGAGGGATTCCCGACGAGGCGGGGCGACCGACCTTTACGAACCACACCGTCATCGCGCGCACGGATGTCCTCCGGTCCGGCCAGATCACACTCGAGGCCGTGTATCGATCGGTGAAGGAGTTCGACCGGAAGGCCGCCGACGTCGGGCCGGAGGTGCCCCTGCTCAAGGTACCCGCCCGTCCCGAGGCAGAAGGGCGATTGCGTTTTGGAAGCGGAATCCACAAGCATCTCACATTTCCGGCCATCGAAAGCCTTGCGACCCGCATCATGACGGATCCCAACAGTCGCACCCTCCTCCTGTGCCGGAACACGACGGCCGAAGCCCGAAAGGCGACGCTCAACCTGGTCTACGAACTGCTGGCTTGGGGGTGTGGACTCCCACTCATGACGGCCATCAGTGAAGCCCCACGCTCTTCCGCGCTCAACTTCTTCAACTTCGTCGTCGCCCCGAGGGGCGTCCGGGCCGACTCGACCTGGGCCATCCTTGAGAGCGCTCTCAGCGAATCCGTGTTGCCTCGTGTCCTTGATCGGGACGAGGTCTATCAGGTCCTGACCGCGACGGTCCGTCAGTCCGCCGACTTGCCGTTGGCCCGGTAAGTGCGCGCGTTGCCATCCCCGACCTCACGGACCACCGTCCATCCGTGAGCGAGCTTCCATTGACCGTCCTTGGACCGATGGTCCGCGTGGCCCAGGCCGAGATGCTCCAACTCCGCTTCGAGGTAGTCCGCATCCGTGTCGAACTCCGGAACCAGCGTGCCGGCGGAGAGCAGCTGACCGAGGAGAGCGAGGCCACTCGGTCGGCCCTTCCAGTGGACCTCGAGGAAGGCTCGGCGGACCGATGCGTCCGCCAAAACCAGGTCGCGGAGCCCGATGTACGATTCGCGATCGCGGGAGTTCTCCCGCGGAGGCGCCCCGAGCCGTTCCTTCCGCTTCGCGAGCGACTTGAACAGTCCGAGCCATTCTTTCTTCGCCATGTCCGATCGTTCCCAGGGGGAGGTGGGCGTCGCCTCGGCCGCCGCGTCTTCCGAAGCCGCAGATTCCCGTACCGCGTGGACTCCGCCGTGGACCAAGTCGTAGGTCGCCGCATCGTCTTGGGTCTTCGGAGGGACCACGCGGATCGTCACGGGGTCCATCCCCGGATGGAACCGCGGGTCGAGGACGATGAGGGTCCCCGTGCCCTCTTGCGAGAAGAGCTCGACCAGCGTGATGTTTACCTCCGCCGATCCGGTGCGCCGCGCGACCTCGCTGAGGCGCTCCAGGGGAAGAGGTTGTTTGCCGACACAACGGTTCGCCGCGAGATCGTCGAGATAGGCCTGGGCGACCTGTTGCACGTGGCGCGGTCGCTTGGAGCTGAGGCCGAACTGCACGATCTTCGCCATCATGGCCGAGCCTCGAAATAGGCCGGTGACTCCCGCGCGGAGAAATGCGACCGCACCACTCGCCTCGACACATAGGGTGATGAGACCGGCCAATCGGGTGGAGAGCTTCCGGCACAGCCGGCCTCCAGGGACCCTCGACTCGTAGAAAATTCCGCCCCATCGAAGCGGCATCGTTTCCGCCCAACTCGAATCGGAGGGGCTGCGACGAACCCAGTCCAGCGTCTTGTTGCGGAGGATCGCGCTCACCAGAAGCGGGTCTTCCGTCTCGGCGCGGACTCGAGGCAACAACGCCTCCGCCGTTCGCAACACGTCTCGCAGGACTCTCTTTTCACCTCGGGCCTCTTCGACGAGCTTCGGCGCGTCAATGAGGTTCGTGGCCTCGAGGTCGAACTTCTCCTCCGGATTCAGCTGAAAGAACTTTTCGAGTTCGCTCGGTTCCCGAGCCGGATTCCCGCGGGCGCGTCCGGGCAGTTTCGGGGAGGCGGGCGACTTCCCACTCTCCTCGGGGGCCGTCGACACGAGGGCCAGGAGCACTGCTGACGCTGCGAAAGGGACGCCACCCATAGCTCTGGCCGAACCAAGCCGCACCGGGTTCGATAAACCCGTCGCCGGTAATTATCGGCCGTGATAGGCGGCCGTGCGCGCTCCGTCCGCATGCTTCCTCGGTTGCGGACCGAGAACGCGAAGTTTCCGCATTGTGTCGCCATCAATCGTCGCCGTCTGGCCTCTTGCAGTCACTGCACGGTGACGGCAACGGCCTGCGTGGCATTGTTCCCGTAACCATATCGATTCCATCGGCCCACGTCGGTCTGCCGATTGCCTTTCGCGTCCGTCGCATAGGATCGCAAGACGTGCCCGCCCGGGTTCGTTGCGTCCCATGCGAATTCCCACGCGCGCCACGCATGCGGCGATATGGGAGGCAAGAGCGTCGCGTCCCGCGACGGCTCGGCGCCGTCCACCCCGATCTGGACTCTCACGACCACACCCTCGCCGGACCACGCCTTGCCGCGCACGATCACTTGGCCACGGCGCACGGCGTCCCCGTCCCGGGGAGACACGATGACAGAGCGGACGCGGATTGTGCGAACCGGGGTCGGCGGGTTGCCGTCCGCGTGATCGTATACATACCGGTCGAGCTGGTAGTAACCGCGAAACGGCTCCGCGAGAGCCTCGATCCGCTCGAGCCATTTCACGCTCGCCATGCCGTACCAGCCCGGGACGATCAGCCGGACCGGCCCTCCGTGCTCCGGGAGGATCGGCCGGCCGTTCATCTGGAGGGCGAGGAGCGTGTCCGGGTCCTTCGCCTTCGCAAGCGGGAGGGACCGCGCGAACGGAATCTCGTCCACGGTGTCCGGTGGGCGTCCTCGGTCCGCGCCGATGGCGAGGATTTCGACCGCATGCGGTCTCGGGCGTACGAATTCCAGGAGGGCACGCATGGGAACGCCCGTCCATCGGGCTGTGCCCACCGCGCCGAGCCCCCACGGCTCCCCCGACGGGAGCGGCGTGAGTCCGGTGCGACCGTTCCCCGCGCACTCGAGCGTCATCGTCACGGTGCGAGTGCCCATCGCCTCGAGGTCGGCCGGGTTCAGCCGTAGAGCCCGCTCGACCGCACCGACGACCTCCAGAACGTGCCCGCGCGGCGACAGGTTTGGCCGGCGGAAGTGACTCCTCACAAAGAACTGAGATTGCGCGGTCAGGTCGTCTCCGAGATCCTCGAGCGGCGTCTCCGCATTGAGTGGCTCGGCCGAGAGGATTCGCACCCGTTCCTTCCCGCCTCCCGGGAGGGCCTCCCGAGTCTTTTGCCTTGCGAGGGTTCGCTGGCTGGCGTCGGCGGTTGTCAGCGTCGTGGCAATCATCGTCAGAGCAGCCCGACGTGACGACCTCGGAGGACAGGAAAGCTCATCTGAGACCCGGCCTTCGTCGCGCGAGAACATGACCGATGGACCGCTCGCGTCACGGGCCGATGCCACACTCCCCGGACAACCTCTCCCGGCTTCGGTGACCGAACGATTCGTCGAAGCCGGTGGCGTGCGGTTCCGGTATCTTCAGGGAGGCGCCACCAGCGGACTTCCCGTCATTCTGCTCCACGGGTGGCCCACCTGGGCGGAGGTTTGGCTCCCGGTCGCTTGGGTGATCGGCGCTCGACATCCTTGGATTGCGCCCGATCTTCCGTGTCAGGGCCGCAGCTCCGCCCTCCCGGGAAAAGACCGCACGCTCACGGCGTACCGCAAGGCCGTCGCGGCATTCGTCGACGCCGTCGATCTTCCCCGATTCGCGGTCGTTGGCAATTCAATGGGTGGAACCCTGGCGATCATGCTGGCCCTTGACCGGCCGGCGCGCGTGGCAAAGGTCGTCCTCCTCGACGCCGCGGGACTCACGCCCAAACTCCCCGGCCGGACCGCCCGGATGTATTTGCCCTTCCTCCTCCCCTGCTTCGTCCGGGCACCGGGTCCGAAGAGCGTTCGGAAACTCCTGACCAACGCCGTCTTCCACGACCCTCGGTTCGCGGATGGCGCCTGGGTGAACGCGATCGTCGCCGCGTGGATGCCGCGAGACCGCCGAAGGGCGTTCATGGCGACGGGGTTCGCGTTGAGGCGACGCGACGCCTCCGTGCACGCGGACTTCCCACGAATCGGGTCACCCACGCTCATCCTCTCCGGCCGCCACGACGCCCAGTTCTCGTGGCAGTCGGCGGAGGAGGCTTCGCGACGGATCCGAGGATCGAGGTTCGCCGTGATCGACGATGCCGGACACTTCCCGATGGTCGAGAAACCCCGCGAGACCGCGCACCTCATGTCCGAGTTCCTCGATGCGAGCGGATGAGGCGATCCGGCGGAGTTTGTATATGACCGATTGGATCGGGCGGTGTTTGGCTTCGGCGCGCCCCGGACAGCGATGAAGGAGACGCGGATGCGCGACGATTCGGTCAAGCGGTGCGAATGGGCTCTCGGGGACCCGGCTCTCCTGGCCTATCACGACGCCGAGTGGGGCGTTCCGGAACATGACGACCGCAAGCTTTTCGAATTCCTCGTCCTGGAAGGGGCACAGGCGGGTCTCTCCTGGCTCACGGTGCTGAAGAAACGCGAGGCGTTCAGAAAAGCCTTCGACGGATTCGATCCCGTGAAAGTCGCGCAATACGATTCGAGGAAGGTCCGGACGCTCCTCGCCGACGCCGGCATCATCCGGAACCGAGCGAAGATCGCGGCCGCCATCGAAAATGCCAAAGCCTTCCTGATCGTGGAAAAGGAGTTCGGGAGCTTCGACGCGTACATCTGGCGTTTCGCGGGTCGTGGACCGAAACCGAGCCGGAGGAAGACCTTGAAACAAATCCCGGCACGAACAAAGGAATCGGACGAAATGAGCGAGGACCTGAAGAGTCGAGGCTTCAAGTTTGTCGGTTCGACAATCTGCTACGCGTACATGCAAGCGGTCGGGATCGTGAACGATCATCTCACCGACTGCTTCCGGAGCGATCAGCGCTACGACATTGGAACGCGCCCCAGGCCAGGAGGCTCACGCCGGAAATGAAGCCCAAAAGCGCCTTGGACTGGCTGCTCGAAGAGGACCAACCGACTGTCCGCTATCTCACGCTGACTCGGTTGCTCGGAAGACCTCTTGACGACCCGGTGGTCGTTGCCGCCAGAGACATGATGACGAGAAAAGGATGGGCCGAACAGATCCTGACGAAGGAGGACCCTGCGGGATGGTGGGTGAGCGGAGAGAGCCTCTACCACCCGAAGTATCTGTCCACGAATTGGATGCTCCTCGTGCTGGCGGACCTCGGGTTGAGCAAGGCCGATCCGCGAATCGAAAAGGCGTGCGAGCTCTGGATCGACCGATTCTCTAGGGATGATGGAGGGTTCGCGATGGATGGTTCCAAGAAGGGCCACCTCTGCACGACCGGGAACGCGACGCGCGCCCTCGTGCAATTCGGCTACGCGGATCATCCGGCGGTCCGCGGGGCGTTCGAGTGGCTTGTCAAGAATCGGGACAAGAACGGCGGCTGGAGTTGTTTTGGGACTGGTCGGAACCTGGACTCGTGGGAGGGCATGAGCGCCTTCGCGGTGTATCCCAAACAGAAGTGGACCGAGGGCATGAAGCGCGCGGTCGAACTCGGGGCCGAGTATTACCTGGGGAAAGAACTACACAAACAAGGCGCCGAATACCCACCGTGGTACCGGTTCCATTACCCCGTCCACTACTATTACGATTTGCTCGTCGGCCTCGATTTCATGACCGCCCTGGGGTACGGGGCGGACCCCCGATTGCGATTCGCGCTGAATCTCCTCCGGGGGAAGAGGCGGCCGGACGGGAAGTGGAACCTCGACGCGCTCCATCCGGACGCCGAGGGCGGCGTGGCTGAATGGTACGCGAAGCATCCGAAGCACGCGCCGACGCCGTTTGGCCTCGAGAAACCCGGCGAGCCGAGCAAGCTGATCACCCTGAAGGCCTTGCAAGTGCTGAATCGAGTCGACGAATCGATCTGAACGAACGGAAGGCCGACGAAGCTTGTGCGCATGACTTGATTAGCCACGGAGCCGTTTGGCGGACCGGTGGGGCAATGGACAAGAAAGTGAAGAAGAAAGTCCTCCAGCAAATTCCATACGGCGCGTACATCGTCGGCACTCAGACCGAGGATGGAAAGGACTGGCTGATGTTCGGAACGTGGCTGATGCAGACGTCCTTCAAGCCCACACTGGTCGCGTTCGCGTTCCGCAAAGATAGCCGGACCCTGGCGAATGTCCGACGATCCAAATCTTTCGCCGTTTCATTTCTCCGAGAGGGCACGCAGGATGTCGCCGAACTGGTGCTCGATGGAGCCTTCGAAAAGGTGAAGACGGAGCGGATCGCGTCTGGCCTCCCCGTGCTCGCGGATGGCGCGGGCTGGATCGAATGTCATGTGGTCGATCAGATTCCCCAAGGGGACCATCCGGTCGTCCTCGCCGAGGTCGCCGACGTCGGTCCAGGAAAGGGCAAGCCGATCTTTCTGGAATCGCTCGGCTGGCATTACGGGGGCTGAAGACCGGCGGCTAGGCGATTGTCTCGCCCCGGAGCAGCCATCGACTCATCAACAGATACGCGACGAAGGACACGAGCATCAGCACGACGGAGTACGCGGACGCGAGCTCGAGGGAGCCCGCCTCGGCCTGCGTGAAGATGGCGATCGGTGCGGTCTTGAGTACGGCCGAGACGACGATGATCGTGGCCCCGAACTCCGCAATGCTCCGAGAGAGGACCAGGACCGATCCAGCGACCAGCCCGGGTTTCAGCTGCGGCAGCGTAATCGTCAGGAAGACGTGAAGACGGTTCGCTCCCAGACTGCGGGCCGCGCTCTCCAGATGGGTGTCTAGCTTGACCAGCACCGCCGCCATCGAGCGGACCATATACGGGAACGTTTCGATCATGTGCGCGAATACGAGGATCCACAACGTCCAGGTGAGCGACAGGGGGTTCCCGAACAGGAATTGGGTGATCGCCGCGAACGGACCGAACGGACCGTAGAACGATAGGAGGGCGAGCCCGACCACGACGCTCGGCACCGCGATCGTGATGTTGCTCAGGGTGTCGAGCGTCTTCGCGCCAAGGACCTTCTCACGGACCGTCGAGTAGGCGATGAGCGTCCCGAACAGCAGCTGGAAGACGACGACGATGACCGCAATCTCGAAGCTGCGGATGAGCGGACCGTAGAGGCCCGGTTGGGAGAAGAGTTGGCCGTACCATTTCAGCGTGAAGGTCCCCGTCCCGCTGAGCACGGACGACGTGAAGCTGAAGGCGAAGACGGTCGCCAACGGACCGAGCACAAACAGGCCGAACAGAAACCAGACGATGACGGTCCAGATGGTTCGCTCGAGCGCAGTGCGTCGGAAAGGCCATCTCATCCAAAACCCCTCCGCCCGAGAATCGCGGTCATCCCCCGACGACGTACTTCGGCAGCGTGGACTCCAGGGTCCGCCATTGGGACCAGTCGTAGTTGAGGACGACCGTCCCGGGCTCCGGGAGCGGAATGCCTCCCGGCGGGTCGGAAAATCCCGGGAGGACCGCGCGGAAGTAGAACCGGCTGATGTTCGATTGAATCTCATCCCGGTACAGGAAATCGATGAAGTCCATCGCCATCGGATTCGGATGGCCCTTGACGATGCCCGCCGAGAAAATCACGGGAACCAGGAACCGTTGCCCCCCGAGGACCGGGAGATCGAACGCGACCCGCGCCCCTTGTTTCAGGTAGAACAATGTGACGCCTTCGTAACCCAACGTCACGTCGAACGCTCCGTCGGCGACGCCGAGGATGTTCGCACGGGCGTTGGCCGGCTGGACGACCGTGTGCGCCAAGGCTCGGGCCCCCGCGGCGGCCGAGACATTCTCGAAGAACAGGACGGCATAGATGCCGTTGTTGCTCAAGAGGGGGTGCGGAAACCCGAACGTCGTGTCGAGGGACGCGAGATCAGGCGTGGCGCCGAGCTGGGGGTCGTACACCTGGGCGAGCGGACTCCAGGCGAACGCGTACCACAGGTGACCTCCGGCCACGCTCCGACTCACGAAATTCGGTGGGACCGATGCGTTCCGCCCGATTTGGAACGGCAGGAAATAGCCCGCGGCGAATCCCTTTTCCAAGTATAGCGGGGACGCGTGGAGGAAGAGATCAGCCTCCGGATGGCCGCCCGACATCCGAAGCCGGTTGTACTCCTCTCCCGCGCTCACGTAGACGAGGGTGACGTCCGTGCCGGTCGCCGCATGAAACCGAGGGACGACCAGCGACTCGAGCAGATCCCGGAGGGCGGGCGTCGTGTAGACGACGAGGGTCCCTTGCTGGACTTTGTACAGGTCCGTGAGAGACAGGGCGAGCCCCGCGGCCAGGACGAGGGCGGCGATCGAGAGGACCTTATTTCGCATCGCGTTGCCACACCTCGATCCGCTCGGCCTCAGCTCCTTTCTTCACCATGACGTGGACTTTCTCTCCCCCGCGGACGTCCGGGATGTGCACCGGAATCTTAGCGCCGCCGTCGAGCGTGATGTACGGGGCGCCGTCCGGACCCATCTGCACGATGGCATCTGCGAACAGCACCATCTTCATGAAATCCTGGATGAACGGGTCTGAGTGCTTCATCATCGTCTCAGGGGAACCGGAGGCGACCACCCGACCGTCGTTCAACACGATCATCCGCCGCGCGAACATGAACGCCTCTTCCTGATCGTGGGTGATGAACAGGGTCGTCACTTTCTGCCGTCGGATGATCGATCGGACTTCTTGCACGACTTGGGTGCGCATCGTCGCGTCGAGCGAGCCGAACGCCTCGTCCAGGAGGAGAATCTTAGGACCCACGCAGAGCGCCCGAGCGAGGGCGACCCGCTGCCGTTCGCCGCCAGAGAGCTCACGCGGAAACCGATTTTCTTTTCCCTGCAGGTGAACGAGGTCGAGCATCTCCGAGATCCGCTCACTTGCGGTGTCGGCCGGGACCCGCCGGGCCCGCAATCCGTACCCGATGTTGTCCGCCACGGAGAGGTGCGGAAAGAGGGCGAAGCTCTGGTAGACGACCCCGATTCCGCGGCGCTCCGTCGGCAGCTGGCCGACCTCCTGGCCATCGATGAAGATCTCCCCCGCCTCGGGCGTCAGTTCCCCCAGGATGCATCGAAAGAGGGTGGTCTTTCCGCCGCCCGAGGGACCCAAAATCGCGGCCAACTCGCCGTCCTGAAGTCCGAAGGTCACATCCTTCAGAACCGGGTGGCCGTCGATGGACTTGCTGAGCCCTCGGACCTCGAGGGTGGGCATTCCAACGGCCCGAAGGGGGTGGGGGTAGAAATACGTGCGGAATTCGGCCCGGGAACGTCGTGCGTGGAGCGCCTGTTTCCAAGGAGCGACGAGCCGCGCGGGCGGGTCATGGTTTTTGAACCCGCGGGCGCTTGCCCTCCCGCAACGCATGACGTATTCGCAGTCTCAAGCCGCGCGAGTCCGCAAGGCGCTCGCGGGCCGCAAAGAAATCACCGAGAAGGAAATGTTCGGCGGAATCGCCTTCCTCCTCGGCGGCAACATGTGCGTCGGCATCCACGGCGACGATCTCATTGTGCGAATCGAGCCCGCGACGACCGAAGCGATGTTGAAAGAACCGGGCGCGAAACCGTTCGACCTGGCCGGGGCCCGTGCCATGGCAGGCTGGCTCCTCGTGGCGCCGGCCGGATACCGGACGGAGGCCACGCTCCAAACTTGGGTTGCGCGCGGGGTCGGATTCGCGTCGTCGCTGCCAAAGAAGCGACCAGGCCGGAAGCGGTAGTCCGCGCACCTGAATCCCGTGCGATTCGGATGGGCACGCCGTGCATCGAATCCCTCCAAATCACACGACGCCCCGCACACGGCCCGGTGAATCACCGGCGATCGCCGGCCCAAGAATGATGCCCTGGGCCGCCCTGTCGGAAAGCATGCGGGCCAACGAGCCAGCCGCGAAAGCGCCCGGTCAGCACGGAACGGTCGGCTCCGCGGATGAGGATGAGGTCGCATGACGACCCAGATGAGCTTCGCGACCCGTTCCGAAGGGCCGCTCCAGGAAGTCACGGAACGACGTCCGGGCCTCGCGATCGATGCGTATCCTCTGGGCCGACTCCTGCTCCTCCGGTGCTTTGGAGACGTGGACGGCATTGATGCGGCAACCGAGATTAACGGCCCCGGCGGCAAGGTCCTCCATGCAACGCGGACAGGGGACGAGGTCACCCTATTGCTCGATGGCTCCGGCCGCGAGGAGGAAATCATCGCGTCGCTCGCGGATCAGAGCGCGCACCTCATCCCGCCGATTCGTTGGCAGCGTGGCGAAGCGCGGGTGACCTTGGTCCTTGAGGACGGGGCCGACCCACAAGCCCTGCTCGATCAGTTCCCGGGTGCCCGCCTCGTTTCGAAGCGGCACCCCGTCCCGAGCCGCGGAGATCGAGTCACCTATTCGTCCCCTCTGTTCTTGCCCACGCTCACCGAGAAGCAGGCGCGGGCCCTCCTCGCGGCGTACGAAGCCGGCTACTACGAGTTCCCACGGAAGGCGACGACGGAACAGGTCAGCCTTTCTCTCGGCATCGCTCGGAGCACCTTCGAACAGCACCTGAATCGGGCCGAGCATCATGTGGTCCGGGCGATGCTGCCGATGGTCCGTGTGCGTTCCGGCAGGGAAGACGGCGAAGCGTTGGAGGTCTACTCGAAGTTCAGTCGTGAACTCGGGCTGTACGTCCAGCTCGAGGTCTTGGGGAATCGCGTCGCCGCGGTGAGGCTGGCCCGCAAGGCTCCGACGGAGACCGCAGGATCGGACCACCCATATCTAGCCCGGATCCTCGAACATGTCCACACGGGGAACGGGGATCTGCGGGACATTCCGGTCGCCCTCGAGGTCGCGCCGTTCGAGAGGGAGGTCCTCGATTTCCTGCGAACGATTCCCCCGGGCGAGACGATCACGTACGGGGAGATCGCCCGGCGCCTGGGTCGACCGGGAGCGAGCCGCGCGGTCGGGACCGCCTGCGCGCGGAACCCGGCGGTCATCGTCATTCCGTGCCACCGGGTGGTCCCGAAGTCCGGCGGACTCGGGAACTACTCCTCCGAGGGCGGCCCCGAGACGAAGCGGAAGCTCCTTGAACGAGAGGGGGCAAGTTTGGCCCTCGCGATGAGGACGCAATCCACAGAGCGCAATCGGAACGACGGTCCTAGAAAAGCGGTCCCGCCTCGCTCGTCATCCCACCCCGCCGACTAAGTCGGGGTTGTCAACCCTCATTACGGGAGACGGAGGTACGGGCGGACCATGCACAAAGAAGCGATCCAGACCGACCTTCCCGCGATCGGACTCCCGTTCTCCTGGGGCGTGAAGTTCGGGGATCTCGTCTTCGTCGCGGGGCAAGGACCCCTGGGCGTGGATGGCAAAGTCATCGAGGGGGACGTCCGGTTCCAGACTCGGAAGACCCTGGAAAACTTTCGAAAGGTCGTCGAAGCCGCGGGCTCGAGCCTCGACCACGTCCTCTCGACGACCGTGTATCTGAAGGACCTCGAGGACTTTCGCGGGATGAACGAAGTGTACTCGGAATCCTTCGCCGCAGAACCTCGACCGGCTCGGGCGACGGTCCGCGCCGATCTGCTCCTCGGCATGAAGGTCGAGATCCAGGGCATCGCCTACATTCCGCAAGGCGAAAGGCTTCAATCCCCGCGGCGCATGCGGACGTCGATGGCCAAGAAGAAGAAATCGAAGAAGGCCGCGAAGAAGAAAGCCTATTACGCCGGCCGCAAGGAAAAGAAGGCGAAGAAGTAGGCGGCAGCTAAAGGCGCGGGACCGTCCGAGGGTCGTCGTAGCGGAACTTCGACACATCACCGCGGGGAAGCGGGATGACGATCCGGGAGACCATTCCGTGAAGGGAATACGGGAGGCGGATGAGCCGCATCTCGCCGGAGGTGACCCATTCGTCGATCGCATATCGTTGCGCGAACCGCGTGGCGATCCGGGTTCGCTCCTTCCGCGACAAGTGAAAGGCGTCGTCGTCGAAGACGTGGACATGGAATCCGCGGCCGGAGTAGACGAGCTTTAGCCGGGTCCATTGTTCGGAGAGCTCCTCGTACAACGCGACCGCCTGACGACGGACCTCTTCGAACTCCCAATCGCAGAACGACAGGCCCTGATGGCGGCGCATCTTCGCCTCGATGTCTCCGTGGATCGGGCAGTCCAGGTTCTCCGGATCCAGATCGAAGGCGAGCTCTTGCCCCCGGAACAGGGGACTCCGCCAGGCGCGTGCATAGTCGAGGCGAGCCTTGCGGGCCGCATCCAAGGACGTGTACACATTCCGATCGTAGTAGACGCCTTCCGGCAGGTACTTCACGAGGTAGGGACGAAGCTCCCCCACGTCGCCGGCGTCGTCGACGATCAGGGGAACGTTCTTCAGGTGCCGGAAGCGCCGGGGATAGATTCCGGAATGCCGTCCGAGGATGAGGGCGTACACCCGCTCGCCGTTGGGACGCGCCATCCACTTCGCCGCGGAGCGGAAGTCCATCAATTCGCGGTAGAACCTCCGACGATCCGCGAGGGACGCGGGGCCGAGATCGTCCGGGAGTTCATAGTTCGGACGGACCACGCCGGGGAATCGCGGCTCGCGGGTAAAGCCTCCCCCGACGGGCGGGATGTCGGAATCGTCACGGCAGGTCTTCGGGATTCCACGCCACGTGCGAGCTCTCATCGAGCGAGTCGAGGCGCTCCATGTCCTCTCGCTTCAACTCGAAGTCGAAGACGGCCGCGTTCTCTCGAACGCGGTCCGGGCGTATCGATTTCGGGATGACGACGAGCCCGTGCTGTAGGCTCCATCGAATCAGGACCTGAGCCGGCGTCCGCGCGTACTTCGCAGCCACCTGAGTGATGACCGGATGGTTGAGTCGATGTCCGCGCGTGAGGGGACTGTACGCCTCCAGCTGAACCCGATGCTCCACGCAGAACTGGAGCAAGTCCTTCTGGTACAGGAAGGGATGGAATTCGACTTGGTTCACGGCGGGTGGAATCGGTGTTGCCGGGAGCAGCTCTTCGAGGTGGCGGATCGTGTAGTTGCTGACGCCGATCGAGCGGGCGAGCCCCTCGTCGTGGATCTTCAGCAACGCCTTCCACGATTCGTGTCGCAGGCCCGGTACCGGCCAGTGGATTAGATACAAATCGACATAGTCGAGGCCGAGTTCGCGGCGACTCTTCTCGAACGCCCGCAAGGCCGACTCGTAGCCATGGTCGTTGTTCCAGAGTTTCGTTGTGACGAAGACCTCTTTCCGCGGAATCCCGCTTTCCCGGACCGCGACTCCGACGTCGCGTTCGTTCCCGTACAGCTTCGCGGTATCGAACAGGCGGTATCCGATTTGGAGGGCGACCGCGACCGCGTTCCGGGTCGCCTTCCCGGAGCCGGCCTGCCACATGCCCAGGCCCATGACCGGAATCTGGTTCCCGTCGTTCAACGTGACTCGAGATCCAAGGGTTAGGCTCATCGCCGCACCGACGGCGCGCGCGCTACTTCAACCTTGACCGCGGACGACCTCACGACTTCGGAATATCTTTCTTCGGGTCGACGAATGGCTTCTTCACCACTGTGGCGCCGCGGGTCCCTTTCGTCGTAGACACCCGCAGCCTCGTGCCGATCTTCGCGTGATCAATCCCGAGGAGTGCATAGCC
>Ga0209160_1000775_pt1 | contig 26341 bp, 26 predicted proteins | sample GraSoiAngelo_153_FD_186167 | JGI IMG/M metagenome (GOLD analysis project Ga0209160, IMG submission 186167) | Grasslands soil microbial communities from the Angelo Coastal Reserve, California, USA - 14_1009_12_40cm (SPAdes) (version 2) | ecosystem: Environmental > Terrestrial > Soil > Grasslands ...
ACGGCGACGATGATCACGCTGTTCCGCACGTCTTCGAGAAAGAAGGGGCGCGCGATCGCGTCGCGAAAGTTTTGCAGCGTGAACGGCGACGGAAACCATTTTGGAGTCAGGGCGAGGATGTCGCGCCCCGGTTTGAACGCGGTGGCGACCATCCAGTAGATCGGGAAGAGCATCAGCACCGCTACGGCGACCCCCGTCGCATCGAACAGCAGCTGCTTGGAGCGCTGCCACAAATTGAGCTCGACATTGGCCTGCGCCTCAGCGCGGGCGCGACCCAGCTGAACACCTTGCGCGGTCCCGGGCGCGATCAAGCGATCTCCGCCACTTTGACCGTCTCCCTCACATAGAAGAAGGTGACGAAAACGAGGACGATCACCATCACGACGGCGATCGACGCCCCGAGCCCGTACTGCGTCACCCCAAATGACTCGCGGTATGAATAGATGGCGATCGTGAAGTAATCAGAGCTGGGACGAGCGTTCAGCATCACGTAGATCTGGTTGAACACTCCGAAATCCCAGATCGTCGAGAGACAGATCACGATCAGGAAGATGGGCTTGAGAATCGGCGCGGTGACAAACCAGAAACGCTGCCAGGCGCCCGCGCCATCCACCTGGGCCGCGTCGATGACGTCGCTCGGCACCTGGAGCAAGCCCGCGAAAAGCGTGATCGTCACAAACGGGATCGCACCCCAGACGACGACGAGCACCAGGACGCCCAGCCCCTGGACCGGGTTGTCGAACCAGTTGTGGTGGATGAAGTTGCCCACGTGCAGCTGGGTGAGCAGGTAGTTCATCACTCCAAACTCGTAGTCGAACATCCACTGCCAGATGTCGACGCTGACGATCACCGGCGTCGCCCACACGAAGACGAGAGCGCTCATGACCAACACACGGACCACACGCCGGACCTTCAGCAGCAGGAGAGAGAGGAGGGTGCTGAGGACCAAGGTCAAGACGACGCATGCGAAGGTGAAGAGGAGCGATCGAACGATGACCTGGTGGAACAGGGGATCGACCAGGATGGACCGGTAGTTGTCGAGACCCACCCACCGCCCCTGGTGGGCGATCAGCTCGCGCAGTCCGTAGTGCTGCAGCGAGAGCCACACCAGCATGCCAAGTGGAAAGGCCAGAATTCCGCCGATGACGGCGACGCTTGGGCTTATCAGGGCGTAAGGGAGGAAGTTGGAACGCAGCCACGCGCGGCGCCTGAGCATCGGGGGGTCTGGTTCCGGGTCCGGCGCCAAAATCGCCACTCCCATTGAACCAGTCCCCCTTTGCCCTGTGAACTTGCGGTCTTAGCCGCCGCCGTTGAGGATCGAGGTGATCCGGGTGCTGGCGGCCGCTGTCGCGTCCGGGACCTTCTGCTGCCCGGTGAATATCTTGACGAGCATGTCGGGAAGCACGTTCGCGTTCTCGACGTTGGCCCAGTTCTCCGAGTTGGGCACGAACTTGCTGTTCTTGGCTGCGTTGAAGAAGACCGAGTTGAGACCGGTGCCGAGGCCGAGCATGGAGGTGGTGTTCGGAATCACGCCGCCCACGGTGGCCATCTCGGTCATGTGCTTGCTGCCGGTCAGCATGGCGATCCAGTCGTTGGCCAGGTTTTGGTGCTTGCTCTTCGCCGCGACGCCTAGGTCGGAACCGCCGAGAAACACCGGAGCGGTCTGGCCCGCCACGTGGCTTGGGATCGGGAAAGCGCCGAGCTTGTCAGCCAGGCTCGGGTCGCCGCCCGTCGCGCTGGTGATGACGCCGACTTCCCAGCCGTTCGCGATGATCATCGCGATGTGGCCCTGCGCGAAGGCCTGGTCCTGCTTCGCCTCATCGCCGGTCTTGTCCGCGCGAGAAAGCTTGGTGACCAGGTTGTCGAGGGTGGTCAGGCCTTGCTGCGAGTTCGATGAGCTCAGCGTGCCCTGCCACCAGACGAACGGAAGCGCCGCGTACCAGTACTTCCCGGGGTAGTAGAGGGCCGAGAAGTTCGGGTCCGAGCTGTGAGCCGTCATCAGCTTCTGGCCCACGGTCAGCAGCCCGTCCAAGCTGTCAGGAGGCGTGACGCCGGCTGCTGTGAAAAAGTCCTTGCGGTAGATGATCGCGCGGCTGCCCGCGTAGTACGGGACGCAGTAGAGCTTCTTGGTCACCGTGCAGGAGTCCGTCAGGGACTGAAGCCACGTGCTGGAGTTGGCGAAGCTCGACTTCTTGCCGCTGATGTCCTCGAGCGCCCCGGCCGCGGCGTACTTGGCGACCAGCGTGTTGCCCAGCTCGACCACGTCGGGAGGGCTGCTGCCCGCGTAGGCAGTATCGAGTTTGGTGCCGATGTCACCCCACTGCTGAATCTCGACGTTGACGGTGACGTTCGGATACTTGACCTTGAAGTCGGCGTTGACGCCATCGACGACGCTCTTGGGCGCACTGCCGTTCATAAGCCATACGGTGAGAGTCCCGGTCTCATCGGCCGGGTTGGTGCTGCTCGGTGTGGAGCCGCCACACGCGGCAGCGACGAGCGCGACGGCGATCGGAACGACGCTAAACCATGTCTTCCTGAGGTTCATCCAGGCAATTTCCCCCTGTTTCTTGAATGCGGCGCCTCAGCGCCCGGTGATTGGTCGCCTCCATTGCCCCGCACCGCAGCCGGCGAGCGGCGCGGGACGCCGGCCGAGCGTCCGTTGCGGCTTCGCTGCAGCACGAGGTCGGCGACCAGGCGATAGCGGTCGCCGCGGTAGATGGAGCGGACGAACTCGACGATCCGCCCTGACTCGGTGACGGTCGTCCGCTCGAAAAGAAATGCCGGAGTGTGAAGCGGGACCCCGAGGACCTCGGACTCTTCCTCGCTGGTCACCGTGGGCTCGATCGACTGAGTGCCTGAGGCGATGGTGATTCCGTACCTTTCGCGCAGCAGCTCGTAGAAGGAGTGGTCTTCGAAGTCGGCGCGCGTGAGGTTCGGAACGAGTGCCTCGGGCACGTGGAGGACTTCCATCGCCATCGGCTGCGAGTCGGCCAGGCGGAGGCGTTTGACACGGATCAACCGCGCCTCAGGCGAAACCCCGAGGCGGTGAGCGAGGCGCGCGCCGGCCAGCGTCGTCGTGAGCTCGAGGGTCCGGCTCCCAGGCGTCATTCCGCGCCGGCGCATGTCGTCGCTGAAGGAGGTCAGCGTCAGCGGCTGGGCGATCTTGGGCTCGGTGACATACGTACCGCTGCCGTGGCGGCGGTCGAGGTAGCCGTCGCGCACGAGGTCGTCCAGCGCGGCCCGCACGGTGAGCCGGGAGACGGCGAGGTCCACCGCCAGCTGGCGCTCGGCGGGAATGGGCTGCCCCACCGCGAGCGACTCGATCAGGTCCAGGACGCGGTCGCGCGTCTCTTCTTGCTTGCTCACGTCGGCCCCATCCCCCGCCTGCGGCGGGTACTTCCCCATGAATGGGGAAGATCCAAGTGGTATTGCCCTCCCGGCTGGCGCATCTGCGGTAGTTAAGCACAGATCGGCAAAGTGGTCAATACCACTTTTCGTGGCCGCCGGACCTCAGGTAGCGAAGGCGGGGACCGGGTTATCCAGATGGGGTCGCCTCGGCGCGAACTACAAACTCACCTGGAGGCTTGGAGATGCATCTCATCGGGTTTTTGATCATGGGGGCCATCGTCGGCTGGCTGGCCGGCAAGATCATGAGCGGGCACGGCTACGGCATCATCTGGGACGTCGTCCTCGGCATCGTCGGCTCATTCGTCGGCGGCTTTGTCTTCTCGTTGCTCTTCGGCACGCAACCGACCGGCCTGGTCATCTCGTTCATCGTCGCGCTGATCGGAGCGGTCGTCCTGGTCGCGATCGTGCACATGGTCAAGCGGGAGTCGATCCGCACGACCTGAGGTCAGGTTCTCTTCGTCACCAAAACGTTGGGGCAACGGCCCGGGGTAACCGCGACCACTGAATTGTTTCTTTGGTAGGCGCGAGTCGAAGGATGCGCAAATCATTGCCAAGGAGGTGAGTCGTGAGATGCTTGCTGCACTGATCGTCCTCGTTCTCCTGCTTCTGATCTTCGGAGGCGGGGGTCTGCTGTCGTCTGGGCTGCAGATTCTGTGGATCATTCTTCTGATCGGCCTCGTTCTCTGGGCCCTTGGATTCGTCTTCCGTGGAACCAGCGGCGGACGCTGGTACCGCTGGTAGCAGGCGACCGATAGTTCGGTGACGAGCGCCGCGGCCCGCGGCGCTCGTTTTGCCGAATTCCGCACACCTGGCGTCAGCCGCGGGTTCTGGTGGCGCGCTCAAGCGCCGCGCATGAATGGCGCAGCCGGGACTTAGGCTTGTGCAACGTTAGTCGGCGTATGGCCCGTCCAGTCGATGCCCGAGCGGAGATCTCTGGCGCGTTCACCCTTGGAGGACTGGGCCTGGGCGGCCTTTACTTTCCGATCGGCGGTTTCATTCTCGGGGTCGCGGGGACGGTTCTCGCGATCCGGGCCCTGCGCCGGGACCGGGACAGCGCCGGCGCGATCTGGGCGCTGTGCCTCTGCACCACCGACATGGCGCTGAGCCTTTCCGGCTTTATCTGGAGCTTGATGACTGGCCTCCTCGGAATCGTCACCTCCCCCGCCCCGCCCTAGACTGACGTTCGCGATGGCCACATCCGGCTGGTCGACCTACCTGCTGCGCCGGCAGCTCTTTTCGACCGGCGAAGACTTCTGGATCCATAACGCCCAGGGCGAGAACGTGTACAAGCTGGATGGCAAGGTCCTTGTCCTCACCCAGACATTCTCCCTGCAGGACGTCAATGGCAACGAGGTGGCGCGGATGCAGGCGGAGATGTTGACGCTCCGCAAGACGATGGACATCGAGCGCAGCGGGCAGGTCGTGGCCACCGTCAAGAAGGCGTTCTTCAATGTCTTGAGCCAAAGCTTCTCCGCTGAAGTCGCCGGCGACGGCGAGCTCCAGGCGCAGGGCGACATCCTGAACCACGAGTTTCAGATCACCGCGGGTGGGCAGGTTGTGGCGACGATCTCCAAGCAGTGGTTCGCCGCTGACTTCATGTACGGGATCGCGATCGCGCCCGGCCAGGATGAGGTGCTGCTTCTATGCATCGCCATCAGCATTGACGAGATGTCGGAGAGAGACCGCCGCTAGAGATTGGACGATGAGATTTTCGAAGCCTGGCGCGAGCGTGTGCGCTCAGGCGACGAGACCGCAACGATCATCAACCTGTACGAGCTCGAAGCGCGACCGCGCGGGTTGAGGCCGGAACAGCTCCCAAACGAGGAACGGATCCGGCTCGCGCTCCACGCCCTGGAGACGAGGGTCCCTGGATTCGAGGTCGCTCCGGACAGCGATCGGGGCATTGAGCCAATCGTGCTCGTGCCCTACGAACCGGTGTGGCCGGTGCGGTTCGAATCATGGAAAGACCGCCTGCTTGCCGCGATCGCTCCACCGCCGCGACGAATCGACCACGTCGGTTCCACCGCGGTGCCTGGACTGACCGCAAAGCCGGTCATCGACATCCAGGTGAGCGTGGACGATATTCGGAACGAGTCGACGTACGTACCTGCAATCGAATCCCTCGGCGTTCAACTGCGGAGCCGCGACGACGATCACAGGTTCTTCCGGCCGTTTGCGGGACGACCGCGCGATGTCCACATCCATGTCTGCAATGCTGGAAGCGAGTGGGAGCGGAGGCACCCGCTGTTCGTCGCCTACCTTCGAGCGGACGCCGCCGCACGGGAGGGCTACATGGAGGCGAAACAGTCAGCACAGGCCCGCTGGGCCGATGACCGCATCGCCTACACCGAGTCGAAGGACGAGGTGATCCGCAACCTCATGGCACGCGCCGAATCGTGGGCGCGTGTCAAAGGTTGGTCGCTCTAAGCCTGTCGATCAGGCGGGCCCGAGCTCCCTGCCGGGCATGCAGGTCCACTTGCCGCCCACGGTGACGGTCTGCTGCTGATCATCGGTCCAATGAAGGGTGCCGTTGACATTCCCCTCGTGAAGGCCGCTGTCCGACGTGATCACGAGCAAGGCCGCACCGACAAACGTTGGCTCGGTCGGTCCGAGCGGCGAAACCGGGGCGAGCGACGCCTTGACCGAATAGGTGCCTGGGCCGTGGTACTGCTGGACGGTCGGATCGGTCGAGAACCCCAGCCAGTACCACACCTGGTTGATCTGGAAATAGGTCGCGAATGAGAACAGCTGTCCCGATGAGCCGCTGCCCGCTCCGCACGATTGGGGGCGGCCGGTCGAGATGTGACCGCTCATCGCGTCGCCGAAGTTGAGTGACTCCACCGCTGCGGGGAAATCCAGTGGGGTCAGCGCCTGCCCCTTCCCGCCTTTGGCGCTGGGACTGCTGGCGGGTGTCGGCGGCGCTGCGAAGGACGCGGGGCCGGACGTGTAGGTTGCGCCGCCGCCCTTGACCTGAAGCCGGTAGGTCGTCGCCCTGAAAACCCGCCCCCAGCTCATATCGACCTCGGTCGACTTCTGGCCGCCCTTGGGCACAAGGCTGGCGCCAGCCACATTGATGGGGTTTCCGGCATCGTCGAGAAGCGCGAACGCGTTTTGATTGACGTCGATTGACGAAGGACCATCGACCACAGCCCGCAGGTGAACGACGCTCGGAGTGAGCTCGAACTTCTCCACGGTGACCTTCCAGGAACCCACCGAAGTCAACGTGGGCGACAGCGTCAGTGGAGTGGCCGGCTGGATCTTCAGACTGACCGAAAAGCTCCACACGCCGGAGTTGGCGGAGCCTACCGCCGGCGGGCCAGGGGGGCCCTGCACGAAGTTGGAGACTGTCACGCCGAGGTGCGCCACACCGTCGGCTCCGGCACGGGGTGGCTGCATATAAGAGACGACCAGGTCGCCGATGACTCCGTTCGCCTCACCGTAGCCCGAGTTGATCGGACCGCTGTCATCGGAGATCTGGACCATCGGGTGGCCAGCCGGCAGCGACCGCAGGATCAGGACGATTCCGGCCGTGTCGGCGTAGGCGCCAACCAGGCGGACCGCTCGGCCGGAGCTTGTTTGGAGCAGGTCGGGAGTGCTCACCGCGTCCGCTGCCTGACTCAGGTTCGCGACGGCCAGGTCCTCCACCGGGAGCCGGCCGATCGACTGCAGCGTTCCACTTGGCGGCACGGTTGGGGCAGTAGAGGGCCGCGTCAGGGGATGCGCCGCCGGCAGGAAGCCGGTCGACGACTGCAGGCGGATGAAGACGAGGCTCCCGACGATGATGACGGCGAGCGCCGCGGCGATAAGCCCGATGAGGCGAGGATGCCCGGGAGGTGCTGGGTCGTGGAGCCGCGACTCGACCTTACTCTTCAGCGCCGACGGGTAGTGGGCCTCGCCCACCGCGTCGCGCAACCTTTCGCGAATCTCTGTCTCATTCATCGGCCAACACCTCGGGGCTCAAGCGCAGTCTCTCCAGCGCTCGGTACGTGCGCGATTTGGCGGCTTTCGTACTGATCCTCATGACCTCGGCGACCTCGTCGAAGCTGAGGTCGAGGTAGTAGCGGAGGATGACCACCAGCCGCTGGTCATGCGGGAGGCGATGAAGCGCGCGGCGCAAGTCGGCGCGGAGGGCGTGGACTTCCGGTCGGACCCGGTCTTCGACGTCGATGGCTTCGGACGACTTGATGACCCAGAACCAGCGGCTTCTCCGCATGCGCCGGCACTCGTTCGCGACGATGGCGAGCAGCCAGGGCTTCATCGCAGCCTCCCGCCGGAACCTTCCGAAATGGCGCCACGCCTTGAGCGTCGCTTCCTGGACCGCGTCCTCCGCGTCGGTATCGGAGCGCAGCATCGCCACCGCCAGCCTGTACGCTGCCGGCAGGAGGGGCTCGACCAGGGCGACGAAAGCAGCCGCGTCGCCGCCGGTCGCCTCTTGAGTCGAGGCGGCTATCACTCCACCGGTACTATCCCGCACGCCCCCCGAAAGTCCCGCGGATCATGATGGGCCCGATGCCTGGTGTCACGACCATCCTTCTGTTCGGGCTTGCCACCTTCATCCTGACCATCTCGCCGGGGCCGGGTGTGCTGTACGTCACGGCTCGGAGCCTCGCCCAGGGCCGCCGGGCGGGCTTCGCCTCGATGTTCGGAATCGAGGCCGGCGAGCTCATGTGGATCGCGGCCGCGGCGACGGGCGTCGCGGCCGTCCTCTCAGCCTCGGTGTCGGCGCTGACCTTCCTGCGCTTTGCGGGTGCCGCATACCTGATCTTCCTCGGCATCCAGCGCTGGCGCGACGCCGGTGTGTCGGAACCCCCCCAGCCTGCCGGCCTCGGCCGCGTCTTCGCCCAGGGCTTCGTGACGCAGATTCTCAATCCGAAGGTCGCCGTGTTCTTCGTCGCCTTCCTGCCGCAGTTTCTCAACCCGGTCCATCCCATCGCGCCTCAGGTCGCGGTGCTCGGCGCCGTGTACATAGGGATCGCCATCGCGGTCGATGCGTCATACGTGATGAGCGCGGCCTCGCTTTCAAGCCGATTCATCGCGAGCGCCGCCGCGAGGAGGCGGACGGGCCGCATCGCCGCCGCGAGCTACGTCGCGCTGGGCCTTGCGGCGGCCGCAACCGGGGTCAAGAAGCCTTAGCCGGAACGCGGCCGGGGCCGTTCCGGCACACTTTGCCTAGCCTTGCGAACCCTGATCACGACCGCCGGCAAACAGGAATCGACTGCGACCGATGCGATCGTCAAGTGTTTCAACGAGGCGCCGGACGCCGGGTTCTGGCTGGACATCGAGGCGCCAGACGATTCCGACTTCCACCTCCTCGAGAACACGTTCAAATTCCACCAGCTGACCATCGAAGACATCCGGCACCAGGACCAGAGACCGAAAGTCGACGAGTACAACGACTACAACTTCGTGGTGCTATTCGTGGCCGAGTGGCAGCAAGAAGAGATCGTCCTCCGCGAGCACCACATGTTCGTCGGCTCGCACTACCTGATCACCGTGCACAACGAGCCGTCGCAGCAGCTGAAGGACTTGCAGGAGCGGATTCACAAGAACCCCGAATTGACCCATGGCAAGCCGGCTTTCATCACCTACCTGACCATCGACGCCCTGGTCGACGCCAATTTCCCGGTCCTCGAAAAGCTCGACGACATGGTCGATCAGCTCGAGGACGACATCATCCAGAAAGCATCGCCGAAGGCACTCGGAAGCATCTACACCCTGAAGCACACCGTCACCGAGCTCCGGATATTCCTGGGCGCTCAGCGCGACGTCTTCCAGCGGTTGATCACCCACGGCATCCATCTCCAGCAGCAGGACATGACCCTTTACTACCGCGACGTGTTCGACCACATCATGCGGCAGTACGAAACCGTCGACTCGCTCCGCGACCTGCTGTCAAGCGCGATGGACGTCTACCTGTCGACGGTGTCGAACCGCGTCAACGAGACGACGAAAGCGCTGACCGTGATCGCGAGCCTGTTTCTTCCGTTGAGCTTCCTCACAGGTTTCTACGGCATGAACTTCGTGTATCTCACGCAGGTTCTCGAGACGCCCTACGCCGCGTTCGCGGTCGGCGTCGGCACCATGGTCATCGCGACCGTGATCCAGCTCGTGCTGTTCAGGCGGCGCGGCTGGATCTAGTTGAGTGATTGCTGCTCGCCCAAGGGCTACCGCTGGATTTTCAGCGAGCGCAGCGCCCGTGCGGATGCGAAGCGATACCGGCGCAAGGGCCTCGACTCCACGTCGCGCCGGATCGTCGACTTCCTGAAGGAGCAGGGCGTCGAAGGCAGGACCGTGCTCGAGGTCGGCGGCGGGATCGGCGCGATCCAGATCGAGCTGTTGAAGGCCGGCGCGTCACGTGCGGTCAGCGTCGAGCTGACGCCGACCTATGAGGACGTTGCGGCCGACCTCCTGCGAGAGAACGGGCTTGCAGACCGGGTCGAGCGCACGGTGATGGATTTCGCCGAGACCGCAGGCCGGGTGAGCAGCGCCGACATCGTGATCCTGAACCGGGTCATCTGCTGCTATCCCGACATGCCGCGCCTTACCGGCGCGGCGGCCGACCACGCTCGTCAGCTGCTTGTCATGAGCTTTCCGCGGCGGACTTGGTGGCTCAGGATGGGGCTCGGGATGGGCAACGCAATCCTTTTGCTGCTGCGGCGGGAGTTCCACATCTTTCTGCATCCGCCCACCAAGATCATCTCCACCTCACGGCAGCACGGTCTCGAGCAGGTGCTCGACGAGCAAGGCGTGATGTGGACCATCGCTGCTCTCAAGCGGGTCGCTTAGGCGCGGAAGCCGGGCAGGACGCGTTCTCTCCAGAAGGCTTCGTCGTTCGGGATCGGCCGAGGGGCGTTGAGGGGCGGCGGCTCGGACTTGAAACCGGCTCCGGTGTCGAACAGCAAGACCGTGTCGCGTCGTCCGACCAGGCCTGATTTCACGAACGCATCGAGACCAGCCGCGGCGGCCGCCGTCTCGAGGCTCACGAAGCCAAGGCCGAGCGAACCCATCCGCCGCTGCATCTCGAACATGGCCGCCTCCGGCACGGCGACGGCCGCGCCGCCCGACTGACGGACGGCATCCAGGATCAGGAAGTCCCCTACCGCGCTCGGGACGCGCAGGCCCGAGGCAGCGGTCGATGCGTTCTCCCAGCTCGTCGCGAAACGCGAACCTTCTTCAAAAGCGCGGACGATCGGCGCGCACCCTTCGGCCTGGACGCAAAACATCCGGGGCCGGTCGGTGCCGACAAGACCCATCGATTCGAGCTCGGCGAAGGCTTTCCACATCCCGACCACGCCAGTGCCGCCTCCCGTCGGATACACGATCGCGTCCGGCAGGCGCCAATCGAGTTGCTCGGCGATCTCCAGCCCCATCGTCTTCTTGCCCTCGACCCGGTACGGCTCCTTCAGCGTGCTCAGGTCGAACGCCCCCGTCTCTTCGGCGATGAGCCGGGCCAGCTTTCCGCAGTCGGAGATCAGGCCATCGAGGAGCAAGAGGTCCGCACCTGTCACGAGCACCTCGACCTGGTTGGCGGCGGGAGAGTCCGAAGGCATGATCACCGTGGCTCGGACACCGGCCGCCGCGGCGTAGGCGGCCAGCGCCCCGCCGGCGTTGCCGGCCGAGGGGGCGACCAGGTGCTTGGAACCTAGCTCGACCGCACGGCTGACCGCGACCGCCATGCCCCTCGCCTTGAACGAGCCGGTCGGGTTGAGGCTCTCGCGCTTCACGCTGAGGTTGGAAAGACCAAGCGACGCGGCTATGCGGGGCGCGGGCTGCAGGGGAGTGTCGCCTTCTCCGAGGTAGGCGACGTGCTCCCAGCGCTGGACTGGCAGCAGCTCACGCCAGCGCCACAGGCCGCCCGACCTCCTGGCCGCGATTGCCTCGCGGCTCAGGGTCTGGGCCGCTCGATCGAGGTCGTAGCGGGCGAGCAGTGGGCGCTGGTCGGCCGGGTCCAGACCGATCAGCCGGCCAGCGTCATACCGCGCACCGGAAAGACCACCCTCGAGGTGGTCGAGCGTCGAGCCGGTGCTGCCTTCGCTCAGGCGAAACGCTGGACGAAGGCGAGCGCGGTCTCCGCGACCTCTTTCCAGCCGCTGTCGATGGTGAGCGCGTGGCCACGGCCCGTGATCTTCTTGATCTCGGTCACGCCGGCGTTGCGCTTCTGACGCTTGAACGAGGCGTTGGCGATCGCCCACGGAACGGTGTTGTCCTTTTCCCCGTCGATGATCAGCAGCGGCCCTCGGTCGGGATTCGTGGTGTCGACCTTGACCTCGGTCCAGGGGTTCAGGTTCGCGGTGGCGGCCTGGAACAAGGGAGCGCCCGCCGCCGGGACGGCATATGTGTCGTACAGCTCTTTGGCCTCCTGCTCGCTGACCGCGTTGGCGAACGCGAAGCGGAACTGCTCGTACGTCAGTGGGATGGCCTTGCTTCGATTGGCCGGGTTGTGCAGGACAGGCGACGCCGACTTCAGCGCGGAGATGGGGAGCGGAAGCACGCCTCGGAACGGCGCGGGGTCGATGGCAACCGTCACCGACGCGAGACCGCGTCCCGCGATGATCTGCGCGAGCAGCCCACCAAACGAGTGGCCGATCACCGCCGGCTTCTTGTTCAGACGCCGCACGATCCCGTCGATGTGATCGGCGACCTGGCCCACCGTCTTGCCGGCGAACACGTCTGGATGCGCCTTGGCGTCGGCGACGGTTTCGGGGTCGTCCGGCCAGCCCGGCGACAAGGACGTGTAGCCGGCGTCTTCGAACAGCGCCGCCCAACGGTCCCAGCTGCTCGGGAGAAGCCAGAGGCCGTGGATGAAAACCACGGGCTTGCGTCCCGATGCGTTCGCGCGGTCGACCTGCTCGGATTCGTGCTCTGTGAGACGCGTCGCGTCCGCAGTCGTCGAGTTCATGGCGACTCCTTCGAGTTGACTTCCACCCCTGCCCGCGACGCCCTCGCTCGATCGGGCTGGTCGTATGGTACGCGCCGGGCCTGGAGGTGCTGTTGTAGCCTCACGGGCAGTGACCGCCGATCCTGAGGTGACCTACCGCAGGACAACTCCCGGCTCGCGTGCCCTTCACGAGAAGGCGCAGGCCGTGATGCCAGGTGGCACCACGCGCACGACGACCTATTTCGACCCCTACCCCCTGTTCATCGAGCGCGGCGAGGGCTGCCGCGTGTGGGACGTCGATGGCGCCGAGCGAATCGACATGCTCGGCAACTACACGGCGATGATCCTCGGCCACGCCCACCCGAAGGTCGTGGAGGCGATCCGCCGTCAGGCGGCTCGGGGCACCGGCTTTGCCGCAGCGAACCCGGTCGAGGTGCAGCTGGCGACGCTGCTCTGCGAGCGCGTTCCCAGCCTCGATGCCGTTCGGTTCTGCAACTCGGGCACGGAGGCCACGATGTTCGCGATGCGGCTGGCCCGGGCTTTCACCGGCCGCAGCAAGATCGCCCGAATGGAAGGCGGTTACCACGGAACCCATGACTACGCCGAGGTCAGCACGCATCCTGTACTCTCCGACGCCGGCCCACCCGACGCGCCGATCCCGCGGCCGGACTCCAGGGGCACGCCCGAATGGGTTCTCGAAAACACGGTCGTGCTTCCGTTCAACAACGCCGACGCCGCCGAGACCATCATTCGCCGCGAAGGTAGTGACCTCGCGGCGGTCATCCTCGAGCCGATCATCGGGGCGGGTGGCGTGATCGCGGCTTCGATCGACTTCCTGGAGCGATTGCGAACGCTGACACGAGAGCTTGGCATCCTGCTGATCTTCGACGAGGTGATCTCGCTGCGGGTGGCGCCCGGCGGCGCGCAGCAGATGTACGGCATCACACCCGACCTCACGACGATGGGCAAGATCATCGGCGGCGGCCTGCCGGTCGCCGCATTCGGAGGCCGCGGAGACGTCATGGAGCTGCTGGACCCGCGACGTGAAGAGAACATCGCTCAAGGCGGCACCTACAACGGCAACCCGCTCGGAATGGCGGCGGGGCTCGCGACGATGACCGAGCTGACACCCGACGTCTACGAGGAGCTCAACCGCAAGGGCGCGCGCGTCGCGGAGCTTCTCGCCGAGGTTTTCGCCTCACACCACGTCCCGGTGCAGGTCAATTCGGCCGGCTCCATGTTCGCGCTCCATTTCACCGAGCGGCCCGTGGTCGACTACAGAGGTGTCGCCGGCGCGAATAAGAAGCGCACGCGTGACTTCTTTCTCGGGCTCGTGAACCACGGCGTCCTCATGGCGCCGCGCGGGATGGGTGCGCTGTCGACGCCGATGGCCGAGCACGACATCGACCAGTTCATCGACGCCGTCGACGCGGTCCTCGCCGAGCTTCGCCCTCGCTGGGAGGCAGGCACGGCATAGCCTCGTGATCGTCGGGCGCCTGGGGCCCATGCCGGCCGCTGCTGGCGGCCTGCTTGCCGGCCCGCGCGCTTCTTAGCCGCCAGGCGGCGCAATACTTTGCAGTCAATGATCTCGCGGCGGCTGGCGGTGGCCAGAGGTGACGAGCCCGCCGACCTGGTGCTCACGGGCGGAAGGGTCTTCTCTGTTTTCACCCGAGAATGGATCGACGCGGACGTCGCGATCGCCGACGGGTTCGTGGCGGGTCTGGGGACTTACCGCGGGCGCCAGCAGATCGACGCCCGAGGCGCGTATGTGGTGCCGGGCTTCATCGACGCCCACGTGCACATCGAGTCCTCCAAGCTCATGGTCGACCAGTTCTCGCGTGCGGTCTTGCCGCATGGCACGACGGCTGTGGTCGCCGATCCGCACGAGATCGCCAACGTGCTTGGCACAGACGGCGTGCACTGGCTGCTCGACGCGTGCGATCGCGTGCCGCTCGACGTCTTCGTGATGGCACCTTCGACCGTTCCGGCATCGCCGCTCGAGTCACCTCGCCGGGCATTCACCGAGGGTGACCTGGCTGGACTCCTGCGGCGCCACAGGACCATCGGCGTGGCCGAGATGATGAACTTTCCCGGCGTCATCGCCGGGCAACGGAACGAGCTCGCCAAGCTGGAGACAGGACTCACCGCGCATGTCGACGGCCACGCACCCGGGGTGCGCGGACACCAGCTCAACGCCTACGTTGCGGCCGGCATCGCCTCCGACCACGAGTGCTCCACGTACGCCGAGGCCCTGGAGAAGCGGCGGCTCGGAATGTGGATCATGCTCCGCGAGGGATCCGCGGCCCGCAACCTCGTCGACCTGCTTCCGCTCGTCCTCGAGCATGGGCCCGAGCGCTGCATGTTCTGCACCGACGACAGGGAGCCGGTGTTTCTCGTCGACGAAGGCCACATCGACCAGATGCTGCGGGTCGCGGTCGCGCATGGTGTCCGAGCCGAAGACGCGCTCGTGATGGCGACACTGAACCCGGCGCAGTACCACGGCCTTGCCCACCTTGGCGCCATCGCGCCTGGCTATCAGGCCGACGTCGTGGTGCTGGAGGACCTCACCACCTTCAAGCCGCGGGTTGTGCTCAAACGCGGTGCGGAGCCGATGCATCAGCCGATCGAGATACCGGAATGGGTAAGGCAGACAGTCAACGTCGGCGCTCTTGGGGAGACAAGTTTCGCCGTGCGCGGCCGGGCACGGCATATCCGGGTCATGCGGGTCATCCCCGGCCAGCTCGTGACCGGCAGCGAGATCGTGGAACCGACGGCCAAGGACGGAGTGCTGGTCGCGGATCCCGCTCGCGACCTCGTCAAGATCGCGGTCGTCGAGCGCCACCACGCGACCGGGCGGATCGGCATCGGATTCGCCACCAATGTCGGGTTGAAGAAAGGCGCATTCGCGTCGACGGTCGCGCACGACGCGCACAACATCGTGGTGATCGGCGTCGACGACTCGGACATGTTGCTGTGCGTCCGCCGGCTCGCCGAGCTTGGTGGCGGAGTCGTCGTGGTCGAAGGTGGCGGGGTGAAGGCCGAGCTGGCGCTGCCGGTCGCGGGCCTGATGAGCGACGCGCCGCTGGGCGCCGTGCACGAGGAGATGCTCGGCATGGAGAAGGTCTTGCGCCACAACGGGGTGACGTGGGAGGCCCCGTTCATGTGCCTGAGCTTCCTCGCCCTCTCGGTCATCCCGGAGCTGAAGATCACGGATCGCGGGCTGGTCGACGTGAACCGGTTTGAGCTGGTCCCGCTGGTCGTGGACTAGTGGCGCGATACGTGGTCAGGGTCCGGCGGGGAGGGCCCTGGGATTTCGCTCGCGACATGCGCGAGCAGGAAGGCTGGGACGGGCACGCACGCTACATGGACGGCCTCCTTGAGGAAGGATTCGTGCTCCAGGTTGGGCCACTCGAGGGCGACCGCGAGACTTTGTGGATCGTGGAGGCGGAGTCTGAAGCCGTCATCCGCCGGCGGATGGCCGAGGATCCCTGGTCGGCCAACGGCATGCTGACCCCAGTTCGGATCGAGCGTTGGACCCTGGTCCTCGATGCCTTCAAGTAGCGCACCGGCCCCTCCGCCGGCTCGACGACACCTCCCCATGAAGGGGGACGCCAACTGCCCTAGAGCCAGCCCTCTCGCGTGGCGCGGCGCGCGAGCTCTGTTCGGTTGGCGGTGCCCGTCTTCTCCAGGATGCGACGGACGTGGAACTTGATGGTGTTCGCGCTGCGGTGCAACCGGTTGGAGATCTCGCCGTTGGTGAACCCCTCCACGATCAGGCGCAGCATGTCCGTCTCGAGATCGCTCAGCTCCGGTTGAGGGGTGCCCGTGATGCGGCGTCCCGCATCCCCGGGCGCAGCGAGGACGGCGTAATCGATCGCCACTCCAGCCAGGTCACCGAGCATCTCGAAGAAGTCGAGCCAGTCCTGATCCCAGTCGACGAGCGATCGGTTGTAGAGCTCGAGCACGCCCAGCAGCTTGTTGCGAGCGTGCAGGGGTACGCGAAGAACGGTCCGGAAGCCCTCCCGCGCGAACAGCGACCGGCGCGGGTTCCGGCCGGCGCGATCGAGGTCCGCGAGGTGATCCACATGCGGTCGCGAGGTGGCCTGGGCAGGCATGTCGGCGTCGACCGACAAGCGGTAGTCAGGGAGTGAAGGGGACCGAAACCCCGCGCTGGCCACGACGACCAGCTCGCTGCCAGGCTCGGTCAGCAGCAGGATGTCAGCCGCGTCGATGGCGAGCCGGGCGGTCACCTGCTCCACCATCACCCTGAGCGTGAGCCGAAGGTCCTGGCCGTACCTGTTCGCCAGCGCGATGGCCCGGATCAGGTCCATCCGTTCGACCCGGTCGTGCGTGGTCGCGACGAGCCTTGCGTGCTCGACGGACAGCGCGACGCGATCGGCAACCGCCTGCACCCAGGGCACGTCGGCCTCCACCAGGAGGGGATTGCGACGCCAGTCGAGCATTCCCAGCGTCCCGATCGTGGCGCCCCCCACGCGCATGGGAGCGATCAAGGCGCCAATCGACTCGACCTCCATCGGCGGTGGGTTGGCCCGGATGAAGGCCTGGCCCTCTGTGGAGAGCATCTTGATGAAGTCGTTCAATGGCACGCCGGGGTTCAAGACCGGGCTCCCCGACTCGATGACCTGCTGCGAAAGACCCGCCGTCGGCGTGCGGCCAGGCTCGAACAGCGCGGCCATGTATCGATCGATGTAGTCGGCCATGGCCGGGGCCCCGACATCGGCGGCCACCACCCGCGACGTGCCTGGGTCGGGGTTCATGATGACCGCGACCCACGTAGCCGGCCTGATCCGGCTCAAGGTCGAGGTCGACGTCGTAAGGATTGCGGTCACGTCAAGCGCGGTTTCACTCAGGTCCCGGCTGAGCGCAGCCAGCCGCTCGTCCCCGCCGGACGAATCAAATTCCACGCCTGCGACCCTGATCGGGTTCATGCCTCGTTGCAGTGACTAAGGACATGCATCGCGTCGACTTTGGTCACAGCCCCGCCGCCCGCCTGAGACCTTCTGGGTCCAGCACGGTCACCCCATCGCCATTTCGGGCGACGACACCTTGGCGGCGGAGCTGGCCCAACGCACGCGACACCACCTCTCGGACTGACCCCGTCGCGTCCGCCAGGGACTGCTGGGTCACATCGATCCGCAGCCCCTCACTCATGGGTCCGCAGATATTCGCGCGCTCGATCAGATCGATCGCCACCCGGGTGCGCACGCTCAGGAAGGCGTGGGCGGCCAGCGCTCGGTAAGCCAGGCGCAGCCGGGTTATCAGCTCGTCGACCAGGGCTGTGTTGAGCTCCGGCCGGCGCGCCGCCAGCGCCGCAAAACGCTCCGCGTCCAGGTGCAGGAGGACGCTCGGTTCGAGCATCTCGATATGCGCGGTCACGTTGGCCTGCTGCATGAGCGTGGTGCCGACCAGGTCTCCCGGCGTGAGATATCGGATCGTCAGCTGCCGGCCATCCAGGACCGAGAGGAAGTAGCGCAGAAAGCCGGACATCAGGATGGCCGGGCCGGGCTGCTCCAACGACGAGGCGATGATCGTGCCTGTCGGGTACGAGGCGGACCGCGCGGACACCAGCAACTCTTCGGCCAGGTCGGGCGCGAGCCTGGCCATGAAGCCACGGCGGACGATCTCGGAAAGCCGGCCGCCGCTCAAATCCACCTCTCGCCGTCCGCGTCGAGCGAACGCTCCTCTAGCCATTTATTAACTTCACCTTACTCCCGGGCCGTCAACCAGCTATCACTCATAATATCTCTCTGAGAGATATGAGTACGACCTGGCTCAGCACGCGGCAGGCCGCGGAGCGCCTCGGAGTGAGCGAAGCCTCGGTTCGCCGCTGGAGCGATCGTGGGTTGCTGCCTGTGCAGCGGGTCGGGAAGCGCCGGGAGCGCAGGTTCAAGCCGGAGCACATCGACAGCGCTCCGCGGGAGGCTCGGGCCGAGCCGGTCGGGAAGATGTCCGAGAAGCCCCAGGTCATCCTCGGCGGCCGGTCATACGACGTGCCGATCCACCTCGCCGCGTTTTATGACTCCGATCCCGGCCGGGTCCGGTTGACGGCGCCTTTCCTGGCTGACGGCATTCGGGCCGGCCAGCCCTGCTTCCTCATCGCCCAGGGCGAAGAGCTCGCCACCTATCTCATCGCGCTGGACCAGATGCAGGGCCTCGACGTGGACGCGGCCCTCGCGACCGGACTGCTGACGGTCGTCGGCGCGCCCGGCCGCACCGTGGCCGCGGCGCTCGCGTACTGGGAGCAAGCGATGTGGTCGGCGATGGACCGACACGTGGCCGTGCTCCGCGCGGTCGGGGAGATGGTCTCGGAGCGGGAGAACTTCGAGTCCGAGCAGGAGATGCTCGCCTACGAGGTCGCCTTCAACACGATGGCGAAGCGTTTTCCGTGCGCCGTCATCTGCCAGTACGACGTGAGGAAGTTCTCGGGCCCGGCAATCCTGTCCGCACTCCGCGCCCATCCGGACATAGCCGGCGCATCGCTCAACCTGCTTTTGAAATAGGCGGCGTTGAGGGTGAACCGGGCGGCTGACGCCGCCCGGTCTCAGAACTTACGGGTAGCTGACCACCGGCACAACCTTGTCGGCGTTGGCCGCGGTCGATGATGCTCCGGTCTCGTTGACCACGTGCAGGATGCCGCCCTTGCCGTTGACCACGTCGAGGAAGATCGTGAGCAGGTCGTGCAGGCTGCCGGCGGGAAGCGAATCGGGGACCTCGAAAGCGCGCTCCGCGAATATGTCCTTTCCCTGGTTGAAGAAGCTGTAGCTGCCCATTCCGTAACCATGGAAGCTCGTCACGCTGGATCCGACCTTGAATGCAGCGTACCCGTCGACGCCCGGCGCCTCCATCCACGCGTCCTGGTTCGGCACGTCATAGGGCATCTCGTTCTGGAAGAAAACGTCGGTTCCACCGTTGCCGTTCCAGATCACCTCGTATTTCTGGAAGTGCTCGACGAACAGGCCGTTTGCGGTCACGTCGTCGCCGTTGACGATGACGCCTGTGTCTGACGTGTTGGTCGTCCACCCGACGCCGTTGCCGTGGTCAGCGCGCCAAGCCCAGATGTCGTCGAGGATGGCGTTGTTGCTGTTGACGATCAGCGCGGTGTCGACCTGGCCTGCCTGGGCGCCTCCGACACGGAAGAAAACGTCATAGAGCCCTGAGGGGTCTGACGCCGTGCTCTCGCTCTTCGGCTCGTGGCCGCTCCCAACCTCCAACAGCACCTTCGAGCCGTGCGGTCCCGCGTCGAAGATGACGCCGGAGATGAGCACGCCGTTGTCGCTGTGAACGTTCATCGCGGGCGCACCGTGCTGCGGGATCAACGTGGCCATGCCCAGGCCCAGCACGATGGTGTCAGGTCGCGTCACCTCGAGCGGCTGCTCGAGGTTGTATACACCGGGCGTCAGGATCAGGTTCTGACCCCGGTGCAGCTGAGCGTTGATGGTCGCGCCTGAGTCCGCAGGCGTGGCGACGAAGAAGTGGTCGATCGAGATTGACGTGCCGGGCGTCGGGCCGGATGCCCAGCTCGGCCCGGTCGTGTTGTGCTGCAAAGCCGGCACGAAGACGTCGTAGCCGCCGGCCGCGTCGACGAAGAGATAAGGCCCTTCGCGCGTGACCGGGCTGGTCGCGAGTGTGGTGTAGGGCGGGTTGGGGAAGCCCTGCGCGGGCGCGCCCGTGTCACCCATGAAGACCTGGTTCCACACCGGGTTCGACCAGAAGCCGAGGTTGCTGTTGCGACTGAAGAACTGCTGCTGCGTGCCGTTGATGACACCAACCGAGAACCTCGAGTCGGCGATGAAGCCACCACTTGTGTATTGCTTCGGCGCGCAGTAATCGAACAAAAACAGCAGCCCGTCGTTGATCGCGACGCGGCGCATCGGCGCGGCCTGCGAAACCGCCCACAGCTCGTTCGAGTTGGCGCACCCGGCGGTCTCTCCGTCAACGGGCTTCGGCACGTAAACCGTGTTGCTCGACCTGGTGACATTGAGCGTCAGGTTCGACAGCGAGCGCCAGAAGTTGGTCAGCCCGATGCACCCGAAGTCCGGGCCGGTACCGGCGCATTTCGAGTTGAGCACCTCGATCTCGCCGTTGATGACGACGTCGCCGGGTGACTGGCCCAGGCCCGCGACCGTCGTGTAGTAGCCAACCTGGAAGCTGAGCGGGTTGTCCTTGGTGCCGTAAGTCCCAGGCTTGAAGAGGAGCGCGTAACGCTGCGTGCCGAACTCGTTGAAGACCTGCTGTGCGGCCACTGAGTTCACGATCGCTTGAATCTGGCTCTGCGCCATGCTCGGGTCGAACACGTAAACGTTGGAGCCGAGGCTCGGTGCGCTCGGCGTCGCCGACACAGCCGCGACCGCGGTTGTCGTCGTGGACCACGCGAGCGCGAGCACGCAGGCCAAAAACAGCGCACGAAGACTTCGCAACCTCATCTGGTTGACCTCCTCCCCAAAACTGAATCCACCGGCAGCCGAAAAACTCCCCCGCCGCTATTTCATTGCAACACCACCTCAGTTTGCAACTTGAGGTCTCGCGACGACCGTCCGGCATGGATCGTGTAGGTTCCCGGCTGCGACACCCATGCACCCGCCGGTTCGTCGTAGCACGCGAAAGCGCGCGCTGTCACCGTCAGCCGTACGCGCACCGACTCGCCCGGCTCCGCCGCCACGCTCCCAAACGCCGCAAGGGTGCGGACCGGCCGCGCCGCGTCGTCGGTGGCGGGCTCGAGATACACCTGCACCACCTCGCGACCGGCGCGTTTTCCTGAGTTGCGAAGCGTGACCTCGAGGTGGAGGTCTTCGCCGGGACGAAGTTCGCGCAGCGAGGGCACCACCGACTCGTACTCCCATTCCGTGTAGCCGAGCCCGTGTCCAAAGCAAAACAGCGGGGCGGTCCCGGTGCGGTCGTAGCCGCGGTAGCCGACCAGCAGGCCCTCGCTGTAATTGAGGGTTCCATTGTCGGGTTGGGCGCGCAAAACGGGCGAGTCGGCCTCCGCGCGAGGCATCGATACAGGCAGGCGCCCTCCCGGTTCTGCGTCGCCGGAGAGCACATCGGCCAGCGCCTCGCCGAACGCCTGTCCCGGGAGCCAGGCCTGGACGATCGCCGCGACGTCGTCCGCCCACGGCATGAGGACCGGCATTCCCGAGTTGATCACGACGACCGTGTTCGGGTTGGCGGCGGCCACTTTGCGCACGAGCTCGTCCTGGCGCCCGGGCAGGACCATGGTGTCGCGGTCATAACCCTCGCTCTCGGTGCCGTCCGTGGACCCGACGATGACGACCGCGACATCTGCCGCGGCGGCCGCCGTGGCGGCCTGCTCGATCAGGCGGCCGTCCTCCCAGTGTGGCGCGATGCCAAGCCGCATCGTGACGAAGCGCGAATCGGGTCGGAACTCGACGCGGACGTCGACATCGCTACCCGCCCGCATCTCCACGGGTACGCGAAGCTCGGGCGGTCGCGACAGCGCCTCCACCACGTCCCGCGGCTGCAGGCTGGTCGACTCCGCGACCACGGATTCGCCGACAGCGATTCGAATCTGACCGACGCCGGCGGCACCCACCACATGCGGCCCGTCCAGCTCGGCGTGGTAGCGCGCCCGCATGGTCACCGCGGCGCCGCGAAGGTGAACCGCCTCGGGCAGGCCGTCCCACCACGTCAGGACGCTGCCCGGATAGGGCGCGTCGTGCAGGACCTCTCCCTCCGGGCTGCGAACTTCCAGGCGCACGCCGGGTTTGCCGCTGACCGGGTCGTGCAGCGTTCCCTCCGCGGGAAGGGCGATGGTCGCGCTGGTCACCGATCCCTGGTGGACGGTCACCTGCGCGTCGATCGCGTCGCGCAGGGCGTCGGCGATGCCGGGACGCCGCACGGCGTGGACGCGCACGCTGCCGCCCCCCTGGAGCTGCGGATCGATCGCATTGGGCCCGATGAGCGCGATCCGGTCGACACGGCCGGCGGGCATGGGCAGCAACCCGCCCTCGTTCTTCAAAAGCACGAAAGAGCGCGTGGCGACCTCGCGCAGGAGCGTGGGCTCAATCAGGGCTGAGTGCGGCGCCGCGACGTGGCCCGATCCGTTGCCCTCCACGTATCCGTTGAGCGCGCCGACGCGCCTGGCCAGGGTCAACAGGCGCGCCACCTTGTCGTCGATCGCGGCCTCGTCAACCTTGCCGGCCCGCACCGCCGCGACGAGCTTGTCGCCCCACGGCCCGTGCGGGCCCGGCATCACCAGGTCGAGGCCCGCGGCCGCGCTCGGCACCGTCGAGGTCGTCGCTGACCAATCCGAGACCACGACCCCGGGAAACTCCCATTCCCCCTTGAGCAGGTCGCGGAGCAGCGGCGAGTTGGCGGTCATCGTCGCTCCGTTGACGGAGTTGTAGGCCGCCATGACCATGAAGGCGCCTGCTTCGCCGGCGCATGCTTCGAATGGCGGCAGGTACAGCTCTCGGAGAACGGTCTCCGTGATGCGCGCGTCATATGTGCGGCGCTCGGTCTCGGAATCGTTGGCGACGAAATGCTTCGCGGTCGCACCGACGCCGGCTTTCTGCACGCCGCGCACGTAAGCGACTGCGATACGCGACGTAAGGAGCGGGTCCTCCGAAAAGCACTCAAAGCCCCGGCCGCTGAGAGGCGTACGGATGATGTTCACCGTCGGACCGAGGAGCACGTCCACACCCTTGGAGCGCGCCTCACGGCCGAGCGCCGTGGTCAGCTCCTCGATGAGCCCCACGTCCCACGTCGCCGCGAGGGCGACGGGGCACGGCAGCGATGACGAGGGATTGGCGGCGTCGAAGCGGACGCCGCGCACGCCGGCCGGTCCATCGGAGAGCACCACGGGCCGCAAACCGACTGAGCTTTCGCCGTGCAGGACCCACGCGTCGGCACCCGTCAGAAGGCGGACCTTCTGCTCCAGGCTGAGGCGCGCCACCAGGCTGGATTCATCCGAGACACCGGCGGTGGCGCTAGTCATCCACGATCTCCTCGGTGGCGGGGTGGTGAGTCCGGCCGGCAGGACGCCGGCCGGACTGTTGATACGCGAACGCTAGGAAACGGGCTTGAGCTGCATGAGGATGTACGGCATCTGCGGGTCGCTCGGGGAGGGGTTCATGTAGGGATGCGATTGGTTTGGCCATCCCGTGTACTTCGCGCTGCTGTAGACGTTCCAGTCGGCGCCGTAGAGCAACGGGGCATAGGGAACGTCGGTCGACATGATCTTCTCGAGCTTCTGGACAAGCGGGTAGAGCGCTGCAGTGTCAGTCGGATCTGTGCTCGCGTAAGCAGTCAGAGCCGATTTGGCGTCGGCGTTGGAGTAGCCGACCTGCTGCGCGGCGGTGCTCGCAAACCAGTCGTTGTACTGCGTGTAGGGGATGCTGCCGCCGGCGCCCCAGTGGATCATCGTCTGCCATCCGGCGGGGTTCGAGGTGAGAGTGGTGTTCCAGTCCGAGTAGCCCTGCGCCGGCTTGGTGGTCACGGCCATGCCAAGTGGCTGCAGCTCTTGCGAGATGAGCGCCGCGTTCTCCCAGTAGTCGGAGAACGGGACTGGATCGTAGACGGAGAACTTGATTATCTTGCCGCCCTTGGTCCAACAGTTGGCGTTATTGCTGCCATCGCAGTTTCCGCCCGACTTGAAGGTGCCGCTGCTGTATGAAGACGAGGCTGGAGGGGTCCAGCCGCCGTTCTTGAGGATGTCGTAGACGTCCATACCGGCGGGCAGCTTCTGGGCCGTGGCCGTCGCTGCGTCCGGTGTGTTGCCGGCGGTCGAGAGGTCGCCGGCGAAGCTGCCGTCAGTGGGCAAGAAGGCCTTCTGGTTGGGCAGGATCAGGGCGCTCGACGAGCTCGCCGCGCGCTCGTAGCCCGACTCACCAAGCAGCGCCAGGGCGTTGCGGTCGATGCCATAGCTGACGGCTTTGCGGACGGCCGCTTCGTTGATGCCTGTCGCGCCGCCGTTGCCGGCGTTCAGGTTGAAGTAAAGCGTGACCGTCGACCCTGAGGCAAACCACGCGTGGTTCGTCAGCGGGTTGAGGTTGACGTAGTTTTCGTAGACGTTGGGGATGTCGTTGCCCGCCCAGTCCAGCTGCCCGCTGATGAGAGCGTCACTGGCGGCGGCGTTGGTCGCAATCGAAGGGGTGTCGATTTCAGACTCGGGTGGAGTCCCGCCCCAGTAGCTGGGGTTCGGCTTCCACTTGATCAACGAGCTGGTGTAACTGGCCAGCATGAATGGCCCAGTGCCGACTGGAACCTTGATCGTCATGGTCGGGTTCTGCGCGACCTGGGTCGCCACCGACGCCTTCAGGACGTAGGTGTGCCCGAGGATGGTCGAAAGGGCGGTGTACTGCGGAGAGGTGAAGTGAAGAGTGACGTTGTTACCGGAGACCGTCGCGTCGGATGCCTGGTCGGGGACGCCAAACACGTTGGCTTTTGGATTCGCGACCGTCTTGAAAGTGGCGGCGACGTCGGCCGGACCGAACGACGAGCCGTCGTTGAACTTCACGTTCTGACGGATGGTCATCTGGAGGTCTTTGCCGCCGTTCGCAAACTGGAAGGCCGTGGCCAGCCACGGGTGGATGCCCGCAGCGGTCGGGTCGAGCTCGTCGAACTCCACCAGCGGCTCGTTGACCAGGCTCCGCGTGCCCATGGCGGAGGTAACCGAGTTGGAGTCGTACGGGTTGAAGTCCTCGGAGAAGGTAACCCCGGTGGTCGGCTCAGCGATCAGGGGCTTGCCTCCCGAGGTCGTCGCCGGGTTTGACTGCTGGCAGGCGCCCAACGCCAGGGCGGCCACGCCGAGCAGACTTGCCAAAGGTCGCCAATTCATAGATCTGTCACCTCCGTGACGCACTGCGCGCTTGCAGTGGACTGTTGATGGGGACGCCGCGCGGATACCACACTTCCTCTACTGCTCCGCCTCCGGGCGGAGACCGAAATGCCAGACTCCAGTTCAAAGTTCCTCACCTCTTTTGTGTTTCTTTCTCCACTGATGCGCTTGTCAACGAACCGTTGTCACTCGCCTGCCGCTCGGCCGGGTCGACGTGCAGCCAGCACGCCGCGACGTGGTCCGGCGCGACCGCAACGCTTGGCGGCGCCTTGCGTTTGCAGACGTCCATCGCGAACGGACATCGCGGATGAAACCGGCAGCCGCTCGGCGGCGCGAGCAGGCTGGGAGGCGCTCCCTGCCCCGCCAGAGCGGGAGGCTGCGCCCGATCCGGATCGGGCGCAGCGGAGAGCAGTAGTTGCGTGTATGGGTGGGCGGGGTGGTCGGTCAGCTCGGCGCTCGGCGCCACCTCGACAAGCTGCCCCGCGTACATGACGACGATCGTGTCGGCCAGGTACCGGGCCGACGCGATGTCATGCGTCACATAAAGGATCGCGAGGTTTTCGCGGTCGCGCAGGTCGGCGAGCAGGTTGAGCACGCCGAGGCGGATCGACACGTCGAGCATCGACACGGGCTCATCCGCGATCAGCACGCGAGGCTTCACCGCCAGGGCGCGAGCGATGGCGACGCGCTGGCGCTGTCCGCCGGAGAGCTCGTGTGGAAATTTGTCGGCGAACTGACGCGGAGGCTTCAGGGCGACGCGCGCGAGCAGGTCTTCGACCGTTTTCTCCGCGCTGCCGTTGACGAGGTGGTGGATCTTCAGCGGCCGTTCCAGGTTGTGGCGAACGCGATGCACCGGGTTGAGGGAGGCGAACGGGTCCTGGAACACCATCTGAACCTGCCTCGCGTACGAGCGCGGGCGGCCCGCGGGAACCGGCTTTCCATCGAGCAGCACCGTGCCGCTGTCGGGTTTGATGATCTCGGCCAGGATTCGAGCCACAGTCGTCTTGCCCGCGCCGCTCTCGCCGACGAAGGCGGTGACCTTGCGCGCGTCCAGGCTCACCGAAACGTTGTCCACCGCGTGGACCGGCGCCTTGCGGGCGAACAAACCCCGACCCTGCTTGACCCAGAAGTGTTTCGTCAGGTTGCGGCCTTCCAGGACCGGTGCCGGCGTCATGGCGTGTGCACCTGGCTCAATCGCTCGCGCAAGACATCGCCTGGCTCAGGAAGTGAGAGCTCCG
>Ga0209160_1000777_pt1 | contig 26337 bp, 20 predicted proteins | sample GraSoiAngelo_153_FD_186167 | JGI IMG/M metagenome (GOLD analysis project Ga0209160, IMG submission 186167) | Grasslands soil microbial communities from the Angelo Coastal Reserve, California, USA - 14_1009_12_40cm (SPAdes) (version 2) | ecosystem: Environmental > Terrestrial > Soil > Grasslands ...
CCTCGTGGTGGATGACAACGAAACCAACCGGCGGATCGTCCGCGACATGCTGGGAGCCGAAGGGATGGCCGTGCACGAAGCGTCCCGCGCCGATGCCGGACTCGAGGCGCTGCGCCGCGCTGCCCGTGCGCGAACACCCTACGACCTCGCCATTCTCGACGCGCAAATGCCCGACCAGGATGGTTTCGAGCTCGCCACCGCCATTCGCGCCGATCGCGCGCTCACGGCGACGCGGCTCCTGATCCTCACCTCCGCCGGACAACGGGGCGACGGCGAGCGGTGCCGGCAGCTGGGTATCCAGGCGTACCTCACCAAGCCCATCGCGCGGGCGGATCTGGTGGAAGCGGTGGGAACGGTGCTGGCCGGCACCGCGTCCGCCCCCGGTGCGGCCGACCTCGTCACCCGCCACTCGATCGCCGAGTCGCGCCACGCGCTGCGAATCCTGCTGGCGGAAGACAACGCGGTGAACCAGCAGGTGGCGACCGCCATGCTCTTGAAACGCGGACACCACGTGGATGTCGCGAGCAACGGTCGCGAAGCGGTGGACGCGGTCGCCCGAGAGCCGTACGACGTCATCCTCATGGACATCCAGATGCCCGAGATGGACGGGTTCGAGGCGACGGAGCAGATCCGCGGCCTGCCGCAGGGCCGGTCGCTCCCGATCATCGCCCTCACGGCCCACGCGCTGAGCGGGGAGCGCGAGCGCTGTCTGGCGCGCGGCATGAGTGGCTACCTCGCGAAGCCGTTCAAAGCGCACGACCTGTTCGCCGCCGTCGAAGGGCGGGGCGCCCAGCCGGCCGACACCGCCGCCACGCGGTCACCTGCGGTTGACCTCGCGGCTTTCCGTCGCACCATGGAGGAAGCGGGGGCGGCCGATGCCGTGGACGGGATCCTCGAGACCTTCGTGGCCACCCTGCCGCAGCGCCTGGAGGCGCTCGTGGCGGCCGCGGGCGGCACGGAGACCGAGCCGCTGCATCGGGCGGCGCATGCCTTCAAGTCGGCCGCTGGGACGATCGGCGCCGGCCACCTCGCCGCCCTGCTCGAGGAGATGGAGCGCGCAGCACAGGGAGGCGACCTGGCCGGCGCGCGTGACAAACTTGAGCACGTACGCGGCGAGGCGCAGGCCGCACTCGATTACATTCGAACGGCCACGAAAGGCGGTGGGGATGCCTAACCTGATTTCGGTGATGGTCGTGGACGACGACCCCGTGTCGAGCGCCCAGCTCGGCGCACTCGCAAAGGCGGCCGGGTACGAGGTGCAGAGCGCGCCCAACGGCCGCGAGGCGTGGGAGCTGCTCCAGCTGGCCCGCGTTCCCATCGTGATCTCCGACTGGTACATGCCCGAGATGGACGGGCCCGAGCTGTGCCGTCGCATCCGGGCCCGCACGCGCGAGCCGTACGTGTACTTCATCCTGGTGACTTCGCGCGGCGGCAAGCAGCAGTACTTGGCGGGGATGGAGGCCGGGGCGGACGACTTCATCGCGAAGCCGGTGGACCCGGACGAGCTGCGCGCCCGGCTCAAGGTGGCGGAGCGCATCCTGGGCCTGCGCAAAGAGATCGAGCAGCTCGAGGTACTGCTGCCGATCTGCTCGTACTGCAAGCGGATCCGGAACGACAAGGAGGAGTGGGAGCCGCTCGAGCAGTACATCGAGGAACACTTCGAGCAGCTCCTGAGCCACGGCATCTGTCCCGACTGCTACATCAAGTACGTGCAGCCTCAGCTGGACCGCACCAAGCCGTCGTGACGGCGGAGCCGGCGGCCGGCGGCTGGTGGGCCACGGTGCGCGAGGCGCTCCGCGGCTCGCACCACGACTACACCGCTGGTCCGCTCGGCCGGGCGATCGTGCTGCTCGCGATCCCCATGGTCGCCGAAATGATCATGGAATCGGTGTTCGCCGTGTGGGACGTGTTCTGGGTCGCGCACCTGGGGCCGGACGCCGTCGCCACCGTCGGGCTCACGGAGTCGGTTCTCACCCTCATCTACACCGCCGCGATGGGACTGTCCATCGGGGTAACGGCCATGGTGGCCCGTCGCATCGGCGAGAGGAATCCCGAGGGGGCTTCCGAAGCGGCGGTGCAGGGCATCGCGCTGGGGCTCCTCGTGGCGGCCGTAATCGGGGTGATCGGCGTGGCGCTCGCGCCCCGCCTCCTCGCTGTGATGGGCGCGAGCCCCGCGGTGCAAGCCATCGGGTCCAATTACGCACGCGTGATGCTCGGCGGGAACGTCGTGATCCTGCTGTTGTTCCTGATCAACGCGATCTTCCGCGGCGCCGGCGACGCGGCAATCGCGATGCGCGTCCTGTGGCTCGCGAACGGCATCAACATCGTGCTCGGGCCCTGCCTGATTTTCGGCGTCGGGCCGTTCCCGCGACTGGGCGTCACCGGCGCAGCCATCGCGACCACCATCGGGCGCGGCACCGGAGTGCTGTACCAGCTGTACCGGCTGTGGCGCGGCGACGGTCGCGTCGTCATCCGGCGCGCCCAGCTCAAGCTCCAACCCGCCGTGATGCGGACGATGCTCCGGCTCTCGGGTACGGGCACCTTGCAGGTGTTGATCGGGACTGCGAGCTGGATCGGTCTGGTGCGAATCGTCTCGAGCTTCGGCTCGGACGCGGTCGCCGGGTATACGATCGCGATTCGGATCATCGTGTTCGCGCTCCTGCCCTCGTGGGGACTCGCCAATGCAGCGGCCACGCTCGTGGGGCAGGGCTTGGGCGCCGGGAACCCGGAGCGCGCCGAACGAGCCGTGTGGCTCGCCGGGTTCTACAACATGCTGTTCCTCGGTACCGTGGGAGCGCTATTCGTGACGCTCGCCGGACCGATCGTCAGCGTGTTCACGCGTGACCCCGCGGTGGCCCCGATCGCCGAGCTGTGCCTACGCACCATCAGCTATGGGTTCCTGTTCTATGCGTACGGGATGGTGATCACGCAGTCGTTCAACGGCGCGGGCGACACGTGGACGCCTACGTGGATCAACGTGGGATGCTTCTGGCTGTGGGAGATCCCGCTGGCGTACCTGCTGGCGCGCCACGCGGGACTCGGACCCCGTGGCGTGGCCCTGGCAGTCACGATCGCGTTTTCGACGGTCGCCGTGGTGAGCGCCGTGATCTTCCGGCGCGGGCGCTGGAAGGTGCGGATGGTCTAGCGGCCCGGCGCTTGCGCCACTGTTGCGTCGACGCATCGCCCCTCGCCGCTTGACAACGGAACGGCAACACACACACCCTGGTACCAGCGAACGGCAATCGTTCGTGGGAACTCACCCTAGCCCCGTTGCGCCCGCGATCAGGCCAACGGGGCGCTGTGTCTCGCGGGAGCGCATGCATGGAAGCGAAAGAGCTGCTCGACAGCCTCGACGTCGGGGTGGCGGCGATGGCTCCCGATTGGACGATCGCCGAGTGGTCGGCGGCGGCCGCCCGGATCATCGCGGTGCCGCCGGAGCGGGTGTTGGGTCAGAGCATCTGGACCGCGTTTCCGGCGGCGAAGGGCACCGAGCTCGAGCGGGTGTTCGGAGAAGTGTTCGCCGACGGCCAGCCCCGCACGTTTCTGGCGCCCGCAGGGGCGCCTGAGTCCCCGGGGACCCTACTCGAGACCCGGGTCACCCGCGGGCCGGGGGATCATCTCACCCTGGCCTTCCGGCCGGTGCACGAGCAGCTGGCGCCCGAGTCGCGGGCCGCGCAGCTCCTGAGCGCGCTCGAGGCCGAGCGGCGGCTGTATCTGCAGCTTTTCAGCTCACTGCCCACGCCCGGCTTGGTGCTCACGCCGGACGGTCAGATCCTCGATACGAACCCTGAGGGTGCGAAGCTTTTGGGCGGGGCGGACGCGGCGGCGCTGCGTGGCCGCGCGCTGGCAGAGTGGGTTTCCTCCTCCCAGCAGGGCGTGCTCGCCGCCGCGCTGCGCCACGCCGTCACCCGGCGGCAGGACGTGGCGCTTACGTTCGAATTCGCCGGCGAGCCGGCGCGGGAGGTGCGGGCCGTGGTCGTGAACGTCGATCCGGTACGCGCGGCGCCGAAGCTCCTGTTCCTGGCGCTGGACGTGTCGCGTGAGATCCTGTTACAGCAACGGCTGCTCCAGGCCGACCGGCTGTCACAGCTCGGCGCCCTCGTCTCGGGCGTGGCGCACGAGCTCAACAATCCGCTCGCCGCGATCGCGGCGTTCGGCGAAGCGCTCGCGCTGGACCCGCATCAGGCCGATCTGGCGGAAAGCGCCGAGGTGATCCGGAGCGAGGCGATGCGCGCCGGTCGCATCGTCCAGACCCTGCTCGACTTCGCCCGCCAGCGGCCGCGGATGCAGACGGCCGTCGATCTCGGCGAGATCGCCGAGCGGGTGCTCGCGCTGCAGCGCAGCGCACTCAAGAAGGCGCGCATCCGCGCGACCATCTCGATTGCGAACGACGTCCCCGCCGTCGCGGGCGACCCGCAGGAGCTGCAGCAGGTCATGCTCAATGCGGTCGTCAACGCTCGACAGGCGATCGAAAGCACGGGTCGCCCCGGCCTGATCGCCGTCACCGCTCGGTCGAGCGACCACCATGTGCTCGTGACGGTCGACGACACGGGGCCGGGCGTGCCGCCCGAAATCCTGGACCGCGTGTTCGAGCCATTCTTCTCGACCAAGGCGGAGCACGGCACCGGCCTCGGCCTCGCGATCAGCTTCGGTCTTGTCCGGGGTATGGGTGGCCGAATCTGGATGCAGAACGTAGAAGGGGGCGGGGCCCGGCTCTCTCTGGAGCTCCCAGTGGACGCCGGAATCGCCGACGCGGCAGCGCAAGCTGCGGCCCGGTCGGCCACACGGCGACTCTCGGTGCTGGTGGTGGAGGACGAGGAAGCGGTGCGCCGCGCCATGGCGCTGCTGGCCAGGCGACTCGGCCACGAGGTGACGACGGTCGGCCGGTTCGTCGAGGCGACCGAGCGTCTCGCCCAGCGGGATGCGCGCTACGATGCGCTACTGGTGGACGTGCACCTGGACGAAGCGCATACGGGGTTCGACCTGTTCGATCAGCTGCGGACGGAAGGACAGGGGCGCGAGCAGCGCATCGTGTTCACGACGGGTGACTCCATTTCGACCCAGACCCGCGACGCGCTGGAGCGCGCCGACCGACCGGTACTGCGGAAGCCCTTCAGCCTGGACGAGCTGCGCGAATTGTTGGACCGCGTGGCGGCGGGTTGACCGGCGGGGCGTCTCAGGCCGCGCGCACGCGCCGCCGGTCCCGGCGTTCTGCTCGGTAATACGCGACGGTCTGCCGCAGACCCTCGTCGAACTCGACCACCGGTTCGTAGCCCACGAGCTCGCGTGCCTTGTCGATCGACGCCAGCGAGTGCCTGACTTCACCGGACCGCGCCTCCACGTGTCTCGGCAAGACCGGCGCGCCTGTGAGAGTTTGGATTCGGTCCCACAGATCGTTGATGCTCACGCTCTGCGCGCACCCGACGTTGAACACCTGGCCGGCGACGCGTGCGGCCGGCGCGCGCGCGGCGAGCACGTTTGCGTGCACGACGTTCGCGACGTAGACGAAATCGCGGGTCTGGTTGCCGTCACCGTAGATCGTCGGCGGCTCACCCTGCAGCGCCGCGGCGATGAATTGCGGCACGGCAGCTGCGTACTGCGAGTTCGGATCCTGGCGCGGCCCGAACACGTTGAAGTACCGCAGCACGACGGTTTCGAGACCGTAGGTCGCGTGGAACGCCGAGCAATACTGCTCGCCCGCGAGCTTGGAGGCGGCATAGGGCGACAACGGGCGCGTGACATGATCCTCGGAGTTCGGGAGCGTGGCGGGATTCCCATAGGCTGAGGTGGAGCCGGCGTAGACCACACGCCGCACTCGCGCGTCGCGGGCTGCGACCAGGACGCCGAGCGTCCCCGTCGCGTTCACGTGGTGGGTGGCCAGGGGCTGGTCCACAGAGCCCTGCACCGACGTGGCGGCGGCTTGGTGCAGGACGCAGTCCACGTCCGCCATCGCACGCCGGCAGACAGCGGGATCGGTGATGCTGCCTTCAATGAAACGGACGCGGTCTGCGACGGCGGCGAGGTTCTCCCGCCGCCCCGTCGAGAAGTCGTCCAAGACGACGACATCGTGCCCGGCGGCGACAAGCTGTTCCACCAAGTGCGAGCCGATGAAGCCCGCTCCGCCGGTAACCAGGAATCGCATCTCGAGTCCGCTCTGTTGGGTCCGAGTTTTGCCCCTTGCAGGAATCCGGCCAGCGCCCCCGGAGGTGTGGGGCGCGAGGATGATTGTGGCATATGAGCAACACGTGTTCGGGGAGGGCCTTTTGGATTTTACGATTACTGCGGTCAATCCGGTCGATCACGAACAGGATATCAAGCAGCTGTTCGTGACCCACGAGCGGCCGGAATTCCCCGGTTTCTTTGACCGGGCGTACCCAGCCGGTGTCCGGGCTGGTGGCTTGAGCTGGGTCGGGCGCGATCGCGCCGGGCAGATCGTGATGCACGTCGCCTGCTTTCCGCAGCGGTTCCGCTTCGGGGAGCGGGAGGTCGTCGGCGGCCTCATGATGAACGCCCTCGTCGCGCGGCCCTACCGGAGCTTCTTCCCCGCGCATGCGCTGATTCGGCGCGTCAAGCGAGACACTAAGGCCCGGGGGGACATCGACTTCGTCTACACCGATCCCAATGAGCAGGCCAAGGCGGTGCTGGACATGTGCGGGTTCCTGCGGGTCGGCGCGCTCACACGATACGTGCTGCCTGTGGGCGACCGATGTCGCCTGCTGGACGCGGCCATCCGCCTGTTCCACGCCGGGGTGCGCGTCGTGACTGGGAGCCCGGGGGGAGCCGCGCTCGTCGGGCGTCCGGCAGCGGAGGTCTCCACGGCCGGCTTCGAGGCCCCCTCGGGCGACTCGCCACGGCTCAGACCTTATCACGGAGACGCCCGGTATGCGATGCGCATGGAGGGCTACCCGGCTGCCTCGGATTGGTGGTTCACGCTGCCGCGGAATGGTGACGCGGGTCCACCCGCCGCCGGGTTGCTGGTGCGTGGGCCCGACCCCTCCGGGATTGTGGACCTCCAGGCCGTTTACCGGGACCCCGATCTGCCCCTGGCCGGCCTGATTCGCGGCCTCGTGGCGCGGCTCCGCGCCAAGGGGTGCACGCGGCTCCAGGTCTGGACGGTGGCGGAATCGCAGTTCGCTGCCGAGCTGCGCCACGTCGGCTTTGTCCCGCGCGAGGAAGCGGCGTCGATCGTCGCGACCGCCTTGACGGCGACGGGTGAGGCGGTGCTGCGCTCGGTGCGCCTGTGGGAGATCACCAGCTTGGACTGCGATCGTTAGGGCGACCGGTTAGAGCGCAACGTGACCCGGAGCCGCGCGCACTGCCTCGACGTCGTGCTTGCCGCTGGCCAGCAGGGGCAGCACGTCGCGCACCTCGATGCGCGCCGGCTGCAAATAGCGGGGCAGCTCGCGGCCGCAATAGGTCTGGAGCCGCTCGAGCGATCCCTGCGGGCCGAGCACGACGTAGGCGACGATGCGCTCACCGCGCGCTTCGTCCGGCTCACCTGCCACCACCGCATCCGCCACCTCGCCGGACGTGTATAGCACGCTCAAAATCTCGTCCGGGCCGACGCGATATCCCATGGTCTTGATGATCCGGTCTCGCCGCCCTACGAAGTAGAGGAACCCCTCGTCGTCCCGGCGCACCAGGTCGCCCGAAAAAACCACACGCTCGGCGTCGGGGGCGCCGGGCGGTCGCAGTGCATTGGAGCGGAACACCCGTGCGGTAAGCTCCGGATCGTTCCAGTAGCCCAGCGTCACCGTCGGGCCGCGGTACACCAGCTCACCGATCTCCCCGGGGGGCGCCGGGGTGCCGTCATCCAGCAACACGTAGACCTCGCTCCCGGGAATGGCGCGGCCAATCGAATCGGGCCGCCGCGCGAGCTCGTCGGGCGGGAGATAGGTGCAGCGCAGTGCTTCGGTCAGCCCGTACATCAGGTACAGCTGCGCCCCCGGCTGTGCCTGCCGCAGCGTACGCACGGCTTCGGCCGGAAGGTGCCCGCCGGCGTTGGTCATCACCCGTAGCCGGGGGAGCGGTGCCTCGATGAAGGCCGGCACGCGCAATAGCCGGCTCCAGAGCGGCGGCACGGCTGCCAGCACGGTGGCGCCCTCACCACGGACCGTGTCGATCATTTGCTGGGGGAGTGGCGACCGCTCTACCACGAGGGCTGCCCCGGCACCCACCGCACACAACAGCTGCCCCACCCCGTAGACGAAACTGAACGGCAGGAGGCTGGCGAGTCGATCCGCCTCGGTCAAGCCGAGGTAGGCGACCACCGCACTGGTCAGAGCCCAGAGGTTGGCGTGGCTGACCGCCACGCCTTTCGGGAGGCCGGTGGACCCGGACGTGTACACGATCTGGGCGACGTCGTCGTCCACCCGGGAGACCGGCGCAAAGGACTCGCCCGCTGTGGGGATTGCGCTTGCATCGAGGACGACGGCGTTTGTCGAGAGCCGGCGGGGTTGTCGCGCCAGCAGGTCTCCCGTCGTGATCAGACAACGGGCGCTCGAGTGGGCGAGTACGTGCTCGATCTGGCGCGGGCGGAGCGTCTCGTTCACGACGACGGCGATCGCGCCCGCGGCGAGCGTGCCGAAGAACGCCGCGGCCGCGTCTCGACCCCGTTCGAGCAGGATCGCGACCCGATCGTCGGCCCCGATCCCCGCGGCGCGCAGCGCAGCGCCGATCGTCGCGGCACGATCACGCAGGGCGGTATAGCTGACGGTGCTGTCTCGTTCCACGACCGCGGGCCGGTCGCCGCCGAGCGTGGCACTACGCCACAACAGCAGCGCCGCGTTCAGCGGAGGGGGCGACGTGCCGGGGGCTCCCCAAGCATCCATCGACAACGCAGCACTCCGCGTGAATGGCTTGGTCGCGGTCTTGCAACCAGCGTACCAGGAGCGGGCAAGCCAGATGCGTCCCGGTGCGCGTCCACAGCAAACGGCGGCACGGTGCGTGTGGCGCGGGCGCGACAGGGGTGCTCGATATGAAACGGTGTCGCCTGTCGGAAGCCATTGACCCGTCGTCCGATAGGCGGTGTCGCGAGCACCGCCATGCGCCGCCACGCGGATGTCACTCCGAGGGCTCGAACTTTGCAACCGGAGACCCGGCGAAGGCGTTGACGGGCGTTTCCATTGTGCACGCGAGGTGCTGTGTCCACCACGATTGCAGACCGGCTGGAGCTCGATGCGGCCGCCGAGACGCGTCGGATCGCGGAGACGCTTCGCTTCCAGGTGGGAGAGACACTGCGGCGTGGTGGGATCGTCGTCGCGATGAGCGGCGGCGTGGACAGTTCGGTGTGCGCGGCCCTCGCCGTGGAGGCCGTCGGCCCTGGGCATGTGCTGGGCCTGGGCCTGCCGGAGCGGGAGTCGGACCCCCAAAGCCTTGCGCTGGCGCGCGACTGGGCGCGACACCTCGCGATCGAGTTCGTGGTCGAAGACGTCACGGCCACGCTCGAGGCGTGTGGATGCTACGAGCGGCGCGACGCCGCCGTCCGCCGCCTCGTCCCCGCGTATGGGCCGGGCTGGCGCTCCAAGCTGGTGCTCGAAGGGGGCGGCCTCGATTCCGACCGGCTCAACGTGTGTTTCATCGCGGTGCAGCCACCGGGGCAGGAGCTGCGCAAGGTCCGCCTGCCCGCGCGCGAGCTGCGCGAGATCGTGGCCGCCACGAACTTCAAGCAGCGCATCCGGACGATGCTCGCGTACCATCACGCCGATCGGCTGAACTACGCGGTGCTGGGCACGCCCAACCGGCTGGAATACGATCAGGGGTTCTTCGTGAAGGGTGGGGACGGTCTCGCGGACGTGAAGCCGATCGCGCACCTGTATAAGAGCCAGGTCTACCAGCTCGCCGAGTCGCTCGGCGTGCCGGTTCTCATCCGCGCGCGGACGCCCACCACCGACACCTACTCACTGCCGCAGACGCAGGAGGAGTTCTTCTTCTCGATGCCGCTGGGTACGCTGGACGTGGTGTTGCAAGCCCGAAACGAAGGGCGCAGTGCAGCCACGGTGGCCGCCGACTTGGGCTATCGGCTGGAGCAGATCGAGCGCGCCTATCGCGAGATCGAGCACAAGCGTGCCGTCACACGTCCGCTTCATCTCACGTCGCTGCTGGTCGCGCCGGTGCCGAACGTCGGAGGGAACACCTGATGTGCGGCATCGCCGGGATCGCTCGGCGCCGCCCCACGGGCGTCCCCGCAGAGCTCCTGGAGCGGATGGCGGGCGCCATCGGGCACCGCGGGCCGGATGGCTTTGGGCTCCACGCCGACGACCGCGTGGGTCTCACCAACGTCCGGTTGAGCGTGATCGACCTGGCGCGCGGGGCCCAACCCATGACGAACGAAGACGGCAGCGTCTTCCTCGTTTACAACGGCGAGATCTTCAACCACCTCGCGCTGCGCGGCGAGCTGGAGGCCCGCGGGCACCTGTTCCGCACCCGGAGCGATACGGAGGTCGTGGTACACGCCTATGAGCAGTGGGGCGAGCGGATGCTGGAGCGCTTGAACGGCCAGTTCGCGTTCGCCATCTACGACCGTCGCGCGGGGTCGGTGTTTCTCGCGCGGGATCGCTTCGGCATTTTGCCGCTGTTCTACTCGGAGCGCGACGGCGATCTCTACTTCGCCTCCGAGGTGAAGGCCATTTTGACGACGGGCGAGGTGGAGCGGGCGCTCGATCCCGAGGGGCTGGACGAGGTCTTCACGTTCTGGGCGGCGCGTCCTCCCCGCACTCCCTTCCGGGGAATCCGGGCGCTCGAGCCCGGCTGCTGCGCGCGGTGGCAGGACGGCCGCTTGACGATACGGCGCTACTACGCGCTCGATTTCGCCGAGCCGGCGGCCGAGCCGGCCGATGCGCTCGAGGCGCTGGACGAGCTGCTGCGCTCGGCCGTGCGCCTGCGCCTCCAGGCGGACGTGCCGGTCGGCGGGTACCTGAGCGGCGGCATCGATTCCAGCATTGTGTGCGCGCTCGCAGCGGCGGACTCGCCGCACGCGCTGCGGACGTTTTCGGTGACGTTCGAGGACCCGGCGCTGGACGAGAGCGCCTATCAGCGAGCAGTCGCAGCCGAGATCCGGAGCCGTCACGCGGTGCAACGCATCGGGCGGGGCGATATCGCCCGCGTGTTCCCGGATGTCATCCGGCACACCGAGACACCGCTCGTCCGGACGGCGCCGGCCCCGTTGTACCTGCTTTCGCGGGTGGTCCGGGAGCGCGGCATCAAGGTGGTGCTCACCGGAGAGGGGTCGGACGAGGTTTTCCTGGGGTACGACCTGTTCAAAGAAGCGATCATCCGGCTGCTGTGTTGGCGTCGGCCGGCATCGCGCGTGCCCCCGCGCCTGCTCGACGGGCTATATCCGGGGATCGCCCCCGGTGCGAGGAAGGGAGACTTCTGGCGCGGCTACTTCACGAGCGCTGGCGCGCCCGACGATCCGTTGTTTTCGCATCTCCCGCGGTTTCACCTGACGGCCCGCATCAAGGACTTCTACTCGCCTGAGTTCCGGGCGGGTCTCGGCCGTTTCGACCCGCTGGCCGAGCTGCGCGCCCGACTGCCGGCCGGGTTCGCCGCCTGGTCGCCCCTGACGCGGGCGGCCTACCTCGAGATGACGACGCTGCTCTCGTCATATCTGCTCAGCTCGCAGGGCGATCGCATGGCGATGGCGCACGGGGTCGAAGCCCGCGTCCCGTACCTCGACCATCGCCTGTTCGAGTTCGCGGCCGCCCTTCCCGCGCGCAGTAAGCTGCGCGGTTTGCGGGAGAAGGACATCCTGCGCCGCTGGGGGGACAGCACCGGCCTCGTGCCGCCGGCCGTCACCCACCGCCGCAAACAGCCATACCGGGCACCGGACGTGCCTGCGTTCTTCGACGGACGGCCGCCGGAGTACGTCGAGGCACTGCTTGACCCCGTGAGCCTCTCGCGCACGGGAATCTTCAATCCGCAGGCCGTCGCGGGACTGGTGCGGCGCTGCCGAGCGGGGCGTGCGGAGGGATTCCGCGAGAGCCAGGCGCTCGTGGCGATTCTTTCGACCGAGTTGTGGCACCGGGAGTTCCTCGACGCGCCCGTCCGGGCCTGCGTGACGGCGACCTCCCAAGTGCCGCGAACCGCCGCGGAAACTCCCGCCGCGGCCTGACGCGTGACCCCCAAGGTGAGGCCGATGTCCAACGAGACACGACAGCAGACTCCGGCGGAGATCGCGGATCGCACGCGAGCCTACGTCCGTGAGAACTTCCTCTACATGCGTCCCGACTGGCCGCTCAAGGACGAGGACCCGCTGTTCGGGGGCGGCGTGATCGATTCGATCGGCGTGATCGAACTGGTCGGGTTTCTGCAGCGCGAATTCGACTGCACGCTGGAAGAGGACGAGATCACGGAACGGAACTTGGGTTCGGTCGCCGCCATCGCCCGCTTCCTCTCTGCCAAGCGTACTGGCGAGGGCGTCCGGGCCGCGTGATGATGCTGCACGATCGGCTCACTACACCCGACGACCCGCCCACAGATGTGCAGTCCCGCCGTCGCGCCAGGGGGCGGTCTGGTGCCGGAACAGGTGGCCTGCCGAGGCGCCGAACGTGGGCGGCTATCCTGCTCGAGCGGCTGCGTCGCGTGGCCGCCCGGCTCCGGCACAACTCCCGCCGCAAGGCAGCCCTCGCCGCCCTGGCGGCACGCCGGCCGCCGGCATGCGTGCTCGTGCTTTGCAGCGGCAACATCTTCCGCAGCCCGTTTGCGGCGGCTGTGTTGCGGCGGGAGCTCAAGCGCCGGGGCGCGGGTGCCGGGCCGAGCCTCCCCACCCCACGCCGTCGCGGCCGCGGCGCGTCATGGGGTCGATCTCGCGGGGCACAGCTCCCAGCTCCTGGTCGCGGACCTGGCGCGCGCCGCGGACCTCATCGTCGTGATGGAGGAACTGCAGCGCCGCAGCGTCTGCGAACGGTTCGGGCGCGCGGCGCGGGACGTGCTGCTGCTCGGCGACCTGGATCCCCTGCCTGTTACGTCCCGCGCGATCGAAGACCCCGTCGAGCAGGGGCCGGAGGTGTGTGAGCGGGTGTACGCGCGCATCGAGCGCTGCGTCGGCGAACTCGGGAGAGCACTGGGAAGCATGAGGGCTCGGGACGGAGAGGTGGGACGCCATGCTTGAGGGGCGAGACATCATCTGCTTCTGCAACGACTGGGACGGCGACCCTCTGAGCAAGAAACACGTGATGCTCGGCCTCGCCCGGAAGAACCGCATCCTGTGGGTCAACTCGATCGGCAACCGCAATCCGCGCGTCACCGGGCGGGACCTGCGCCTCGTGGTCAGGAAGGCGCGAGACTTCGCCGCGGGCTGCCGACGTGTCGCCGACAACATCTACGTTTTCTCGCCCCTCGTGATCCCCCTCCATGGGAGCGCCCTCGCCCGGCGCTTCAATCGCTGGTTCCTCGCCGCCACGCTGCGCCGCGTGTGTCGGCAGCTGGCATTTCGCAATGTGATCACGTGGACGTTTTTCCCCACGTCCGGGGACGTCGTGGGTGAGCTCGGAGAACGGCTGGTCGTGTACCACGTCGTCGACGAGTACTCCGAATTCACGGGGACCGACAAAGTCGCGGTCGCCGGGATGGAGGAGCGGTTGCTCGCGAAGGCCGACGTCGTGATTGCCTCGTCGCAGCTGCTGTACGAGCGCAAGCGACGCGACAACGCGGCAACGTTCCTCGTGACACACGGCGTGGATGTCGAGCACTTCCGGCGAGCCTGCCGCTCGGACACGGTGGTGCCGGACGACCTGGCCGCACTGCCGCGGCCGGTCATCGGATTCTACGGACTGATCGCCGATTGGGTGGACTTGGAGTTGTTTCGGTTCCTCGCGGTGTCGCGGCCACAGTGGTCGTTCGCGCTGATCGGACGCACGCAGACGGACGTGGGCAGGCTGCAGGGCCTGCCGAACGTGCATCTGCTCGGTCGCAAGGACTACCAGCTCCTGCCGGCTTACTGCAAGGGGTTCGACGTCGCGGTCCTGCCGTTCGTCATCAACGATCTCACCAATGCCGCGAACCCGCTGAAGCTGCGGGAATACCTCGCGGCGGGACTGCCGGTGGTTGCCAGCGCCATCCCCGAGGTCGAGAAGCTCGATGGGCTGGTCGCCATCGGGAGGACCCCGATGGAGTTTCTCGCGCAAATCGAGGCCGTGCTGCGATCCGGCGCCACGGGGCCGCAGCTCGAGCGGTCCCGGGCGGTGGAGGGCGAGTCGTGGACGAGCAAGATCGACCACCTCAGTGACCTGGTCGCGAGCGTGGAGCAGCCCCGTCGCGCGATGCAGGCCGCGGCGCGATGACGGACGCGGCCGCGGCGGGGGCCCTACTCGTAGGGCTGGGCGCGCTCCACTGCGCGTATACCTACATCGCGTATCCGTGGATCGTGGGCCTCCTACCCGCGCGCCCGCCCCGACCGCGAGCAGGGCCGGCCCCGCGGCTGGTCTCCATTATCATCGCGGCCCGTGACCCCGGGGCAGCGGTCGCCGCCAAGGTGGGCGAGTTGCTGGAGACCGTGTCGCTCGCCTGTGAGGTGGTCGTAGTTCTCGATGGGCCCGACCCAGCGGCGCTGGCCGCGCTGGCCGAGATGGCGGACGACCGCATCAAGGTTCGTGCGCTGCAACGACCCCAGGGGAAGGCGGCGGCACTCAACCACGCCGTGGCGATGGCCGGAGGGGACGTACTCGTGTTCACCGATGTACGGCAGCGCGTGGCCCGGGGAGCCGTCGAACACCTCGTGGGGGACCTGGCCTCACCCGATGTGGGCGTCGTTTCTGGGTCGCTTACGATCTCCTCGTCTGGCGGGTCCGACGGCCTGTACGAGCGCTACTGGCGGCTCGAGCGCCAGCTGCGGATGCGTGAAGCGGCGTGGGACAGTGCCGTCGGGGTGAGCGGAGCGCTGTACGCGCTCAAGCGGGACTTGTGGTCGCCGCTGCCGCCCGGTCTGCTGCTCGATGACGTCTGGGTGCCGCTTCAGGTCGTGCGCGCGGGCAAGCGGGTAGCCTTCGCTCCGCTCGCGGTCGCCACCGACGTTCGGTCCGGCTCCGATGCCACGGAGCTCGCTCGCAAAGTGCGGACGCTCACCGGGAACTATCAGCTGATCGCGTGGATGCCCTGGGTCTTGCACCCGGGGAAAAACCGCCTCTGGTGGCAGTTCATCTCTCACAAGGTGCTGCGGTTGTTGACGCCCCTGGCCGTGTGTTGTGTGCTCGGCGGCCTGCTGCTCGTCTTGGGCCCCTGGGCTGGTGTAGTGGGGGCGGCCGGCGTCGCCCTACCTTGGATGATACGGCCCGCTGCCGTTCCCGGCGGCGGCCTGTTGCGCGTCGCTCGCAGTTCCGCCGCACTCTTGGCCGCCCTCGTCGTCGCTGCCCTCAATGCCGCGCGCGGGCGCTGGGACGTGTGGAGCGATCCGCCGGCACGGCCGACGTTCGCGGATCGTGGGGACGCGTGACACGCGCATTGTCGGCACTCGCCGGGGGGATGCGGCTGCTGCGTCCGTCGCACGCGGTCATGGTGTGGAGAGACGTGCTCGGGCGAGAGGCCAAACCGGACGATTCCCGCCGGCACCTCCACGCGACCATGCGATGGTTGTGTCGCGCTCAGGATCGCGGCGGCGGCGGCGGAGTCTCCGCTGGGTACTCACTCCTCAGAGGCTGGCTGCCGCCTTACCCGGAGACGACCGGGTACATCATCCCGACGTTTTTCGATTACGCTCGTCGCACCGCGAACGACGAGTTCTACGCGCGCGCCGTACGCATGGCTGATTGGGAGCTCCAGGTTCAACTCCCTTCCGGGGCGATTCAAGCCGGCGTCTATCGTGGCAACGGGAGCGCTCGGCCGCCGGCGGTTTTCAACACCGGTCAGGTCGTCCTGGGATGGTGTCGTGCGTTCGAGGAGACCCGTAACCAGCGCTACCTCGACGCCGCCGTGCGGGCCGGGAATTGGCTGGTGGGCCTTCAGGATGCCGATGGCGCGTGGCGCCAGCACACCCCGGAGACCGAAACGGTGGTGCATGCCTACGACGTACGGACGGCTCGAGCTGTACCAGGCGGTCGGCGACAGGCGCTTCGCAGACGCCGCCGCTCGCAACCTGGAATGGACGTTGTCGCAGCAGCGTGACAACGGCTGGTTCGAGCACAACGCGTTCTTCGTGTCGGCGGACAAGTGGAACGTGCCGTTGACCCACACGATCGCGTACGTGATGGAAGGCCTGATCGGGGGGTGGTGTCGCCTGCGAGACGAGCGCTATTTGAACGCTACGAGGAAGACGGCCACGCACCTTAAGCACATCTACGAGCAGCGAGGTGTGCTCGCGGGTGAGTTCGACCGCGCCTGGATGCCCACCGCGACGTACAGTTGCTTGACCGGAAGCGCCCAAGTCGCGGGCGTCTGGCTGCGCTTACAGCGGGAGTGTGGGGACGCTTCCTTCGTCGAGGCTGCACTCGAGCTGACCAGAGATGTGAAGGCGACCCAACTCCTGGACACGGCGAACGCCGATCTGCGGGGTGGGATCAAGGGCTCCCAGCCCATCTTCGGGCGGTACACACCACTTACCTTTGTGAACTGGGGAGCCAAGTTCTTCGCCGATGCGCTGATGCTTGAGGATCAGGTGGCCGGTGCCGGTACGACGGAAGCGGCGTCGTGAAGCCCCTCATATTGTCACGGGTGCGCAGCTGGGTAAAGCGCCGCGTGCGCGGCGGGCTCCGCATCGCGACCACGCGCTGGGGTCGCCCGTTTTCCAGATCGGACCTCCTCCAGGCGGTGCGAGGACTCGGTGTGGCCCCGGGCGACACCCTGTTGGTACACAGCTCGCTGGATCACCTTGGAAGGTTCAGCGGGAAGCCCAGCGACGTGCTTGCGGTTCTTCAGGAGGCCGTCGGCCCAGGCGGCACGCTGATGCTGCCCACCTTGCCGTTCACCGGTCCCGTCGTGGAGTATGCGCATCAGCGCCGGGTATTCGACGTGACGCGGACACCTTCACGCATGGGGCTCTTGACGGAACTGTTCCGCCGCACGCCCGGGGTCATTCGCAGCGTGCACCCCACGCACTCCGTGGCCGTCTGGGGAGCGGACGCTGCCGCGTTGGTTGCGGGCCACGTGCACGCCAAGACGCCCTGCGGCGTCGGATCCCCGTACGCTCGTCTGCTCGATCGTGACGGCAAGATTCTGTTCCTCGGCTGTGACGTCAAGGTCATGACCTTTTTCCATACGGTCGAGGAGTTGCTCGAGCCGAGGATGCCGTTCTCGCCGTTCACGCAGCAGGAATATCTGCTGGAGAGCGTCGACGCCGACGGGCGCGCATGGACCACGCGCACGCGGTTGTCCGACCCGGCCTTGGTGCGGCGGCGCAACCTCACGAAGCTGCTTCCTCTGTTGCGGCAGCGGGGCGCCTGGCGCGAGGCCGGCGTGGGAGGGCTGAGGATGCGTCTGGTCGGCGCGCGGCAGGTGTTGGGCGCGGGTGAGGCACTCGCGAACCAGGGGATCTATTGCTATGACGCCTAGTTCCGAGGCGACGCCTAGTTCCGAGGCCCGCGCGGAGGCGCGAGCCGCGGTTTGCGCCGCGACCGCGGCTGGCGACACCCACCACGCCATGCGCGCCGCTCAAGAACTGCTGCGCCAGGGCGGCGCGCAAGACTTGAGCTTTCTCCGGCGGGAGATTGCGAAGGCTACCACCTGGAGTCCGCCCCTCACGCCGGTAAAGGTCGCTCTCCTTTCTTCGTTTTCCATCGAGTTTGTAGAGCCGGCGCTCGTGGCGCACGGTTTTCTGAGCGGGCTGGCCGTGCAGATCCACCGCGGAGGGTTCGGCCAATTCCGGCAAGCGATCGTGGATCCCGACAGCCCGCTGTACGCCTTTGAGCCTGAGTTCGTGATCCTGGCCGTGGAGGGGGAGGACTGGGCTCCCATGCTGTACCACCAGTTCCTCGACCACACCGAGGCGAGCCTGAACGCCTGCATCGGGCAGATCTGCGACGAAGCGCGTGCCTTGGTGCAGGCCCTGCGCCGTCGGAGCGCTGCCACGGTCCTGATGCACAACTTCGCCCCGCCGCGCTGGCGCCGCCTGGGCATCCTCGACGCGCAGCTCTCCCGGGGGCAAGCGCAGTGGGTGCACCGCCTGAATGAGGCGCTCGCAGCGGTGTGCCGGGAATCGCAGGGTGTGTACGTGGTCGACTACGCCGGTCTGGTCGCGCGTTTCGGCGCGACCCGCTGGTACGACGAGCGGATGCGCCTCTACGCTCGTGCGCCGATCGCGGCCGACCAGTGGGGACACCTCGCGGCGGAGTACATGAGGTACTGTCGCGCTGTTCGAGGCTTGACCAAGAAGTGCGTGGTCGTCGATCTCGACAACACGCTGTGGGGGGGGGTCTTGGGCGAAGACGGCCCGTACGGCATCCGACTGGGCAGCGAATACCCCGGCAGCGCGTATCGCGCATTCCAGCAGGAACTGCTGAACCTCACCCGCCGCGGCGTGCTTCTGGCGATCGCCAGCAAGAATAACGTCGCCGACGTGGACGAGGTGTTCGCACAGAACACGAACATGGTTCTCAAACGTGAGCACTTTTCCAGTCTGCAGATCCATTGGCAGCCGAAGACCGAATCCCTGGCGGAGATTGCCCGACAGCTCAACATCGGCCTTGAGCATATGGTCTTCATCGACGACAATCCTGTGGAATGTGAGGAAGTCTCGCGGGCGCTCCCTATGGTGAAGGTGATTTATCTGCCGCGGCAACCGGAGCTCTTCGTGGACGCGCTGCTCGAAGACGGGCTGTTCGACGCCCTCGCCCTCTCGGCTGAGGACTCGCGCCGCGGCGAGCTCTATCGGCAACGAGATCAAGCGGAAGCCCTTCGGGCGGAGAGCGGTTCACTGGAGGAGTTCTACCGGAGCCTCGGGATGGAGGTGACCATCGCGCCGGTGACGAAGGCATCGCTGGCCCGTGCCGCGCAGCTGACGCAAAAAACGAACCAGTTCAACGTGACCACCGTGCGCTATACCGAAGCCGAGCTCGTCGAGCGAATGCGCAGTGGGGAATGGTTATTGGCAACGGTGAGCGTGCGCGATCGCTTTGGCGACAACGGCATCGTCGGGTTGCTGATGGCGCGGCCGGACCGCGGGGCACTGGATATCGACACGCTGCTGTTGAGCTGCCGGGTCATCGGTCGCTCGGTGGAGACGGCCATGCTGGCGTTCGTGGGCGCCCAGGCCGGCCGGCGCGGCTTGAGCGAGGTTCGCGGCCGCATCGTCCCCACCGCCAAGAACGTGCCGGTTCGCCAGTTGTTTGCGCACCACGGCTTCACCCAGGTGGCGAACGGCGACTCCGGTGTGACATGCTGGCGCCTGTCGCTCGCGGGCGGCGGGGTGACGTGGCCGGCCTGGATGCGGGTCACCGTCGTCGATGACAACATCGCGTCCGAAGCTTGAGCCGCGAATCTCAGGAGAGGCACGCGTGGAGCGCCGCATCAAGCAGATTATGGCCGATGTACTCGACCTCAACCCCATGTCGGTTGACGACTCGACATGCCAAGATCGTGTCACGTCCTGGGACTCGCTCAATCACATTCAGCTGGTTCTGGCCCTCGAACAGGAGTTCGAGGTGTCCTTTGAGGTCGGCGAGATCGAAGCCATGCTCTCATACCCGGACATCAGACAGCTACTCGAGCGCAAACTCCACCCCTAGGGCCCCGCGGCAGTGCAACGCCTCGACCACGTAGGGTTCGTCACGGCTTCCATTCGAGATGCCGCGCCGGGTTTTGCCCGGTCCATCGGCACCACGTGGAACGGGGAGATCACGCATGATCCCTTGCAACAGGTCAACGTCGCGTTTCTCCGCGGCGTGGGGCCGCAAGATCCGAGTGTCGAGCTGGTGGAGCCCGTCGGCCCCGGTTCACCAGTCTTGCGGTTCCTGGAGCGCGGCGGCGGCCTCCACCACGTGTGTTACGAAGTGCCGAATCTGGAAACCCAGTTGACGCTCAGCCGTTCGTGCGGAGGGCTGGTGGTGCGGCCGCCGCTTCCGGCGGTGGCGTTCGGGGGACGGCGCATCGCGTGGGTCTACACGCGGCAGAAGCTGCTCATCGAATTCCTGGAGCGATCAACGACCTGATTTCGACGGGCGCGCCCTGACTATGGCGGGCACGCCACAGTGTAGCGCACGCCGGCCTGCCGCGCACCCCGGTATCACCATGTAAATAATTGTGCCAAAGCATGTTAGGCGGCGTGGTTCAACCGAACGAGCCGCGGCGCCGGCTTTGCAAGCTCTCACGCGTTGAGCGATCGGGTCGGCCCTTAGTCCGCATGGGCTCTGCAGGCCTGCCGTGACCTTCTCCAATTGCCCCATGAGGAGTCCCATGCTCACGTCGGGTACGTCAAACTGCCTGGTTACCGGGGGTGCCGGGTTCATCGGCTCCCATCTCGCCGAACGGCTCGTGGCCCTCGGACACGAGGTTCGCGTGGTCGACAATCTCAGTACCGGCAACGAAGCCAATCTCGCCGACATCGCGGGCGACATCGAGTTCCTGCGCGGCGACCTGTGCGACGTCGATGTCTGTCGCCGTGCCGTCGCCGGCATGGACGTCGTGTTTCACGTCGCAGCGCTGCCGAGCGTCCCGCGGTCGCTCAAAGATCCCTGGGCTTCCCATGCGGCGAACGTAAACGCCACGGTACGATTGCTGGAGGCATGCGTGGAGGCGAAGGTCGCCCGCATCGTCTACTCGAGCTCCAGCTCGGTCTACGGTGACACGCCCGTGCTGCCGAAAACGGAGGCGGTCGAGCCCTTGCCGCGCTCGCCGTATGCTGCGTCCAAGCTCGCGGGCGAGCAATACGTCCTGGCATTCGCTCGCACGGGCCTGATCGAGGGCGTCGCGCTTCGCTACTTCAACGTGTTCGGACCGCGGCAGAGCCCCGACTCGCAGTATGCGGCGGTCATCCCCAAGTTCTTCCAGGCCACGCTCGACGGGCGGTCGGCGGTGGTGTTTGGGGATGGGCGCCAGACCCGGGACTTCACCTATGTCGACAACGTGGTGGAGGCCAACGTTCTCGCGGCCTCGGCAGCCGCCGACCGCGTGAATGGCTGGGTGGTCAACGTCGGCGCGGGCGCAAGAACCGCGTTGCTCGAGGTCATCGGTATGATCAGCGCCATTACCGGTCGGCGCCTCGCCCATGTCCACCAGCAGCCTCGTGCCGGCGACGTGCGGGACTCGCTGGCGTGTCTCGAGCGCGCCGAACGGGTTCTCGGCTACCAACCCCGGGTCTCGTTGGAGGAAGGCTTGCGGCGGACATGGGCGTGCATGGCGGGCGACGCCAAGGAAGGACTGCGGCGGCAGACCGCGTGAGCCGTGAAACCGTAGGGACACTGCCTGGTTCCGCGCCGGGTTCGCCCGGCACAGCACGAAGTGGGGATACTCGGCCCATCCGTGTGTGTCTTGTGGCGCCTTCGCTCCGCGAGCCGGGAGGGCAGTCGATACAAGCGGCACGGCTGGCCCGGGGCCTGCGGCAGCTCGGTGTCGTCGTAGGGTTCGTGCCCATCGATCCCCGGCTGCCCGGGCCGCTGCAATTGCTGCAACGGGTTCGGTACCTCCGCACCGTGGTGACCTCGCTGCAGTATGTGTGGGACCTGCTCGTCTCGCTGGCCCGCTGCGATATCGTCCACGTGTTTTCGGCGTCGTATTTCTCGTTCATTCTCGCTCCGACACCGGCGGTCCTGCTGGGGAGGTGGTTCGGGAAGCGGGTCCTGCTGAACTACCGGAGCGGGGAGGCCGAGGACCATCTGCGGCGCTGGCGGCGCACGGCCATTCCGATCATGCGGCTCGTCGATGCACTGGTCGTGCCGTCCGGATATCTCGTCGACGTGTTCGCGCGGATGGGGTTGCGTGCCCGCGCGATAGCCAACGTCGTGGACTTCGATCAATTTCGATTCCGGGAGCGTAGGCCGTTACGGCCTGTGTTTCTGTCGAATCGCAATTTTGAGGCACACTACAACGTTGCCTGCGTGCTGCGTGCGTTCGCGCGAATTCAGCGGCGCTATCCGGACGCTCGATTGCTCGTCGCCGGCGATGGGAAGGAGCGCGGAGCCCTCGAGCGTCTGGCCCACCAACTGAACCTGCGTAACGCCGAGTTCCTCGGTCGGGTGAGGCCCGATCGGATGCCCTCCCTCTATGACGCCGCAGACGTGTACCTCAACGCGCCCGACATCGACAACATGCCCGGATCGATACTCGAGGCGTTCGCCTCGGGGCTGCCGGTCGTGACGACGGACGCCGGAGGCATCCCCTACATGGTGCGAGATGGCGAAAACGGCCTGATCGTGCCGCGGGGGGACGATGCGGCCATGGCCGCGGCGGCCCTGCGCGTGCTGACAGACCCCTCCCTCGCCGAGCGCCTGAGCTCGTGCGCCATCGAAGAATGTCGCCGCAAGTATTCGCCGGACGCGGTGCTTCGCGAGTGGCACAGTCTGTACCAGGGTCTGGTGACTTACTCGGACGCGCCCGCCGCGGAGCTCACCGCCCGGCCCGGCTCCCTCCGATGAGTGCCCCCGCGAGTATGCTCGAGACCTTGGGGAAACTCAGGGGGCGGAGCCTCGCCGAGCTGCGTTTCCGCGCAACACAGCGGCTAACCGCCTGGTCGGAGCGCGCAGGCGTCTCTCGCCAGGTCCGAGTCCCGGACGATGCGACGTTTGCTCGCATCCTGGCAACCGGCTGGGCAGGATCGACGGCTGCCACGCCCGCCGCGCTGCTGGCCCGGTTTCGTGGGCGAACGGCGCCGCGCTTCTTCGCTGGGTTCGACCAGCCGGCGGACGTCGTCGCTGCCCTCCGCCGCCGTTGGCCGGAGCTCGAGGACCGCGTCCTCGAAAAGGCCGAATGTATTCGGCAGGGGCTGTTCGACCTGCTGGGACGTACCCGCGTGGACTTTGGCCTACCCGTGGACTGGCACCTGGACCCGGTGTCCGGAGAGCGCGTCAGCCGCCTGCATTGGAGCCTGGTGGAGCACCCCAAGCCCAACAGTGCCGCCGACTACAAGCTGATTTGGGAGCTCAATCGGCATCAATACTTCGCGATCCTCGGGAAAGCTTACTGGTATAGCGGGGACGAACGGTACGCGACGACCTTCGTGGAGCACCTGATGGGCTGGATGGACGGGAACCCTCCCAAATGCGGGGTCAACTGGGCCAGCAGCCTCGAGCTGGCTTTCCGCGCGATTTCCTGGATCTGGGGGTTGTACTTCTTCAAGACCTCGCCATCCCTGACCGAGGCCACGTTCTGGCGCGCGCTGAAGTTCCTCTACCTGCACGGTCGACACATCGAGACGTTTTTGTCAACCTATTCCGGTCCCAATACCCACCTCACGGGCGAGGCTCTGGGCCTGCTGTATCTTGGCACCCTGTTTCCCGAGTTCCGCGATGCCGGGCGGTGGCGGCGTCTGGGATGGTCGATACTCCTCGAGCACCTGGACAAACAGGTGCGACCGGACGGGTCCTATTTTGAGCAGTCCACCTATTATCAGCGCTACACGGCGGACTTTTGCCTCCACCTGAGCATCTTGGGGCAGCTGAATGGTCTCCCGGTCGAGCCTGTCGTCCACGCGAAATTGCGGGCGCTGCTCACGCACCTGATGTACCTGACGCAGCCGGACGGTCGGACCCCGCTCATAGGTGACGATGACGGTGGGAGGCTGCAGGTCCTCGACGACCGAGCTCCCAATGACTTTCGCGCGGCCTTGGCCACGGGCGCGGTTCTCTTCGAGGATCCGGAGTACCGCCACGTAGCCGGCGCAGCGGCCGAGGAAACCGTGTGGCTGCTCGGCTGTGCCGGCTTGCAGGCCTTCGACGCGTTGGCGAGCGTCACGCCCACCGCCACCAGCCGGGCGTTCCCCGACGGCGGGTACTACGTGATGCGCGACGGGTGGGGAAAGGACGCCAGCAGTCTGGTGGTTGACTGTGGCCCGCATGGCGTGCTCAACTGTGGGCACGCGCATGCGGACGCGCTGGGGTTCACCTTGGTGGTGCGGGGTACGGCGGTCCTCGTGGACCCTGGGACGTACACGTACATGCCACTGGGTGGCCTGCGCGATCACTTTCGGTCCTCGGCCGCCCACAACACGGTGACCGTGGCTGGGCAGTCTTCGTCGATTCCCCGCGGACCCTTCAGCTGGCGGCACGTAGGGAACAGCGCTGTGGCCGCCTGGAGGCCCGGGGCGCGCTGCGACTATTTCGAGGCTGTGCAAGACGGCTATGCTCGGCTGACGCCCCCGGCCTTGCACAGGCGCGCCATGCTGTTCGTGCGCGGCGACTACTGGATCGTCAGGGACCGTATCAGCACGGAAGGCGACCACGACGTCGAGGTGCATCTGCACTTCGCGCCGGGCATTACGGTCGAGATTCTGTCTCCGAGCCGGGCGGTGGGAAGGTGGCTCTCGGACTCGCAACGCGAGACACTGGAGATCCGCAGCTTCGGTCACCAGGGGGTGATGCGTGTGGACCAGGGTTGGGTGTCGAATTCGTACGGCGCGTTGCAGCCCGCGCCTTCGTGTGTGTTCTCAGCCCGGGCTGAGGGACCCCGTGACGTGGTGTCGTTCTTCGTGCCGCGACACGGCAACCAAGCGGCGGTGGACATCCATGAGCAGGCGGCGACGAATGGACGCGCGTTCGTGATCGGTGGCCCTCTTGTCGAAGACGTCCTGTTGGTCGGGGGAGGTGGCGAGGCAGCGGGTGGGGAGCTGTCATCGGATGCACAGTGGGCCTGGGTACGAGCCTCTCGACGAGACGAGGCGGTCTCTGAGTTCATCATGCTGCAGGGTCGGAGCCTGCGGTGGCGTGGCCGGCCGCTCGTGCAGGCGGACGGGCCCGTGCGCTACATCGCCGCCCGACGGCAGGGTCGGGAGCTGCACGTCGAGGTGGATGCGGCCGCTGGGTGCGAGGTCGACCTCCTGGGCGCCGATCGGATCGTCCTGAGTGGTGAGTCGCCCACCACGGTCGCAGTCGCGGGAGCGCGCCGTGCCGCGTCGGTGGGAAGGGGAGCCCCCTTGAGTGTGACGGCGGCCCGGGTGGAGGTGAGCTGACCCGTATGTGCGGGATTTGTGGGATCGCGTTTTCGACACGGTCGCGGCGCGAGGTGGATGCCCAGGAACTCGTCCGGATGCGCGACACCATGACGCATCGGGGGCCGGACGATTGCGGCATCTTCAACCAGGGACGCGTGGGGCTGGCGCATCGCCGGCTGTCGATCATCGACGTTGCGGGCGGGCACCAGCCGATGCACGACGACATCGGGTCGCTCCACATCGCGTATAACGGTGAGATCTACAACCATACCGACCTGCGCGCCTCGCTCGAGCGACGCGGTCATCGCTACCGCACCCGTTGCGATACGGAGACCATCCTCCGGCTGTACCAGGAGGAGGGTCCTCGGGCCGTCGACCAGCTCCGGGGGATGTTCGCCTTCGCCATCTGGGACAGTCGCCGAGAAGAGCTCTTCCTCGCCCGGGATCGGCTGGGCGAGAAGCCGCTGTACTACGTGCACACAGCTGACGGGTCCCTTTATTTCGCATCGGAAATCAAGGCGTTACTGGCGGCCCAGGCGACCCGACCGCTGCTGAATTACGGTGCCCTGCCGGACTATCTCGCCAATCACGCTCCCTCCGGGGCCACTACGCTGTTCGTTGGCGTGCAGCGGTTGCCACCGGGTCATACCCTGCGGTGGCGCGACGGAGTGCTCGAGATTCGAGAGTACTGGGACCTCAGCTTCGCCCGGACCGAGGGCGCGAACCGGACGGATAAGGATCTCATCGCGGAGTTCGGTGAGTGCTTCACCGACGCGGTCCGCACGCGGCTGATGTCGGACGTGCCCCTGGGCGTGTTTCTCTCCGGTGGGATCGACTCGGCGTCCATTGCGGCGGTCATGAGTCGGCTCGTGGATGAGCCGATCAAGACCTTCTCCGTTGGGTTCGCGGAGCAAGAGGCGAATGAGCTCGCCTACGCGCGCACCGTCGCGGCTGCCTATCGCACCGACCACCACGAGGTAGTGGTGAGTCCCGACGAGTTCCGTGACGCCCTGCCCAGCTTGATCTGGCACGAGGACAGGCCACTGAGTCATGCGGGGAGCGTGCCGCTGTACTTCGTGGCGCGACTGGCGACGGACCACGTGAAGGTGGTGTTGACGGGAGAAGGCAGCGACGAGCTCCTCGCCGGCTACGAGCGCTACACAAAGACGCTGTACAACGTCCGGCTGGGCGAGCACTACCACCGCATCGTGCCGGCGGGTCTCCGTCGCGCCGTGCGCCGGGCGGTGGAGCATCTGGGTGTGGGGTCGTTGCCGCGGCGGAAGCTGGAACGCACGTTTCTATGCATTCCCCCCGATCTGCCGAGCATCTAC
>Ga0209160_1000779_pt1 | contig 26326 bp, 26 predicted proteins | sample GraSoiAngelo_153_FD_186167 | JGI IMG/M metagenome (GOLD analysis project Ga0209160, IMG submission 186167) | Grasslands soil microbial communities from the Angelo Coastal Reserve, California, USA - 14_1009_12_40cm (SPAdes) (version 2) | ecosystem: Environmental > Terrestrial > Soil > Grasslands ...
CCTGGGCAACGGCGGCGAGGGCGAGCGCGAGCCCCAGGGTGCGGCTCATGCGCGGCACTATTTCACCGTGAAGCGCACCGTGTCGACCACGAGCGGCTTCAGCGGGATGTGCTTCCAATTCCCCACGACGGCGATCACCCGGTGCGGCCCCGGCTTGAGAGAGTCCAGCACGAACTCGGTCTGCCCCCGGCCGAGGTGGAGGATCCCGGTCACACCTCGCGGAATCGTGTCGTCCACGGGCGTGAGGTCGTGATCGACGAACAGGTGATGATGTCCCGTTCCGGGTCGCTCCACGGTGGCAGGGACGATCTCTACGCCGGTCGCCTCGAGGACGACCTTCACCGGCGCGCTGACCGTGGCCCCGTTCGCGGGCGCTACGATTTTCACCTTGGCGTGGCCGGCCTGCGCCGCCGCGGCGGCCGGCAGTAAAAGGACAGCCCCGAGCACGAGGCTGGGAATCAGGGGTCTCACGTGGTTCGCCTCCTGTTGAGCGTGGATATCCGCCCTGGTAATTAGACCCGGGGATGAGGCTGACACAAGGTACGTACGTCTCTTGACGGACCCGTGCCGAGGCGGTAACTCCGGGTCATGCTTCCCGACCACATCGCCGCCGCCGTGCGCCATCACTGGTGGCTGTTCCTGCTGCGGGGCGTGGCGGGCGTGGCGTTCGGCGTGCTCACCCTGCTGTGGCCGGGCGCGACGCTGGTGGTCCTCATGGCGTTCATCGCCGCATATGCGCTCGTCGACGGCATCGTCGCACTGGTCTATGCCTTCCGGCTTCGCCCGCTGTTCGACCGCTGGTGGATGCTGCTCATCCAGGGCGTGATCAGCGCCGCGTTCGGGGTGCTCGCCATCTTCAACCCCGGTCTGTCGGTCGCCTACATCGTCGTGTCCGTAGCCCTGTGGATGCTCGTTGCAGGGCTAGTGCAGCTCCTGCTGGCACGGGTGCAGAAGACGATGGGCGGTTCGGGCCGCTGGAGTATGGTCGGCGGAATCCTGAGCCTGGCGCTCGCGGTGGCGGCGGTAGTGTATCCCCGGGTCACGGTGGCGGCAGTGCTGGTGCTGATCGCGTGGTTCGCGCTGGCCGTGGGCGTCGTGCAGCTCGTCGTGGCGTTCCGGGTCCGGTCGATCGTCAAGGCGGCCGCGGTAGTCTGAGCCGTTTGAGGTACAGTCCCCTCCTGGTTGCCCTCTCCACGTTGGTCACCGTCGTGGTGGTATGGTCGCGTCCCGCTGGCGCTCAGGCGCCTCCGGCTCGACTGGATGAGAGGGTCCGGAGCACCACCGATACGTCGCAAACATTCGCGCTGTACTTCCCGCCGGGCTACACGGCTGAGCGGCGGTGGCCGGTGCTGTTCGTGCTCGATCCGCGGGGGCGGGCCCTCCTCGGGCTCAAACGATTTGAAGATGGCGCCGCCCGCCTCGGCTGGGTCATCCTGAGCTCGTACAACACGCTGAGCGACGGTCCGCCCGAGCCCAACGTCACCGCTGTGAACGCCATGCTGGCGTGGGTGCAGGCGCACCCGTCGCTTGACCCGACGCGGTTGTACCTGGCGGGGTTCTCCGGCACGGCGCGGGCGGCGTTGGGGTTTGCCGTCGCGCTCCGCGGCCATGTAGCGGGAGTGATCGCCGTCGGCGGTGCGCTGGGGTTCGCAATGGGAGGGCCGGAGACGGCGTTCGCGGCTGATTCGACGTTCGCTTATTTCGGCTCCGCCGGAACTCAAGACTTCAACTACGAAGAAGTGTTCGCCATGGCCGACCGGTTCCGCACCACCCGGGTACCGTTCCGCGTCGTGCCGTTCGATGGGTCGCACGGCTGGCCCCCGCCGGACGTGTGCGGCGCCGCGCTCGATTGGCTGGAGCTGCGCGCCATGCTCGGCGGGCTCCGAACGATGGACTCGGGTTGGGTGCGCGCGCGGCTTGCGGGTGAACTGGCGCGCGCGGCGGAGCTCGAGGGGTTGGGCCGCTGGGCAGAAGCGTTGCGGCTCGACGACGCGATCGCACGCGACTATGCGCGGTGGCCCGACGCGAGGGACGCCGCGGGCCGGGCCGCGGCGTTGCGGCGCAGCCCCATCCTGGCGAAGTACGAGACCGAGGCGCGCCGCCTCGCCGAGCGCGACCTGCACCAGGGCATCGAGCTGCCGAAGGTCTTTGCGTGGGCGCGTTCGCAACGCGAGCCGCCGACCCTCGAGGCCCTGGCGGGGAAGCTTCGCATCGCGGAGCTGCAGCAGACGGCCCAGCGCGGCGACACCCTCGAGGCGGCCAGCGCGCGGCGGCTGCTCGCGCGGGTGTTCGTCAACCTGGCGTTCTACGAGCCGCGAGCTTATCTCGCGAACGCCTCCGCCAGTCGCGCGCTGCGGATGCTCGAAACGGCTGCGACGATCGGCCCGATCGAGGGCGACGGGTGCGAGTTGCTGCGCGATGCGCTCGGCGCCGCAACTGCAGAGCAGCGCGAGCGGCTGGCGGGCCAATGCACGCCGTCACCATGAGGCCGGTGACGACGGGCGAGGTTGAAGGTTCACTGCCCGATCCCAGCCCCGTGTTATCATTGCTCGGTGATGATGACGCCGGAGTGGTCGCGGCCCGACGATGCCGCGCGCCAAGCTCAGCTCGACGCGATGAAGCGCCAGGCAACGGGGTTGCTGGCGCTGGCCGCCGCGGTGTTCGCGGGCGCGAGCGCGTTCGAAAGCCAGTACGCCTGGCTCGGCTATGTTCGCGCCACGGCCGAAGCATCGCTCGTCGGCGGCCTCGCCGACTGGTTCGCCGTGACGGCCCTGTTCCGACATCCGCTGGGGCTGCCGATCCCGCATACCGCCATCGTGGCCACCCGCAAGGAGCGGATCGGGCGGATCCTCGGCACCTTCGTGCAGAATCACTTCCTGTCGCGCGAGGTCGTCGCCGCCAACCTGCGGGCGGTGCGGCCCGCCGAGCGGGCCGCCCGGTGGCTCGCCGATCCCGAGCACAGCCGGCGCATGGCTCGCCAGATGGCGACCGGTCTCGCGAGGACCCTCGAGGCGCTGCCGGACGAAGACGTGCGGGTTCTGGTCCACGAAGTCGTGAGCGCCCGGCTCCGCGCGACGCGCGTCGCGCCGGCGCTCGGCAAGACGCTCGCGCTGGTCCTCGCCGACGACCGCCATCAGGCGCTGCTCAATGAGGCGGTCCGCCTCGCCGCCGAGACCGTACGCGACAACCGGGACGTGATCCGGGACAAGGTGCGGGCGGAGAGCCCCTGGTGGGTGCCGGGCGTCGTGGACGACCAGATCTTCCAGCGCATCATCGGGACTGTGGAGAGCTTGTTGCGCGACATCGGCGCCGACCCGTACCACCCCCTGCGGGCCGCGTTCGACACCGCGCTACGGGACTTCGTCGACCGCCTGCAGCACGCCCCCGACGTCATTGCCAAGGCAGAGGCCCTGAAAGAGGAATGGCTCGCGGATCCGTCCCTCGCCGACCTGTCCACTCGCCTATGGGAAGCGACCCGACGCGCCATCGTCGCCTACGCGACCAAGGCCGACGGAGGGCGCGCGCCCGGGCCCCTGGAGCGCGGCTTGAGCGAGTTCGGCGCCGCCCTGCTGACCAACGAGGCCCTGCTTGCCGAGATCGACGACGTGGTGATCGACCTCGCGGCCACGGTAGTGGAGCGGTACCGCCACGAGATCGGCGACTTGATCGCCCAGACGGTCGCCGGTTGGGACGCCGAGGCGACGTCCCGCCGGTTCGAGCTGGCCGTGGGAAGGGACCTGCAGTTCGTTCGGATCAACGGCACCCTGGTGGGCGGCTTAGTGGGGCTCGCGATCTACACGGTGTCGCGGCTGCTGCGCTGACGCGGCCGCGGCGCAGGTTCATGATTCAACGGCCCACCAAGGGGTGGCTGGTCGACCATCAGCGTCGCCAACCGAGCGCGGGCCCGGGTCAGCGATTGGCCGCGCCCGGGGAGGCCGCGCCACGGGTCGCCGGTCCGCGCCAGGCGGTAGCCACCGGCGCGCCCGGCCTCGCGCGCACCGCGTAGGGTGGGGCGGCGCTCTGGGCGTACGCGTTGCGCCCCGTGTCGAGATACAACCGGCCGCCGCGGTCCGCGACCCGTGGCTCGATCGTCAGCTCGCGCGGATGGCGGCGCACCAGCAGCGCGGCCGCCTCCCGGGCGAAGGTCCGCACGACGTCGAAGTCGGCGCGCCGATCCAGCCGGACGAGGACGTAGGCCCCCCGCGAGCCCGTCGTCATGAGGGACGTCGTGAGGCCGAGGTCCGACAGCAGGGTCCCGACCAGCCGCGCTGCGCGACGCACGGGTGCGAAATCGTCGGCCGGGGGGTCGAGATCGAAGATGAGCCGATCGGGATGGCGCGGCCGGTCGGCGCGGCTGAGCCACACGTGCGGCGTGATGCACGCCTGGCTCGCGAGGTACGCGAGGCCTTGTGAAAAAATCCTTCGCCCCCGATGCCGTCGGGGAAGCGCTGCATCACGACGGGCCGACCGGCGAGGTAGGGAAGCATGGTCGGGGCAATGCGCCGGTAGTACTCCACGAGGTCGCGCTTGGTGAGCGGGCGCGGCCCCGGGAACAGCACCTTGTCCGGGTGCGTCAGCTCGATCAGGTAGGCTCCGACTCGCAGCCGCACCGGCAGAAGGCTACCGCCCCGGCCTCCGGTCCGACACTCCGCCCAGGATAGTCGCTGGGCGGGTCCCGCTCACGACGCTGTCGGCTTCTTGTACTCGAACAGCTCGCCGGGGGTGGCGCGGAGGGCGCCGCACAAGCGCTCGATGGTATCCGCCCGAATCAGGCTGAACCGTCCGCTGGGACGGGTGAGGCGGTAGATCGTATTCAGGCTGAGGCCGGTGAACTTGGCGAGCCCGTAGGCCGACAAGCCGCGCGCTTCCAGCAGCTGGCGCAACCGCAGGCGCAGCAGGCCTCTACGCCGGTAGCGGACTTTCTGCCCCCGATACTGTGCCATGTCGCCTCCCTTGCGATATATAGCAAGTATACTTATTATATCATCTACACATTATAACATGATAGGTTGGTATAACACCATGGGCAAGCGTGTTCGCGGGTCCGCAGAGGTCACGGCGTGCTTCCTGGCTGCCGTCGTCGCGCTCGCCCCGGGGCTCGCCGCCCAAGGGGCCAAGGAAGCCACCGGGCGGGGCCGGTCGGTCTCCACGGTCGCTCGTCCCGCGTCCCACCTCCAGCCCGCCCGCGGCATGCTCGGCGACCTGGTCGGATCGTGGCGGTTCGAGATCTGGTTCGCGGGGAACTTCAGCGGCACGCCCGACGTGTCGGGGATCCGCGTGGCGAAGCCGCTATTCGACGACCTGCGGCTGGAATGGACCGAGCTGCTCGATCACTCCGAGGTGCAGGGCCAGGGCCTCGTGGGCTTCGATCCCACGAGCGACCGCTTCTTCAGTACCTCTGTCTACAACGTCGGGTCGGCGCCAGAGCTGCTGACGGGGATCCCAGACGATGCCCAGCCGACCATCACCTTCTATGCCATCTCCATCGCGCCCGGGGGCGGCGAGCCTCCTCCGCCGCCAGCCTCCACGCTCGCCGTGGTCGACCACGATCACTTCACGTGGGCTGCGCAGGACCGCGCCTGGCGCGCGGTGTTCAGCCGCCAGCGATAACCGGCCAGTAGGGCAGACTCCCGGATCGGCATCGAGCAAACCTGGGGGGCGGCGACAAAAATGAAGGAGCCTAAGCGCTTCTCACTTGGCGCCCCTGGGCGCCGGCGATAGCGCGGACGTGGTCGACGGTCCGCTCGGCCACCTCGAACAGTCGGTATAAGTCCGCCTGGAGCGCGTCGACCGTAGCCTGCCGCTGCGCGGTCTGCGCGAGCGCCCGCATGAGCTGCTCTTCGGCGGCATGCCACTTGGCGAGCCGCTCCTCGAACTGCGCCATGCGCCTCTGCACGAACCGCAGGTCGCCGGCCCGACTCTCGAGATCGTCGAGGGTCGTCGTGAGCGCAGCGGTGCGGTCGCTGGCGCCCTTGAGGGCTCCGTTGAGCTGGCCGGCGCGCTCTTCCAATCGCTGGGCGATGCTCGCGGCCTCCGCCCGCAGCTGCGCTGCCCGCTCGAGATGCTCCGTGGCGGAATCGAGCACGACCTGCTGCCGCTCGAGCTCCCGCCCCAACGCCCGGGTCTGTTCGGCGAGCGGGTCGAGGCTCCGGGCGCGGGCCTCGAGCGCCGTGACAGCGGCGTCCGTCTGCGTCATCCGGCCCTCGATCTGGGCCATGGTGTGCGACAGGCGGCCGGCGTCGCGGCGGACCGACTCGACCGCCGGCTTCATGCCCTCCACCGCCGCGAGCTCGCCGCGCAGCGCCGACACCGAATCGGTGACTTCGCCGAGCCAGGTCTTCGTACCGGCCTGCGCTTCGCGCACCCGCGCAATCTCGCCCTCGGCCACACGCATGCGCTCCAATGCGTCCTTCACCTCTGCGTGCGTCCCCTTGAGGCTCGCGAAGTCCTTCAACGCCGCTTCCACGGCCGGCTGCGCCTTGTCGAGCCGCGCCACGCGCTGCGTCATTTGCTCGACGGTGTGGGTGAGCCGCTCGGCGTCCCCCTGCACGGCACCGACGCGCTCGACCTGGGTTTCGAGCTGCGCGACGGTATCGGTAATGCCCGCGAGCCGCGTCTCGAGCCCATCCGCCTGCGACCGGACGTCCCCGATGGTGCGGGCCGATTCGTCGAGCGTGCGGCAGCGCGTCTCCATGTCCGTGAGCGTTCCGCGCAGCTCCGCGATGCGCTGCCCCACCGCGTCGAGCCCCTGGTTCTCGAGCTCGAAGCGCTGGACGGTCCGCTGGACCTCGTCCCGCAGCTCGTTCAGCCGTCCCTGGAGCTCCCGATCGGTTTGGGAGATCTGCTCGTGACGTGTGCTGACGTCTCGCGACTGCGCCAGCAGGTCGCCGTGGAGCGCGTGGAGCTCGGTGACCCGGGTCTCGAGCGCGCCCAGACTCTTGGCGTTGGCTTCGTGTGTGCGAATCTTGGCGTCGATATCCCGCATGACGTCGTCCAGCTGGGTGGCCTGGCCGAGGGCGCGATCCACCACGTCGCGCTGCTGCTCCAGCACGGCGACCTTCTGCGTGACGTAATCGGCGAGGGCCTTCAGCGTGCCCAGCTGTCGTTTGGTGTCGGCCGCGTCCGCCGCGGCCTGGGTGAGATGGGCGAACCCCTCCTCGAGCCCGGTCACGCGGGTCTGCGCTGCTCCGACGCTTCCTTGCACCTGCTGCTGTCGCTCTTCGAGCGCGTGCAGCCGGGCGGCCGCGGCCTCACCGGCGCGATTCAGTTCGTCCTGTCGTTGCCGCGCGCGATCGAACGTGTTGGAGAGGTCGCGCACCTGGCCCGTCAGCGTATCGGCGTCGGCGGAGAGCGACTTGAGCCCGCCGGCCGACTCGAGCAAACTCGTGAGGTCGCCCTTGAGCGCGAGCGCCGCGTCGAACGTGGCGCGCAGCTGCTCGATATCGGTACGAAGGTTCTTGACCGCTTCCGCGGTGTGCTCGACCTGCGTTTCGGTGCGGCGCTGCGTGCGCGACACCCCTTCGGTCTGCTCGTCGAGCGTGGCCAGGACGGGGACGAGCCGCTCGAGCGCCTTGACTCGCCCCTGCAGCTCGGCCACGACCTTCTGGGCCTCGGCGATGGGCTGGGAAAGCTGCGTGAGCTGCTGCGTCGAGTCACGCGCCCCGGTGGTGAGCGCCTCGAACGCGACCCGCTCGCGCTGCATTTGGGCAAGGATCGAACGAAGCTCCGCGGGGAGCTGCGCCGGAGTGGTCTCGCGTCCGAACAGCTTCCAGGCCATTGCAGTCCTCTGCGGAGAAAGAAGCGCGGCGGTGTCGAGGGGCATAGGAGTTGAAGCAAGGGCTATGCCTGGCCATGGTGTTCGCCGCTACTTCAAGTGGAGTGGGGGGTTACGCGGCAGGAGGACGTTAGCCGGGCGGTCGCGCGTCTCGTCAACCGCGTGATGCGTTGCAGAATCCGGTGATGACGTGCGACCCGAAGCGGGGTGATGTTCGTCACGCGAACGACAGCACGACGAGCTTGCCTCCGCCGGTCACGAGAATCACGAGATTCATCACCAGGAGCATCAGGTCGTAGTGCCAGCCGTATCCGCCCTTCCCCCAAAAACCGGTCTTCCAGACGAAGATCTTCTTCTGGATTGCCCCGAGCATGATCAGGATCAACCCGATCGCGGCGAGTTGAACGAGGATGCCGAGCGCCACGCCGAGGCTGCCGAGCACCTCACCGGAGCCGAGCACGATCGTGAAGCCGCGACTCGCGCCGATGCTCTTGGCGCGCTCGGTCGGGTCTTTGAGATGATTCAGTCCGCTGGTGAAGAACACCACCGCGACCATCAGTCGCAGCAGCAGGAGCCCGACGTCGCTGAATCGCAGCAGCTCGGGGAAGAGGATGTTCATCGGTGCCTTATACGCTACTATTCATGCCGTTGCAAGGAGGAGCCCGCCCCGGTCGCGTTCCAAACCGGTGAGCGGGCTCACCTTGCGTGGCGTGGCGGAAGGTGAATTTTGCTGTACCCCGGGAGGACGACCGAACGGTGACCGTCTGGCAAGAAACCATCGCGCGCCGGCTGCGCGCGTTGCATCTCGACACCATCCGGAACCAGATGGTGGTGTTCGCGGTGGTGGCGACGCTCGTTCCCGCGCTCGCCGTGACGGTCGCGTCTCACCGCCAGAACCGGCCGTCGATCGGCGACCAGGTCGCGCTGGAGCTGCATGGCACGAGCGCCGACGCGGCGTGGGACATCGATCAGTGGCTCAGCGATCGGTTACGCGACCTGCGGGTGGCGGCGACCGCGTACGCGGTGTCGGAGAACCTCACGCGCATGCAGGGCAACGCTGCGGCGCTGGGCCGGCTGCGCGACTACCTCAACTCGGTGCGCGAGCGCTGCCCCGACTGCGACGCGCTGCTGGTGCTCGACGCGCGCGGCCGGTTCGTGACGAGCAGCGGCGGCCGCATGAGCGGCGTGCAGTTCACGCAGGACCGGTTGACCGCCCTCCGGACGGGCGACGCGCTCGTAGGCGACGCCTACTGGGACGCGGGACTCGGGAAGGCGGCGCTCGCGCTCGCCGTCCCGATCCGCCAGGCGGACGGGCGCTCCGTCGGCGCCCTCCTGGCGAAAGTCAATCTGCGTTCGGTCGCGGACATCCTGCAGCGCCTGGCGCCCGCCGACTCGGGCGATGTCTACCTGATGAACGAGCAGGGCAGGTTGATCCTGCGGTCCCGGAGCAGCTCTGCAGAGGTGATGCGGACCAAGCTCCCGCCCGCGACGGCGCAGGCGCTCATCGATCGGGAAGGCACGATCGTGCAGTACAAACGCGCGGATGGGCGAGATGTCGTCGGCACCCTGCGGCGCGTACCGGCGCTCCGCTGGGCGGCGGTGGTCGAGATGCCACGCACGGAGGCGCTCCGCCGGTCCGGGGGCTCCGGGAGCGGCACCGGCGTGACGCTGCTCCTGCTGCTGGCGGGAGCAGGCTTGGTGGCCTACGTCGGCTTGCTCATGGTGCGTCCGATCGAGCGCCTGGCGGTGGCCGCGGCGAAAGTCGCCGCGGGCGATCTCTCGGTCGAGATCCCCTCGGCCGGACGCGGCGAGGTGGGCACGTTGACGCAGGTGTTCAAGAACCTCGTGACCCGCCTGCGGGAGCGCGAGGGTCAGGGCGAGCTGGAGCGGCTCTCGGTCACCGACGCGCTCACCGGACTGTATAACCGGCGACATCTCATGGGGACGCTCGCCAACGAGGTCCAGCGGTCGCGACGCCTGCGGCGTACTTTCTCGGTGTTGCTGGCCGACGTGGATCACTTCAAGCAGTACAACGACACGCATGGGCACCTCGGGGGGGACGCGGCGCTCGTCAAGGTCGCGGAGATCCTGCGGAAAATGACGCGCGGCGTGGACAGCGTGGCACGCTATGGCGGGGAAGAGTTCTTGGTGATGCTGATCGAGGCCCCGATCGCGACGGCGGCTGCGGTGGGTGAGCGGATCCGGGCCCGCGTGGCGGCCGAGGAGTTTGGCGGCGGGACGATGACCGTGAGCGTCGGCGCGGCCGAGTATCCCACCCACGGCGACACGCCGGAGGAGCTCATCGCGAGCGCCGACGCGGCCATGTACCAGGCGAAGGGCGAGGGTCGCGATCGGGTGATGGTCGCCAGCCGCAGAGCGGACCTCGAAAAGGAGGGCAAGCGGCGCCGCAAGGGGGAGGGCTGACGGGCGAGACACCCCTGCCGCATTCGCACCCCTCCGTGCCGCAAAAACGCCCTAGGACCGGGCCCGTCGTCTCCCAAACTTGATGAAGGATGCAAGAGCACCGTCGCGAAGTGTTGCGCGAGGCGAGCATAGCTCTCCAGGGACGGGTCGTCACCCTGTGGGAGGTCTCGTCGCGCGCCGAAGTGATCCCGGTCATGACCACCGCCCCGACGTCCCAATCCGGGGACACGCGGCTCGACCTCGACAGCACGCTGCATCGCTGGGGCTCCCCGATCATTCAGGGCAGCCGCTGGGTCGGCTGCCGGCTGGACGACGCGGGAGCCTGGTGCGTTGCCCCGGTGCGGAAGCAGCCGGCCGCCCCGCCGCCCGACGGCGTCGAGCGTCGCAGTCGGGAACGGATGACCCTCGAGCTGGCCGGACTCTGTCTCGGTCTCGTGGACCAGCCAGCGGTGGTCAGCCGGCCCCGCTTGCCGGAGCCGGACGCCCTGGCCGAATTGGCCCGGCAGCCCAGCGTGATTGCCCACGAGGTCGCCAATCCGCTGACCGCCGCCCTGGCGAGCCTGGATCTCTCCCTCGACCTGATCCGCACGACGGCATCGCTCACCCCCGGCTTCCGGGCGGAGCTGCTCCAGGAGCTCGCGGGTGTGGGGGAAGGTATGGAGCAGGCCATCCAGTTCCTGCGCTCGATTCAGGACCGCGCCCGCGGCGGGCTGGCCCGCTCGGAGCGGTTCGACGCCGCGCAGGTGGTACGGTCGTGCGTGGCGCTGGAACGGCCGCTCGCCAGCAGGCGCAGTGCAGCGCTCCAGGGAGAGGTCTCAGCGAGCGGCGTCTTTCTCCAGGGTGATCCCAACGCGCTGTACCAGGTGCTCACGAACCTGATCCGCAATGCGGTCGCGGCATCGCGGGCGCAGAACTCACCGGTCGTAGTCAGCCTGGTGCAGGTCGGCGAGACGCTCCGCCTGGCGGTCCAGGACCACGGGGTGGGAATCGCGGCGGAGCATCTGGAGCGGATCTTCGAGCCGGGTTTCACGACCAAGGAGTTCGGCTCGGGCTCGGGGACGGGACTGACGGTCGTCCGTCAGATCACGCAAGAAATGTTCGGGGGAGCGGTCAGGGTGGTTTCCGCGGTGGGTCGCGGCTCCACCTTCGAGATCACCCTCCCAATCCCGGCGCAACGGACGCCGCGTGAACGCCGACAGGCCTAGGGCGCCACCGACTTCACGGCGCCGGGGGGAAATACACCGCCCCGCAACGGAACCCGTTGCGGGGCGGTGGCTCATCAGGTCAAGCCGGCGTGATCACGTGCCGAACCGCGCTACGCGGTAGCGGTCGCCCCGTGGCCGTTGCCGTTGGCGATCCCAAACACCTTGGAGCGGCCGCCCGTGACGGCCAGCCAGCGCTTGCGGGAGGCGATCAGGTCGTCGAGCTGCGTGCGCAGCCTGGCGATTTCCGAATCCACGCTCTGGATCCGCCAATCGATGTAGTGCTCCGCCTGTTCCGGGGTCCAGTCGGACGAGCCGGTGAAGATCACCTGCTCTTTCAAAGGCATATCCTGCGCCAACTTGAGGCCTTCACGCTCGGGCGCACTCTCCCCTTCGATGCCACCTGCTTTCGTTGCCAACATCTCTACCTTCCGTACCATGTGGTCCTCCTGAGACGTCGCTGACCGGTCCCATGTCCCCTGCTGGGCATTCCGTACTCCGATGATCATCCCTAGTCCGAGCACCTGTCATCGCTCCTTGGACGCGCGCGCGTGGGTGGTTGGGCCTCTTGACGGGAGCCTGCGAGCGTGACAGCTTGTCCTCATGGGGGCTCGCTACCGACGCTGATATGGCGCCCATTACGTCACTAAACTAGGACCTATTTGTCATCTGTCAAGGCCGTAAAAGGAGCTAAACAGGGCCCCATATCGGGGCGACTGGCGCGCCTCTTGGACGCCTTCAGCCCCTGGGCTGGAATCTCGTTGACCTACCGCCAGTTTGCAGCCGAACTCGGTCCCCCCGTGACGGAAGCCGCCATCAAGAAGTGGCCACAACGCAAGAAATTTCCAGCGGATGTGGCGCGGTTGATCGTGGCCAGAGCGCGGGAGCGGGGCCTCGTGGGCGCCACGCTAGAGTGGGTGCTCTGGGGCGACGGGGCAGGGCCCCAGAAGGGACCACGAGAGGGCCAAGCGACCGAGCAGCCCATGGCGGCGACTTCCCAAGAGCCGCACGGCCAATTCGCCGCGCGTATTGCCCGAGCCCTGCAAGCGGACCTGAGTCACAACGAGTTCGGACAGTGGTCCTCGGCGGAGGTGCAACATACGGTCATTTGGGCCTTGAAGGATCTGGCGCGGCGCCTCCGCGTACTGCACTTCGACATGGGCGAGACGTTCGAGTTGACCGACGGGTGGGCGGGAGAGATCGGGCTGCCCGTGCGGCCGAGAGAGTCAGACGCGGAGCTGGGCTGAAAAGCGCCACCATCGAATCACAATCCGATCAGCCCGCCTAGATTCGCTGCTTCGAGTGCTGACGCGCGATGGATGGCTGCTCTTCCTGACGCGGTCGACCCGTCTCTTCGCCTACGGCGCGTTATCCGTAGTCCTGGTGTTCTACCTGACCAGCCTCGGGTTGAGTACGTCCCAAACCGGCCTGCTGTTGACCCTCACGCTGGTCGGGGATACGGTGGTCTCCCTCTACCTCACAACCCGAGCCGATCGGATCGGGCGGCGGCGTATGCTGATCGTCGGCGCCATCCTCATGGCGGCCGCCGGCCTCGCCTTCGCCTCCACCCGCAACTTCGTGTTCCTGGTCGCCGCCGGGACGATCGGCGTCATCAGCCCGAGTGGCAACGAGGTCGGGCCGTTTCTTTCGATCGAGCAGGCCGCGCTGTCGCATGTCGTTCCCGACCGGACGCGGACGACGGTGTTCGCATGGTACACGCTTGCCGGCTCGCTTGCGACGGCTGCCGGTTCACTCGCCGGAGGGACGTTGTCGCACCTGCTGCAGCAGGGCGTGATGGCGCCCGTCGAGAGCTACCGGGTTGTGGTTCTGCTCTACGCCGTTCTGGGCGTTGTGTTGGCGTTGCTGTTCATCGGTCTGTCGCCTGCCGCTGAGGTGAGCGTGCCCGGAGCAGGGTCTTTCGGCATCGGTCGCTCACGTGATGTCGTTCTCAAGCTGTCGGGCCTGTTCGCTCTCGACTCGTTTGCCGGCGGCTTCGTCGTGCAGGGCTTTGCCGCCTACTGGTTCTATCTCCGCTTCGGCGTGAACCCGGGAACACTCGGCGTGATCTTCTTTTGGGCGAATGCGCTCGCCGGGGTTTCGGCGCTGCTGGCGTCCCGCCTGGCGTCGCGCTTCGGCCTTGTCAGGACGATGGTGTTCACACACCTCCCGTCGAACATCCTGCTCATTCTCGTGCCGCTGATGCCGAACCTGCCGCTCGCCACCCTGGTGCTGCTGGCGCGCTTCAGTATCAGTCAAATGGACGTGCCGACCCGACAGTCATACGTCATGGCCGTGGTCGGGCCGGGAGAACGGTCCGCGGCGGGCGGCATTACGGGCGTAGCACGAACGCTCGGCGCTGCTCTCGCTCCCGTGTTTGCGGGATTCCTCTATGCTCGCCCCTCCCTCATGAGCGTGCCCTTCTTCATCGCCGGAACGCTGAAGGTGATGTACGACCTGTTGCTCTATAGGGGCTTCGCCGCGACGCGGGAGCCTTGACGCAGCCGCGGGGGTGGGAGCGGCGAGTTGCTGTTCCTGCCGTTCGCGCTCAGGTGATCAGGTGTCGACGGGCTCAGGACCGTCTATGGCGCCCGGCAGTGCTCGCGCCACCTCGACCAGGTCGTGCGCGAGCCGCGGCGCCGTCACGCGCCAGACGAGCGCGATCCAGCAAGGGATCGGGGGCTCGACGAAGGGACGGTACACGATCGCGCTTGGCGTCGTCCGGTAATGGGCGGCGATGGCCTCACTGGCGAGCGTCCAGGTTTCCCCCGTGGCGATCTGTACGTTCGCCGACGGCGTTTCTTTCGGCCGCTCGCGCCGTCGCACGGCGACCAGGCCGCGGTCTCGCAGCGCCTCCTCGAGCGTCCGGAAGAAGCCCGGCCACCGCTGCGGCGAAGAATGCAGCCAGGTGAGGGAGCGCAGGTCCTGCAGCCGCACGGAGCATCCGGCCGCGAGCGGATGGCTCGCCGGTAGCAACACGCCTTTGACGGTGCAGTCCACCAGGCGCAGCGCGTCGAACCCCGCGACCGGCCACTGAGCGATGAAGACGGGAGCGACGTCGACCTGCCGCTCCCGCAGGGCATGATAGATGTCCGCGTCGCTCATGCTCGACACGCGCACCTGCGCCTCGGGGTGTGATTCCCGAAACGCCGCCAGCAGGTCCTCGATGATCGGGGTGTACACTGCCAGCTCGCCATGGGCGAACTCGAGATCGCAGGCGCCGTTCTTGGCGGCGCTGCGAGCGACGGTCACGGCGCGCCCTGCCGCTTCCAGCGTGCTGCGCGCCTCGGCGAGGAAGGCCTGGCCCCCCGCCGTGAGCCGGACCCCTCGCGGGAGACGATCGAACAAGGTCACCCCCAGCTCCGTTTCGAGATCGTGGATCTGCTTCGACAGGGCGGGTTGGGCGACGCGAAGACGGCGGGCTGCCCGGACAAAGCTGTGCTCCTCAGCGACCGCCACGAAGTACCGCAAATGCCGTAACTCCAATTGACCCCTGCCCCTTTTCTGGACTTTGCTGTACTATAATCAACATTGATCGTCAAGAGAACGGTGCCGGAACTCATGGCGTTCGATTCCGAGCTGCTCGACATCGCGCAAGCAGCGGCGCTGCTGCAAGTAAGCGAAGCGTCCCTGCGCCGCTGGACCAACCGCGGGCGCCTCCCGTGCCTGCGCATCGGCGGGCGGCGGGAGCGGCGCTTCCGGCAGGCCGATCTGATGGCGTTTCTGGAGCCCGATGCGAGCGCGCTGCCGGCGGGCCACCTCTGCGCCTTCTATGCGAGCGATCTCGGGCGCACGCGCCAGGCGGCGAAACTGCTCGAAGATGGCTTGGACGCCGGTAGCGCCTGCATCCTCACCGCCGAGCCTCGCGTGCGCGAGCGAGTCCTCGCGCGGCTGGGGCGCCGGCGCCCGTCGCTGCGACGCGACCTGAAGGCGAAGCGCCTGTTGGTCTCGGAATACGCCGAGCTGGCCGCGACCCAGCTGGAGTTCTGGGAGACGACGTTCCGGGTGGCTATGGAGCGTGGCGCGCGCGCCCTGCGGGTGGTCGGCGACGTGTCCGGCGGACGCGTCGGGCAGCGCCGCAGCTTCGCCGAGGTCCTCGAGTACGAAGCCGCGTACGGGCGGCTCGCGCGACGCTTTCCGGTGGCCACGGTATGCTTGTACGACGCGCGCACCCTCTCCGGCCTGCAAACGACTCGGTTGCTGCAACGCCATCCGGACCTGTTCCGTCACCCCATCGCCCATCTCGTGAGCTGACCCGCCCGCGCGATGCCGCGCAGCGTTTGGTCGCTTAACAAAAAAATATTGGTCGGCCCGCCTCGACGAGCTTAGCTCTCCTTCATGAAGTCCGATGAGGACCCCGCGCAATCCTCGGAGCCCTTCCGCCTCTTGCTGGTGGAAGACGTCGCCGACGACGCCGCGTTGATCGTCGCCGAGCTACGGCGCGCGGGCCTCGCGTTCACGAGCCAGCGCGTGGACAGCGAAACGGCGCTGCGTGACGCCCTGCACCAGTTCGTCCCGGACATCGTACTCTCGGATCATTCCCTGCCGTCGTTTGGCGCCCGGGAGGCGCTCCGCATGGTGCGGACGGAACGGGCTGACACGCCGGTGATCATCGTGACGGGGTCGCTCGACGAAGAAACGGCGGCGGAGTACATCAGGGCCGGGGCGGCGGACTACGTCGTGAAGCACCGGCTGCACCGCCTCGCCCCCGCTGTGAGCCGGGCCATCGTCAATGCGCGGGACGTCAGAGAGCGGAAGCGCGCCGAACAGGAGCTCCGACGGACGACGGAGTTCCTCAGCCACGCGCAGGCCTTCGCCCACATCGGCAGCTGGGAGTGGGACATCGCACGCGACACGGTCATCTGGTCCGCGGAGACGTATCAGATCTTCGGGCTCTCGCCGGCCCAGGGGTCGCTCGCACTCGAGCAATACCTCGCGCTCATCCATCCGGACGACCGTGACACCGTTGCGGGCGCGGTGAGGCGGACGCTCGACACTGGGGCGCCGTTCGAAATCGACCATCGGATCGTGCATTCCGACGGCAGCATTCACTTCCTGCACGGTCGGGGTGGCGTCGTCAGGGATGCCACCGGACGGCCGGTGGGGATGACCGGAACGGTCCTGGACATCACGGCGCGCAAGCAGGCCGAGGAGGCGCTGCGCCAGGCCAACGACCGGCTCGAGACCCTGATCGCGTCAGCGCCGCTGGCGATCTACTCGACCGATGCGGCCGGGGCGGTCCAGACGTGGAACCCGGCGGCGGCGCGTCTGTTCGGGTGGACTGCCTCAGAGGTGGTGGGGAGGCCGCTGCCGACCGTCCCGGAAGAAAACGGGGCGCAGTGCACCGGGCTGCGACGTCGGGTCATGGGGGGCGAGTCGTTAAACGGCGTGGAGGTCGTTCGCCGGAAGAAGGACGGCACCCCGGTCACGGCCAGCCTGTCTGCCGCGCCATTGCGTGACGCGGAGGGCCGGGTCACGGGGATTCTCACCCTGATCCAGGACGTCACGGACGTGAAGCGCCTCGAGCAGCAATTCTTTCAAGCGCAGAAAATGGAAGCGGTCGGGCGACTCGCGGGCGGCGTGGCGCACGACTTCAACAACCTGCTCACCGCCATCCTGGGCTCCACCGACCTGCTTTTGGAAAGCCTGCCGGCCGACCATCCCGGTCGCGAAGAAGCCGTGGAGACCCGGAAGGCGGCGCTGCGCGCCGCCGACTTGACGCGTCAGCTGCTCGCCTTCAGCCGCCAGCAGGTCCTGGCCCCGCGAGTCCTCGACCTCAACGAGGTCGTGGCCAACATGGACAGGATGCTGCAGCGCCTGATCGGTGAGGACGTCGAGCTGCGCACGGTCCTCGCACGAGACCTGGGCGCGGTGCGCGCCGACCCCGGGCAGCTGGAGCAGGTCATCGTCAACCTGGCGGTCAACGCCCGAGACGCGATGCCCCACGGTGGCAGCCTGACGATCGAGACCGCGAACGTCGCCCTGGCGGAGGCGTACATGGCGGCCCACACCGTCGTCGAGCCGGGGTCCTACGTCCTGTTGGCGGTGAGCGATACCGGCAGCGGCATGGACGCCGCGGTCCAGGCCAGGGTGTTCGAGCCGTTCTTCACCACGAAGCCGAAGGGTCAGGGAACAGGGCTGGGCCTCGCGACGGTGTACGGCATTGTGAAGCAGAGTGGCGGCTACATCTGGCTCTATAGCGAGCTCGGTCGGGGCACGACGTTCAAGGTATATCTCCCGCGCATCGATGCACCCGTCGAGTCGACACGCCCCGCTCCCGTCATCCCCGCCTCGCTGCGGGGCTCGGAGGCGATCCTCCTGGTGGAAGACCAGGAGGAGGTGCGGAAGCTTGTCCGCAGGATGTTGGAGGGGCGCGGCTATCGCGTGCTCGTGGCGGCGAGCGGTCATGAAGCGCTGCGCCTCGCGGAGCAACAAGCGGGCGCCATTCATCTCCTCGTGACCGATGTAGTCATGCCGGGCATGAGCGGTCGCGAAGTCGCACTGTTGCTCGCCCCGACGCATCCGACAATGAAGGTGCTCTACCTGTCCGGCTACACCGACGAGTCGGTCGTGCGCCACGGCATACTCGAGCCCGGGGTCGCGTTCCTCCAAAAGCCCTTCACCGCGGAGACGCTGGCACGCAAAGTCCGCGAGGTGCTCGACTCCGATCATCCTCGGTCGTAGGCCTGCTGCAAGCCTTTGATGTCGAGTTTTTTCATCTGCATCATGGCCTGCATGACACGGTTTGCCTTCACAGGATCCTTGTCTCCCAGCAACTTGCCCAAGGTCGTGGGAACGATCTGCCACGACACACCATACTTGTCCTGCAGCCAGCCGCATTGGTCTTTCCTCCCGCCGGCGGACAGCTTCTCCCACAGCGCGTCCACCTCTTGCTGCGTCTCGCAGTTCACGAAGAGCGATATGGCCGGCGTGAATTTGAATTGAGGGCCGCCGTTCAGGGCGTAGAAGTCCTGACCCTCGAGCTGGAAGGCGCAGGACATGACCGACCCCTTCGGTCCCGGCCCGGCGTCACCATAGCGCGACACCCGCCCGACCTTGGAGTTCTTGAAGATCGAGACGTAGAAATTCATCGCCTCTTCAGCCTTGCCGTCGAACCACAGGAACGGGACGATCTTCTGCATACGGGTCTCCTTAGGATTGCTTGTTCGGGTACAGGGCGCCGCCCAGCCAGGCACAGGGCGGGCCGGTGACCGCGACGGCGACACTGTACCAGAGCGGACCGAGCTCGGGCTTGGCGATGTTGGCGATCACCCCGGCGATGCCCGGCACGAGCCCGATGAGGCCGAGGATCAGGGCGTGACGCGCTGGGGCGTGGGGGGCGAGCCGGGCCGTGATGTAGCCGCCCAGGGCGCTGTACACGATGCGATAGGCCGTGGCCACCACGAACAGCGCGCCGGCCATCGGCTCGCCCCAGGGCGGGTAAACCTTGAGGACATGCAGCACCTGGTCGGTGCCAAGCGACAGGGCGACGATCGCAAGGAATCCCGCGACGACGGCACCCACGCTGCGCCAGCGGCGGCGCGGCACAGGAGGCATACTCGCGCCGTTCATGCGCGCTCCCGAGCCGGCGTCGACGCCAACAGCCCGGCCAGCCGGTCGTAGCTCGCCTTCACGCCGCTCTCCATACCGGACTTGAGGGCCGCATCGCGCGCCGCGCGCGACTCGTAGCGCATGGTATTGGTGAGGGTAGTCCTTCCGCCCTGCTCGACGAGGACGAGCGTACCCACAGCCTCGCCCGGGTACCACGCCTCGTCGAACTTCTCGGTGCTGACGATCCGCTCGGGCGCCTTGATCTCCCGGTATACGCCACCCATCCCCATCTCGGTCCCATTGCGATCGTGCCGCCACACGAAGCGGTACTTGCCGCCCACCCGCAGGTCGATCTCGCATACCGGCATCGACCAGCCGGGCGGTCCGAGCAGCCACCGCTTGACCAACTCAGGCTTGGTGTGGGCGTCGAACACCAGCTGGCACGGCGCGTCGAACACGCGTGTCATCACGATGTCCCGCTCCCCGGGCGCGGTGAGCTGCAGCGTTCCGGCGCTTTTCATCGGTGGTCTCCTGGCGTTCTTGTTCGGGTTTTGAGCTCATCGAGCAGGGCATCGAGGCGCTGGAAGCGGCGCTCCCAGAAACGGCGGTAGCGCTCCAGCCACGCGGTGGCTTCCGCGAGCGGCTTGGGCTCGAGCCGGCGGGGCCGTCGCTGGGCGTCGCGGCCGTGGGACACCAGGCCGGCTCGCTCCAGCACCTTGAGGTGCTTGGAGATCGCCGGCTGGCTCATCGCGAATGGCTGGGCCAGCTCCGTCACCGACGCCTCCCCCGACGCGAGCCGGGCGAGAATGGCGCGCCGCGTCGGATCGGCGAGTGCCGCGAACGTCGCATCGAGGCCATGGGTGGATTGCATAACTGACAGGTTATATAAGCAACGACGGGGTGGCCGTCAAGCGCCGACGAGACGTCCTTGGACACGAGCTTGCGCACGCGCGCCGGTGCTCGGCGTATCATCCGGCACTCGCCAAAGGCCGGCAGGTCATCGCCGTCGACCTGCAGGGCCACGGGCGCACGGCCGACATCGATCGGCCCCTCAGCGTCGAGCTGATGGCGGATGATATCGCCGCCCTGATCAAGTACCTGAAGCTCGATTCCGTTCCTCGACGAACCGGCGCCGACCAGTCGGTGAGAAGCGATGGGTGGCACTAGGGCCGCGGATGCGGTCCCGTGAAGTCCGAACAACACGGTTTCCCGGACGGGGTGAACGTCATGAACTCGACGCGCACGTCGTCCGGGTCGAAGACATTCAGCTGAAACTTGCCGTCGAGTCCCATTTGCTTGTGCTCTTCGCCGTGAGGCTTCCAGCCGGCGCGTTGCAGCGCCGCGTCGGTCGCGTCCATGTCCTCCACGCCCAGCGAAAAGTGGTTCATGACGCCGATCAGGTGATGATTCGCGTCGGGCGCGACGTTCAGCATGTACTCCAGCCAATCGGTCCCGTCCGGAACCTGCAACGCGACCCAATCGGTGCGCTGCGGCTTCATGCCGCCGTGCCAGTAAGGACGAAAGCCGAGGATGTCTCGGTATAACCGATCCATGGCGGCCCGGTCCCTCACCACGAAGCCGGCGTGAATCAGGCGATGCGAGATGACGCCCTGCTCCCCGGAGCTCGCCTTCAGCTCCACAAAAGCGACCCGGTGCCCTGCGGCATCGGCGAACTCGAATTCCGCGCCGCCGTCGTCCCGCTGCTCGACTGCAGCAGGCACCTTCACGTCGTGGGCCGCCAGGTAGCGACGCAAGCCTGCCGCATCGGTAGTCCGGAAACCGATCACCTGTAAGCCGTCGGTCTGCCGGCCGGCTTTCACGACTTCGACGTATTGGTCCTGCCCGATCTGGTAACGCGCGCAGTTCGTCGCCGGGCACTTGGCTTCCGCCAGCAGGACTTGCTTGGTGTAAAAGCGCTGCGAAGCCGTGGGATCCTTGGCGTAAATGCGAACGTACGCGATTCCCGTTATGCGAGGACGTTTTCCCTCCTGCGCACGAGCGGCGCCGGCCGCGAGCACAGCGATGAGACCGACACAGGTGGTTTTCATGTGCCAACAGTACCAGGGCTTTCGGGCGTGGTCCACGGTAGAACGCAGCGCCGCCGGCTCCCGGCGAGCGCCAGTTCCAGTCCGCGCATGACGTTGAGGACCTGTTCAGGCGTGACCGCCAGGTGCGCCGTCCCCTGGATGGCGTCGCGCACATTCTCGTAGTAGTGCGTGAAGCTCGAGGGGATGGTCGGAATGGTCCGGCTTCCGGCGGGCGTGGTGAGCGTGCCGTACAGGTCGGGTGGCTCCGCATCCCAGTTCGACTCGTCGGGCGTGCGACCGGACTTCAGGGCCGCTTCCTGAGGATCGAATCCAAACTTGACGAACGAGCCGTGCGTGCCGTGAACCGTGAAGGTCGGCCCCGGTGAGGCCGCCAGCATGGACGCTCGCAGCAGCGCCCGCATGTCCGGGTAGTGAAGCGTGACATCGAACGCGTCGTCTGTAGCGCCGCCCTCGCGCTCGACCCGGATGTCGGCCGACATCGCGTCGGGAGTGCCGAACAGGACCAAGGCCTGATCGAGCAGGTGCGCGCCCAAATCGAACCAGACGCCGGAGCCGGGCTGTGATTGTTCGCGCCACGCGGCCGGCCTCAGCTCCGGGCGGAAGCGATCGAAATGAGATTCATAGACGGCTACCCGGCCCAGCACGCCTTCCGAGAGCAGTCGTCGCAGTGTGACGAAATCTCCCACGTAGCGACGGTTCTGGTACGCCGACAGGATCCGCCGCTTCGCCGCACCCAGGTGGACGAGCTCTTCGGCTTCCGCAACGGTGGTGGTAAACGGCTTATCGATGACGACATGGCGTCCAGCCAGCAGGCATTGCTTGGCGATCGGATGATGCGACGGGTTGGGTGTCGCGATCACAACCAGGTCGATGGCCCGGGTGAGCAGCTCGTCGACGCTGCGGACGAATTCGACATCCGGATAGCCCGGGTCCGGCGGGCCACCGCGTCGGACGATGGCGGTGAGGCGGAGACCGGGGACCACGCGAATGACCGGTGCGTGGAAGGTCTTGCCTGCGAAGCCGAAACCGACGAGGCCGACGTTGAGCATGACTGGTAGCGCGTATGATCGCCATGGATGCGATCCCGCGCGAGCTCCGGGGCTAGCTTGCTTGGGCCTCGGGCGAGAGCATGCGGCGGGCGACCTGGACCAGCGTCTCGACCAGCGGCGAGGTGGCATCACTGCGCCAGACGAGGGCAAACCACATGGGGATCGGGGCGTCGACGAAGGGCCGGTGCACGATCGATCCTTCCATGTCGGCGTATAACGCGGCGACGGCGGGGTTCGCGAGCGCCCAGGCGTCTCCCGCTGCGATCGCCACGTTGGCCCCGATGTCGCCGCGCCGCCCGCGGTGGCGGGTGGGCACGAGCCCGCGGCTCTCGAGCGCCGTGCGCAAGACGCGATACAGCTCGGGTCGGCTGTGCTGTGAGGGATGCAGCCAGATCAGGTCGGACAGGTCCTGCAGGCGAACCCGCGGTTCGGCGGCGAGCGGATGCGTCGCCGGAAGCAGCACCCCCGTGACGGCGCAGTCTACGAGCCGAAGCGCCTCGAGCCCGGGAACCGGCCAGGTGCCGACAAACGTCGCGGCCGCATCAATGCGTTGCTCCCGGAGCGCGGCGTGCTGATCGACGTCATCCACGCGCACGATGCGCACCGGCGTCTGCGGTGACGCCGCCCGGAACGCGGCCAGGAGCTTGAGCAAGGCGGGCGTGTAGACGTACAGCTCGCTGTGCGCGAACTGCAGCCCCGTCGCGGAGTCGGTCTGCCGGGCGGTGGCGACGGCGCGCGCCGCACTCTCGAGGGCATGGCGTGCGTTACTGAGAAATTGCTCGCCGGCCCGCGTCATCCTGGCTCCGCGCGGCAGCCGCTCGAACAGCTTGACGCCGACTTCCCGCTCGAGGTCGCGGATCTGCTTCGAGAGCGCCGGTTGCGCCACGCGCAGTCGGCGTGCGGCCCGAAGGAAGCTGCCTTCCTCGGCGACCGCGACGAAGTACCGCAAATGCCGTAACTCCACTCAGGTCAGTCCTTGCAGGGCGGTCTCGACAAACCGCCGGATGAGGCCGTGCGCCATCCCGGAGCGCGCCAACAGAAACGCCCCGGCCGCGGCGCCCAGCAGGTGGTCCGCGCAGTCCCGGACGGCCCGGTCGCCGGGCAGGCGCCCGTCCCGACGCGCGTTCGCGAGCGCTCGTCCCAGCAGCCGGCGCACCCGGTCGAAGTGTTGCTGCACGCGCCGCGCGGCCGCGGGATCGACGGCCCCGCGCTCGAACGCGGTATTGCACACGAGGCAGCCCCGGCCGTCGCCGGGGTTCTGAATCAGGTGCAGTACTCGATCGAAGAACTGCCGGATCTCGGTCGCAGCAGCCTCCTGCGCTTCGAGCGGCGCGACCATCGGGTCCATGACGGCCTGCGAATAGCGCTCGAGGCAAGCGAGGAACAGATCACGCTTGCCGCCGAACGTCGTATACAGGCCGTAGCGGCTGGCGCCGGTGCGCTGGACCAGGCGGTCGAGCGGCGTCGCGGCGTACCCCTGGCGCCAAAACAACTCCATCGCGTGGTCGAGAGCCACTGCGGGCTCGAATGCTTTGGTCCGTGGCACGCGCCCCCTATTCAAGAACGCGTAGTCTGATATAACGTCTCGGCAGCACCCGCGTCAACCGGTCAGCCGAGCGCCCGGGAGGTATCGCTCGGAGCACTACCTCCCCTAACAAGGAAGTATTGGACGGGGGTCGCCTCCGGGCCGCATGTGTCCAAGCGAAACGTGCGCGCCACCACGGAGCGTCGATGCAAGTCCCGCTGCGGGTACTGATCGCGGAAGATTCCGAGGACGACGCCCGCTTGCTGCTCCGGGAGCTTCAGCGCGCGGGCTACCAGCCGACACACGAGCGGGTTGATAACCCGGCTGCCATGACGTCCGCGCTCGATCGTCATGCGTGGGATCTCGTGATCGGCGACTACAGCATGCCGGCGTTCAGCGGGCCCGCGGCGCTCGCCCTGCTGCGGGCGCGCGATCTCGATACGCCCTTCATTTTCGTCTCGGGCACGATCGGCGAAGACGTCGCGGTCGAGGCGATGAAAGCGGGCGCGCAGGATTTCCTCACCAAGGGGAATCTCAAGCGGCTGATCCCCGCCATCCAGCGAGAGTTACGTGACACTGAGGTGCGCCGCGAGCGTCGCCGGGCGCAGACGGCCCTGCTCGAGCGGGCTCGCCTGGCGGAGTTGACGTCCGACGTCGGGATCGCGCTGACGCGAGGCGCCGGCCTGCGCGAGACGCTGCAGCTGTGCGTCGAGGCCTTGGTGCGCCACCTCGACGTGGCGTTCGCCCGCATCTGGACCCTCGACGATGCCACGAGCACGCTCGAGCTACAGGCGAGCGCTGGGATGTACACCCATGTCGACGGGCCACACGGCCGCGTGTCCCTGGGACAGTACAAGATCGGCCTGATCGCCCAGCAGCGCCGCCCCCACCTGACCAACCAGGTGGTGGGCGATCCGCTGGTCCACGACCAGGAGTGGGCCGTACGCGAGGGGATGGTGGCGTTCGCCGGCTACCCCTTGGTGGCGCAAGACCGGGTGCTCGGCGTCATGGCCATGTTCGCCCGCCACCCCCTCTCGGAGTTCGTGCCCAAGGCGCTGGTGTCGGTTGCGAGCGCCCTGGCGGTCGGGATGGAGCGCAAGCGTGCCGAGGAAGCGCTCCGGCAGTCCGAGGAGCGGCTGCGCCAGGCGCAGAAGATGGAAGCGGTCGGCCGTCTGGCCGGCGGGGTCGCCCACGATTTCAACAACCTCCTTACCGTCATCACCAGTTACACCGATCTACTGCTCGAAGATCTCGCCTCGGATGATCCCAAGCGCGATGATGTCGAGCAGATCCGCAAGGCGGCCGAAGGCGCCGCCGCCCTGACGCGCCAGCTGCTGGCGTTCAGCCGCCAGCAGGTGCTCCAGCCCAAGGCCCTGGACCTGAAGACGACCGTCGCGGGCACCGAGAAGCTGCTCAAGCGCCTGATCGGCGAAGACGTTCGGCTGACCACGTTTCTTGCACCCGATCTGGGCGTGGTCAAAGCCGATCCCGGCCAGATCGAACAGATCATCATCAACCTTGCGGTCAACGCGCGTGATGCGATGCCAAACGGGGGCCGGCTGACCATCGAGGCGGCCAATGTGGACATGGACGCGGCCTACGTGCGCGGCCACGCGCCCGCCCCGCCGGGCCGCTACGTCATGCTCGCGCTTTCCGACACCGGAATCGGAATGGACGAGCAAACCAAGGCCCGCATCTTCGAGCCGTTCTTTACGACTAAGGAACCGGGCAAGGGTACCGGGTTGGGCCTGGCCACGGTGTACGGAATCGTGAAGCAGTCGGGCGGGTTCATCTGGGTGTATTCAGAGCCCGGGCAGGGGACGAGCTTCAAAGTTTATCTCCCAAGGGTCGAAGAGCCCGCCGAGCCCGCCGCCGCTCCCGCGGCGACCGTGGAGCCGCTCCGTGGCACGGAAACGGTGCTGGTGGTCGAGGATGAAGCCTCGGTGCGCATGGTGGCCCGGCAGGTGCTCGAGCGCTACGGATACGCGGTGCTGGAAGCGCCGAACGGCGAGACGGCGCTGCGGCTCGCGGCCAAGCACCATGGTCCGATTCACCTGTTGCTGACAGACGTCGTGATGCCGGGGCTCAGCGGGCGGCAGCTGGCCGAGCAGCTGGTGCAGCTGCGACCCGACATGAAGGTGCTGTACGCGTCGGGCTATGCGGTCCATGCTATCGTCCAGCATGGCGTCCTCGAGTCCGGCATCGCGTACCTGCAGAAGCCTTTCACTCCGGAGACGCTCGGGCGAAGAGTGCGCCAAGTGCTCGATTCATTGCCGGCCGCGTAGACGGCATGGCAAGGATTCTCGTGATGGATGATGACGAGCTGCTGCGGGGCGCGCTCCGGGTCGTACTGGAGGGGGTTGGCTACGAGGTGCTGGAAGCAGCCGACGGGGAGGCCGGCCTGCGGCTGCAGCGCGAGCGAGCTGCCGAGCTGGTGCTGGTGGACATCTTCATGCCCGAACGGGACGGCCTGGAGGTCATCAAGGCGCTCCGCGTCGAGAGTCCTGAGGCGAAGATCATCGCCATGTCCGGCGGGGGGAAGACCGGGCAAATCGAAGTGCTGCGAGCCGCGGCGGCCTTCGGCGCGTCGCGCACGCTGCTCAAGCCGTTCCAACCGCGGGAGCTGCTCACGGCGATCCGGGAAGTGTTGGCGGAGGGCGCACCATCATGAAGGGACAGGCCGTGTCGCGAAATCACCCGTCCGTGCCGCAAAAACGCCCTATCACATTCACCCACTCACTGTATGTTGCGTCCGC
>Ga0209160_1000780_pt1 | contig 26321 bp, 24 predicted proteins | sample GraSoiAngelo_153_FD_186167 | JGI IMG/M metagenome (GOLD analysis project Ga0209160, IMG submission 186167) | Grasslands soil microbial communities from the Angelo Coastal Reserve, California, USA - 14_1009_12_40cm (SPAdes) (version 2) | ecosystem: Environmental > Terrestrial > Soil > Grasslands ...
AGCTTCATTTCATAGCTGGGCCGTTTTTTCGGTTTCTTCGGCTCTTTCCGTGGCTTCTCCGCCGGAGGAGCCTCGCCTTCGGCTCCCGGTTCCGGGGGCGCTTCGACCGGCGGTTCCGGGGGCGGTACCCCTGCTGGAGGGGGAGCGGGCTCCGTCGGGGGCGTTTCCGGCACGTCCTCAGGAGGCGGCGGCGATTCCGGTTCCATCCGCCTACCTCACCGGCTTTTCCTTGCGGCCCCGGACGAGCTCGTCGAGGCTGACGCCGTTGACCTGGATGACCTTGTAGCGGACGCCGGGGATGTCCCCGTACGAGCGACCCATGCGACCCCCGATCCCTTCGACGAGGACCTCGTCGTGTTCGTCGATGAAGTTGATCGCGCCGTCGCCGACCGCGAAGGCGGTGATCTGTCGGCCGTTCTTGATGAGCTGGACCTTCACGCACTTCCGCAACGCGGAGTTCGGCTGCTTCGCCTCGATTGCGACCTTCTCGAGGACGATCCCTTTCGCCTGCGGCGAGCCTTCGAGCGGGTCCGATTTCTCTTTCAGCCGAAGCACGCGCCGCTTGTAATACCGATCCGACCACCGTCGGGTCTGGCGTTCGCCCTTCAGCTTGCGTGCCGCGAACAGACCACGTGCCAACGAGGGACCCCGGTAGGGTGCGCTCTAAAAGTCATGTGCTATTTAAGGGTCGCGTCCCCCGCAAATCAGGCGTCTGCCGGGAGGGCAACGACGCGTTCGCAGTACGGGCACACGACGCGTTCCTCGGGGAAGAACCACGTGTCGACGTTGCCGCCGCAGTTCGGACATTTTCCGACGAAGTGCTCCTGCTTCACCGCATCCTGGGAGACGAACTCGTCCGTCGTCCGGTCGATGGCGCCTTTGACCAAGCCTTCATCAAGCGCCTTGCCGAGGAGCTTCTCCGTCTCGAACCGCGTCTTCCCGAGTCGCTGCGCCATGACGTCCATCTTGATTCGCCGCTGGGACTTCGCCCAGCTCGCGAACTCGACGACGGTCCGCTCGCGACGCCACTGTCGTACCCCGATCGCAATCGCGATTACGCCCGGGATGATCGTGATCGGGCCGCACAGGAACAGGAAGAGCGGAATGTCGTACAGCAGGACGACGAAGAAGAGGCCGAAGAACAGGGCGAAGCCGCCCACCGCGAAGTACGCGATCGGGTCGAGATCGAGCAGGCTCGAAGTGCTCGAGGGCACACGCCGTCCGACGAACCTGCGGTACTTCAACCCGGCGACGTCAGAATCACGGAGACGCACGGAAGAGAATCAGCGACGCGCGGGAGGTGCGGTAGCCTCCAGGCCCGCCGGAGCCCGCGGGGCCTTCGATGGTTCGCGGATGAAGATCAAGCCGACGCCCGCGACTCCGATTAGGCCGAGCGCAATCACCGCGAACGCGAGGGACCCGAGTGCGCTCGTGAGGGCACCTCCGAGGATCGGGCCGACGATCAGCCCCGACCCGAAGATGATTGAGTAAATCCCGAACGTCGTGCCCGTGACGGAATGCTGCACGATGTCCCCGAGATACGCGAGGGCCGCGGGCGGGAACGCCCCCGCCCCGGCCGCCAAGACCGCAACCAGGGGCCAGCGCCCGTACAGCTCGTCGACCGTAGGGCCGAACGAGATTACGATCGCGAGGCCGCCGAAGCATGCGAGGCCGAGCGCCATGAAGGGACGGCGCATCCGGGCGCGGTCGGAGATTCGGCCGCCGACGATCAACGAGGCGGCGAGGGGCGCTCCGATCGCGGCGACGACCACGATGAGTTTGCCGACCTCTGCGGGGCCCGTCTGCACGCCGATGAGCTTGTCCGTGAAGCTGATGACGTATCCGTACAAGGCGACGACGGGAATGTACACGGGAAGGAGCCGCCGGATGTCCGGGTTCGAGAGGACCGCCCGGAGGAGGTCCCAGGTGCCGCGTTGCTCCGGCACGAACGGCGTCTCGCGGACGAGGAAATACACCAAGGCGACGGAGGCCGTCACGCCGAGCCCGCCGACGAGGAGGACGAGCGCGGGATCCGTGCCGAGCGCGTTCAGGGCGAGGAACCCCGCGCCGAACCCGGCGACCAGGCCTCCGAACGTCACGAGATCGAAGAACGCCATGAGCTGGGCGCGGTTCGAGAGGCTCGAGTGGTCGTTGATCATCGCGAGCGTCGACGCGACCTTCGCCGCGGCCCCGATCCCGAACATCGCGAAGAACACAGCGACGAGGTAGGGACGGATCCCGACCGGCACGCCCAGGCTCGGGATGAAGAGGAACACCGCACCCGCGGTCACGAGGTGCGCGAACACGAGGATCCGCTTCCTCCCGATCCGGTCGCACAGGGTGCCGAAGTAGCCGACGGTTGCGATCTCGGCAAGCGGGTACACCGAGAACAAGACGCCTCTCCAAAAGTCCGGCAAGTTGGACAGCACGTGCTGCATCACGGCGACCCCGGCGAACGCCGCGGCGCGCATCACGAACGTGGCGAAGTAGAGGAACGACAGGTTCACAAATTCCCCCGGCTCGAGTCGCAGGTACGACGACAAGAAGCGGAGGATCGAACCCATGGACGCGCGTCCCAGGAGGCCGGCCGGACCACCGGATGTCCTGCTATATTAGGGTGGCCCCTCGGGGATCCGAACCGCCGAAGCCGGCGGACGGGCGGCTTAAATCGGCCGCGGCGGCGGCGCGGATATCACGGACTGGCAGTACGGGCACCGGACCGTTTCCCCCTGGAAATACCGCCGCTGGAGATTGCCGTGACACCGGGGGCAGGTCTCGATGAATAGCTCCTGCCCGACCGCCGCCTGGAGGATGAACTCGTTCGTGGAGCGGTCGATGAACCCGGGGACGAGCCCTCGGTCGACGACTTCGATGAGCACCTTCTCCGCCTCGACCTCCTGCTTCCCGAGCTTCCTCGCGAGTTCCGCGATGGAGATCCGGCGGTACGTCTTGACCCACGATGAGAACTCGATCAGCTCCTTCTCCCGGCGGTTTGCCTTCCGGCCGAGGAAGAGGAAGATGATCCCGGGCACGAGCGCGGTCGGCGTGCACAGCGCCGCGAAGATCGGGAGGTTCGCCGGCTCGTAATAGGGCCAGCCGACGTAATACGAAACGCCGATGATGATTCCGACCGCGAAGAGCAGCAGTCCGAGGATGCCCAGGGCCATGTACAACGACCCTTTCACCCTCCACCAGCTCGTCGCCATGCGGGTCGTAAGGGATTGGACTCGCGGTACTTCAATGCCCCTTCTGGCAGGGAAGGTCGCAACCATGACACTGGCCTCGGAATTCTTAAGTAGGTCGGGGACGCCATCGCGGGGCTACAGGAGGTCTCCCCCTGTTCTGTAACCAGTGCGGTGGACGAATCGCGGACGGCTCGGTCTTCTGTAACCTCTGTGGCGCCCGACTGGGCGTCATCGCTCCGGCCCAAGGCGGCCAGCCGGGCGTGCCCGTGGCCCCCGGATATCCGGGGCAGGCTCCCGGGATGCCGGGGGCAGCCCCCACGGGCCAGCCCTACAACCCGAACGCCCCGGTCCAACAGGTGACTCCGCCGCCCATGCCACAGAGCATGAAATGCAATTCGTGTGGCGGGCCGCTGAAGCCCGGCCAGGGCCTCGCCCTGGTCGTGTGCGAGTATTGCGGCGCCGTGACCACGATGGGCGCCGGCGGCGCGGCCCAGGTGTTCCAGAAGCACTTCATGCTCGACAACAAGCTCTCGAACGAGTCGGCCCTCGATGCGGGCGGGAAGTGGCTCAACAAGGGGGTCTTCCGCCGGAAAGTCGCGGAGACTTCGAACCTCGGTCAGGTGACGTTGCGGTACGTCCCGTACTGGATCGTCCCGACCTCCGTCGTCGCGGACTTCCAGGGGACGAAGAACGTCGGCGCGGGCGCGGGCGTCGGCATGATGGCCCACGGCGACACGGGCGCAAAGAAGGCCGCCGGCGCGGCCCTGTTCGCCCTGACGATGGCCGCGGCCGCCGCGGGGTCGAGGAACCAGCCGCAGCACAACGTCCAATCGCAGCCGCAAGTCGTCCGCGTTCGGGACCGGATCCAGATGCAGTACAACATCCCGATCGTCGCGGTCCGTGGATACACGAAGTACCAACCGGACGACGGCTTCCAGTTCCAGCTGCAGAGCAAGATCGCGTTCGACAAGCGCGCGACGGGCGGCGTCGAGGTGATGAGCGGAGACGTCGCGGAACAGGAGGCGAAAGGCCAGGCCACGTCGCTCGCCCACAAGTTCGCGGAGAAGGAGGCGAAGAAGCGCGTCGACAACTTGGAATCGATCCAGGTCTACCCGACGACGTACGACGGCGAGCTCCTCCACGCCCCCGTGTGGTTCATGGAGTACGAGCACAAGGGGAAGCAGATGTTCATCCTCCTGGACGGCTCGTCCGGTGGCGTGATGGACGGAGAACGCCCTGCGTTCTCGCTCTGGTGAACCGCGGAAGACCCTTGGAGTTCCATCCATACCCCTAAATACATACGTGCGGAACATATTGCGTCCAACGCCGGGAGAGAAACGAACAATGCCCGACATCCGTGACCGAGTCGAACAGGACCGAGGATTGCTCAAGAAAATCCAGCTCGTGATCCCCGGCTACGCCGGCTATCGGCGTCGCGAGGACATCCGCGCGGCGGACAACCTGCTGCGCATTCAGCTGGCCAATCAGCTGAAAGGCGTCCGCGGGGATTTGGAGGACCTCCGGGACCAGTGGGCGATGGACGGCAAGATCCAGGGCCTCCAAGGGATCGGGAACGTCATCTTCACGCTCGAAGGCCTCGAGGCGAAAGTCCGCCACGCGGAGGGCGGGTACTCCGGCCTCAGCGCGACGATCCAGATCAAGGAGACGGAGCTCGACCGGCTGTACGAGTACGATTACGCGATGCTGGAGTCCCTCGACAAGGCCGCCGCGGTCGTCCCGATGGTCCGCGAGGCGAGCGACCCGAAGAGCCTCGACGCGGCGCTGAAGGCGTGCCGCGAGGCGATCGCGGCCTTCGAGACCGCGTGGAAGACGCGGACCTTGGCCGTCACAGGCATCCAGGTACGGTGAACACGATGATTCCCATTGCATTCTTCTTCGGCGGCGGACGGCGCACGGACCAGACGGCGGGCCGTTCGGAGGGCCTGTCGGGCAGCATGACGGTCGCATGGGACGACCAGTTCAAGCGGCAGAACATCATGTGGAAAGTCCCGCGAAACATCCGGATGAACGACAACATCGTCGTTCGCGAGGATGAGATCGCGGTCTTCTACCGCGACGGCAAGGTCCTCGCGTACCTCGACCGCCCGGACCGGTACGCTCTCACGTCGCAGAACGCGCCGATCTTGGGCGGACTCATCAAAGCCCTCACCGGCGTCGTCCAGCAGGCGGAGGTCTACTACCTCCAGAAGCGGATCATCGACGGGAAGTTCGGCACGCAGGATGCGTTCCTTTTCCAGGACCCGGACTTCGACATGGTCCAGCTCCGCGCCTTCGGCGACTTCCGCTACCGGATCAAGGACCCGGAGACGTTCATCAACCAGTTCGTTGGGACGTTCGGCGCCGCGACATCGGCGGACGTCGAGGACCGCATCAAGGACGAAATCGTGAAGCAGCTCAACGTCACCTTGGGCAAGATGAAGGCGAACGGCCTGAAGGTCGTCGACTTCGCGATGAGCCTGAACGACATCGAGCAGGGCACCCTCGCGAACTCGAAGCCGCACTTCGTGGCGCTCGGCGTCGAGCTCGTCCAGATCAGCGGGCTGAACATCCCGTTGCCCGAGTCGATCAAGGAGGCGCTCGAGAAGATGGCGTCGGCCAAGGTGCTCGGCCGCACGAACGCGGCCGCGTACCAGCAGTTCGCCCTCGCGGACTCGATGAAAGCTGCCGCGGCGAACCCGTCGGGCGGCGCCGGCACGGGCATCGGCCTCGGGGCCGGAATCGGCCTCGGGTACGGCATGGCGTCTCAGGTCCCGGGCATGATCGCCCAGCAGCAACCCCAGCAGAGGGCGTGCCCGAAGTGCGGCACGATGAACCCCGTGACGACGAAGTTCTGCGGGAACTGCGGGGCCGACACGACCGTGGCCGCGGGCAGCAAGCCGTGCGTGAAGTGCGGCAAGCCCGTCCCGCCCGGCCTGAAGTTCTGCGGGGAATGCGGCGCGCCCCAATTCCTGCGGTGCCCGGACGGCCACGAGGTCCCGGGCAACATGAAGTTCTGCCCGGAGTGCGGCAAACCGGTCAAGAGCTGATCCCATGGAGCCCACTCTGGCGCCCCCTCCCGCGGGGCCCGATGTCCCGAAGCTGTCGACGACCGTCATGTTCGCGATGGCGGCGATTTCGGCCATCGTCCTGGCGGCGATCTTTGCCTACATCCTCTTCGTCGCGGTGCTCCGCATCGACGAACGCCTCTGGTGGACCGGTCTCTGCTCGATGATCTTCGCGCTCGGCTTCTTCTTCCTGTATGCGTCGACCCACGACCGGAAGATTGCGCGCCCGCTCGCGGGCGGCTTCTTCGTCATCGGGGCGGGAAGCTTCTACGGCTCGATCTTCACGGGCGGCTCGACCGACATCGCGAAGCTCCTCTACCTGATCCTGTTGTCCATCCTCGTGATGATCGTCCTCGCGGCGATCTTCGTCATGGCCCGGGACGCGGAGCAGGACGCGGTCCGGCGGGCGATGCGGCGGCACACGCCGTAGGCCTCGCCGCCGCGGACCTCGCGGGTGGATTCAGACGAACTTGTAGATGTTCTGGGGCAGCCCGCCCGTCTTGATCTCCTGTTCCATCTCTTCGAGCATCAGGATTCGCATGTAGGTCGGCGGGTGCGTCCCGAACAGCTCGTTCGCGCGGCGCCAGTGGCTCTTCCGCTCCTGCTCCACCGCCTTCTGGAGCTCGTAGGCGTCGATCTGGCCGTCGCGGTCCAGGTCGTACGCGGTCATCTTGTCCCGGAGCGTCTCGTAGTCGTCCGCGGCCTTGACGGGATCGCCGATCATGAACGCTCGCAATCCGGACGGTTCGGAGTCCTCGCGGGCCAGCGAGAGCCCGTACGTGATCTTCGTCAGCGCGGACGCGAGCAGGTGCGGGTCCCGCGTCGCGGCGCCGCTGTATGCGTCCGCGTAGTACTCACGGGTCCGCGAGAGGTAGAGGACGAGGAGCTGGGCCACGAGGTACACGACGTACGAGACGACCGCGGACAGGATGATGATCGCGAGCGCCTGCCCCGCTCCCTTCCCGCGCACCCGCACGCCGCCGCGGAGCGCCTCGAATCCCATCCGCGCGATCACGTACGCGATCAGGGGGACCGCGGACATGAGGGTCATGATGATCACGTCGCGGTGCCGCAGGTGCCCGATCTCGTGTGCGATGACCGCGCGGATCTCGTCCTGGTTCAACCGCTCCAGGAGGCCCTCGGTGATGACGAGTTCCGACGACGCGACCGTGCGGCCGAACACGAACGCATTCGGCGAGGCGTCGGCGCTCTCCCAGATTTTCGGCATCGGCACGCCCGCCTGGCGGGTAAGCTCCTCCACAGTGTGGTAGACCCACGGGTTCGTCTCGGCCGTGATGGGTTGGCGACCCCGGATCGCCCAGCGGACGATGACGGGGGAGATGAGCCACTGCATGAAGATGAAGAACACCGCCAGCCCGACGACGATCGCGAAGGCCCCCGGGAAGGTGTTCGCCTGCAACACGAAATCGATGATGACCAGGAGGACGAGGAGCAGGAGCGACAGGAGCGCAAACAACAGGAAGACCGTCATCGCGCTGCCGCGTCGGAGGGCGTTGAGGGAACCCATCGGAAGGGCTAATATGACCCTCCCCATGAGCGTTGTGCTGGCATGCCCGAGCTCGTCGAATCGATCAGTTGTCCGAAGTGCGGCGGTCCGCTGAACTTGACGACGGGCGAGGTGATCGTGACGTGCCCGTACTGCGGCACCGCCTCGCGGATCCGAGGCGACAAGCCCTTCGTCCTGACGCACTCCATGCTCGCGGCCCGCGTCGACCGGGATGGCGCGCTGCGGGCGATCCAGGGCTGGATGGAAGGGGGCGTGATGAAGCCGGACGATCTCCGGAAGGCGTCTCGGATCACGTCCCTCGACTGCACGTATCTTCCATTCTACGTCTTCGAGGTCGACGCGACCACCGCGTACGCGGGCGTCCTCACGCGGACGGGCACGAACGAGCGGCGGAACGGGACCCTTCGGCGGGACTACTTCTGGAAGATTTTGGGCCGAAGGTCTGGGGATTTCCCGACGCAGGACTACAAGTTACCGCTTGGGTTCAAGGTTCCGTTCGATACGGGCGGCATGGTGCGCGATTCCCGGTTCCTGAATGCGGAGGTCGACGAGGACGAGGCGGAACGCCTCACGCGGGAGGAGGTCGACGGCCACCAGCGAGAGCTGTTGAAGGACCTCATCGACGTCGTCGGGGATGCGCGCACGGACCTCGTGGTCAAAGACTCCGAGTTCCTCCATGCGCCGATTTGGTTCTCGACGTATGAGTACCGCGGCCGCCCGTACACGATCGTGCTCGACGCTGCATCCGGGGAGGTCGTCCGCGGGGAAATCCCGCCGCCCACCGGCGGCTTCGGGGAATTCCTTCGAAGCGCGCGCCGCGGCCTGTAGCGCTACGCTCCCGATTCGCCGGAGGGCTCGAGGTCCTCGTAGTCCGCGAGATAGGCCCCGCAGTTCGGACACATCTCGTCGTCCGGGTCGATTTCCCAACCGCATTCCGGGCATCGGGTCATGTCACGACCGTCGTTCGGGTACGGGCGCGTGGACTATAAATCGCGTCGTGTTCTTCCGCGCATGTATCCGGAAGAGTTCTTGTCCGTCTTCTCCTCGTATCTTGAGGCTGGGCAAAGTATTTTGTCCACGAGGTCATCTCACTATGAGGGCGGGTTCGCTTGGCGAGGCCGGTGCTTGTCAGCGTCGCATCGATAGTGTCAATCGTTTTCGGAATCCTGTCCGCATTCGCCGGCGCCTCGCTGATTCCGTCGCTCGGCTTGTATCCGAGGGACCCGGGTTCGAAGGTCCTTCTTCTGTCCATCATAGGGGCGATCGGCCTGATCGGGGGTGTGCTGTTTCTCGCATCGGCGATTGGGGTCTGGAAAGTGGCTCGCTGGGGCTGGATCGGTGGAATCGTCGCCTCGATCCTCGCGCTCGTCAGCGGACTCTGGGCCTCCATCACGGTCGTCGATCTCTTGATGCCTGTTGCCCAGATTTTCGCCGCCTTGCTCATGGTCGGCCTGCTCACGGCGGCTCGGTCGTCGTTTCGGCGTCTCTCGGCGACGCCCCCTTCATCCTAGGCGTCGGGAATGAGAACTGAGACGCACCCATGGACGGACCGACCGAGGGAAGCCAGGGCCCATCTGGTTCGCGGCTACGCTCGACACGGTGGTCGTCCCACCGCATCCTTTTGACTACGTGGCTAGTCCTCATCGCGGTCGCTTTGGGCATCCTTGCGTTCGCAATTGCGGCGCAGATCGACCGTTCCCAGTTCACTTACCGGGTCCGGACGGTCGTGAATCCCGTGGGCACTTGCTGGCGAGTTGGCGTCGACGTCGACTTCAAAGACATGGTCTTCGATGACGGCCGGCCCTTCTACGACCAGTGCGGCGGGACTCCTCGGACGGTCGACGTGGGAAAGTGCCATACCCGGGTCCTTGTGTCGGCCGAACTCTTGCAGGGTTCGCCAAACCCTGGCATTTCCGTCGATATCTATCGGGGCGATCGAATCGTTCAGTCCGCCCTTTTGAACGCATCGGTCCCGTCGCCGCATAGTACGCAATTCTCCTGTTGGACGTAGGTCCAACCCCTCCGGTCCAGCTCAGTAGTCTTCGAAGGTTGTTTGGCCTTTCTTCGCGGGGCGTTGTAGGACCGTCGCCGAATCCTTTCGCGCCTGATCCCTGAGGAGTTCGATTCGTTGCAGCGGGACCGCCGCGACGAACGTCTCTCCTCCTGGCTCTCCAACAAGGATCCGCTGCTTCAGTTCCTTCCGCAGCCGGTCCAGCTCCTGGTGCATCTTCCGTTCCTTCCGGCGTGCACTGTACAGGGACACCTCGTCTCGGGTGTCTTTTGTGACGAGCATGACGACCCGGCCCGCGGCGCTCCGCCCGGTGCGACCGCGGCGCTGAATCGTGCGGATTTCCGACGGCACCGGCTCATAGAACACGACGAGGTCGACCTGCGGGATGTCTAGGCCTTCCTCACCGATAGAGGTGGCGACGAGGACGTTCACCTCTCCCGCTTTGAACTTCTCGAGGATTTCCTGTTGCTCCCGCTGCGAGAGACCGATGTCCTCTCCACGGGACGCCTGACCGACGAACCGCATCGGCTGCACGCCGGGGATCCGGGCGAGTTCCTGGGTGATCCGGTCGGCGGTCCCTCGATAGTGGGCGAAGACGATGATCTTGGAATCCGGCTTTGCCATCAACTGCTCGCGAACGATCCACGCGGTCTTCGCGAGCTTTGGATGTTCGACTTCCGTCTCCTTCGCGAGCTGGATCGCCTCGCGGGCTTTCGCGTGCTTGAGGAACTGGACGTCCGCTTTCGACGTCGCGTCCTTCTCCATGTTTTCGAAGTACGTCCGGAGGGAACCGAGACCTTGGGTTTCCGCGAGCTCGATCGCATGGTCCGCCTTCATCGCAATCGCTTGGGCCGTCATCGCGCCATAGAGCCGTCCGTCCTTCGCCCCGGAATCGAGGCGTTGGCGGGCTTCGTCCCCGACCGCGAGGAGGTCTTTCCGATTTACCTTCGCCTTCCCCGCGAGGAACCCGAGCTTCTTCAGCCGATCGATCTGCTCGTCGACGACGGTCTGTAAGAGTTTCCGGATCTCTTTCGAGACGTCGGGTGCGGTGACGGAGATCGGCTCGATCGTCAAGTCGTGGAGATAGGGAACGACATCGGCGTCGTATTCCGTGCGGATTTCGACCGCCGTGATGCCGAGGTTGCCGCAGACCTCGAGGATCTTCTCGGCCGAGGAACCCGGGGAGGCGGTCATGCCGAGCACGAGCCGATTCGGGATCTGCTTGTACGCGGCCGCGACGTCGACATAGGCGTAGTCGCCGACCGCACGGTGCGCCTCATCGAAGATGATCAGGCTGACGTCCTCGAGGGAGAACCGCTCCGCTCGCAAGTCGTTCCGGATCACCTGCGGCGTCGAGACGATGACCTTGTTCTCCCGCCAGAGGAGCTCCCGTTCCTCCGGAGAGGTGACCTCGCCCGTGAACAGGGCGATTCGGTCGACGACCAAGAGGTCCCGCAAGGAAGCCGCATGCTGCTCGACAAGCGGTTTCGTCGGAGCGAGGAAGAGGATCTTTCCGCCCCGCTTTCGGAGGATTTCGGCGATCACCATCGCGGCGACGACCGTCTTGCCCATCCCCGTCGGGAGGACGACGAGCGTGGACCGTTCGAGGGACGCGAGGGCGATGCTCACTTGGTACGCCCGTTCCTCGACGGCTCCCCGCCGGAGGAGTTCGTGCGTGACGAACACGCTCGCCGAACGCCGAGGGGCGCGAATAACCTTTCCACTAGGTGGGCGGCCGCCGTCGGCGACGCACCACGAAGACGATGACGAGCAGGACCGCGATGACAATCGCGATCCCAGAGAGAATCACGACCTCGATTGGAATGCCGGAGAGATGGATCTGCAGGGAGAGCGCGGCGCTCGCGTTCGGGTCCCCGACCGCCGTCGCGGTGATCGTGATCGAGTACGCGACCCCGACCGGCGCCGTCGAAGGCACGGCGATCCGGATCCGCACGGCGATCTCGTTGTCAGGCGCGAGCCGGACGAGGTACCCGGAGAGCGGTGCGGACGTGTCGCCGCGGACGGTCGCGCCCCAGCTCGACTCCGGCAAGGCGACGTCGAGTCGGAACGAGGTCTCGTAATCCCCGACGTTCACGACTTGGACCCCCAATCCGACGACGCCGCCGGCCGCGGCCACGTAGGGGCCCGTCGATCCGAGCAGGACGACCGCGGGAGCGAGGCCCCGTTCCGCGATCATCACGTCGTCAATCCACCACCCGCCGGAGTTGCCGATCACGTTCGCGCTCACGTTGAAGCGAACCTGAAACGTCGTCGGACCCGAGATCTGGGCGGTCAGGTTGAACGAGGCACCACGCCAGGTCAGGTCACGATGCGTGTAGTGGGCGAGCGGCGTCCAAGGCCCCCCGTTGTACCGCACCTCGATGTAGGCATCGTCCGTGTCGTTCGATCCGACGGGGAGCACGGGCACCGTCCGACCCGTGAGGTCGTACCGTTGGTAGAAGATCAGGAACGTCGGGCCCGGGTCGATCGGGATCGCGGGCGAGGTGAGCGTGTGCCACTCCGGCGGGAACAGGCTCGGGAGCAGCGTGCTCACGTAGCCGAAGCGCCACGCGTGCGTGCGGCTGTGCGCCGCCCCGTTCAGATCCGTGTCGTTCACGATCTGCCAGCGGTGCGGATCCGTCGAGAGTCCGTCAAGCGTCCATCCGTCCGCGCCGGATTCGACGTCGTCGCGAAAGAGGAACGCCGTCACCAGGGTGTGCGCCGCGCGCTCGTCGTTCGTCGGGATCTCGTCGTTCGCGTTCACGAGCTCCGCGACGACGATGTATCGTCCCGGGGAAGGGGGCGTGAAGTTCAGCAGGAACGTGACCGTCGTCTGCGCCGGGACGCCGGGACGGGTGAAGGTCTGATGCGCTTCGCGAGACGCGGTCCCGACGGAGTCCCGGTAGGCGTCCACGTCGAGGGTGATGTCCGCGGCACTCGCCCCATCGTTGCGAACGTCGATGGCCGCCGTCACCGTCGTGTTGATGGCGCTCGTGAAGGGAAGCCGGATCGCGGATACCGCCAGGTCTTTCGTCACGTCCCTCGCGATCGTCGCCGTCATCGTCGCGCCGCTTGCGGAGATGTCGCGGATCCGCCATTCGGTTTCCGAGCCGGAGTAGGAGCGACTATCAGGGACCGTGTCCGGACCCCATCCCGTCGCGGTATCGTGCCACGGATCGCCGGAATCCGTCGGGTGGTCTCCCGTGAGCGCTTCGTCCGCCTCCTCGAGGTCCAGCAGCCGGTGCGTATCGACATCGTTCGAGGTCTGGGACTCGTCCACGTGCCAGAGGAGGAGGCCGCTGCCGGGAAGCGCCGCATCGAAGCCGACGGGTTGGCGGTTCTCAATCAGGAAGTACTCGGGCGGGAACGTACCTGGGATTCCGAGGCGGAAGACCGTCCCGTTCGTTTCGACCTGGGGGATCGCCGTGCCGATGAGCGATGTCGTCACGTCCGTCGGGGTGAGCCACCCGAGGCGGATCTTCGACCATGCGCTGAAGTGCGCCGGGGAGGTTCCGGCCGGCACGCCGGTCCACGAGCCGCCCGACATGATATCCCAGACGCCGGCACCGGCCGAGGAATAATCCGTGTCGTAGAGGTCCGGGAGCCCGAGGTCGTGGCCGAACTCGTGCGCGACGACGCCGAGCGGGGAATCCTCGCTCTCCATTGTGTACCCGTAGATTTGCACGCCGTCCGCGATGAGCGCCTGGGATCCCGGCGTCGACGGGTCCGCGTCGAGGACGGCCCAGCGGTGGGACCAGATCAGGTCCGAGCTGCCGCCGCTCTCCTGGCCGGCTCCCGCGTGGATGACCGTGAGGTGGTCCACGACCCCGTCCCCGTTCGCGTCGAAGGTCGCAAAGTTGACGGACGGATCCGCGAGCTGCACCGTCTCGGTCACGAGGCGGTAGATCGGGCCGTTCGCGTCATCGGGAGGGCGGGAGCCGTCCGCTCCATAGTCCGACATCGGGTGGACGCTGTGGAACCAGGTCGGAATGACGGTCGCCTGGACCGTGAGCGCGCCGAGCGACACCTCCGTGTAGTACGCGCGGAACGATTTCGCGCCCGCGGAGGCGTCGTTGTAGAAGCCGTCGAAGTACGCCCCGGTGTGGGCGGCCGCCGGCGGCACATCCTGGAAGTCGACGAGGAGGACCAGGACCCGAACCGTGCCCGTGGTCTGCGCCGGAGAGGGCGCCGGGAAGGGGACGCCTCGGTTCGCCCCGCTGGGCCACGTCTGCTTGCCAGGTTGTGGGGGCGTGAGCTGGGCTCGGGCGCCCGCGGGCTGGTCCCAGTGCAATTCGGGGCCTCGGCCGAAGGCGAACGCGGCGGGCGCCACGAGGAACGCGGCGAGGAGGAGGGGGATCACCGCCCGCATCGTTCGCCGACGGAGACGGCGTTTATATGAACCTTCACTCCCGATTTTCAGCGCGTCCACTCAGGGAGGCTACCTCAAAGCGTCGCCTTGTCGAACATCGTCGGGTCCGCGCCCATCGGCCGCGTCGCGTCGATGCCCATCTTCGACGTGAAGCCGTCCCGCGCGCTCGGGTCGATCGAGGACCCGCGGACGTCGTGCAGCACGACGAGTCCCCGGTCCGCCTGGAACCGCGTCGCGATCGCCCACTCGACGTCGCGGTCGTCGAACACGTCGACGTCTTCGTCCACGATGACGACCTGTTTCATCGAGGTGTGGGCGCCGAACGCCGCCATGATGGCGTTCTTGCCGTCGCCTTGATGTTGCTTCCGAATCGAGACGACCCCGTGGAGCCAGGCGCAGCCGCCTTCCGTGAGGCGGACCGCTTTCACGTGCGGCACCGCGCGCGAGACCGCCTGGTAGATCACGGGCTCCCGCGGCATCCCCATGAACATGAAGTGTTCGTCGAGCCCGCCGACGATGATGTGGAAGATCGCGTCCTTCCGTCGGTAGATCCGATCGACAACGAGGACGGGCTCCTTCCGCACGCGATCGTACGTGCGGACCGCGTCGACGAATGGCCCCTCGTCGTGGGTCTCGTTGATCAGGCGACCTTCGAGGACGTAGTCCGCTTCGGCCGGCACCGTGAGGCCGTTCTTGATTCGGACCACATCGGCGGGCTTCCCGAGGCACGATTCCGTGAGGGCCGACGCGATGCGGCTCTCGTCGACTCCGTATTCCACGGAGGTGCCGCCCGCGAGGAGATTCCAAGGGTCGAGACCGATGCACACGGCGACAGGCAGCTCCTGTCCTGCATTCGTCGCCTCGTTGTACATGTGCCGCAGGTGGCGTGGAACGATTCGGCACGCGCCACGGTCCTTGCCGAGCAGGAGGATCCGGTGAAAGGAGAGGTTCCGCACGCCCTGCCATTCCGCAACCCAGACGCCTGCGGTGACGTACCGTCCCGCATCCTTCGGGAAAAGTTTCGGGATCGGCAGGTCCCGCAAGTCCACATCCGTCGTCTGCTCCTTCGTGAATTCGGCGGTCGGGACCACCCGTGCGTCCTTCGGATGGGCCTGGGCGTCCAGGATCTTGGGAAGCAGCGCGTCCTTCGCCAGGTTGAGCGATGCCGCGACGCGGTCCCGGGTCGACCAGACGTTGGCCGCGGCCTCGGCGCCATCGAGGTTGAGGAAGTGGACCGGCGTGGTCGGGTACGCCAAGATTCGTCGCGTAACCTCGAGCTCGCGCCCGACGCGTTCGCGCACCGTGAGCGTCTCGTTCGCGAATCGGTCGAGCCAGGGGCGGAGTGCCATGGGAATCCCGGTCGGTGGTATGTCGGGGACCCGGTAGAAGATTACGACCCCGGCGGCCCGGGAACGGAATCGGGGACGTCCTTGGGGTGAAGCTCGATCGCGCGCCGATAACTAATCACCCGAATCGTGACCTTCGAATGCGGGAGCCACTTCGTCAGATCGGCCACGACCCCCTCGCGGACGAAACCGACGATGAGCTGCTTGCCGTTCGTCAGGATGACTCGCGTGTCGAAGAAGCGCTCGTGGTCGGGTCGGGATGCTTCCTTCAAAGAGATAATGAAGAGGGCCGTCGCGATCTCCGCCAAACGGACGTTCCGCTTCCGGTAGCGTCCGCGGATGCGCATCGCGTCCGCCGAGAGATCGACTGAACTCGGCGCGTGGGCCGGGATGATGACGGCACTGAGGAGGGCGAGTACGACCATCGCAGCCACCAAAGGAACGGGGCCATAACGGCCCGTGGCGAAACCGAAAGCGAGCACGACGAGGGCGGCGACGAGCAGCGACGGACCGGTGAACCTGAGCGAGAATCGAAGGGCAGACCGGTTGTCGAGAGATCCGGTCAGGACGCTTCCGTCCCGGGGTTGCGCAATCGCCGCGGCGATGGTGGGGAAGCCGATTTTCACTGGGCGCGGCTGCACCCTTCACCTCTCGGCTGGACATCGGTGCCCCGCAACATCAGCATATCGTCCCCCGTCCTCGCGAACGAGACCTACGTTGGCCGGAGGGGCGGTGGCGATTCATCCGGAGGCTCCGCGGGCGGCGGCTCGAGGGATCGCGACTCGCGAGGTGTGAGGAGAAGCCACGCCGCGACGAGGACGGCGGCCACACCGGCCGCGGCCAGACCGAGGACGAGGAGGGCGGTCGCCCACGGGAACTCACCGCCGGTCGGGGGTGGCGGCGGGGTTACCGCGACAACTTGCATCGAGAACGTCTTCACGTTGTCCTGCGTGTACGTTTCCGCGGGCGTCACGTTACCGACGACGATGCGCAACGTGTGGTTCCCGACCCCGACTGCCACGAACGACGGCGCGTACACGACGGCGGACGCTCCGGGAGCGAGAGGCCCGAGGAGGTGGGTCTGACCAATCGCGACCGTCGTGCCGTTCGGCCGTCCATCCATGACGTCGATCGTCGCGGACTCCGCCGAGGCCTCGCCGTCGTTCACGACCGTGATCGAGAGGGTGACGAGGTCGCCCTCCGACGGTTCGGCCGGGTTCGTCGCGGCGGCCACGGGCGCGAGATCCGGCGCCGGTCCCGTGGGGGGCGGCTTCGGCTGCACGTCGACGGCCACGGACGCTCGTCCTTCGTTCCCTCGCTCATCCCGGACGACGACGGTCGCCCGCCGCCCTCCGACGCCGGTGTACGCGTGGTTCGCGGTGGGCGGGACCTGATCGACGGTGCCCGCCCCGTCGCCGAAGTCGAACCGGTATGAGACGATCCGCCCGCGGCCGTTGTCGTGACCGACGCTGCCCGACGCATCGAAGTGCACGGTTTGGCCGACGATTGGAGAAGCGTCGTCGACGGTCAAGGCGGCGGAGGGCCCGCCGGGGATCGCGGTGGCGACCGCGAGGATCTCGAACGCGATCGCCCACGCGAGGAGCGCGACGCCCGCCTGCTCTCGGAGCGATAGCGCTCGCCAGCCCCGGCCCACGACGGAAGACGTTCCCTTCGGACCTTATAATTTCTCGCCCCGTTCGAGGCGGCCGCCGAAGGCCTTAAGACAACTCGGACCTTCGGACGATTGTGGGCATCGAATCCGCGCGCAAGTTCGCGCTGCAGAACGCGGTCCTTCACGAAGGCAACGCGGACGCGAAAGCGGTCCTCGGCAAGATGCTCGCGGCCGACCCGTCCCTCCGGGGGCGGGCGCAGGAGGCGGCGGCGGAAGTCGAGCGCGTCGTCGCGGACGTGAACCAGCTGGGCCTCGAGATGCAGCGTGCGGAACTCGCCGCGATTGCGCCGGAGCTCCTGGAGAAAATCCGGCATCAGGCCGGCCCGAAGGAGCTCCCGCCCCTCCCCGACGCCGCGGACGGGCAAGTCGTATTGCGGCTCGCGCCGTATCCGAGCGGCCCCTTGCACATCGGCAACGCGCGGGCGTTCGTCCTGAACGACGCGTACACGAAACGCTACCACGGGAAGCTGCTCCTCGTGTTCGACGACACGATCGGCTCGGAGGAGAAGCCGCTCCTGCCGGAGGCGTTCGGTCAGGTCAAGGAAGGCCTCGACTGGGCCGGGGTCGAGTACCACGAGGTCCTCTACAAGAGCGACCGGATTCCGCTGCACTACGAATGGGCGGAGCGGCTCCTGGCGACGGGCGAGGCGTACGTGTGCGAGTGCGACGCGGAGACGTTGCGGAAGAACCGCGAGGCGATGCGGGCGTGCGTGCACCGCGTGCAAGACGTCGACGAGACGATCGCGATGTGGAAGGCGATGCTCGCCGGCGAGTACGGCGAAGGCGAGGCCGTGGTGCGCCTGAAGACGGACATGGCGGATCCGAATCCCGCGTTCCGGGACCGTGTTCTGTTCCGGATCGCGGAGCGGGAGCATCCGCGGGTCGGCACCCGGTATCGGGTGTGGCCGATGCTCGAGTTCTCCTGGGCCGTGGACGACGCCCTCCTGGGCGTGACGCACGTGGTGCGGGGGAAGGACCTCGTCATGGAGGACCAGATGGAGACGCGCATCTGGGACCTCTTGGAAGTCGACCGACGTCCCCGGTTCGTCCACTTTGGGATCTTGCGGTTCAAAGACCTCGAGCTGTCGAAGTCCCGGTACCGGCGGGAGATCGCGGAAGGCCGGCTCACGGGGATCGACGATCCGCGCACGTGGACGCTCCAGTCCCTCCGGCGGCGCGGGATTCGGCCCGCCGCCCTGCGAGAATTCGTGCTGTCCTTCGGCCTCAGCCTGAACGACATCGAGGTGGCGGCGGAGACATTGTACGCGGAAAACCGCAAGATGATCGACAAGGACGCGAACCGGTACTTCTTCGTGCCGGACCCGGTCCCGATCGAAATCGCAGGCCTGCCGCCGGTCGAGCGCGTGAAGGCGCCGCTCCATCCGGACTTCCCGGGCCGCGGCGTTCGGGAGATCGCAGCGGGGCCGAAGGTCGAGGTGGCCCGCGAGGACTTCGAGAAATTTCGCGGTAAAGAGGTGCGGCTCAAGGACTTCTGCAACGTCGTATTGGATCGACGTGCGAAATTCGTCTCGATGGTGAACAAGGAGATCCCAAGGATTCAGTGGGTCACCCATGGGGTGCAGACCCATCTCGTGATGCCCGATGGGACGGAGTCGCGCGGCCTCTCGGAGCCGCTTGTCGCCGCCCTCAAGGTGGACGACATCGTGCAGTTCGAGCGAGTCGGTTTCGCCCGGATTGACCACCTGAGCAAGGCCGAGGTGCGGGCGTACTTCGCCCATCGCTGACCGGTTCGCTGAGGGAGGCTGGATTTCAGTTTCGCACACCTCTCTGGCAGGGAGAATCATCCCGGTGAAGGACTTCTGCTCAATTGGGTAGAACGATGACGACTCGAGCTCGCTCCCTCCGACGTGCCCTGAAACAACGGCAGGCTCCCATGGATGGCTTCATCGTCACATGGGATGTCGACAGTGCCAACACCGTGGTGTGCGGAAAGATCCGACGATACGTTTTCGGATACACGTCGCGGAAAGGAGGCAAAGTGTATCGTTATCCCGGACTGGTCGAACGGGATGGTGTCAGGTACCTTGGACAGTCGGTTCTCTTCGTGTCGCAACCCACCCTCACCTTGTTAGTCGAATACCTACGCCGGCAAGGGATTGGCCACATGGTCATCGAGGCCTCCGTGGGCCCTATCGTGGCCGATTGAGTGGAGACTAATTCTCAGGTGCGCCGCCGTCTTCCGCTCAATTGGGTGGAACGCCGCTCTCCGTTCATGGGCCTTTCTCGCTCCGGGAGAATATTCTACTCAATTGGGTAGAAAGGACCGCGCAGTTTCGGGTGAAGCTTTTCTACCCGTCGTCCTTCGCGGCTCCCATGGCCCGTTTCGCGAAGCGCGTCCTTTCGATCGAGCCCTCTCCCACGGTCCGCATCAGCGACCTGATCGCGGAGTCCCAGGGTCAGGGGAAGAAGATCCTCTCCCTGGCGATCGGCGAGCCGGACTTCCCGACGCCCGCACACATCATCAATGCGGCGAAGAAGGCACTCGACGACGGCTTCACGAAGTACACTGCCGCTCCCGGAATCCGCGAGTTACGTGAGGCGATTGCGGAGAAGTCGCAGAAGGAGAACGGGATTCCCGCGACGCCCGAGAACGTGATCGTCGCGCCGACGAAGCACACGCTCTTCATGACGTTCATGGCCCTCCTCGACTCCGGGGACGAAGCGCTCGTCCCGGATCCCGGCTGGGTGTCCTACGCCCCGATGGTGACCCTCGCGGGCGCGAAGCCCGTGCCGATCCGCGCAGCGGACGAAGACGGATTCGTCCCGTCGACGGAGACCGTCGCGGAGGCGATCACCCCGCGGACTCGGCTTATCGTCCTCAACTCGCCGTCGAATCCCGCCGGTTCGGTGTACGCGCCGGCCCAGATGCGCGGCCTCGCGGATCTCGCGGCGGACCACGACCTCACGATCGTGAGCGATGAGATCTACGAGAAGATCCTGTACGACGGCGAGCACGTCTCGCCCGCATCCTTGGAGGGCATGTTCGATCGCACCGTCACCGTGAACGGCTTCTCGAAGACCTACTCGATGACGGGCTGGCGGCTCGGCTGGCTCGTCGCCCCGACGCCCTTGTATCGGCAAATCGTGAAAGTCCAGGAGCACACGATCACGTGCGCGACCGCATTCGCGCAGAAAGCGGGCGTCGCGGCTCTCCGAGGGCCGACCGGTCCACTCAAGACGATGGTCGACGAATTTCGGGCGCGGCGGGACGTCGTCCTCCGGGAGCTCAAGAAGATCGACCGAGTCTCGACGGATCGCCCGAGCGGCGCCTTCTACGTCTTCCCGCGCGTGAACGTCGGACTCGACAGCGCGACCGTTGCGGAACGGATCCTCAAAGAGGCGAACGTCGCGGTGACCCCGGGGAGCGCCTTCGGTGACGCAGGAGAAGGCCACCTCCGTCTCTCGTATGCCGCCTCCCGCGAGACGATCGTCGAAAGCATCCGCCGGATCGGCGAGGTGCTCAAGAACATCGGATGAGCCAATCGGCCGGGGCGAACGCCAGCGCGCGCGCCTAGCCCTTCGATCCGCGAGACCGCAGGAGCTCCGCGACCGCGGCGTGGCCTTGTTTGATCGCGTCGTCCGCGGGCGTGTGACCTCCATCGCGCACCGCGTTCGGATCGGCGCCATGGTCGAGGAGCATCCGGACGACTTCGAGGTTCCCGTGTTGCGCGGCTTTGTGGAGCGTCGTGGCGTTCCCCTCGCTCCGCGGATTCGGGTCCGCCCCCGCCGCGAGCAGGATTCGCACGGCCTCCGCGCGGTTCCCCGAGACCGCGGCGTCCACGGCCGTGTTCGCGAACCGGCTCGGCAGCTTCAGGTTCACGTCCGCCCCGTGCTCGAGGAGGACCTTGATCGCCTCCGGGTGTCCGAAGAACGCGGCGAGCCCGAGCGGGGTGAAGCCCTCCTCCTTGTTCGGCTCGTTGACCCGCACCCGGGATTGTCCCAGGATCGTCTTGAGCCGCCGCTCGTTCCCGACCGTCGCGGCCTCGTAGAGGTTCAACGCATCCTCCGGCGTACGGTCGAGCAACGTCTTGACCGCGTCCGCCGCGTCGTAATACATCGCCGTCAGCACGAGCGTGCCGTTCGGGGTGTGCATCCGAAGGAGCGAGGGATTACGGTCCAGGATCGAGGCCAGCTTCGTCGCATCGTTCTTCTGGGCGGCCTTGAGCAGGTCGTCTTCGTCCCCCATCGCAGCGCCTCCGGAGCGGAGTCGGTCCCGGGGCTATGAAGGTTGCGACGGGTCACGTGACGACTTGCGTCTCCCCGCACGAGGGGCACATGACCTCGATCGGGCGACGGCTCGTCGTGAGGTCGATCGGCTTTCCGCACCGCCGGCAGTTGACGGACATCGGCGTGGCGGCGGACGCATGCGTCGGTCCCTCGGGAGGCGGCGGGGGCGTTCCCCGATGGAGGAATCGGAAGCCGCCCAAGCCGCCGCCGGTGCGCCGCCAGAGCCCGACGACCCCGACGAGCAGCAGGAGGAAGAGGAGCCCGAGGACGATCGCGTAGACCGGCGCACCTCCGACGTCCGTGGACCAGAACCCGACCCCGCCCGCCGCCATCGGGACCGACTGGATCGCCGTCGCACCCGTGCTCGCTTCGCTCGCGAACAGGACGATGCCGCCCCCGCCGGTGCCGGCCGGGAGGGTGAGGGTGAAATCCGCCGCCGGGGCGGTCGTGATTGCGGTCGCGGTCACCGCGCCGATCGTCAGGCTCCAGCGGAACTGACTGGGCCACGACGCGGGTCCGCGCGCGGTCAGCGCGAGGCGCGCGTGGATCACCTCGCCCGGCACATACGAAGGCTTGTCGAACGTCACGCCGAGCACGAACCCGCTCGCCTGGGCGATCGTGGCGAGCGCCTGCGTGCTGTTCCCGCGGTCCGTCGCCGTCACGCGGAACAGGTAGAAGCGACTCGACGGGTTCGGCGTTGTGAAGGAGAAGAACGTGTAGTTGGTGGCGCCGGAGAAGACGACCGTCGCCGCCGAATCGTCGACCTCGTAGGTGTAGGTCGGCCTCGTGATCACGTGGGACGCCACGCTGTAATACGCCGAAATCGTGTCGCCCGGATTGTAGTCGCCGCGGTCGAGGCTGAGCGCCATGTACGCGGGCGCAACCGCCGCGCTCTGGACCGGGCTGCCGACGACGAGGCCTTGCCCATCGTTCACCGTGACGTCGAACCGGAGGGTGCCCGTGTAGGACAGCGCGATCGGGTACAGGAACGTCGCGGGCCCGTTCGCAGTCTGGTTCAGCAACCGGAAGAAGAAGTCGCGGACGCGCCAGGTGTACGTGTAGTTCGCCGGCGCCGGCGTGCGGTACACGATCGCGGTCGCGCTCGCGGTGTCTCCGCTCAGGTACGACGATTTGTCGAGGACCACGGTCACCGTCATCGCGGCCGCGGGCTCGATCGGGCGCGGCGCCGCTCTCGCCGTCGAGGCGACCGACACAGCGACCGCGAGGAAGGCAATCACAAACACGAGGCCGAGGGCTTGGGCCCTCCAGCGGCGGGCAAATGACATGCGACGTCCCATCCCGGAGTCCGCGGGAAAGTCCCGCGGACGGCGCCGCATCGTGTCTGACCTACTTAATCATTTGGTCGGCTATCTGTCCGACTTCCTCCGGGAACGGACTGCGTCGGACTCCCGGCGTGGAGGCGTGCGAACAAGTCATCCGCGCGAGCCTTCCACGGAGCCGCGTCCGCGCCGCGGCCTTGCGCTTCGTACAGTTGCGCGAGGTCCTGGTAGCGGCTCGCCAGGGAATACGGATTGTCGAGCCGCGCGATGAGCTCGACGGATCCGAGCAGGTTTTGCTCCGCCTTCGCCCAGTCGCCGCGCTTCGCGAAGACGAGGCCGAGGTTCGCTTGGGCGGTCGACACGGCGACCGGATCGCCGATCGTCTGCGCGAGGCGAAGCGCGCGTTCGGCGCTCGTCGCCGCGGCCTCGACTGCCTCGAGGCGCAGGAAATTCTCGACCGCATTCGCAAGGGCGATTGAGGCGAACCGCACGTCCCCCGCACCCAACGCGATTTCCGCGGACCGCTCGAACGCGACGGCGGCCTGGTGGGGCTCGCCTTCCCGGCTTAGGACAATGCCGAGGTTGATCTGGATCGCGGCGTCGTCACGCGTCCGGTGGCGGGACATCGCCGCGGCTTCGGTCAACCGGGCCTTCGCCCGAGGAATGTCGCCTTGTGCAATGAGCGCGGCGCCGAGGTCGACCAGGGCGCGAATCTTTTCCCGAGAGCCATCCTCGAGGATCGTCGCCGCACGCTCGAGATGCCCGATGGCGGCGCTCATGTCCCCGAGGCGGCGCTCGACCGCACCGAGGGCGCGCAGCGCCTCCCCCTCCGCGGTCCGGTCGGAGAGCGCGGCCGCTTCTTGGACCGCCTCCCCCAGCATCGTTCTCGAGTCCGCGTACGAGCCGAGCCGGTTCGCGATGCGGCCGAGTCGGATGCGGGCCCGGAGCCGTTCCGACGGCGCGCCGCCCGCGACGATCCGCTCGAGCACGGCGCGGGCCTCCGTGAACTTGCCCAGGAACATCTCGGCCTCCGCCAGGAGCTCCTCGAGCCGGGGGTCCCGCGGCACGCGGAGCAACGCGGCCTCCAGGTCGCCCGCGTGTGCGCTCTCCGCGAATCCCGGGCCGATCTCGATCAGGCGGCTCGCGGCCCCCTCCAGGTCGCCCGCCTCGATCCGATGGTGCGTTTCCTCCAGGCCGTCTCCCCGGTCCGCCCAATAGGCTGCGGCGCGCGCGTGGGCGGCACGCCTCTGCGTGTCCGGCATCCGGCGGAGGAAGAACTCCTTGACCAGATCGTGGACGAGGTAGCCTTCCACGCGGTGGTCCAGGAGCGCCCGCCGACCGAGTCGACGGAGCTGGGACACGGTCGCACCGAACACCTCGGGCGATCGTGCGGGGCGCCGGAAGACCGCGAACGTCCGGAGGAGATTTTCCGCTTCGTCGTCGAGGCCTTCCAGGACCGTTTCGAGCACGTATCGTTCCGTCTCCACCGCCCCGGCGTCGAGCCCGCTCGCGGCGAACATCTCCAGCGCGAGCGGGTGGCCTCCGGTCGCCGCGATGACCTGACGCGTTTCCCCTGGAGCGAGGGCGGCCCCGCGGGATGTGAGGAGTGCCGCCGCGGACCCATCGTCGAGGCCATGGAGCCGGACCTCGAGGACCCGTCCCCGCGCGAGGTCGGGCCGTTCGAAGAACGTCGGCTGGGTGCGGCTCGCGACGAGGATCTTCGCGTCCGGGGGACGTTCGACGAGGGCGCGCAGGATCGCGTCGGCGGGCGGGCAGGCGTGGAGGTCGTCGAGGACGAGGGCGAACCCCGCGAGGTCCTCGCGTAAGACCGCGATCGCTTCCACCGGGTCGTACGCGGGACGGGTGATCGCCGCCTTCAGTCGACGCCGGCCTTGGCGGGCCAGGAAGTCCGCGAAGGAACTCAGGAGGCCGTGGGCATCGTCGTGGGCGTAGAGCCGACGGACGAGCGTCGGCCGTCCGGCCTGCGGGAAGATGTGCGACACGAGCGCGGACTTCCCGATCCCCGCGACGCCGATGACGACCGCGACCGCGTTCGAGTCGGAGGCGAGCCACTCCGTCAGGATTCGAACTTGTTCGGTCCGGCCGAAGAACGGATGGCTGGGGACCGCGGCTCCCGGCCGCGGCGCGGGCCGCGGGAGCTCAACGACCTCCGCCGCGAGGACCCGCTGGACGGCCTCCGCCTCCCGTAACCCGGCGCGCCGGAGCACCTCGATCGCCTCCGCCCCCGGCACAATCCGTCGTCCGTCGGCGCCCGACAGCTCCACGGTCCGGGTCCGCGCGTGGTCCCGCATCCGCCGGGAGACCTCCTGTCCCGCCGGGGTGAGTTCGTACACCTTCCGCCGGGAGCGCGCGTTCGTGACGTGGGCCATTCGCTCGCCGACCTTCCCCGTCGATTTCAGGCGCTTCAATTCGAGCGCGACGTGGGCGCGGCTCAGCGCCAGGGCGGCCGCAATCCCATCTTGGGTCATCTCGACGGGGCACTCGTAGGCGTCCGCGTGCCGCAGAAATCCGGAGAGGTGGACGAGAATCCGCTCTCCCACGGTGACGCTGGGCAAGATCCCTCCGCCCCTCCGGCCCCGGTATCGAGCGGACGTTACTTAACGGTGCGGTCCGCGGCGTCGGTTAGGCGATTCGCGCGATAATTTCCGGGAGCGCCGTGAGGTCGGTCGCTTCCGCGTCCGGCCTCGGGTCGCCGGGTCCGCGATGCACGTTCGCGCGGTTCACCCACACGGTCCGTATGCCGAGGCGCGATGCGCCCGCGATGTCCGCATGGAGGGAGTCGCCGACGTGGACGACGTCCTGCGGTCGGACCTGGAGGGATTCGAGGGCCGCCTCGAAGATCCGCGGGCGCGGCTTGTACGTCCTCGCGGATTCCGACGTGATGACCGCGTCGAACCGCAAGCCGTTTCGTTCCAGGATGTCGATCAGGAATTGGTGGTCCGCGTTCGAGACGACGGCCCGCGGAATTCCGTCCAAGGCGGCGAGCACCGCGGGCACCTCCGCGTAGGCTTTCGCCTCCCGCCACACCGAGACGAGGTCGTCCACGTACGGTCGCGGGTCCCCCTCAATCCCGTGCTCGCGGAACGCCTTCCCGAGGCTGCCCTCCGTGATTTCTTCCAGGGTGAGGAAGGTTTCACCCTCCGGGCCGAAGAAGTACCGGTCCCAGGTTGCGAGGAGCGCCTCCGGATCGAGCGCGAGTCGGTGGTCATCGCACACGGCGCGCGCGATCCGAATCAGGACGTCCCGGCCCGTGTCGATGATTGTCCCGAACGCGTCGAACGTGATCGCGCGGACCATGTCGTGTTCAAGAGGACCGCTCCGCCCTTATCGCTTTCGGCTCCGACCGAAGTCGCAAAGGGACTGCAACGGACAGGCATCGCATGCCGGATCGGCATGCCTGCAGAGTGTTTTCGCATGGGCCACGAGGAGGGCGTGGTACTCCTGGTACCGGGCGAGATCGCGAGGCAGGTGGCGTTCGAAGAACCGCTGGACCGCGCCGTACTCCGCGGTGTCGAAGAGCCCGATCCTACCGCCGATCCGGATCGTGTACGCGTCCACGACGAACACGGGATGGCGCCCCGCATAGAGCAAGATCG
>Ga0209160_1000782_pt1 | contig 26318 bp, 20 predicted proteins | sample GraSoiAngelo_153_FD_186167 | JGI IMG/M metagenome (GOLD analysis project Ga0209160, IMG submission 186167) | Grasslands soil microbial communities from the Angelo Coastal Reserve, California, USA - 14_1009_12_40cm (SPAdes) (version 2) | ecosystem: Environmental > Terrestrial > Soil > Grasslands ...
AGGGGTGACGTCCGCCTCCTGAGGACGGCGCGTGACGATCGGCTCTTTCCCGGGCGCTTCACGCCGGACCCTGGCGCCTGATCGGGTGACGCGGCGTGCTCGCGGTCTGATGCTGGTGGGTGTTGTGCTGCTCTGCAGCTGCGCGTCTCTCCACCCGCCCGTCGCCATTCCTAACACCCAGACATTGGCCGGCGCCTGGCACGGCCGGGTCTCGGGATTCGCCGGCCATGCTATGGCGGTCATGACAGTCGCGGACACCGGCGCGTACGCGGGCACGATGTTCCTCGAAACCGGGGACAAGCATTTCGAAGGCGCGATCGTCGTCGTCGATCCCGGGCGCGTCCGCTATCAGGGCACGCTGGGGAACGGCACGGTCCGTCTCGAGCAGCGCGGTGACGGTCAGGTCCTGCGCTTCGTGCAGGACGGCGGTGGAGGAGGCGCCAGCTTCAGCCGCCGGCCCTGACCAATTACAATCGCTCCGTGGCCATTCGAGGAGCGGAACCACCGCTGACGCCGCGCCAACCCGCGGCCGTGCTCATGATCACCGCCATCACGTTCGTCGTCCTCACCGCCGCCATCTGGCTCTTCGAGGCGGTGACGCTGGACCAGCAGGCGTTCGATGCCGTCATCGCGCTGGCGACTCCCGGTGTCGTCCGCGTGATGAAGATCGTCAACTACGGGGGCGAGAAGCTCGTCCTCATCCCGGCCATGGTCCTGCTCTACGCCGTGTTCCACGCGCGCGCCGGCAGTGGTGGATCTGGGCGGCGCTCATGGTGGCGGCGCCGACGGCCGAGGGGCTCGTCAAGGTCGCGGTCGGGCGCTCCCGTCCGATGGGCGAGGGCTTCGCGTTTCCAAGCGGCCACGTGACCGCGGCCGCCGCCTACTTCGGGGCCCTGTTCTACCTGGCCGGCGCGCTGTCACCGTCCGGGCTGCGAGTCGCCGTTCGCGTCGGTGCGATGGTGATGATCGTGCTGGTGGCGCTGGCGCGGATCGTGTTGCGCGCCCATTGGCCGTCGGACACGCTGGCCGGCGCGGCGCTGGGATTGGCGCTGGCGTCAGCGGCGGCGCTCGCCGCCTCGGCTCAGGTGCGTGCGGTAGAGGGCTGAGACCCGCTGCGGAGGGCGCTCGCCACCATCTCGCGAATACCATCGCGCTTGAACGGCTTGGCCACGACGTAATCGACACCGCGGCTCTCGGCCTCCACGGGATCGATGCGGTCGCCCCAGCCGGTCACCATCGCCACCGGCGTGCCCGGGCGGGCCTGCTTGACGATTCGCGCGACCTCCCAGCCCGAGATCCCCGGCATCCCGAGGTCGGTGATGACGAGATCGAACGCTTCCTTTTCCACGCAGGCGATGCCGGACTCGCCGTCGGTGCAGTACACGACCTGGTGGCCGTCGCGGGTCAGGGCATCCTGGAGCACGTCGCCCACCTCGCGCTCGTCGTCGATGACGAGGATCCGCCCCTTGCGGCTCGACTTGCCGACCGGCCGGGCCACCGCCTCCACCACGATCTCGCCCGGCGGCGGGAACTTGATGGTGAACGTCGTGCCCTGGCCGAGCTGGCTCTGCACGTCGAGCTCGGCGTTGTGGCGGGTCACGATGCCGTAGACGACGCTGAGGCCGAGGCCGGTGCCTCGCTCCCCCTTGGTGGTGAAGAACGGATCGAAGATGCGCTGGCGCACGTCTTCCGCCATGCCGATGCCCGTATCGCTGACGCGGCACAGGACGTGATCGCCGTCGACGGCCGTGCTGAGCGTCACGCGACCGCCCTCGGGCATGGCGTCGAGCGCGTTGAACACGATGTTGGTGAGCGCCTCGCGCAGCTCGGCGGGATCGCCGGCCACGATGGGCGTGGGGCGGGACTCGGCCACGACATCGTACTGGAGGCCCTTGGCCTGCGCGTCGTCCTTCCACCGTGAGCGGGTGACCTCGACGACCTCGCTGATGATCGAGGCGAGATCGACGGGCTGGAACGGCCGCGCCCGCCGCATGCGGGTGAATTCCTGGATGCGCTTGACCGTCTGGGCGGCGTCGAGCGCGACCTTGACGATGACGTTGAGCTGACGCTGCAGCTCGGCGTCCTCGGTCTCGTTGAGGAGGACCTCGGCGCGACCGACGACGATGGCCAGCACGTTGTTGAAGTCGTGAGCGACGCCACCCGCCATCTCGCCCAGCGCGCGCAGCCGCTCGCCCTGGACGACGCGCTGCTGCGACTCCTCGACCGCCCGCAGCGCCGCTCGCAGATCGCCGTAGAGACGGCTGTTCTCCAGCGCGATGGCGGCCTGGTCGGCGAAGGTCTGGAGCAGCGTGACCTCGGTCTCGGAGAAGACCCGCGTCTTGAAGTCGCCGATGCCGATCACGCCGATGATCTCGCGCTTCACGCGGAGGGGCACCGCCAGGTACCCGCGCACGCGGCGCGTGCCGATGAAGCCGCGCAGGTCGTCCGAGTAGGTCAGCGAGGAATCGTTGAGGACGTCGGCGGACCAGACGGGCACACCCTCCCGAGCGGCGCGTCCCACCGCCCCCACGCCGGCGGCGATCACCGGCGGCACCGTCGCGAGCGCCTCCGGCTCGCCTTGCGAGGCGATCAGCTTCAGCGAGCCGTCGGGCTGCAGAAGGCGGAGCACCGAGAACGCGCCCCCGAGCAGGCCCAGCGAGCTCTCCACGATACGCTTGCCGACGTCGGCGGCGTCCAGGCTCTCGGTCAGCATGCGGGCCAGCCGGGCCAGCTCTTCCGCCTCCCGCCGCCGCCGCGTCGCCTCCGAATAGAGCCGGGCGTTTTCCATGAGCACCGCGGCCTGGTCACTGATGCCGGAGACGAGCCGCATCTCGTCGCGAGTGAACCGGCGGCGCTCGCGCCACCACACCGCGAAGAAGCCACCGATCGGTGCGCCCTTGACGATCATGGGCACGAAGAGCAGCGACTGGTGGGGGAAGCGGTCGACCGTGGCCCGATCGATCCGCGGATCGTTGGCCACGTCGTCCGACGTCAGCGGCCGGCAGTCCCGCCAGGCCTCCTCCATGCCGGGATGCCCGACGATCGGAATCGGGTGCTCGACGAAGCTCTCGTAGAGATCGGGCGGCACGTGATACCCCGCGATCGGCCGCAGCACGTTGCGGCCGATGTCGGCGAGATACGCGCCCACCATGTCGGCGTCGAGGGTCCGCGCGATCTCGCGGGCGACGCGCCGCATCGTCTCGGTGGGGTCGAGCGTGGCGCTCACCGCCTGGCTGACCGTGAGCAGCGTCTCCGTCTCGCGCAGCCGCGCCTGCGTCTGCTGGAAGAGCCGTGCGTTGTCGATGGCCAGCGCGGCGTGGGTGGCGACGGCGTTCAGGAACTGAAGTTCCTCCTCGGCGAAGGCGCGGGCGTCGCGGTTGAGCAGCGTCAGCACGCCCAGCGTGTCTTCCTTGAGCGTGATCGGAATGGCCAGCATCGCCTGGTAGCCGAACTGCTGGACGAGTGACGTGTCGCGCCACCGGGCGTTGCTCGTCAGGTTCGCGTGGACGGCCGGGCGCCGGGTGCGCATGACGCCGGCGCTGAGCTGTTGCACCGCGCTCAGCTTCTCGATGGCCCCGAGCGATGCCTCGATACCGGCGGCGGCCCGGAAGATGAGGTCCTCGCCGTCGAGGAGGAGCACGAGGGCGGCGTCCATCCCCGTCAGCCGGCGGGCCTCCTCGGCGATGCGGGGCAGCAGCCGGTCGAGATCGATCTCGGTGGCCAGCTCCCGGCTGAGGGCGACCAGCGCCTCCTGGCGGCGCTCGAGCCGACGCCGGACCGTGATGTCGCGCGCGCTGCCCAGGACCGCTACGGGCACGCCGTCCTTGAGCACGGGCCGGCCCACCACTTCCAGGATGACGTGCTCGCCGCTCTTGCCGATGAAGTCCGCCGTGAACGACTCCGGACGCTCGCCGGCCAGCATGCGGCGCACGATCGCCGTCGCCTTGTCCCGATCGGCGGGAGCGACGAACTCGCTGATGTTCATGCTGAGGAGCTCGTCGTGCGTGTAGCCGCTCACGCGCACGCCCGCCTCGTTGATCTCGAGGATGCGGCCCTGCAAGTCGTGGAGGTAGACCACGTCGATGACGTTCTCGAACAGCTCGCGATAGCGGGTCTCCGACACCGCCAGCCGCTCGCGGGCCTCGCGCTCGGCCTCCAGCAGCCGCGCGTTCTCGATCGCGATGCCGGCCTGCCGGGCGATACCCTCGACGAGCCGGAGCTCCTCGCTCAGGAAGTCGTGGTGGGAGCGGGTCCACGCCACCGCGAAGCCGCCGATGACCTCGCCCTTGACCACCATGGGCACGGCGAGCACCGACTTGTGCGGCAGCACGCGGCACAGGGGATGGTCGAAGCGCGGATCGGCCTGACTGTCGCTGGCAAAGACCGCGCGCGTGAAATCGGCCGCCTCCCGCATCGCCCCCTGGTCCATCGCCATCGGTGTGGTCGCAAAGAAGGCCTTCAGGTCGGGCGGCACGTGATAGCCGGCCACCGGGACGAAGTCGCGGCCGCCCTCGTTCCGTCGCCACACGCCGCCCATCTCTGCGCCGAGGGCGCGCACCATCTCCCGGATCGTGCGGCGCCCGATCTCGGTCACGTCGAGGATCGACCCGGCCGCCTGGCTCACCACGAGCAGCGTCTGGGTCTCGCTCAAGCGCTGCTGCGTCTGCTCCCACAGCCGCGCGTTCCAGATGGCCACCGAGGCTGAGTTGGCCAGCGCCTCGACCAGTCGCACCTCGTCGGGCGCGAAGACGCGCGGCTCGCGGGTGGCGACGGTCAGGATGCCGACCGGCTGATCCTCCAGCATGAGGGGCACGCCGAGGAACGACACGAGGCCTTCGTCGCGCACGCGGCCGCGGTTGCGCACGCGCTCGTCCGTGCGGAGGTCGTTCACGACGACCGACGTGCGGTGATAGATGATCGAGCCGATGAGGCCCTCACCGGCCGACACACGGACACGTTCGGGCGGCGTTTCCAGGGTGGCACCGGCCTGGGCATGGAGCCGGAACTCCCCTTGCTCGGTGTCGCGGAGCCAGATGCGAACCACGCACTCGGTCTCCAGGCGGTGGCGCACGAGCTCGGCCAGCCGGTGCAAGACCTCGCCGAGGTCGAGCGTGCTGGCGAGCAGACGACCGGCCTCGACCATGCTCTGGGCCTCGGCCGCCCGGCGCACCGTGCCCTCGTACAGCCGCGAGTTCTCGACAGCAATCGCGACTTGATTCGCGACAATCTTCAGTAGTTGTTCCTCGTCGGAGCGCGCGCCGGCAGGCACGATGTGCTTCACGGTCATGACGCCGAGCGGGCGACCACGGACGGCCAGCGGCACGCTGAGCTCCACCTCGATCGACTCGTCGGCGGACCCCGGCAGGACGCCGCGCGCCCGCGCCTCGGGGGCGGGGCCGGCGGCGGAGACGCGAACGCCGGCGGGATCCGAGAGCTCCACGATGAGGCTCTGGGCGCCGAGCGCCTTCACCAGCGAGGGGAGCAGGCGTTCGAGCAGCGCGGTGACGCGCAGCTCGGACGTGATGTCCTGGACGACGCCGTGAAGATCCTCGAGCTGGACGGCACGGCGCACGAAGTGCTGGTTGAGCCGCTTGAGCTCCTCGACCTGGTTGACGAGACGGTAGACCAGGCGCTGGTTGAGCTCGCGCAGATAGGCGGGCGCTTCCTGCTCCTCGACCCATTCCCGCTTGCCCCGCAGGAAGTCGGCGACCTGCCGCGGGAACGCGTCGGCGTCGATCGGCTTGGCGATGTATCCGTCGCACCCGGCCACCAGCGTGCGCTGGCGATCGCCCTCCATCGCGTAGGCGGTGACGGCCACGATCGGCACCTGCTTGAGGCTCGGAAACGACTTGAGGATCACCCCGACTTCGTAGCCGTCCACGCCGGGCAGGTTCATGTCGAGCAGGATCAGCGCGGGTTGCTCGCGAAGCGCCGCCTCGATGCCGGCGATGCCTTCCTCGGCGTCGACCAGCGTGTAGCCTTCCGACTCGAGGAGCGCCCGCACGAGCATGCGGTTCTCGGGGTTGTCCTCGATGTAGAGGATCTTGACACCGTTCCGCTCGCGGCGGCCGATCGACATCAGCGCACGAACCTCAGTGGGCCGGGACCGGCGCGCACGGCAGCGTGAAGTGGAAGGTGGAGCCCGTATTCTCTCGGCTCTCCGCCCACATCTTTCCGCCGTGGAGCTCGACGAATTTCTTGCTGATGGCGAGACCGAGACCGGTGCCGCCGACGTCGCGGGACACGGGGTTCTCGAGCCGCTCGAACGGCTCGAAGAGACGGCCGAGGTCTTCCTTGCGGATCCCGACCCCGGTGTCGCTGACCGCCACGTGAATGCCGTCACCGCCAAGCTTGACGCCGACGGAGACGCGGCCGCCCGGCGTGAACTTGATGGCGTTCGAGAGCAGGTTCAGGAGAACCTGGCGGATCTTCGCGCGGTCGCCCGACATGGTCGGCAGATCGAACGCGACGGACTTGTCGAGCTTGATGGGCTTGCCCCGCGCCAGCGGCAGCGAGACCTCCACGCACTCGTCGATCAGGGCCGCCAGCTCGAACTCCGCCTGGTCGAGGGCCAGCCGCCCGGCCTCGATCGAGGAGATGTCGAGGATCGAGTTGATGAGCCCGAGCAGGTGCTGGCTCGAGGTGTGGACGGAGCGGACGTATTTCTCCTGGCGCTCGTTGAGGTCACCGTCGATGCGGTTCAGCAGAACCTTGGAGAACCCGATGATGGAGTTCAGCGGCGTCCGCAGCTCGTGCGACACGCCGGCCAGGAACTGCGACTTCAAGCGGCTGGCCTGGAGCAGCTGGGCGTTGGACTCGCCCAGCTCCTCGTACAGCCGGGCGTTCTCGAGTGAGATGGCCGCCTGACTGGCCAGCAGCCGGAGCACCTGCAGCTCGCGGTCGTCGAAGATCTCGCCCGAAAGCTTCTCGCCGAGCAGCAGGATCCCGATCATCTTGTTCTCGGTCTTCAGGGCCACGACCAGCGACGCGTGCAGCTCCTCCAGCTCGTCCTCGGCGCCCTCGAAGAAGTCGACCAGCCGGGGGTTGAGCTTCAACTCGTCCTTCACCAGGACGTCGTCCGTCTGCCGCAGCCACTCGAGCAGCCGGCTGTTGCCGCGGACGGGGGAGGCCTTCGGCGCCTGCTCGATGGCGGCCTCTTCCAGGGCCACCGCGAAGTGGCGGCCTTCTGCCTCCAGCAGCAGCGCGCAGTGGGTGAGCGGCACGCCGCGCAGCACGCCGTGGACGAGCGCGTGCATCAGCGCGTCCATGTCGAGGATGCGTCCCATCCGCGTGCTGAGCGCGATCAGCGTGTCGTGGGATCCGCGCCGGCGGCTGAACATCAGGCGCTGCACGCGGTCCTCGATGGCCTGGCCGAGCGGGCCCATGAGCACGGTGACGATGAGACCGAGCGGAAGGACGATCCAGAGCGCGCTCTTCGCCTCGAGGTCGAAGGCGCGCTCGGCCACTCGCGTCACCACGGCCAGCACGCCGGTGATGAGGCCGCCGGCCAGCGCGTACATCGAGTACTTCTTGACCGCGACACTGACGTCGAACATCCGGTAGCGGATGATCGCCATCCCGAGCAGCAGCGCGCAGATCATGTTGGCCGGGATGCCGGGCGGGTAGACCTTGTCGAGCGCCGGCAGCGACTTGGCCAGCGCGAAGCGCATGATGTCGATGAAGCCGGCGCCGATCGTCAGGCTCGTGCCGATCAGGATGAGCATGGCGCGGTTGCGGTGGAAGCTCGACGCCGTCCGCCGGTAGGCACGCCCGAGATGGACCAGGCCCATCACGAAGAACGTGTAGAAGGCGAGGATGAAGACGTTGTAGAGGATGCCGGGGACGGGCGCCCATCCCCACGTCGTCGTCTTGACGCCCTTCATGAAGAGGGCCGAGCCGCTGAGGTTGATCGCCATGAAGGCGCCGGCGATGCCGTAGGCGGCCAGCAGCGACGTGCGCCGCTCCACCGTGCTGTCGAGGAAGATCAGGACGAAGTGATAGTAGAAGGCCGGCAACGCGATGATACCGACGTGGACGATGATCTCGGCCAGGAACGCGCTCGGCTCGTCGGGCGCCCGGCGCAGCAGGAACACGCCGAGGTTCCACAGCGCGAAGCCCGCCACGAAATAGGCGAACAGGCGGTTGAGCCGGCTGCGGGAGTTGCGCAAGAGCGCGATCCCGAGCAGGGAGACGTTGAGGAGAAAGGCGGCGAGCGGGAGGAGCTGATGAAGACTCACAGATACTTGTCCCGGCGCCTCAGCTCTTCCAACTCCTCCTTGAGAATCCCGAAGACGAACACGTCCCAGTAGCGGCCGTCGTGGTAGGCCGCCTTGCGGAGCACGCCTTCCTGCACGCAGTTGTTGCGCTTCAGGGTGTTGATGCTCAACGCGTTGTACTCGTAGACCTTGGCCTCGATCCGCCGAAGCCCGAGGACATCCATTCCATAATAGGAGATGAGCCGGCAGGCATGTACGCCAAATCCGCGCTTGAGGGCCTTCTGGTCGGCCACGATCGCTTCGATGTAGGCGTAGCCCTCCACGACGTGGACGTTGAACAGGCGGATCAGGCCCACGGGCTTATCCCATCCCTGGTGGGCCTCGATCATGAACACCACCTGGGTCGGGTCGTTCAGCACGGCCTCGTAGAACGACGGGTCCTTGTCGTACTGGTGCTTGTAGGCGTGCAGGAACTCGCTCCCCACCATCTTCTCGACGTGGGGATCGTCGGCCCATTCGGACAGATGCTCGAGGTCGCCGGGCACGAGCGTGCGCAGCGAAATCCACTTGCCGCGCATGACGACGAGCGGCTCGGTGGCGGGCGCGCTGCCGCGCGCCGGCTCAGCCTCGGCCATGGCGATCACCCCTCCGAAGGGCGTTCGGCCCCGATCGACGACGCCCACACGTCGCGGCCACGGGGCCGCCGGTGCGTACGCGCGGGCCAGCGCTAGCTCGCTCACTGCCTGCACGGAGCGACCAGACCAACATGAACACCGCCGATCATCGTCATTCCCTTCTCACCGGTTGAGGTCGTCACGCAGCCCGTGAGGGCCGCCCACGAGGAACGCCGGGAAGGCGTGATCACGCCTCCCCGGCTCCTCGATCACTTCGAGAACAACAACAACGCCTTCGTCAACGGGATCCCCAGCACGAACTCGGTGCTGTCGACCCGACAGAATTTGCCCCACGGCCCGAAGTCTTCCACCGCGCCCTTGCACGTGAAGCCCGGGAAGACGTCGGCCGGATTCTGGTAGTAGTACGTCCCGCCCATCTTGAACGGGATGAGGAACACCCCGCGGTAGTTGCCCCGCTCACGGCGATACTCGGCCCGCCAGGTGCCCGTGATGGGCGCGGTGGCCGTGACGCTCGCCGTGCTCAAATCGAGGTCGCCCCGGATGTCGATCTCACCCGTGACCAGGAGCGTGTCGAGTGAATTCCGATTCGGATCGATGTCGGTCAGGAGCTGGATCGTGCCTTTCACGGGGCCGTGCCCGGTGCCGAGGTCCACGGCCGACGACGCGTCGGCCTTCACGAAGGCCCCCGTCACGAACACCGACTTCGGGCCGACCGCCACCACGTCCGTCCCCAGCAGCGAGGCCTGCGCCAACCGGCGCTTCAGCTCGGACGTGTCGTCGTGGCGCACGGCCTTCAAGCGGAGCGCCTCGTTCACCTCGTAGAGGGTCACCCGCGCCACCGGAGTCTCGGCCCGCGCCGGCAACGGCAGAACCAGAACCATCAGAACGGCCACCAGGGCCAACCACACACTGAACAATCGACTTCGCCAATGTTCACTGAACATGCGTCATCCCCTCACCTCTCGCCGGAATGTGCGGCGAGCACCAAGTCACTGCTCTCCAAAGATGACATGAGAGATTTCTCCAGAAATCACCTCACCTGTAGCCAACCGCCGTCGTCACCCACCTTCCCGATCGGAATCCTTGCGTACCCAGGCCAGCAGACTCACGTCGTCGAAGAACGTTCTTCGGAGATCGAGCACCGTGAAGCCGGCGTTGCGCAGCCGCGCCTCGAACTCCGCTTCCGGCCAGTAGTGCGGCCCGATCGGCCGCCGGATCGCTTCGAAAATCGCGTTGGGGAGCACCCAGCGCAGGCAGCGCATCGCGCTGCCGAGACCGTCGCGCCGGCGGATCGCCTGAAACGTCGCGGCCAGCGGCACCCGGCGCGTGAAATTGACGAACACTCCGCGGCCACCCGGCTTGAGCGCCCGCCAGGCCAGCTCCAGCACCTCGACCGGCCGGGGGTGGGCGTAGAGCGAGTGGACGTTGACCACCTGATCGAACGCGCCGTCCCAACGCGGGTCGCCGGTGGCGACGTCGGCGTGCTGGAAGGCCACGTTGGCGAGCTGCTTGGCCCGGCGCTTCTCGCGCGCCAGCTCGATGAGCGGCTCGTACGGATCGACACCCAGAGCCGAGAAGCCGGCCTCGGCCAGGAGCAGCGTGATGTTGCCGGGACCGCATCCGATGTCGAGCACCCGCACGTCGCGGCGTGGCGTGTCGGCGGGCGTGCCCGCCTTGACACAGGCCAGCACTTCGCCGCTCAGCGACTGGTAGGGCGCGAAGCGGTCGAAGATGTAGTCGTACACGACGCCGTAGCCGACCGTCAGCGCGCGCTGGAGACTCCAGTCCGCGCCGCCCGCCATGGCCGAGCGCACGCCGTGCACGCCGCGGACCGCGCTCATCCGCGCTCCACCAAGGCTTCCTCCACCGCTTTCCGCAACTGCTCGCGCGTGAACGGCTTGAGGAGAATCGAGTGGAAGCCCATCGCGGTCGCGTCGTCCATGACGTCGGACGTCCCGTGGCCAGTGAGCAGCATGAACGCCATGTCGGGACGGAGATCGTGCGCCTGCTCGAAGACCTCGAACCCGTTCATGTCGGGCATCTTGTAATCGACGATCAAGAGATCGAAGGGTTCCTTACGAAGCAGGTCGAGCGCGGCCGCGCCGCGATGCGCGCCCTTCACGATGTACCCGAGCGTCTGGAGCATATTGACGCACAGCACCACGACCTCGCCCGCATCATCGACGATGAGAACCTTGCCTTTTTCGTTTTCCTGGGTCATCGGCCGCCATTCCACGGAGCACACAGTTGCTCCCCTTGGGTGGTGATCGGTAGATACGAGGATGAATCGGAGGGGGGTGAGGAACCTAGTGAAAAGGGACTAGAAACGAGCCAAGGGCCCCCGAGCGCTTGCGGGACGCTCAGGTACCGCCACTGCCCCTGGGGCAAATAGACCTTTCCGCTTCGCGAGACACGAAGCAACTCAGACGTATCAAAGCCCGGTAAACCCTGTCAACGACAAGATTTTGGGCGGTCGCGCTCGTCTCCCGGGCTCGGGCGGCCTCATTTCCGCGACCACTGCCCCGCGTCGTCTTGCACCCACGCGCCGGGCGAAGCCTTGTCGCGATGCGCCTTCGCAAACGCAGCCTGCACGCGGGCAATATCACCGGGCGGCATCTGGTTCTGCTCGACCAGCGTGCGGTAGAGCACCATGCGATCACGGTTCTCGGCGCTGACGAGCGCCGGGACGGTGGCCGGGCAGCCGGTGCCGGGCCGCGCCTCCAGCAGTCCCAGAGTGTTCTCGCCGACGCATCCCTTGGTCATCGCCGCGGCCAGCTCGGGGAACCGGGCGCGGCGCGACTCGATCACCACGACGACCTCTGGCGTGCGCGTTTTGAGGTCGGGGACGGCCTGCGCTTCGACAACCGTGGGCCCGAACAGGCTGATGAGGCGCGTGCCGCCCTCCGAGCGAGGAGACGTCGGGGCGGGCTCGATCGGCGCGTCCTTGGGCGTGCGCACGAGGTCCTCGATGTTCGAGGCCGCGCTGTCGATCTTCTCCTGGGGGAACTGCACGTTGATCGTCACGGCCACGCAGCCGGCGAGCAGCACCGCGAGCCACGGAATCGAGTGCGAGCGAGTCATGGCGACGTCCCTCTCGTCAGTGTGCGCGCCAGCACCGTCAGCGGCACGTTCCGGAAGTTGATGGCGTCCACCGGCCCCGGGAAGATCCCGAGCCGCTTCTTGCCCTTCAGTGACAAATCGATGTGGCCGGCCCCCTGGTTCCAGGTGAGCGAGCCTTCCAGCGACTCGTAGTTGAAGACGCGCAGGTTCTGCAGCGTCTGGTGCAGGACCCCGGTGGTTTCGGCTTGAACGGCCGCGGAGTCGAGCAACTGCTGGATCGGCTCGATGCTCACCTCGCCGCCGCCCTCGGAGGTGAGCTGCACCACGGCGGCCAAGCCCTTGTCGGTCGTGTACTGAGCGGTCAGGACGTAGTGGGCGTGACCGGTGATCTGGCCGGCGCTCGTGCCGACGTCGCGAACGAGCGCGGCGAGATCGACGCGCGAGCCTTCGAGCCGCGCGCGCATGGGCGTCGGCCGGCCGTCCACGGAGGCTTCCATCCAGCCGCCGCCTTGACCGCCGTAATGGCCGTAGCGGATGTCGGGCAGCAGCAGGCGCCCACCGCTCAGCCTCGCGCTGCTGGTCACGCCGGTGGCCGTGAAGCCGTAGGCTCTGACGCGTTCGGCCGTCATCGTACCCGCCGCGGCAGCTTCGGCGCCGAATGAGACGGGCACGGTGGCCCGGATTCCGGTGAGCGTCACGTGGCCGCCGGCCGTGACGTCGGCCTCGCTGAGCTGCGCCTCCACGGTCCCGCGAAACACCAGCGGGCTGGTGCTGCCGAGCTCTCCGGCGACGGTGGCTCGTCCCGTCAAGCGCACCGGTAACGGCAGCAACGGCGCCAGTCCTGATGCGTCATCGACGGTGCCGCGGATCTCGATCGGCCACAGGCCGCCGCGACGTGACGCCGCCGTGACCTGGCCGATGGTGCGGCCCTCGCGGCTGAGCGTCAGCGTCGAGGCGCCGATGCCGATCGCGGCCGCGCGATCCGAGGCAAGCTCGATCGTCGCGGTGCCGGCGACGTCGAACGGAAGATGCGCCAGCGCCGGCGTCGTGACCGCCTGGCCCGTGAAATCGAAGCTGGCCACCGGACGAGGGCCTCGGGTCGTACCGGTGAAGCGTGAGACGAGCGTACGCGCGGCGATCTCGGTCGACATCGCCGCTCCCAACCGTTGCGCCAGTCTTCGGGCGTCGAACGGCTCGATCGTGACCTCACCGTTGAACGCGCCGTCCGAGATTCCATACGCGGCGCGCCCGCGGACGGCGCTGCCGTCGATGGTGCCTTCGGCGCGACCGCTCAGCGGACGGCCATCGGCCGGGAGCGTGGCCGCGCCCTCGAGATGGACATCGCGTCCCGAGTCGAACGCGTAGCGGGTGACGACGAGCTCGACCTTTGCCGGATCCCAGTGGGACGTCAATTCGATCACGGGGGCCGTCGTCGTGTCGCCGGCGGTGAGACGCGCACTCGCCGTCATGCTGCCACCACGGGCCAGGCGCACCTCACCGCTCCCGGTCAGCACCGTGGACTTCGGCAGCGAGGCTGGCCACAGCCCGGTGAGACGTGACGGGTCCGCAGCGAAGTCGATCCGTGTGGCCACGACGCCGTCGGCCGATCCCGTGCTCTGCATCGTGAGTCGGAGGGCTCGTGCGCCAGCGTCGAGAAGGGCCAGCGTCAGCGTCAGGCCGCTCGTGGTCTTCTCTCCGGTCAGCTCGAGCGCAAACGTGTGGCCGGCGCGGGTGAGCTGGCCACCGTCGACGCGGAGTGAGAACGCGCCCGGCCACCGGAGCAGCGTGGCGGCCGCGCTGCGCAGGGCTTCGATGGCAGCGGTAGGGTCCTTCGACTCCACGCCGTCGCGCACCGTGACCGACGTGGACGCCGCCACGATCGTGAGGCGACGGCCGGCCGGCACAATGAGCGGCAAGACGCCGCCCTCGATGTCGAGCTGACCGATCTCGATCTCGACGGGCGAACCGCTGACGGCGGGGACACGCACGCCGCTCAGCCGCAGACTGGTCCCGCGCGTGACGGCGCGCTCGACGGTGATGGGCACTCCCAGGCGGCCGCTGAGGACTCCGGCGACGATCCGCCCCGTTCTACGCTCTTCACCGAGAAGATACCAGCCGCCGGCGCCGGCGATGACGGCTCCCAGCAGCGCCGCCACCGCGACGATCTGCACGATACGGCGCGCCCGCGACTTCATGGGCTCACAGTATCAGACGGTTCCGCGCAACCAGGATTCACGCTCGGGATGGGCGCCCCGTATCGCGATCATGGGTCCGACCGCGACCATATATATGGGCAGCCGAGACAACGACAGCCTCTCTGGGCGACGGGAACGACGCCGGGGCGAACGCCTAATAACTCTTGGGCAGGCCGAGCACGTGCTCAGAGAGGTAGTTCAGCACCATCTGCTGGGACACCGGTGCGATCTTGTAGAGCCGCACCTCGCGGAACAGTCGCTCGACGTGAAACTCCTTCGCGTACCCGTAGCCGCCGTGCGTCTGCACGGCCACGTCGCAGGCCTCGAAGCCCGCGTCGGCGGCCAGCAGCTTGGCCGTGTTCGCCTCGGCCCCGCAGGGACGACCGTGGTCGAAGAGCCAGGCCGCCTTCATCGTGATGAGCTCGGCCGCCTCCAGCTTGGCCCACGCGTGGGCGAGCGGATGAGCGATCGCCTGGTTCTGGCCGATCGGTCGGCCGAAGACCACGCGCTCCTTGGCGTACTGAGATGCGCGCTCGATGGCGGCCCGCCCGATCCCGACGGCCTCGATGGCCGTGAGCACGCGCTCGGGATTCAAGGAGTCGAGCAGGTGATAGAAACCGCGCCCGACCTCGCCGACGACGTCAGAGGTGGGAATCTCGAGGCCGTCGATGAAGATCTCGTTTGAATCCACCGCCCGCCGGCCCATCTTGTCGATCTCGCGCACCGTGATCTTCGTCCGGTCGAACGGCGTGAAGAAGAGCGTCAGGCCGGCGAACGGCTTGGCCGAGTCGCGTGGCGACGTGCGGGCGAGGAGCAGGATGTGGGTGGCCTGGCGCGCGTTCGTGTTCCAGACCTTGCGGCCGTTCACCACGAACCGATCACCTTGACGCTCGGCACGCGTCTCGATGCGCGAGGTGTCGGTGCCCGCGTTGGGCTCGGTGACGCCGAACGACATCACACAGTCGCCGCGGGCGATCGCCGGCAGGTAGCGCTCCTTGAGCGCCGCGCTGCCGTGCTTGACGACCGGCATCGGCGGAAAGACGTAGAAGTGGATCGGCGAGGCGCCGGTGGTTCCCGCGCCGGCCGCGCAGATCTCGTGGAGGAGAATGGCCGCCTCGGTGACGCCGAGCCCGGAGCCGCCGTACTCTTCGGGGATCACGATGCCCAGCCAGCCACCGGCGCCGAACGCCTTCACGAATTCCCACGGATAGTCGCCGCTCTTGTCCTTCTCGAGCCAGTAGTCGGCGGGAAACGAGCGGGCGAGCGTCGCGACTTCCTTGCGGATGAGCTCCTGCTGCTCGGTGAGCGCAAAGTCCATGATCTGTCCTCGCCTGCGCCGGGTTCTGGTGGGATTCTACTCCATGGTGGCTCGCCTCGTCGGTCTCGCGCTCGTCGTGCTGCTCGTCGCCGGCTGTGGCGGTGGCGGTGCACCTCCCGGTGTCGAGCTCGTGTTCCGCCACTCGCGCATGCCAGGCCAGGACGATCCTCTGCCCCGGCTGCTTCGCGGATTCGAGCGTGAGCACCCGGGCGTGCGGGTCACTCACGAGCCGTTGCCGTGGACCGCCGACGTCCAGCATCAATTCTACGTGATCAATCTCGAGGGCCGTGCCGCCGGCTTCGACGTGTTGATGGTCGACGTCATCTGGACTGCCGAGTTCGCCCGCGCGGGGTGGCTGCTCGACCTGACCGACCGCTGGCCGGCGGCCGAGCGCGGCGAGCACTTCGAGGCGACGGTGGCGACGGCCATGCTGGATGGGCGCGTATGGGCGGTGCCCTGGGTCATGAACGTCGGCCTCCTCTACTACCGGAGCGATCTGCTCGACGCGAGCGGCTTCGCGCCACCACGAAGCTACGAGGAGCTCGCCCACCAGGCTCGCGTGGTAATGGAGCGCGCCGCCGATCGCCGGCTCGGCGGCTTCGTCTGGCAGGGCCGTCAGTACGAGGGACTCGTCGTCAACGTGCTCGAGGAGCTCTGGGCGCGCGGTGTCGAGCTCGTCGCGACGAACGGGCGAGTGCTGGTCGATCTCGATGGCGCCGCCGCCGCGCTCGGCTTCCGGCGACGGCTGCTGACCGATGGGATCTCCCCGTCGCTCGTGACGGGCGCCGACGAGGAGCAGACACGCCGCGAATTCGGCGCCGGGCGCGCCGTGTTCCTTCGCAACTGGCCCTACGCGCGGAGGCTGTTCGAGAGGCCGACGTCGGCGGTGCGGGGCCGTGTCGGCGTCACGGCGCTGCCGGGCGGCGGCGCGCTCGGAGGCGCCCATCTCGCGATCAACCGGGCCACGCATCATCCCGAGCTGGCCTGGCAGCTCGTTCGCTTCCTGACCAGCGACCGGGCCCAGCTCGCGATCGCCGAAGCGGTCGGTCTCCACCCGACGAAGCCGAAACTGCTCGAGCCGGCATTGCGATCGATCTTCGCCGCCGCACGGCCGCGGCCGATCACGCCGTGGTACCAGACGCTCTCGGCCACGATGCAGCCCGCCTTCTCGGCGGCGATCACCGGCGTGACCCCGCCGCGCGATGCGCTCGCGACCGCGCGGCTCCAGCTCGAATACTTCCTTGCCGACCGATGGCCGCAGTAGGAGCCGAGCGACACGAGCGGGCTGGGCCCCGCCAGTCGCGAGGCGACCATATGAGGGTTGGAGCCGAGCGGCCCGAGCGATGAGAGCCCCGGCCGAACGACGCCTCGCGGCGGTGTTGCTGGCTCCAGCGCTCGCGGTGCTGGCGAGTGTCACCCTCTATCCGCTGGCGCAGGCACTCGTCCTGTCGCTCGAGCGCCGCGTGCCGGTGTTCGGCATCGACGAGTTCGTCGGCCTGCGCCACTACGCGTTTCTCCTTCGCGATCCTGCCTTCGCCAACGCGCTGCGCGTGACCGCGGTGTTTACCGTCGCTTCCGTCGCGCTCGAGGTGGTCCTCGGTGTGGCCGCGGCGCTCGCGCTGGCCACGATGCGACGCTGGCGCGCGGTTGGCGTTGGCCTCCTGCTACTGCCCTGGTGCGTGCCCGGCGTCGTCACGGCGCGGATCTTCGAGTGGCTCTACGAGCCCACGGGCTGGCTCGGGATCCCCGGCCGCGCGCTGCCGGCGCTCATCGTCGCGGATGTGTGGCGCACCACGCCGTTCCTGGCCCTCTTCGCGTATGCCCGCCTGATCAGCATCCCGCCCGCGATCGGAGAAGCCGCCGCCGTGGACGGCGCCGGACGGCTCGCCACGTTGCGGGCGATCACGCTGCCGCTGCTGGCGCCAGTGTTACTGACGGCCGCGCTCTTCCGCACGCTCGACGCCCTGCGCGCATTCGATCTCATGTACGTCCTCACCGGCGGCGGGCCGGCGGCGACCACCGAGACACTGACCCTCTATGCGTATCGCCACCTCTTCCAGACACTGCAGCTCGGTCTCGGCGCGGCCGCGGCCGTGCTCGTGCTGGTCATCGTGGCCCTTGTGGCGTGGGCCCACGTGCATGCGCTCGACGCCACCGAGGCGCGGACGTGAGCCACCGGCGCGAGCTCCTGGTGCTGCTCGCGCTGGCGGTCTATGCGAGCCCGGTTGCCTGGCAGCTTCTGACGTCGATCACACCGTCCGAGGAACTCCAGCAGGGCGCGCGTCTCTGGCCTTCACATCCCACGCTCGCCAGCTACGCGGTGGTCTTCACGCAGAGCCCGTTGCCGCGCGCACTGGTGAACAGCATCGGGATCGCATTGACGACAACCCTTCTGGGCACCGTGCTCGGAACTCTCGGCGCCTACGCGTTGGCCCGTCTGGCGGTTCCAGGACGGCGAGCGTTGGTGCTCGGAATCTTGATGACCACGGCGTTGCCCGCGATCGCGACGGTGGGGCCGCTCTACCTGACGATGCGGGCGCTCGGCCTTCGCGACACGTGGGGCGCGGTCATCATCGCCCACACGTCGATCGCCTTGCCGCTGATGCTCTGGCTGATGGCGCGATTCCTGCGCGCGCTACCCCGCGAGCTGGAAGATGCGGCCTTCGTCGACGGCGCCGGCCGGCTCCAGGCGCTACGCCACGTCGTGGTGCCGGCCGCCGCGCCCGGCATCGCGTCGGCGGCGGTGGTGACGTTCCTCCTCTCGTGGAATGAGTTCCTCTTCGCGTACACGTTCACGGCGACCGAGGCGAGTCGGACGGCGCCGGTGGCGCTCGCGCTCTTTCCCGGCGTGTTCGAGATCCCCTGGGCCGACGTGGCCGCCGCCTCGGTGCTCACCTCGGCCCCGCCCCTCCTCGTCGTCGTGCTGCTCCAGCGCGCGCTGGTGCGCGGGCTCCTGGCCGGGGGTGTGCGCGAGTGAGCCGACCGCGAGTGAGCCGCCCGTCGCAGTGTTATGATGGCGCGCCGTGGTGGTAAAGGAGCTCTACGCGCTTCAGAACGGCTTCATGGGCGCCCAGCGCTCGCTGCTCTTCTACGGCGAATACTCGGGCGATCGCGTGCAGATCCCCGTCACCTGCTGGCTGGTGAAGACCACCGACGGCACGATCCTCTTCGACACCGGGCTCTCACCACGCGCGGTTCCCGGTCTCATGCGCAACGACCCGCTGGCGCGCTTCACCGAGGAGGACCTGCTCGTCCACCGGCTCGACACCCTCGGGCTTCAGGCGGCCGACGTCGACCTCGTCGTCATCTCACACCTGCACTACGACCACGCCGGGGGCGCAGGGTTCTTCGTGAAGTCGGAGCTGGTCGTGCAGCAGGACGAGTATTCCTACGCGCACCACCCGGCGGCGTTCTTCGCGCCGTTTTATTACCGGAAGAACTTCGACCTGCCCGATGCGCGCTGGCGCCTGCTCGATGGCGATACCGAGCTGGCGCCCGGGGTGACGGCGCTGCGCACTGATGGCCACACGCCCGGGCACCAGTCGCTCCTGGTGGAGCTGCCGCAGACGGGCCCCGTGATCCTCGCCGGCGACGCGTGCTACTGGCAGGAGCACATCGACGGCGAGCGCCCGCCCGGCGTCGTCTGGAATCCCACGCAGGCCATGCACTCCATCAAGCGGCTGAAGACGCTGGCACGGCTGACCGGTGGCCGCATCTTCCCGAGCCACGACCCGGAGTTCTGGCGCACGATCAAACAGGCGCCCGACGCGATTCGCTGAAGGCGGCGGCGCCTAGGAACGCCGCGGGACCTTCGCGCCTTTCTTTCGCGCTTCGCTCAGCCCGATTGCGATCGCCTGCTTGCGACTCCTCACCTTCTTGCCGCTCCGGCCGCTCGTCAGCGTCCCGCGCTTCTTCCGCCGCATCGCGCTCTTCACCATCGAGCTGGCTTTCCTGCCGTACTTTCGCTTCCGCGCCATGAGCACCCTCCTTTGCAAGTGCGTGCGCACACGCACACGCTCGAGCGAAACGTCATGCAAGGGCCATGCTCATTGAACGGGCGATGCGAGTTCCCTGATCTCGACCTCGTCCCCGGCCACGCGTCCGAGCATCGACAGCGTGATCGGCGACACGCCGGCCTCCCGGGATGCCCCATCGCGGACCGCACCAACCCAGCAGCGTACCGGCGCTCCGGCACGGTTCACGAGCTCCACGACGTGGCCGCGCGTGACGCCAAGCCTCCGCGCCGTTGCTCCATCGAGCGAGACGATGCGCGTTTGCGCCTCGTCGTGACTGGCGAGGCGGAGCGTCGCGATCACCCGCTCGGCGGCGAGCTCGCGGCGGCGCTGAGCCGTGGCGGCCTCGTCGAGAACGCCATCGGTGACGACGACGCCATAGAGCGACGCGGCAGCGGCCGGGGTCACCACGCCCTGGGCAAGATCGACGAGCACGCGCACGGGATCGCGCTCGAGCGGATCGCCAAACCCTCCCCCACCCGAAGACGCCATGACGACGACGTCGTCGCGCACGAGCGGGAACGCGCTCACCTTCCCCGGCAGCGGCGACGGCTCGACGTCGGCTCCAGCGCGCTTGACGTAGAACCGGTTCGGCGCGCCGCCGTAGCCGCCACAGACACCGTAGGGGCTCAGCAGGCTCTTCTCGGCGAGCACGGAGAGCTGAGCTGAAGGCGCCAGCACCCTGACCTCGCGGACGAGTCCCAGCCCGCCACGATAGTGGCCGGCGCCGCCCGAGTCCGGCCGGAGCTCGCAGCGCTCGACCCGCAACGGATACTTCTGCTCGACGGCCTCCACGGGCTGGATGGTCGTGATGTCGCTCTCGGTGAACGCGCGCACGGCGTTGTTGCCGTCGCCGCCGTCCCAACCGCCGGTACCCCCGGCCGGGTACTCGTAGAAGATGAAGTCCGGCCCACCGACGTAGCAGTGATTGCCGCCGCCCTTGAGATCGCCCGTCACCTTCCCCGCGATCGCCTGCGAAAGCGCTCCCATCACGGCCGATTCAACGCAGTACTTGACCTCGACCATCCCGCCGCAGGGCGCCGGGCGTCGCGCGTTGACGATCGTGCCCTCGGGAGCGATGACGGTGAGCGGGCGGAAGGCGCCCGAATTGATCTCACCGCCCGGATCGAGAAACGCCTTGAGGATCGTGAAGGCTCCGGTCGGCGCCATCGCAGGGCCGACGTTGGTCGGGCCTGCCGTCTGCGGCGACGTGCCGGCGAGATCGACGATGACACGATCACCGCTCACGGTGACCGAGGCGCGCACCCGCAGCGGCTCGAGCTGATCGTGACCTCCCTCCAGGTACGCCTCGTACGCGTACTGGCCGGGCGGCAACTCGCGGATCCGCTGACGCATGCGTTGCTCGGCGCGATCGAGCAACTCGCTCACGCAGGCCTGCAGCGTCGCGTGGCCATAACGGCCGAGCAACGCCTCCACGCGCTCCGCGGCTTTGCGACACGTGCCGATCATGGCCCGGAAGTCGCCCTCGCGCTCCCGCGGCCCGCGCATGTTGGCGAAGATCAGATCGAGCGCCGCCTGGTTCGGACGGCCACGCTCGACGATGCGGATCGGGGGGATGCGCACGCCTTCCTGGTAGATCTCGGTCGCGCGTCCCGAGAGACTGCCCGGGCTCATGCCGCCGACGTCGCCCCAGTGGGCGCGGACCACCGGAAACAGGAAGAGCTCGCCCGTCTGGCCGGCGGGAGCCGGGGCGAACATCGGGTAGATCATCGCCACGTCGTTGAGGTGCGTGCCGCCCGTGTAGGGATCGTTGTGCAGGAAAATGTCGCCTGGATGAATGTCGTCCCCGAAGCGCTCGTGGACGGCCTTCATCGACCACGAGATGGGCACGATGTGGAGCGGATGGTCCTGGCCGCGCGACATCGCCACGATCTGAGCGTGGCGGTCCATGAGCACGCAGGAGAAGTCCTCGCCCTCGTACAGGATCGACGAGTACGCCGTGCGCACGAGCGTCACGCGCATCTCGCGCACGATCGAGGAGAGCGCCTCACGGACGACCTCGAGCGTGATCGGGTCGATCACGCGCCGCGCTCCAGGACGAGATGGCCCGCGCCGGCCAGGCGTGCCCGCCATGCGGGAAAGACGACGGTCGTAGCGCCGAACTCTTCGACGATCGCGGGGCCGTCCACCCGGGCGAGGCCGGGTAAGCGGTCGCGCTCGTACACGGGCGTCGGCGCGGCGCGGCCCGCGAACCAGACGTCACGAGTCGCGATCCGTGCGTCGTCGACCGTGCCACCTCCAGCGCTCCACTGTGACGGGTCGGGCTTGTCGACGACGCCGTAGGTGGACATCCGTGCGTTCACCACCTCGACGTCCCCATCGGGGTCCGCGTGGCCATAGGTGGCGAGATGGCGCGCGTTGAAGTCCGCGATGATCGCCGGCGCATCGAGCGCGCCGGGCGGCAGCGGGACGCTGAGCTCGAAGGCCTGGCCGGCGTAGCGCAGATCGAGTGAGCGTTCGGTGCGCCGCGACCGCTCGTCGAAGCCGTCGGCGTCGAGCCGGCGGGCCGCGGCCGCGCTCATCTCGGCGAACGCGGCTTCGAGCGCGGGCACCCGCTCGTGCAGCCGGCCGATGCGGGTCCGCACGTCGTCGTGCTTGACGTCGGAGACGAGCAGGCCCAGCGCCGAGAAGTTCCCGGGGTGTCTCGGCACCAGGACACGCGGGATGCCGAGCTCTTCGGCGACGGGGATGGCGTGCATGGGGCCGGCTCCTCCGAAGGCGATGAGCGTGAAGTCGCGCGGATCGTGGCCCTGCTGGATCGAGATCTCGCGGATCGAGGCGGTCATGCGCGCCACCGCGATGTCGATGATGCCTTCGGCCAGTCGCGTCCGGTTCAGCCGGAGGCGAGCGGCGAGCGCCGCGACGGCGTTCCGGGCGAGGTCGGCGTGAATCCGGAGCGCGCCGCCAAGCGGGCGCTCGGTCGACATCCTGCCGAGCACGATGTTGGCGTCGGTCACCGTGGGCTCGACGCCCCCGAGGCCGTAGGCGGCGGGCCCGGGCTGAGCGCCGGCACTGCGCGGGCCGACCTGGAGCGCGCCGTCGATGTCGAGCCAGGCGATGGATCCGCCGCCGGCGCCGACCGTCCGGATGTCGATCTGAGCGACCTTCACCGGGAAGGCAGCGATGAGGTTATCGGTCGTCGTCAGTGGCCGGCCGTCCCGCACGAGGCAGACGTCCGTGCTCGTGCCGCCCATGTCGTACGTGATGAAGTCGGTGATACCCGCCCGCGCAGCGGTGAAGCAGCCCTGGCTCACGCCGCCGGCCGGCCCGGACACCGTCGTGCGGATCGGGAGCCGTCGCGCGGTCTCGACGGTCATCATTCCGCCGCTCGATCCGATCGTCAGCACCCCAGAGGCGTAGCCGGCCTCGAACAGCTTCTTCTCCAGCCCCGCGAGATAACGGTCCATCAGCGGCTGCAGGTAGGCGTTGAGCACCGTGGTCGAGAATCGCTCGAACTCGCGGTACTCCGGCACGACGTCGGACGAGAGCGACACCGGCACCTCGGGAAAGCGCTCGCGGAAGCGCTCGCCGACGGCGCGCTCGTGAGCGGAATTGGCGTAGGCGTGGAGCAGGCAGACGGCCAGAGCCTCGGGCGCCGCTCGAGGGAGCGAGTCGATCACGCGATCGACGCTGCCGCCGTGCAGCGGTGTGAGCACCGCGCCGTCGTGGAGCATGCGCTCGTCGACCTCGAACCTCAGCGCGCGCTCGACGAAGGGCTTCGGTCTCACGAACGTCGGCACGAACAGCGCGGGGATGTTGCGCTTGGTTCGGCCGATCTCGATCAGGTCGCGGAAGCCCGCGGTCGTGATCAGGGCCACGCGAGCCCCGCGCCGCTCGAGGATCGCGTTGGTTCCCACCGTCGTGCCGTGGACGAGCCGGCGCACGCCGCGGCCGTCGATGCCGAGGGCGTCGAGACCCGCCAGGACGGCGGCGGCCTCGTTGTTCGGCTGTGACGGCACCTTGGTGACGACCACCCGCCCGCTGGCGCCGTCCACCGCGGTGACGTCCGTGAAGGTGCCGCCCACGTCGATCCCGACCACGAACATGCGCGAACATTAGCAGAGGAGCGGAGTAGGATCGAGGGATGGAGGTTCGCGCGCTCACCGAAGCCGACGCCGAGGCCTGGCTCGCGCTCCGGCTGCGGGCGCTGCGAGAACATCCCGACGCATTCGTGGCCACGCCGGAGGAGACCGAATCACTTCCGGACGTGAAGAAGCGCTTCGCCACCGCGCGAGACGACGAATCCATCGTGGTCGGCGCCTTCGACCCTCACCTGGTGGGAATCGTCGGCTGCTATCGTCTGGAAGCCACCAAGGAGCGCCACATCGCGCGGATCTGGGGGATGTACATCGCTCCCGAGGCGCGCGGGCGCGGCATCGGGCGCTTCATGCTGGACGTCGTCATCACGCTAACGCGCGAGTGGCCCGAGCTCGATCATCTCTGGCTCCACGTCATGCGCCACCAGACCGCCGCCCGGCGGCTCTATCTCTCGTGCGGCTTCGAGGTGATCGGCAGCCATCCGCGTGTCCTGCGCGTCGGGGATTGCTACTACGACGAGGACCAGATGGTCTTCCGGCTGCGATGACGATCGCCGACCGGCTCGCCAAGCTCGACTGGGAGGCCATCGAGCAGAGTCTCGGCGAGTGGGGCTACGCCAGGACGCCGCCCATGCTCACGGCCGACGAGTGCGCGAGCCTGATCGCGCTGTACAGCGAGGAGAGTCGCTTCCGCAGCCGTGTGGACATGGCGCGCTACCGCTTCGGCATCGGCGACTACAAGTACTTCGCCCACCCGCTGCCACCCGTCGTCGCGGACTTGCGAGCACACGCGTATCCGCCGCTGGCCCGGATCGCCAACCGCTGGGAGAAATCGCTCGGAGCGCGCCGCCGCTATCCCGACGATCTCCCCGGCCTGCTGGCCATCTGCCGGCGCGCCGGCCAGACGAAACCCACACCGCTCCTGCTCCACTACGAGACCGGCGGCTACAACTGTCTCCACCAGGACCTCTACGGCGACGTCGCCTTCCCGCTGCAGATCACCGCCTTCCTCAGCCGCCGTGGCGTCGACTACGAGGGCGGCGAGTTCTTGCTGGTCGAGCAGCGCCCTCGCGCCCAGTCCCGGGGCCAGGCCATCGCCACCGAGCAGGGAGAGCTGGTGATCTTCACCACGCGGGAGCGGCCGGCGCGAGGCCAGCGCGGCTGGCACCGCGTCACCATGCGCCACGGCGTCAGCCGCCTCACCACCGGTACCCGCTACACGCTGGGCGTGATCTTCCACGACGCGAAATAGTGTCGTGCGAGCCGAGACGCCCCCGAGTTGCCGCAGGCACGAGGGCGGCGAGGCGAGCGGTGAAATGATCGAAAATCGTGCGAGCCGAGATGCCCCGTGGCAGTGCGAGGTGAACCGCGCTCGGCGCGGTAAGCCGCAGCCGTGACATGGCCGAGGAGTGCCGCCGGCACGAGGGCGGCAAGGCGAGCGGTGAAATGATCGAAAATCGTGCGAGCCGAGACGCCGCGCTCGGCGCGGTAAGCCGCAGCCGTGACATGGCCGAGGCGTGCCGCAGGCACGAGGGCGGCGAGGCGAGCGGTGAAAGTTCCGGACTATAATCCACGGCCATGAGCGCCATCGCCCGGATCGCCGAGTTCGTCGTCAAGACCCGCCTGGATGACTGTCCTCGTGATGCCATCGCGAGCGTCCGTCGCGCGGCGCTCGACTCGATCGGCGTCATGCTCGCCGGCAGCACCGAGCCGATCGCGCGGATCGTCCGCGAGGTCGCGCGGGCCGAGGGTGGCACGCCGCTCTGCACGGTGGTCGGTGCCTCGCTGCGCACGTCGCCCACGTGGGCCGCGCTCGCCAACGGCGCCGCCGGACACGCCCACGACTTCGACGACACGTCGTTCGCGCTGTTGGGCCATCCGAGCGTGCCCCTGCTGGCCGCCGCGCTGGCTGCCGCCGAGGCCGAGACGGCGGACGGCGCCGCCGTGACGCTCGCCTACCTGCTCGGGTTCGAAATCGACGCCGCCATCGGCAGCGCGATCAATCCGGATCACTACACGCGCGGCTGGCATTCCACCGCGACCATCGGAACGATCGGCTGCGCCGCCGCGGCGGCGCGTCTGCTCGCCCTCGATCTTGGTCAGGTCCGCCACGCGCTGGGACTGGCCGTCTCGCTGGCGTCGGGGCTGAAGGAGAACTTTGGCTCGATGACCAAGCCCTATCACGCGGGCCACGCCGCGCGGAACGGCGTGCTCGCCGCCTTGCTCGCGCGTGAGGGACTCACGGCGTCGGAGTCGGCCCTCGACGGCAAGCAGGGATTCCTGGAGGCGACGGGCACGGCCCCCGTCCCCGCCGCTGCGCTCGCGACGGCGCTCGACGGACTCGGCCAGCGCTGGCACGTGCTCGAGACCGGCGTGGCGGTCAAGCCGTATCCGTCGTGTGCGTTGACCCACTCCGCCATCGACGCACTCCTCGACCTCAGGACACGTCATGGCTTCGCGGCCGATCAGGTCGCCGGGATCGAGGTGGGAGTGAACCACGTCGTGCCGAGCGTGCTCATCCATCCCGCGCCGACGACTGCGCTCGAGCGCAAGTTCTCGATGCAGTTCTGTGCGGCCGCCGCCGCTGCCGAAGGCCGCGTCGACCTCGCCTCGTTCGAGCGCCCGATCCCCGAGCCCGTGGGTTCGCTGATGGCGCGCGTGACGATGGTCGTCGATCCCGCGCTGCCCGACCGCATGGAGCAGCACGCGTGGAGCCGCGTGACCGTGCGGCTCCGTGACGGCCGCACGCTGGCTTCGCCCGCGCGCGGGGCCACCGGTCATCACGATCAGCCGCTCACCGCCGAGGCGCTGCGCGCCAAGTTC
>Ga0209160_1000783_pt1 | contig 26298 bp, 33 predicted proteins | sample GraSoiAngelo_153_FD_186167 | JGI IMG/M metagenome (GOLD analysis project Ga0209160, IMG submission 186167) | Grasslands soil microbial communities from the Angelo Coastal Reserve, California, USA - 14_1009_12_40cm (SPAdes) (version 2) | ecosystem: Environmental > Terrestrial > Soil > Grasslands ...
CAGCTTCCTGGCCGCGATCCTCGCGCTCATTGTGATCAAGCGCCCTTCGGCGCTGCCGGCAGCCGGTCGGGCGGAAACGGTGTTGCCGCGCCCGATTCAGCCACTCAGCGCCGCCGCCCAGAGCCAGCTGCTCCTGGCAAGGTGCGGATCTTTACTTCCGCCGACTGCCTCGATGAATGGTTGGCCGGGAGGTAGTTGGGGAGCCGCGACGGGCGGAAGTGGTCCTGCTTAAGCCACGAGCGGCTCACCGCGGCGACGCTGCCCGTGAGAGGATCACGGAGTAACCCATTCCCGATCTGCCGCAGCTGGCCATTTTTGCCGGACCCACTCGAGGCGGATCGGAGATCTTCCTTGGGGATGCATTGGCCGACGTTCAACTTCCCAGCTGGGCTGTCGCCGGAACCTGCGGCCGACCGGACCGCTGCTCCTCCGGTCTGTTCGCCACGCCCACAATGATCGAGATCACGGCGACGAGGCACATGAGGACGTTGAACAGCAGCCCGAGCTCACCGCCGAAGCGCATCGAGACATTGGCCTGGCGGCCCAGGAAGATTTGGGGCACGAGACTCGGCGGCACATGCTGGGCCACTATGTAAATCGTTGCGGAGATGGCGACGCCGAAGGCCGATCCAAGTGAGGACGCGATTGTAGATGCCGGCTGCCGCGCCTGCCTTGTCGCCGGACCCGCTAGACATTGCTGCGTAGGTCGAGGGCGTTGCATAGAACCCGAGCCCGACCCCATAGAGGGCGAGCTCGAGGCCGTGATCACGCAAAACCGAATTGCGGTTGTCGGTTTTCGCACGCCAGGTGAACCCCTCTGATCCGGGACTTCAGCGAGAGGCAGTTCTAGGGACGCTGGTAAGCAGCGGTCAAGAATTTCGTCCACGCGTCTCGATCACCTGACCTCATCCAGATGAAGACGCGACTGGACGAAGTCTTCATCGGTCCTTAACTCGGGACCGACGCCAACGCGCCAATCCTCCGTTCCCGACCTGCGAAAATGCTTACCTCGGATCCCAATTAGGGAAGGAGCGAAGCCGTGAGCATCAAGACCACTGGGACAGCTGGGCGCGCGGCAGCGGCTGCAGCGGCGACTGGCTTCAGCCTCCTCGCGACTTTCCAATTGTTGCTGGCGCTTGGAGCCCCCTTGGGTCACGCTGCCTGGGGTGGGGCTCAGGAACGATTGCCGTCGGGGCTGCGGATCGCGAGCGCATTCGCCGCCGTCGTGTTTGTCGTGGCTGCACTCATCGTTCTCGGCCGCGCCGGTTACCGGATGTCTCCCGTCCCGCTGAGCGTGTCGCGGTGGGGCATCTGGGTGCTCGTAGCCGGGCTGGCGCTTAGCGCGCTCGGTAACTTCGCCTCGTCGAGTAACTGGGAGCGCTTCTTATTGGGCCCGATCGCACTGCTCGAAGCGCTGCTGTGCCTCATCGTCGCTCGCGGCGTGGGATCGGAGGTTGCGGCTGGCCGAGAGCGCTGAGGCGTTCAGACGGCCCCCATGCTATGGCAGCCTCCGTCCAGATGAAGGTCGAGACGAAGACAGGAAATGCTGGGCACGCGGATTTCGGGCTCGATTTACTGTAGCCAATTCTGTAGCCAACCCGATGGACTTAATAGCACTTAATGGACGCGATGCGACTGTATGGAAAGCCAAAATTTGGAGCTGAATTCAATTGCGCCTGATTTGTAAACAGCGGGTCAGCGGTTCGAATCCGCTCGTCGGCTCCAGATTTTGAATACAGAATGGCCGCCGCGGGTCACCAGACCTGCACCCCGTACCACCAAAAGTACCACCAATTTTTCAGGGTGTACTCACGCGGGCACCTTCTTTGCAGTCCTGAAAGCCATGGCTGCATGCCCACGTTTTGTATCAGGTCGTGGTCGGCCCGATGAATACCGCCCAGCGCTGAAGCAGAATCGCGCTTAGAGGCGAAAAACTCCCGCACGGGTAGGGCGCAGTGAACGGCTCGTCATCAGGTAGCGGCACCGCTCTCAGTTCGGGCGCCATTACCACGGCGACCGATCAAGAAGTAGGTGGTCATCGGTCCCTTGCCTTTGATGTCGATCTGCCCACGGCGCTCGAATGTGTGCGTCAGCGTTAGGCGACGGTAGATCTCCTCCGTCACCTGGATTCGTCCCGCGGTTCCGCTTGACTCCATGCGGCTGGCGGTGTTAACGGTATCGCTCCAGACGTCGTAGGTGAATCGGAATCGGCCGACAACGGCTGCCATGGCCGGGCCGCTGTTGAGACCGATACGAAAGCCGACGGCCCACCCATGTTGCTGGTTCAGCCCGGCGACCCTGTCGAGCATGTCAAGGGCCATATTGGCGATGGCCTGCGCGTGGTCGGGTCTGGGCACCGGCAGTCCGCCTACCACCAGATAGGAGTCGCCCGTGATGCGAATGGGCCGCAGACCATGTTGCTGAGCCAACTCATCGAACGCGCTGAGGAACTCATTGAGAACAGCGACCGTGACATCCGGGGCCTCTGCGGCGGAACGCTCCGTGAATCCGACCATGTCAGCGAAAAGCACGCTAACGTCGTCGAACCGGTCGGCGATCGGGTACTCCTGGCGTTTGAGGCGCTCGGCGATCTCGGGTGGAAGTACGTTGAGGAGCAGCCGCTCGGATCGTCGCATGGCCTCATCCCGCTGAATCCTGAAGTAAGCCAGGACGAGAGTGACGATGCCAGCCACGCCGCAGAGGTTGAACACGAAAAGCGCGGTCTGAGCAGCGTAGGGCAGTGGTGGAATCGATCGAGCCAGCGGCGTGTCAACCACGGCGGAGACGGCCGTCACGGCGACGAAGCCCACCAGCCACGCCCATCCGGCCCGCGGCCCGAAGAAGACCAGAGCACAGAGGGGGGCAAAAAATGACCACGTGATCACCGCGCTGCCTTTGACATAGCCACCGAGGCTCGCCTGCAGCACCGCGGGCAGCAGCAAGATGAGCAGCAACATGAACTCGCGCAGCCGCCCGAGTTCGCGGCTCCGCACCAGTCGCACTGCAACCAGCGCCGCCACCACCGCGAAGGCCCCCGGCACGGCCCCCGAAAGAGGACGGCCCAGCAGGGCATACGCGATGCCCCACAGAAGCCCAGCCGCAGCCCCCGAAGCCGTCACCAGAAGGAACAATCCAGACGCCAGACGCTCGTCGTCACGCCCGCCCGGTTTGGCGGCCAAGTCAACGGCGCGCAAGGCCCATCGCGAGGCAGTAGCCCTCATGACCCGGGCGATTCCACACGGTTCGCTGGTGCGCCGGCTCGAGGGTGCGTCTCGTACATCCGGACCGCGACGATGGCCGCCCCGACCGCCGTGACGCCGGCCACTGCCCAGATCGCCGCGACCAACCCAAAGACGTCCGCGATGACGCCGGAGAGCAGCGCACCCACGACGAATCCGGCATCGCGCCAGAGCCGATAGACACCGACAGCCGACGCTCGCCGCGCCGGATGGGCCACGTCGCCGACTGCCGCGAGCAGCGCCGGATAGACCATAGCCGTGCCAACACCCAATCCGATCGCTCCCACGGCCCAGACGGCAAAGCCCTGGCCGAGGGCGATCACCGCGAGCGAGGTCGCCTGGACGACTAGCCCCCACCCAATCAGCCCTTTACGACCGATTCGATCGGAGAGCGCACCCGTGCCTACCTGGCCGGCGGCCCAGACCAGGGGATAGAGAGCGACAAGCGCGCCGATTTGGAGCAGCGACAGGCCTCGCTGAGCGAACAACAAGGGGAATAGCCCCCACGCCATCCCGTCATTGAGGTTATTGGTCAACCCTGCCGCACAACTGGCGGAAAGGGCTCGCTCCCGGAAGCTCGTTTCAATGAAGACGCGGCCCATCCTGATCCTCGGCCGCCCGCTCCCGTCATCAGTCGCACCGGCTTCGAAGCGTACGTGGCCGTGCGTCTCGCGCACCAAGAAAACGGAGAGACCCAGTCCCAGACCCGCATAGGCCACCCCGAAGAAAAAGGGTTGCGGCCGAAGGCCGGCATGCTGGGCGACGAACCCGGTGAAGTAGGCAGTCACCGCCAGCGCACCGTAGCCTGCAGCTTCGTTGAGGCCCATGGCCAGGCCTCGTCTAACCGGACCAACGAGATCGATCTTCATGTTGACTGTCATCGACCAGGCGAGCCCCTGATTGATCCCGAGAAAGACGTTGGCCAGGATCACCCAGCCCCAATTCGGAGCCCAGATGAGCAGCAACGGCACCGGCAACGCGGCCAACCAACCGGCGACGAGGACTGGCTTGCGACCAAAGCGTTCCGACAGTGGCCCAGCGACGACGTTGCTGAGGGCCTTGGTCATGCTGAAGGCAACGATGAACGTCAGCGCCGCCGTTACTGCCGTGAGATGGAACACGTGCGTGGCGAGCAGCGGGAGAACAGTTCGCTCCTGCCCGAGCATGCCGCCGACGAGCGCATTGACGCCGACCAGGAGGCTGAACTGGGCGAGGTTCGCCCGGAGTCCGAGCGCGATGGCTCGCGGGCTCGGTGCGGCTGCCCTCATCCGGTGGCGATCGGCCGCTTAGCGCTCCGCCAGGCGTCGAACCCGCCGTCGAGGACGGCCAGGCTCGCACGACCCTGTCCCTCGAGCATGCTCGCCGCCGTCATCGCCCGATCCCCGTGACCGCAGTAGATGATGAGGGGTCCAGCTGGAATGGCGCCCGCCGCTGCCAGGACGCTTCCGAGCTCCACGTGCTGTGCACCCGGAATGCGCCCGCTGGCCCACTCGCTCGCCTGACGCACATCCAGGGACGAGCCTTGCAACCCCTCGTGAATCGGGCGGAGGGCAATTGTCGAGACGGGCAACCCCGCCGCCCGCCAAGCGTCGATGCCGCCCTCCAGCTCGCCAGCGAGGTTTTCGTATCCGATTTTCAAGCACTGCTCGACGAGGTCCCGCCCGTCCTGGCTCGGCGCCCGAACGAATACCAGTGGCGGCCCTGCCGGCACGATCCACCCCAACCAGGAGGCGAATGCGGGACGCAGTGCAATCGATAAGGCGCCGAGGATATGGCCTCTGGCAAAATCCACGAACGGGCGGACGTCGATCACGATCGCACCCGCCGCCTGTTGGCCGCGAAGTTCGTCGATCGAGAGCGGTGCGAGCTCCGGCGGTCTTACGCCGTAGAGACGGGCTCCGCGCTGGTTCACCGTCCGCAAGCAGAGGAAATACGGCGGATAGGTTCCCAGTCCCTGGAGGAACGAATGGACGAAGGCATCCTCGCCAGCCTCGGCAAACAACGGGCTATCCTGGCGCTCCTGCCCGAGGGTCGTTGTCCGCTGTCGGCCGGCGCCGGCCGAACAGAACGAGCCCGCCCCGTGGGTTGGGTAGACGGCTAGGGCATCCGGAAGATTGCTGAGCCGTTGATGGGCTGATCGGTAGAGGTCGCGGGTCAGCGGCTCGGTCTGCTCCGGCCCAATCAGGTCAGGGCGGGCGGCACCGCCCGGGAGGACCGCTCCTCCACTAAACAGCGCCAGCGGCTTTGAACCGTCGAGGAGCAGATAGGCGAGGTGCTCGGGTGTGTGTCCTGGGGTCGCCGTCGCTCGCAGGGTCAATCCGCCAAGGTCGACCTCTTCCCCGTCTTCGAGTCCTCGATAGACGGTGGCGAGATGCGACGCCGCCGGTGCGAGGATGGCGGCGCCATATGCGGCCAGCTCGCGGCTGCCCGAGATGAAATCGGCATGAAGGTGCGTCTCCACCGAAAACACGATCCGCAAGTTGAGGCGTTCCGCCAGCTCGAGGTAGGGCGACGGGTCCCGACGGGGATCAACGACCAACGCTCGGCCATCGCCGAGCGACACCAGGTAGGAGGAGTTCCCGAGCCCCTCGTCGACAAGGGGCACGATCTGCGACCTGGCAAATTTGAGGGCAAGGCCGCTCACGAGGTCGCCGGCTTGAGGCCTCCGACCAGGATATAGCCGAGGTACGGGACTGCCCTCCTAATGCGCGGCATCAGCCAGGCCATCTTGCGCAGGTAGGCGACGCGCGACAAACCACGAAACATGCAGGCGACGGCATTGATGAAACCCTCGTCCTCAATAAAACCGCGAGGGGTCATCATCTCGAATGGGCCGGATCGGACCTCGATGGCAGACAGGCCGGCATCCTTATATATGCGTACCCAGCCGTCGAGCTTGTCGAGCTGCATGCCCGGACACACCTGCCCGAGGAAGATTTCACGTGCCTCTTCGGTCGGCGGCTGGCGCCAGAAGAACTCAGTGGCAAGCACCATCCCACCCGGCCGGCAGACCCGGACCAATTCTCTTGCGGCGCGCTGGCGGTCGACGAACATCGTCACCGCTTCGGCGATCACCCGGTCGAACGTGCTATCCGCGAATCGCAGCGCGAGGATGTCGCCCTGGTCGACTTCGATCCCGCGCCCAAGGCCAGCCCGCTGGACGTTGCGCCGGGCTCGCTCGAGCATGATCGGTGAGATGTCGATTGCGGTGACGGCGGTTCCGAACCGACGCGCCATCTGGATGGCGGTGGTTCCGACACCGCAGCCGACATCGAGTGCTTTCTGCCCATCCTGAAAGTGGGCCAGGTCGAAGAGTTCCTCGGTCGAGCGACGGCCACCTGGATGGATGACTCGCTTACCAAGCACCGCCATAAACGTGTACGGATCGATCGATTGGACGTCGATCTTTTTACGGGTCAGCGTCGTTGCCAACTCAAGACCTCCTTTCCCCCATGGCGACCACTGGAAGACCCGCGGCCTTCCACTCCGGCAATCCATCTTCGAGCCGTCGGGCATGAATCCCGGCCTGTTGGAGAATACGAACGGCCTTATGGGCAAAAGCGCAGTAGGGGCCGCGGCAGTAGGCCACCACTTCTCTGTCGCGGGGCAGTTCGCGCAGCCGTCGGCGGAGTTCAGCAAGGGGGATCGAGATTGCGGGCGGCAGGTGGCCGGCCGCGAACTCTTCCGTAGGTCGGACATCGAGGACGACGACGTCTTCTCCCCGCTTCAACCGCCGGAGTAACTCCGCTCGCGTGACCGGCTCCAGGCTGTCGCGGGCGCCGAGATATGCGTCGGCCAGCTGGCTGATCTCCGCGCGGTGCTGGGCAGCCACGTTACGCAGGGTGCGCCACATATCGAACACCTCCGCATCCCGGAGCTCGTAGTAGATTCGAGTTCCGTCGCGCCGCCGGCGGACAAGGCCGACCTCACGCAGAACCTGCAAGTGCTGACTGGTATTTGCGACGGAAAGTCCAGTCTCAGCCGCCAGACGCTCCACGGTGCGCTCGCCATTGGCAAGGACGTCGATGATCTCGAGCCGCCGGCCGTTAGCCAACGCTTGTGCGAGGCGAGCGAACTCGTCAAAGAGGGCGGTCTTGGCTCTGCGACTGTCGGGGTCGCGCGAGCCCTTGCTTGGCTGCGGCATGTTCAACTCCTCGGTAGATAGCGTCTAGGGCTTATCAAGTCTTTAATCGATTGCTTGAATACTAGATGCGAAAGGCTTCGCTGTCAAGAGGTTTTCGACGCATTCCCTGGGGGCCGTAGACCGATAATCCGGAGGTGAGCGACTGCTGTTCACCGAAGGGCTACCGCTCGATCTTCAGCGAGAAGCGAGCGCGCGCCGAGGCGCGACGCTATCGCCGGCGCGGCCTCGATTCGATCTCGCGACGCATCGCCGAGTCTTTAAAGCAGCAGGGCATCGGAGGCCGCACGCTACTCGAAGTGGGCGGCGGCATTGGCGCCATCCAGATCGAACTTCTCAAGGCGGGCATCACCCGGGCGGTCAATATCGAGTTGACCCCGACCTATGAGGAGGCGGCTCAGGCCCTGCTGCGCGAGGCCCGACTTGAGGATCGCGTTGAGCGTAGGGTTATGGACTTCGCTGAGGCCACGGGTGAGGTGGAGGCCGCAGACATCGTCATCATGAACCGCGTCATCTGTTGTTACCCCGACATGCCCAAGCTGGCCGGCGCCGCTGCGGACCATACCCGGGAAGTCCTCGTGGTGAGCTTCCCCAAGAAGCGTTGGTGGATCAGGGCGGCGATAAACCTGGGGGACCTCGCACTGCGTGTAGGGCGCCAGCAGTTTCAGATCTTCCTCCACCCGCCCGATAAGATCGTCGCCACGGCGGAACGACACGGACTGGAGACGGTCTCCACCCAGACAAGCTTCTTCTGGGAAGTGGCCAGTCTGCGCAGGACTACCGCGGTACCGGCAAAATGACGGTCCGAGCTCCAGGCCGACTCGGGTCACGACGCTGTGGCGCTCGCCTGTCGGGTGGGTACCGGTGCCGCGACGAATGCAGGCGCGCTTCTGTTCCGTAAACAGCAGATCGCGGGTTCGAATCCTATCCTCAACTGACCATTCTCGAGCTCGGAGTGGATGTGGGCGACGCTATTTGGAGTTCCCGCAGACCGGGAGCGGACTGAAGTCCTTCGCAAGGCGGGACCTTGGACTCTCCTACCGAGGCGCATGTGACCGTATAACCAAGGCACCGGCCACGCTGGGCGGAAATTTTCTTGGAGGTATCCATCGATGAACGAGTCCGCAGTCGAGGCACTCACCAAACCACAATCGCGCCGCGCGTTCCTGGCGGCCGGAGCGCTCGGCGGGGCCACCGCGCTGCTGGCTGGTTGCGGCGTGGCCGCAACTGCCTCGCCAACGCAGTCAAGAGGCAACGCCAGCCTCTACCTCACCATTGCGACTCCGGACATGCTCGGGACAGATGACATGCCCGCCTACCTTCCGGCCTTTCCAACTATCCCCGCCCACACCCGAGCACGGGTGGAAATCGTCAACTTCGACGACGCGACGCCGCTGACTGGCGCGCTAGAGCAATTCGCGAAGGTCAAGGGCACAGTAGGAGGCAGTATCCAAGTTGAGGCTCTCGACGAGAAGAATCCGAATGCAATAACCGCTTCCCAGACCGTGACTGCGCTCGATCCGCAGAATGTGTCACACACCTTCACCGTCGCCAAACTTGGCATCAACATTCCAGTCGCAGCAAAAGCGCGGACCATCTTCGAGATTCAGACAGGCGCTCCGGGCGTGTACGACTGGCGGTGCAACGACCCATGCGGCCAGGGGAACGGCGGCTGGGGCGGCGCGATGGCCGCCGCTGGCTACATGATGGGCAAACTCACTCTCGAGTAGGCCAGCTGAGGCCAATGAGTTAGGGCGCCAGCGCTCGGCACACGGGAGTTAGCGGCCGGCGGCCGGGTCGGCGGCTATTTCGAGGAGTTCGTCAATAGCCGTTTAAGGAGGGGCGGACGGCCAGCGGGGCCGCCTTGCCGTGCAGCGACTACAATCCCAGCGTTCCAACCAGGAGCGCGTCCGCCAGCAGGTGGCGTGATCGAATCGGCGTCTAGACCGGTGCGCGCGATCAACCAAGAGATGATCGAGTTCGAATTCCACATTTCACCAGCTCCGGCCTCGTCCCGGCCCCAGACGAGCATGGGTACCTGGGGCACCAGTTCGCGGAGCCGTCGAGCGTCGCCAAGGTCGCTACTAAGCCGGTGAGGTCCTCCGACTGCCTCATCGACATCAGGAATTACGCCATCGCGCCATCGACGCACTTCGTAGCGAAAGATGCGGAAGCGGCCGGCCCAACGGGCACCAACCGGCCCTTCGGCGACTACGCCCCGTTCAGAGCCGTGTGCATCAATGACAGGCGTCTGCTCAATGACGTAGCGCCCCTCAGGCACGACCACCTGAAGGGCGGAGTGGTAGAGATCAGAGGGCGGGCGTTGCTGGATTCTCGCCGCGACAGCCTCATAGACCTTTCCGTTCAAGCGCACGAAGTTGCCGCCTGCCCCTAGGGGGAGCCAGTACAGGTAGATCCCCTCCGCCGAAAAGGAAGATCCGCGCTCTCCGCTATCACCCGCCTGCCGCGCTATCGGCATATGCGCGAATTGTCCGGCCACCGTCTTACGCATGAGCCGGCACGAGCGTTGCCATTGGCAGCCGTTCCCCATCCATGAAGCTCAGTGAGGAGCCATTGACGGCGACGCCAAGTGGAACCGGCCTGAAGCTGGGATGGCAGTCGCACGTTAGTTGATCGGCAGCATCTTCGTCCCGCAAGGCGAGCTCGAAGATGGCCCATGCGAAAGCGGCGGGATCGATTCCATCGAAGGTGATCGGGTCGAAACCCATAGAACGCAGGTGATCCGGCCGCGGTACCCGGTCGAGGAGAATCATCGCTCTCCCTTCCTGGGGTGGTGGCAGCCATCCGTCGCTGACCCGTCCTAGCTGTTCCTCGAAGGCTTCGGGCAGCAGCAGGTTGACGACCACGCCATGTGGACCGAGCAGCGTATCGATGACACCGCAGCCCGCCGCTGCGGCAAACAAACTCGAAGACCAGGGATCCCGACAATAGTCGCCGCTGCGGACAGCCCGGCCCTGCAGATACAGGTGTCGGGTTTGGAGGTCGCCTTCGTGAAGCCTTCCGCTGCTCGCCTGGGCAACTCCGTCTGCATGGCGTAGCGTGGCGAACACGGCGAGACGGTCGATGCCCCGACCGGCCAGCTGTTCGGCCATCCGAAAGACACGCTCTTGCGTATCCACTGAGTGCTCAACGGCGCCAAAGCCCTCGGCCCACCAGTCGGCTTCGGCATGCTTTTGCCTGTAAGCGGCGACCCATGAAGTCCGCAAGTCATCGAGCTGGCTGATCTCTCGAGCGTCTTCGGTTACTTGCTTCCTGATGGTCGGATAAGTCGTTACCATGTGCGGGCCTCCCTCAGCATCGACTTCACACTCAAGAGCAACGATTCCAGACCAGGATTGGGACTCAGGACCCTGACCTGCTCCGGACGAAATGTCCGGTCCTTTCGGTGGTGGTCGGCGATCACCACCACCGGCTTCCCGCGTCCGAGGTAATAGCGCAGAAGGCGCCAGGCGGGAAGGCCCCGCGTCGACAGGCCAGGCAGCTGGCGCGTATCGACCACGGCGAGGTCAGCGACCTCCGCCAGCGGACAGGGCCGTCCACAGGTGCCGAGGCAGGTGAATCCGGGCACTTTGGGACCGGGGCAATTAATCGGGGTCATCCCGGCATCCTCGAGCCAGGCCCCGTAGAGTTCGCGATCGCGCTCGTTGGGCTCGACCAGGAGAACCACCGGACTGACTTCCTTATCATTCGTCGTTTTCATCGTTCAAAGCATCGCCGAAGGACAGCGGCGACACCAGGGACCAAGGTCCCGACTGAGACCGGACCTCCTACCCTGAATCCGGTTCTCGCCGTCTTCAGCTCGGAAGAACGGCTTAGCTCAGGCCGTTCCCGGAGGAGTGGTGTGCCGAGTCAAGTACGCCGCCGCTTCGGCCCGACGAGCTACCTCGAGTTTTGCGAGGATGCTCGACACATAGTTCTTCACCGTCTTTTCAGCGAGGTGGAGCTCGTCGCCGATCTGCTTATTGGTCCTGCCGTCAGCGATGAACCCGAGGATTCGCTCCTCTTGGCCTGAGAGGCGGGCCAAACGCTCATCCTGTAGCAGATGCTTTCCCTTTCGGAGCCGGTCGAGGAGACCCTTGGTGACCGCGGGGTCGAGCAGGTTCTCTCCGGCACCGACTGCTCGAATCGCTCGAATCAGGTCGCCACCCTTGATCTGCTTCAAGACGTAACCGGCGGCACCGGCCATGATCGACGCGAAGAGAGCCTCATCGTCCGCAAACGTGGTCAGCATCAGGACTTGCGTTTTCGGTAGCTTGGAAAGGATCTCGCGCGTGGCTTCGATGCCGCTTCCATCGGCCAGCCGGACGTCCATCACCACGACGTCCGGGCGGGCCCATTCCGCCCGCTCGATGGCCTCCCTGACTGTGGCCGCTTCGCCGGCAACCGACATCCCGCCGGCTTCCTCGAGCAGCGCTTTAACGCCGTTGCGCACCACCTCATGGTCATCGACGATCATCACCCGTAGCGGCAGGGTACTCACGAGGGCCATGTTCTCATCTTCACGATCCGGCGATTAGAGCGGGAGTATGACTCGTACGGTCGTCCCCTCGCCGGAGGCTGACTCGACTGAAAACGTCCCCCCGATCGCTTCAACGCGCTCGCGCATATTACGCAGGCCCTGTCCGCGGGAGGTGCCACGACCGGGCTTGAACCCGCGGCCGTCGTCGTCAATTTCGAGAACTGCCCCACCGTCGCGCTGCACGAGGCTGACGCGGCAGGTGGTCGCCTGGGCGTGCCGAGCCACGTTGGAGAGCGCTTCCCGCGTCACCTGTACGAGCTGTGTCGCTGTGTTTCCAAATTGCGCCGCGACTCGCTCGTCGATCTGCACGGCCGTCACGACCCCGCTCTTCTCCTGGAACTCCTCGACCAGTAGGTGAAGCGCCTGGTCGAGCTGACGGTCGGCCAGGATACCGGGGCGCAGGCCGAAGATGTAATTGCGCAGGTCCCTGATCGCCACGTCGATGCTGTCGACGGCGCCGCTGAGCCGCGCACGCACGGCTTCAGGGTCGCCGGCCTTAGCCTCGGTGGCCTGCAGGTTCATGCCGACCGCGAACAACGCCTGGATCACCCCATCGTGCAGCTCCTTGGCGATCCGCTCCCGATCCTCGAGCACGGCCAGTCGGTGCAATCGCATCTGGGCCTCTTTTCGCTCCGTTGCATCCCGCAGAGCGGCGACGACCACGATGCCGCTGTCGGTCTGCAACGGACTGAGCGCGATGTCCGCCGGGAATTCCGTGCCGTCCTTGCGTCGCAAATAGATGTCGAGGTTGACGCCCATCGGCCGTGCCCGTGGGTTGGCCACGTAGCCGCGCCGGTGCGTCGTATGCAGCTGGCGAAAGCGCTCAGGCACGAGGAACTCGATCAGCTGCCCGAAGAGGTCTCCACGAGAATAACCGGAGAGCGTTTCGAGCAGGCCATTCGCATACGCGATCTGCCCGCCCGCGTCCACAAGCACCACCGCGTCGGGCAGTGCCTCAAGGAGATGCTCGATGGGCACCGCGGGAGCCCGCTGCTGCGGCGACGGTTTTCTAGCGTCGACCCGTTGATGCGCGCTTCGCGGTGGACGCTTGGCAGTGGGACCGGGCTTCGCCATCGTCGTAGACGATATCTCAGCGCCACCGCCCTGGAGCGCTGGCTCGATGGTCCCGAACAGGGCGGGACCATCGACTCTGCGATCGCCCGAGTGCCGGCCGTAATGTCCGAGCAGCATGTTCCTCCGTGCCTACGTTGAACTCCACCTTCCGATCACCAAGGTCGAAGAGGCCCTGCTTCGCACCCCCGCGGAGTGGATTCCAGGGCTTGCCTCATCGGCCGAGCAACATGGTGATCAGCTGCTCGCAGAGGTCGGATTCCCTGTCAGCAGGCTTCAGCTCGGCAAGCAGGTTGAGATCGAGCTGGGCCCACCCGTTCGCACTTCCGGCCGCACATGGCTGCCGGTCACCTGGCGGGCCACCGGGCCGCGCGGAATTTTCCCAACACTCGAGGGCGAGCTTGAGGTCGCCGCCCTCGGCCCGCACCTCAGCCAACTCGGGCTGAGCGCGCGCTACAAGCCTCCGTTCGGTCTGGTTGGCGAGTCCCTTGACCGCGCGCTCCTGCACAGGGTGGCGGAAGCCACCGTTCGTGATTTCGTCGAGCGCGTGGCCAGCGTACTGCGGCAGCGGCGCGTCGCCGCGTAACCGGTCATTCGCGCCGGGAATCAGCTCGACTCCCACCGGTTGGGGCCGAAGGTCCCGTCCCCGAGCCAGCAGGTCATCGCGAGGTCAGGACCATCGGTCCTGAACGGCTCGGCGGGAGCCCGTCAGGATGGAATTGAGCAAATTTCAAAGAGGTGAGTGACATGACGACGGCAATGCGGTGGCGAGTGGTGGTTCTCCAGGTGGGCCTGATCGGCATCCTGGCGTTCTGCGCGGGATTCCTTTTTTGGGGGAACGCCTTTGTTCACAACCAGATCTCGACGGAGCTGACGTCACAACAGATCTACTTCCCGCCGTCTGACAGCAAGGCGATCACGTCGCTTCCCAGAGCTGACACGGCGGCGATGACCGTGTACGCCGGCCAGCAGCTGACCACCGGCGAGCAAGCCCAGGTCTATGCGAACCACTTCATCAGCGTCCATCTCCAGGAAATCGCCGGCGGCCAGACCTACTCTCAGGTGAGCGCCAAGGCGCAGGCAAATCCGACCGATACAAAGCTGGCCGGCCAGGTCCAGACGCTGTTCCGCGGTGAGACGCTCCGCGGGCTGTTGCTGAACGCCTATGGCTGGTGGACGATCGGCACCTACGCGCTGTATGCGGCGATCGGGCTGGCCGTAGCCGCCTTCGCGGTCCTGGTTGCCCTGGCGTTCGAGGTCTTCCTCTGGCTGCGCGAACGGCGGAAGGTCGCCGTCCCCTTCGTCGCCGCTAAGGCACAGCGCGCACTTGCCTAACGGTTAACCTGCGACCGCGCCGACCATGAGCCCCTCCAACTGAGGGGCTCTTTTCTATTTGTCCGCGGGCAGGTGAGTCATCTAAGGGGACCAAGGTCCTGATGAACAAGGGCCATTGGTCAATAGCTGGTTGCCGACCGGCGCCGTAGCGTGGCAGTCATGGATCAACCTGCTGGCTACCTGCACTGGGGCTTCATTCTCATCTCCTACCCGAACCTCATTTTGATTGGAATCATGATCGTGCTCTTCGTTATGGCGCTCCTGCTTCCGTTTCCCGGACACGCGTCGGGCGACAAGGGAAAGAAATCATGAGCACCCAGATATCCGACGAATCGGGGCACAGCTGGACGGCGGCCACACGCCGGCAGCTCGAACGAAGATTGCCGTGGGAGAACCTCCTTCCGGACCGGCAGCCATTCTGGGTCGGCTCCTGGGTTTACGTCTTTGGCGTCGTCACGATTGCCGCGCTGGTCTGGGTCATCCTGAGCGGAACCATCCTGGCGCTCTTCGGCCCCCAGTGGTGGCACCTCTCGAGCCCCGGGCGCTTCTTCAACAGCCTCCATTTCTGGAGCGTGCAAGTGTTCTTCATCTTCATGGTCCTGCATCTCTGGGGACAGTACTTCATGGCGAGCTGGCGGGAGGGCCGTGCGCCAACCTGGATGATCGGAGCAGTGACGTTCGCCGTCAGCATTATCGCCGCCTTCACCGGCTACCTGTCGCAGCAGAACTTCGACGCCCAGTGGATCGCTGTCAACGCTAAGGATGCCGTGAACACCACCGGCGCCGGCGGCTTCTTCAACGTTCTGAACTTCGGTCAGATGTACGGCCTCCACGTGATGCTGCTGCCGATTGGGATCACGGTGCTCGTCGCGTTGCACATCGTGCAGGTCCGCATGAAGGGGGTCGTTCCACCGATCGACGATGGCAAGTCGGCGACCTCGAAGGAGAGATGAGCGACAAATGATCAACGAACCAACGCCCGCTCACCTCAACCAGCCAGAGGTACGAACCGTTCCCTATGACCTCATCAAGGAGATCGCCATCGCCATGGTGGTGTCGCTGGTTGTGATCATCGGTTTTGCCCTCTTCCTGTCATCGCCGGACGTACCGTCCGTCACGATCCAGAGTTGGTCGGCTGCCGACCCAGCGGATTTTGTGACGACCGCCAACGATGAGCTGGCCGGCGCAAGCACGACGGCAAATTACGGGCCGCCCTACAACAATGGAAACGGGTCGGTCCAGTCCATCGGCCCTATCTCTCCCCAGTCCTGGGCCGGCGTCCACGCGAACGTCGACCAGCCGCACGACTTCGTCATCAACCCCCTCAAACAAGCGGCGGGCAACGATTCCCAGCTGACGACCGCGATCGGCGCGTACGTAGCTGCGTCGGAAGAGCAGCAGGGCAAGTGGCATGACGCCTATGCGAAGGCGCTCAAGGACGCAAAAGTCTCAAACGGACAGGTCACGGTCGCCAGCGGTGATTACGGGCCGGTGCCGCAAATGATGAACCGGCTTCTTCAGCTCGCACAAACCGGCGCGCTCGATGGCCTTCTACTTTCGAGCGACCACTTCTACCAGACTGACTACACCAAGCCCCTGCTGTTCATGAACGACGGTGGCTACCTCGCCGGGCTCGCCCAGGACCAGCACCTAACGGGTACCCAGTGGGGCATGATGAACGAAACCGGGCTTTATCCCGGCCAGACCTGGCTCTGGCTGTACACGCTCTGGTACCAGGTGCCGCCCTTCAACGGCGTCTCCAACGCCGATCTCCTGGTTGTCCTCACGATGGTGATCCTCACCTTGCTCCTGATGCTGGTTCCCTTGATCCCGGGTCTCCGCGACATCCCGCGCTGGATTCCGATCTATCGGGTGATCTGGCGCGGCTATTACGCGAGTCGGTCCAGGGAACTGTCATGACCCGGCCGGAGATTGCCGGCGAGACCATCGTCCTTGAACGTCCAACTCCACGCGAAGAAGAGCCCCGCTGCAAGGTCTGCGGAAAGCCGTTGCCAAACTGGCAGTCTGGTATGCCGCTGATTTGCGACGACCATAATCCGAACCGTCGAGGGCCGGTCCGGAATGAACTGCAAAAGGCGAGCAGGTCATTCGACGAGTGGATTCAAGCCACGCTCTGGTACGTGGCGGCACCCTGAGAGACAACTGGCGCTAATGCACGCTGGAGCCGGACCTTCGAATTGCCCGACCGGCGGAGTCAGACTCGGTGGCGCCTGCTAAGGCCAGCTGAACGTGTTCGGCGCTCCAGTGGAGAACCGCTCCCGCTTTGAGGGATCGTTTTTTCGCTGATGACGCGTACCACCAACACGAGACGACACCAGACGGACGGCTTAAATCCTGATTTGTAAACAGGGGGTCGCCGGTTCGAATCCAGCGTTCACTTAAGGTACCGGCTGGCAGACATTGCCTAAGGCCACCTAGGACTCGAATGGATCTCTAAGCCGCTTTCGTGGGGACAGCTGGTCCGGCCACGCGGCTCACGTGACGCAACATTTTCTAAAGACGGATGAATTGCCCTCGTGCCATGTGCTAACAATCGGCGCGGAGCGTCCACGGTGGCTTCGCGGGCGGACGTCGCGCAAGAGGGTAGTGATCGGAGCATGGTCGCTAAGCTGGCAGGGTAGTGATCGGAGCGTGGTCGCTAAGCCGGCGCGGTGCCGAGTGCCGAGTACCTGAGCCGCGTGGGAGAACTGATCGGCTCCCTTAGATAGCGACGGAAGGCGACTCTCGTGATGAGGCCACGGCCGGAGCGGGCTTGCGACCCCTCGCACCTCTTACAAGGAGCCAGCCGATGAAGACCAGTTCCCCATCCGAGCCAACCCCCAGAAGCGAAATGACGCCTTTGAGGCTGGGCGCGAGCAAGATGACCAAGAACTGTGCGATCCAGCTCAAGCCTGCAATGATCAGGAAGACGCCGATCACCCTGGGAAAGTACTGGGACTTGATGACCAGGTAGCTCAGTGGCAGCAGCCAGAGGCCAAAGAACAGCTCGTTAATGTCCAGGCCATTGCCTTGAACATCTGTAAAGATGAGCACCATGGCGTTGGTGCCGGCCCGGCCGAGTGCGTTCGCGTACTCCGCACTTGTGGCGATCGTTAGGGCTGAGTACTGATTCACGGTATTCGAGTACCCTACGGCGACCATGACCGCAACAAAGGCAACCATGGCTAGGGCCGCAACTTGGTTTGCATGCTTGAGCAGCAGGTACAGCGCGAGTGCGGTCACGAGAAAGCCTGCCCACGACACCAGGTCGGCCACAAGGGCGACGCGGAATAGTGTTGCCGACGCGCGGATGTTGTGAACCGTATCCGTGGCGTCACCCGGTTCGATGATGCGGGAGCGTACCTGCACCGCGAATACGAAGGGCACGCTGGTGCCGAGGTACAACAAGCCGGCGATTCTTGCCAGAGTCTTCGGTGACGACACGCTCAACTCCTCTTCATGAACAGCCGCTTGATCCCTCGAGCGTCGAAGTAGTACGTCGGCCGCGGCTCGCTGTCGGGCATCTCCGCCGGCTCGCCCACCGAGCTCAAGACGAGCGGCTCGAACTCCTTCATCGACGGTCTCCTTTTCCGGGGGATCGTGTTCAAACAATAAGACCCGAGCGGAGGCCCGAACTCGTCGGACCGGAACGGCGAGGCGCCGGTATTCGTAGGGGCCATCGGGGAAGCGTCCCTGCGTAAGGTGCGCGTAGATTTTGGCTTCGGTAAGGTGCCATCCACTGCGCTGCCGGGTTCTCCACACTGACCTCTAGGCAGACGCAAATGTCTCAGGAAACTGACTGACGATGCCGTCCGCGAGCAGATCGGCGACCGCGAGCATCTCTTGGTGGAGTTGTTCGTACGCGACGACGTCGACGAAGTAGTCGCCATGCACCCGGGCCAGCGCCTCCACCAGAGTAAGGTCCACAATGGTTGCAATCGTTCGCTTAATAACCCGACGCGGCCAATTGCTCGGATTCACGCGTGTCAAGAACCGAGCGATTTCATCACCGGCGAGGTAGTTTGCCGCTCTTGCTTGCACTAGCGCCGCCGTATCTCCCGTTTTGGCGGTCTCAATCAACTCGACACATCGGCTGACATGGTCGCGGAGGAGCTTTGCGATTCGGGCTCCCGCCAAATCGCCATAGAACGGCCTGAAGGTCTCGCCGATCTTAGCCTGACTCCTCGCAAGGCGTCCTCCCGTCGTGGAGCGATCTGGCAATTCTCCAGCGACGCTGATGATCATCAGGCGGGTCCAGGTGACGTGCTCCTCCAACAGGGTGCGCATCGTCCTGTTGAAGTCATGACGAGCTGACCTGGTCGCCTGTCCCGGTTCTCGTCGACTGGACACGGGGTTCCTTGGCATCAAACCTTGAGCACTATCCGGGTTGGCAGTCAATAGGCTCAGTACGGTTGGTGGTTACAAGGGTGAGCCGACGGGATGATTAGCGAACTTTTCTGGGAAGCGCTCGATCAGGCCGTCGGTAAGCAGGTCCGACAGCTTTAGCACCAGCGTGTGGATCTGCTCGTAGGCACCCATATCGACCGGGTAATCGCGATGGACCCGGGCCATGATCTCGATCAAGGTTAAGTCCAAAAGCTGGCCAAGGCTCGCCCGCATCGATTCCGCAGGCCAATGGTCCGGGTTCAAGCTACTCAGCAGATCGGCAAGCCGTTCGGAACAGGCACGCCAGGCTTCGCGATGACGCTCCATCGCCTCGCTATCATCGCTCTTCACTGCAGCCAGGAAGCGGACGGCGAGCTGAACACGGTCCTGCAGCACCTCGATCAGCTCGCGGCTCACCGCCTCTCCGTAGAAGGGTTCAAAGGCGTTACCGATGTCGACCTGGCTCTGCAGCAGCCGTTCCAGGGTCGCCGTCTGGTCCGGAAGGTCGTCGGCTGCGCTGACAAAGTAGAAGCGTAGCCAGCTCGCATAGTCGGCCCAGAGCATCCTCAACGCCTTGCTCAGGGCGACTGGATCCATCGCCGCCATGCTCCTCCCGATCGGACGATTACGCACCGCCACTCCAACTCAAGGATTTCCGCCGTGGTCTAATTTTGCGTCCAAGGGCGGCCTGCCCGAACGAAACCCACCTCAGGCTTGGCGCTTCACGTGTTTATATGTTATAAAGCCTACAAACCTTGTCCGGCAGCCCACGCAGCTTAGGAGGAGTGAAGAAATGCCAGAACCCACCCTCTATGAACGCCTCGGTGGCGTCTACGCCATCAGCGCGGTCGTCGACTACTTCAGCGATCAACTGGTGCAAAGGGACACGATCGAGAAAGAGAACCGGTTCATAAAGTCGTGGAACGCGGAGAAGGCGGGATATCGGCTGCCCGGCCTCAAGTTCTTGCGGACACTCTGGCTCTGTGCGGTGGCCGGTGGACCGTTTCAGTACACGGGCAAGACCCTCGGCGACGCCCACTTCGATTTCGAGCTGACATCAACGGAATTCGACGCGGTGTCCGGGGTGCTCGCTGATGCACTCGATCACTTCAAGCTCCCCAAGGGCGAGAAGGAGGAAGTCCTGGCCGCCTTTGCCGCATTTAAGCCGGCCGTTACGGCTGGTTCGATCCTGCGGGCGTAACTCGACTAGGGCTCCCTGAGGCGATCGGCACCAAATCCGGGAGGCCGCATGACGGCGATCTCGTTCTCCAACCTGGTCGTGGTCGCCGCCGTGGCGTTCATGGCGCCGCTCGTGCTCGGCCAATTCCCGAGACTTCGGCTTCCTTCGGTGGTCCTCGAACTCGTCCTCGGGATAGCGATCGGCCCATCAGGGTTGGGGTGGGTGCATTCCGACGTTCCTGTCAAGGTTCTGTCGCTCGTAGGGTTGGCGTTCCTGCTCTTCCTGGCGGGCCTCGACGTCGAGCTGGAGCGGCTTCGGGGTCGCCTGCTCAGATTGGCCGCACTGGGATTCTTCGTTTCTGTGGGCCTGGCCCTATCAGCGGGCTACGCCCTGCGCGCGATCGGACAGGTTCGCAATCCCCTCTTTATTGGAATCGTGCTCTCAGCGACGGCGGTCGGGCTGGTTGCCCCCGTCCTAAAGGACGCTGGTCAGACCGAAAGCATGTTCGGACAGCTCGTGCTGGCAGGTGCAACCATGGCCGACTTTGGCACGATCGTTCTCCTCTCCTTGTTTTTCTCTGGGACCTCCGCAGGCCTGGGGGCCAGGCTCGCCCTTTTGGCGAGTTTCACCGCCCTGGTCGCCGCGGTGGGATTGGCCGTCGGTGGGATGGGACGGTCGGTAAGCCTGTCGGGTCTCCTCGTGAAGTTGCAGGACACTACCGCGCAGATTCGGGTCCGAGGGGCGGTCCTCCTGCTGGTCGCGTTCATCGCCTTGGCCGAGCGATTCGGTTTGGAGACCATCCTGGGTGCATTCATGGCTGGCGTCATCCTGCGAATCGTTGACCGCGACGCGACAGCGACCCACCCGCACTTCCGGCAGAAGCTCGACGGCATCGGCTACGGCTTTGTCATCCCGGTCTTCTTCGTGGCCAGCGGCGTGCAGTTTGATCTCTCTGCTCTGTTGGCAAGCCCACCGACGATGCTCCGGGTGCCACTCTTCCTGCTCGCGATCCTCCTCGTGAGAGGCATCCCGGCGCTTGTATACCGTGGCGCGGTGGGGACCCGCCGGACAATTGCAGCCAGCCTGCTGCAGGCGACATCACTCAGTTTCATCGTGGCCGCGGCCGACATCGGGATTGCCATCGGTCAGATCAGTGAGACCACCGGTGCGGCCCTCATCGGTGCCGGCCTGCTCTCCGTCATGATCTTCCCCGCATCGGCCCTGATGCTCCTGGCGCACCGCAGCCTCCCTTCCTAGGGTCTCGCCCCTATATAGCCAATATTTTGGCGAGTGGCTGTTAGACTGAGGATCCGGATCCCATGGTTGGCGGCAAACTCAGCGACGACTTAGAGCGTGCGGTCAGCGCCCTGCATGATCCAACACGGCGCGCCATCCTTCTTGACTTCTATATGACTGGCGCCGAACGGACCGTGGACGACGTCGCAAAGGCCGCGAGAGTCCACCGAACCGTCGCGTTTTCCCATCTCGAGCGGCTGGCGGCGCTTGGCTACCTTTCAACCAGCCAACTGCGGGGCAAGTCGGGGAAGCCTGCGAAACTGTACCGGCTGACCGCGCGGCCGATCGAATTGAGCTATCCGATGCGTCGATTCGAGTTGCTCGCCGCTCTCCTCGCGACGAGTCTGAAGGAGTTTGGCAACAAGGGAATCCAGGTAGCGAGAGAGACCGGCCGCCATTACGGGGCCGGCCTTGTCAATCGGCCAGCGACATCGGTCCAGGATGCCTTCGGTCAGATCGCGGAGTTGGGCTCCGATTACTCGCTCGAACCGAATGACCTGGTGGTCGCTCGCAACTGTATCTTCCGGGAAGCATGCCGGCAGAACCCCGAAGTCGTTTCCCAAGTGCATGCCGGCTTACTCGAGGGGGCCCTCCAGCAGGCTGGGTTGAATTGTCAAGTGCAGCCAAAAGAATGTCACGGCGCCGGCTGTAGCTTTCACGTGGTCGGCTCATCTGTGGAAGCCTTGCAGCCAGCCAGCTAAGGCCCGGACGCACCTAAAGTCACACCTACTCGCCGTAGCGAGCTACGATGGTATCGAGGCTTCAAAGCCTTGATATTCGTTGATATCGGAGGTGGGTTATGGCAGAGCAGTTGGATACGAGTAAGGGCTGGTGCTGCGACGGTCGTACCTGGACGGAACACGCGAAGGAGGGCGGGCAGTGCTGCCAGCCGCCAGGCAAACAGATCAACGATTTGCCGGCTGATGGCCAGCGCAAGGCACGGGAGCGAATGGCCCAGGCGGGTTCGCCCTAATCAGGTATGCGGCTGAAGATCCAGCTCGAACGCGTCTACACCGCCAGAACCAACGCTCGCGGAAAGCGAATCTTGGTTGACCGACTCTGGCCGCGCGGAGTCAGGAAGGACGCTCTCAAGCTTGACCTCTGGCTCCGCGAGCTTGCTCCCTCCAATGAGCTGCGCAAGTGGTTCGGGCATGATCCAAGGCGCTGGGAGGAATTCGAGCGGCGTTACTACTCGGAGCTTCAACGACCCGAGCGTCAGGAGCAGCTTCATGAACTGCTTGCGCTGGCACGGAAGGGTCCGGTCACATTGCTTTACGGTGCCCGGGACGAGGAGCACAACGAAGCGGTCGTGCTGCGCAAGTTTCTTGAGGGCTCTCCCAAGAAGTAGGGCCGCGTCTGTCGCTAATTTTGTGCTCTGTTTTCTGTAGCCACCGTTGTAGCCACCAGAATGGAATTCCCTGGACGCAATGGACATCCTGGAATACCTGGAAAGCGAAAATCGCGAGCTGACTTCAATTGGAGCCTGATTTGTAAACAGCGGGTCGCCGGTCCGAATCCGGCCGTGGGCTCCAGATTTTGAATACGACACCGCCAGAGCGAACTGCTCAGCTCTGGGGTCGTACCACCAAAAGTACCACCAATTTGCGAGGATCTCCATCATTTGGCAGGGATCCAACGGTCAAAAATTAGGCTGAGTTCAATCAAGTTCTACGATCGTGAAGCTAGCGGCGCCACCCTATTGAAGTCGGGAGTTGACAATACCGGCGTTTGTGACCCAATCACGTCAGGATGGTTAACCGTTCCCAGGAACCGCAGAATCGCCTCCGCGGTGATGCCAGGGCGCTGCGACTGCGGATAGTGCCCGGCTTGGGGCACCATTACGACCTCTCCATGCATTGCCTGCGCTATCCAGTCGGCTTCCGCGCGCTGGTCCTTGAAGTCAGGGTCTTGCTCACCCATCACGACCATGGTGGGTGCGGCGACCTGACCGAGCAAGGCTGCGACCGGCGCGTGGTCCGTGCGGGTTGTCAGGGAGAACGACTTAGCGTATCCGCGACGGCGGATGCTCGCCCGTACCAGCGCTCGGTACTCATCGAAGTCGGCAGGACGCCGGCCGGCGTAGAGCTTGGGGAGATATGCCTTCCAAGTGAGGGCTACCCACGGTCGGGCCATCGCCACACGCAGGACGATGCGCTGGAATGCGCCAAGTTTGGGGTTGCGGACGAAGGGCCCGACTAGGACCAGACCGCGCACCAGGTCGGGCCGTTGGGCCGCGGCGAATGCCGCGGCGCCGGCGCCCATGGAGTTCCCAATAACCACGGCAGGTTCCTTGAGCTCCTCGATCAGCGCGACGACGTCGCCCGCGGTTTCGACATCACCGTAGGAGGCAAACGTCGCGTCGCTGGCGCCGTGTCCGCGAAGGTCTGTGCACGCGACTCGGTAGCCAGCCTCCCGGAGGGCCGGAGCGAGGAATCGATAGCCGGTTCGCAGGTCGCCCATACCTGGCACAAGAATCACCAAGGGTCCTTCGCCGCTGATGTCGTAACCGATTCGCCCCCCAGGACGCGCGAGGTAAACGGTGCTCGAGTTAGTGATCATTGGCGTTTGTCCTTCTGTTTCATGATTGAGCGAAGTTGCTGGCAGGCCGACTGGGCGCAGTCTGTCGTCGTCCCGACGCACTACCCTGGCGGCACTGGCCTTACGCAAGGCTGAACGGCGGATACTCATCAGTCACCAGGATTAGCGCGTAGCCGGTCACCCGATTGCTCCACCGCATGACCCCGACCACGTAGTCGAAGAGACCACGCGGATAGCGTCCGGTAAACAAGATGGCAAACCAGGACATGATGACCGCTACGAGGGCTCCGATCACCAGGAAGAAGAGCACGATGTAGTGAGGAATCGCCAGCAACCACTTCACCAGGGGAAGCCACCGATTGAGCTGCCGCGCGTCGGGGTACGGGAGGTCAAGGTGAACCGCCTGCTCCTCGTCGGTTGACGGATAGCGGTCGTCGAGCAACCCAAGGTAAGCGCTAACTCGGTTCGAGAAGCGCAGGAGCTGCAGGTTCCAGTCGAACCACCAGCGCGGATACTTCTGGCGGAACACGATCATCAGCACAATCGGAAGGAACAAAAGGCCGCCTCCTGTCGCGAGCGCGACCGTCTCGTTCGAGCCATTTGCGCTCGTCGCATAGTGCAACGACTGGCCGGTCAAGAGACTGAGGACGAAGACAATCGGAATCGCGACGATAATCCGGAAGGCAGTGGTCAGCCGATCGAGGTGTCGGTCGGGAAAGTCAACGGAGAATGTCACTGGATAAGCCGTCTTCATCTTGACCCCTCCTCACCCATTCACTGGCTTATCCAGTGGCCATACGTCGTCATACCAGGGTGTCATGAATAAGCTCATTGGCTTTGGCAAGGTAATCGCCAGGCCAACAATGAGCGTCAGAAGCAGAGCCGCATTGAGCGTAAGGTCGAGCACGGTTCGAGGCCCGATCCCTACGGCGATCGTCAAGACCCCCACCAAGACGCCGACGATTCCGAAGGACTGGGCCGCGGTCGCTGATCGGCGGTTCCAGGGTGGCGGCGTCCAGGTCAGCAGCAGTCCAGCGACCAGAACTGCCGCGATCACCAACTCGGTCGTCCCGGCGGACCTCTGACGGTAGCCGGCTATCAGCAGGCCGAAATGGATCGACACCATCGAAAGAAAGATCACGATCTGCAGGACTAGGAAAGCGCGGACTCTCCAGATAGTGCCGAACCCTTGTACCAAGGGCGCAGGGAGCACCTGGCCGGGAGGCGGAGCGGCTGAGACGGCCGTTTTCATCCCAGCGTTTCCATTGGCGTGGACGGCATCCGCGTTGCCGCGCTTGCCCACGTCTTCCATCGCTCGACGTTCACGCCTTTCACTAGGAGCCACAGGCAGAGCGATCCTTCACCAAAGAGCGCCGGCAGTTGGATCCATGGAACCAGCTGAGATGCGAAGCCTGGTGCCAGCATGGCCGCGAAGCTATAGACGAGGTAGGCCAGGCCGTCGATCGCCAACAGGACAGCGATGGCTCTGGGAATGAACTGCGACTTAAGCACCAGGTACGCCATGAGGAGGATGTCGAAGCCAAAGAACACGGTGTGGATGTTGTAATCGACTGACGCAAGGGCGCTCGGCAAGTAGGCGAGCGCCTGCAGCTGTCCCGCCGGAAGAGCAGTCGCATAGGGTCCGCTGCCGAGAAGGGCTAACGGTGCGAACTGGTTGACGAGGCCCGCGGCCTCAATTGCGGTCGCGACCAGGATGAAGAACACGTCCAGCAGAGCAAGCCTCCGGTTCACCACCTTGAATATTTCGTAGAAGATCACCGCCAGAAAGATATTGGTCACGGTGACGACGACGTGCGCCACAAGGCCCGACCGGTAAAGCAGCTCGTGGGTTTGGATGTTGTGCGCCATGGCTGCCGGACCCGATCCAAACAACAGGGCCGGAACGATGCTGATGGCGAAGGCCCCGCCGACGATGTTGATCAAGTACAAGAGCCCGGCACTCCTTGCCAACTTCATCAGACCACCCGAAGGAGCACGGCCGATTTGGCCGGATTGAACTGTTGTTGCGGGCATTGCAGCCATTGTTTAGGACCCCCAATTGATGAGCGGTTGTTGCCGAGGAAGAGGTGACTCGGGCTGGAAACCTAGTGTCCTTTGAAAGCCATTGGGCGTCTTCGGCTGAGGGATCTACGATGTGCGCACTCTTCGAGCGAGGCGCCTGTCACCCAAAAGGTTGAGTTGTCAACGTACGGTAGGTGAAGACGCCCCGACTAGTGGGTCAGGCCGCGGTCGGGTCCGTCATGTTGGGCCTCGACCAACCTGCTCGGTTGAAACAAGTCCAATGCGAGCTGCATAGAGCGCGGCCTGGGTACGGCTCTGCATGCCAAGTTTCGCCAGCAAGCTGTGCACGTGACTCTTTATCGTGTGTTCGCTGATTCTCAGCGTTCGGGCGATCTCCTTATTGGCCTTACCCTCGGCGAGGAGTCGCAGGACCTCGGTCTCGCGTTCGGTCAGCGTTTCCGGACTCTGAGGAGACCGGATCTCGCGAACGAGCCGGGCGGACGCCTCCGGCGAAAGGCGGACCTCGCCTTCGGCGGCGGCATGGATCGCG
>Ga0209160_1000785_pt1 | contig 26285 bp, 19 predicted proteins | sample GraSoiAngelo_153_FD_186167 | JGI IMG/M metagenome (GOLD analysis project Ga0209160, IMG submission 186167) | Grasslands soil microbial communities from the Angelo Coastal Reserve, California, USA - 14_1009_12_40cm (SPAdes) (version 2) | ecosystem: Environmental > Terrestrial > Soil > Grasslands ...
CGCCCTCCGGCAGCGGTTCGTTCACACAGGCATCCGTCGCTTGATCGACTTCGACGCGCACACGATCGTCGATGTCCTTCATATCAGCTTCCGAAACCAGATCCGCCGCGAGCACGCGCTGCGTGTACCGATCGACCGGATCGTTCGACTTGGACCAGAGCTCGAGCACGTCCTTCGGCACGTAGTGCTGATCGTCGTGCTCGGCGTGGCCCTTGCGTCGATACGTCTTCACCTCGATGAAATGCACGCCCTTGCCGCGACGCGCGCGCTCCACGGCGAACTTCGTGGCTTCGTAGACCGCGAACACGTCGTTCCCATCGACGGTCACGGATGCGATGCCGTAGCCCTTCGCCTTCTCGGCGAGATCCTTCACGGCGAATTGTTTCTCGGGGGGGGTGGAGTACGCCCAATGGTTGTACTCACCGATAACGACGAGCGGGAGGCGCTGCACCGCGGCCAGGTTCAGGCCTTCATGAAACGTGCCGGTCGAGGTCCCGCCATCGCCGATGTACACCAGACCGACACGGAGCTCGCCGCGCAGCTTGAAGCTCAGCGCGATGCCCGCCATCACCGGGATCATATCTCCGAGGTGCGAGATCTGCCCGAGGTAGCCCTTCTCCAGGTCGTTGAAATGGACATTCAGCTCGCGGCCATGGGTCGGGCTGTCGGCCTTGGCCATGTACTGGCGGAGGATCTCGATCGGCTGGGCGCCCATCACGAGCAGCGAGCCGAGGTTGCGGATCAGGGGCGACAGGATGTCCTTGTTCCGCCCCCGCTCCAGGGCGTAGGCCGTGGCGACCGATTCGCCCTCCTGACCGAGAGAGCGGAACAGCCCGCCGATGACCTTGGTCTGGCGATACAGCGCGACGAGACGCTCTTCCAGCGTTCGGGTAAGCCGCAGGTAGTAGTAGATCTCGAGCAGCTGGTCGGCGGACAGCGCCGCGCCGCCGGGGGGGGGCACGGCGGCGGTGGGCCGAGTCGCAGGAAGAGCCATGGCCCTAAATTATAGTCGGGAGGGAAGAGCCATGGCGAACATCAAGCTCCGCGTGACCGGCATGACCTGCGGCCATTGTCAAGCCAAGGTCGAGAAAGCGTTGAAAGGGGTGAACGGCGTGTATTCCGCCGTCATCGATTTGCCGGACGGCGAAGCGGAAGTCGACTTCGACGACGACTCGGTGACCACCGACCAGCTCGTGGCCGCGATCGCGAAGGCGGGCTACGGCGCGAAGATCGCGGGCTAGTACGCGCCGCGCATGATGTGCGCGGGCTCGACCAGCTTGTGCACTTCCGCTAAGAATCGCTTCGCGAGCCTATCGAGCTCGGATTCTCCGACCTGATCCGTCGCCGCTTCCACGAACGTGTAGTGCCCACCCTCCGGCTGCGCGGTGATGGTGATGCGGCCGAGCGTGCCCTGATAAGCGCGGCGGCGCGGCGACTCCTCCGCAGGCGCGAGCCGGCCGCCAAAGAAGCTCTTCGCCACATCGAGCACCGCTTCGGGGCTCGCGCTAGTTCTGTGGAAGTAACGCATGACTCGCCGCTCCTGGCGTTTTGAACGCGCGCAGTGTCAGGCTGTTGAGCACCACGGAGAGACTCGACCACGCCATCGCCGCGCTCGCGAGCACCGGCGACAGCAGCCATCCGGTTACGGGATACAGCACGCCCGCCGCCACCGGAATCAGCAGCACGTTGTACCCGAACGCCCAGATCAGATTCCAGCGAATCGTCCGCATCGTGCGGCGCGCCAGCTCGATCGCCGTGAACACGGCGCGCAGGTCGCCGCGGATCAGCGTCACGTCCGACGCTTCCATGGCGATGTCGGTGCCCGTGCCGATCGCAATCCCGACGTCCGCCTGGGCGAGCGCCGGGGCGTCGTTGATCCCGTCGCCAACCATGACGATGTGGGCGCCGCCATTCTGCCGCTGCAGCTTCTTCACGAGGTCCGCCTTCTGCGACGGCAGCACTTCGGCGAGCACTTCATCGATGCCGACTTCACCGGCCACCGCCTCCGCACCCTTCCTCGAGTCGCCGGAGACCATGATCACGGGAATGCCGCGCTTCTTCAGGAGCTGGATGGCGGTCTTCGACGTCGGCTTGATCGGATCGGAGATCGCGATCACGGCGTAGACGGTGTTGTTCACCACGCAGATCACGGGCGAGCGGCCCTGCGCCGCCAGCCGGTCGGCGTCGCCGCCCAACGAGCCGAGCTCCAGACTGCGCTCGCGCGCGTGCCGCAGCGAGATGACCTCGATGATGCGGCGGTCCACGGTGCCGCGCACGCCGCGTCCCTCCATGGCCGCGAACTTCTCGACCGGCAGCAACGAGACCTGCTTGTCCTGCGCCGCTTTGAGAATCGCCACCGCGAGCGGATGCTCGGAGCGCTGCTCGACGGACGCCGCCCATCTGAGGACGTCGGCCGGGCTGATCGGCGTGCCGTCGGGCTTTTTGGCCGTGACGATATGCGTGACGGTAGGCTTGCCCTCGGTGATCGTGCCGGTCTTGTCGAGCAAGACCGTGCGCGCGTTGGCCAACCGCTCGAGCGCTTCCCCGCTCCGGATCAGGATCCCGTACTCCGCCGCCTTGCCGGTGCCGACCAGAATCGCCGTTGGCGTCGCGAGACCGAGCGCGCACGGACAGGCGATGATCAGCACCGTCACGAAGGCCACGGTCGCGAAGACCAGGGCACGCACCTGCGGGGCCGGTCCCAGATCGAACCAGGCAAGGAACGCGGCGATTGCCAGGGCGATCACGACCGGCACGAACACGCCCGCGACGCGATCGGCCAGTTTCTGAATCGGGGCCTTGGTGGCCTGGGCGTCTTCGACGAGCTGCACGATTTGACCGAGGGCGGTTTCTTTGCCGACCCGCGTCGCGCGAAACGTGATGCTGCCCGTCGTGTTCAGCGTCCCGCCGATGACTTCGTCGCCCGGCTTCTTTCCCACCGGCATCGGCTCGCCCGTGAGCATCGCTTCGTTCACCGCCGACCCGCCCTCGGTGACGATGCCGTCCACGGGCACCTTCTCACCGGGTTTCACGATCACCATGTCCCCGACGACGACCGCCTCGACGGGGATGTCCGTCTCCTGCCGATCACGGATGACGTGCGCCGATTTCGCCCGCAACGCGGCGAGCCGGCGGATCGCCTCCGACGTGCGGCCCTTCGCGCGCGCCTCGAGCAGCCGGCCGAGCAACACCAGCGCGATGATGGCCGCAACGGCTTCGAAGTACACGTCGGCGGGGAGGCCCGCGCGAAGGAAGAATGTGGGCGCGGCGGTCGCGACGAGTGAGTAGAGATAGGCCGCTCCCGTCCCGACTCCAATGAGGGTGTTCATGTCGGCCGTGCGGTGCCGCAGCCCGCTCCACGTGCCCTTGTAGAACTGCTGACCCGACCAGGCGACCACGGGCAGCGTGAGACCGGCGAGTCCCCACTTGATCCAGTCGAGGTCGAGCACCCAGCCCCGTGCCGCGATCCAGTCGCGCAGCGAAACCGCCAGCGGCATCAGCAACCGCCCCAGGAGATCCACCTGCTTCATCGTGCCGTTCTCGCCCATCGGGCGATCGGCCATCAGCAGCATCGAGCCGAGCATGGCGACGATCGTCACGAGCGCGGCGACGAGGAACTTCCACGTGAGCGCGCGGACCTCGCGGCGGCGCGCGATCCGCTCCCGCTCGAGCGGGTCCTCCGCCGCGATCGGCTCGGCGACCTCGAATCCCGCCGCGGTGACCGCCCGCTCCAGGTCCTCGGCACCGACGACTCCTGGAACGTAGTCCACGGTCGCCGTCTCGGTCGCCTGATTGGCGACGGCGCGAATCACGCCGTTGACCTTCGAGAGCGACTGCTCGAGCGGCGCGACGCTCGGCGCGTAATGCAGATCGACGATCCCGAAGGTCACGGTGGCCTTGCCGCAGTTGTAGCCCGCCTCGCGCACCGTCTTGATGAGCTGCCCGACGTTGGTCTGCGCGGAGTCGTACTCGATGGCGGCCTTGTTCGTCGCGAAGTTGACCCCGGCCGACGTGACGCCGCTCGCACCGGCCAGCGCCTCCTGCACCGTCGCGGCGCAGCTGGCGCAGGTCATCCCCTCGATCGGCAGCACGATGCGGGTCTTACTCATGGGCGGGGGGCAGCATTGTGGAATTTGTGGGGCGATGAAGCGGCGCGACGCTCGCCGGGCGGCTCCACGACGAGCAGCCCCTTCAGCATGTTCATGCCGCAGCGAAAGGGGTATTCGCCCGGCTGCTCCGGCGTGAACTCGATCGTGGTGGTTTGAAATGGCGGGAGCTGCTGATCGATGCCGAACTTCTCGAACACGACGCGTTCGGAGCAGTCGGCCGTCTCGTCCCGGTAAAACTGCAGCCGCACCGGCTTTCCCGACTGAACGACGATCGTGTCGGGGGTGTAGCCGCCCTTCACGGTGACGCGCACCTCCTGCACACCGCTCGCGCCGGTCGTCGCCGCCACAGCCGGGTTGCGGGAGTAGAGGAAGTACCACAGCACCCAGGCGATGGCGACCGCGCCGAGCGCCGTGACGGCGATCTGGGTGGACGTCACGCGTCCGTCGCTAGCGCACCTGCGCGCGCGCGGGAGCGCTTCGAGCCTGTGCGGCGGATTCGATCCGCATGGCGTAGAACGAGCGCCACACGAATGCCAGCGCGATGACGAGGAACGCCCCCGCGAGCACCAGGCTCAACGTGGCTCCGCGCTGGGCGGTCAGCGAGACCGCCAGCTCGACCGCGAGCAGGCCAAACAGCGTCGTGAACTTGATGATCGGATTCAGCGCGACCGACGAGGTATCCTTGAACGGGTCGCCCACGGTATCGCCGACGACGGTGGCGTCGTGCAACGGCGTGCCCTTCTGCTTCAGCTCCGTCTCCACGATCTTCTTGGCGTTGTCCCAAGCACCCCCCGCATCGGCCATGAAGATGGCCTGGTAGAGGCCGAAGAGCGCGATCGAGATCAGGTAGCCGATGAAGAAGTACGGCTCGACGAACGCGAACGCGAGCGTCGCAAAGAAGACCGTCAGGAAGATGTTGAACATCCCCTTCTGTGCGTATTGCGTGCAGATCGCCACCACCTTCTTGCTGTCCGAGACCGAAGCCTTGGTCGTCCCCTCGAGCCGGATGTTCGCCTTGATGAACTCGACGGCGCGGTAGGCGCCGGTCGTCACGGCCTGCGTCGAGGCACCGGTGAACCAGTAGATCACCGCGCCGCCCGTGATCAGGCCGAGCAGGAACGGCGGATGGAGAATCGACAGGTTCGACAGCAGCTCGGGCTGCAGCCCGCGCGTCAGCGCTACGATGATCGAGAAGATCATCGTCGTCGCGCCGACCACCGCCGTACCGATGAGCACCGGCTTTGCCGTCGCCTTGAATGTGTTTCCCGCTCCGTCGTTTTCTTCCAGGTTCGCTTTGGCCCGCGCGAAATTCGGCTCGAACCCGAAGTCCCGCGCCATCTCGCCGCGCAGGTTCGGCACGTGCTCGATCAGCGACAGCTCGTAGACCGACTGCGCGTTGTCGGTGACCGGGCCGTACGAATCCACCGCGATCGTCACCGGACCCATGCCGAGAAATCCAAAAGCGACCAGCCCGAACGCGAAGACCGCCGGGGCAACCATCAGCGCTCCGAGGCCGGTCGTGCTGACGCCGAACGCGATGGCCATCAGCGCCATCATGGTCAGTCCTAACCAGAACGCACTGAAGTTCCCGGCGACGAAGCCTGACAGAATGTTCAACGACGCCCCGCCTTCGCGGGACGACGTGACAATCTCCCGAACGTGCGCCGAGTGGACCGACGTGAAGACCTTGACCAGCTCCGGGATGATCGCGCCCGCGAGCGTGCCACACGTGATCACGAGCGACAGCTTCCACCACAGGGTGGGATCGCCGCCAATACTGGGGATCAGCAGCCGGGACACGAGGAACGTGAGCGCCACCGACACGAACGACGTCAGCCAGACGAGCGTTGTGAGCGGCGTCTCGAAGTTCATGTGCTCCGCGGTCTGGTATCGCGCTTTCGTGAAGGCGGCGTTCAGGAAGTACGAGAGACCTGACGCCACGATCATCATGACGCGCATCGCAAAGATCCACACGAGCAACTGCACCTTGACCAGCGGGTCGTGGACGCCGAGCAGGATGAACGAGATCAGCGCGACTCCCGTCACGCCGTACGTCTCGAACCCGTCCGCGCTCGGCCCCACCGAATCGCCGGCGTTGTCTCCCGTGCAGTCGGCGATGACACCAGGGTTGCGGGCGTCGTCTTCCTTGATCTTGAAGACGATCTTCATGAGATCGGCGCCGATGTCGGCGATCTTGGTGAAGATGCCACCCGCGACGCGCAGCGCCGCCGCACCGAGGGACTCGCCAATCGCGAAGCCGATAAAGCAGGGACCCGCGTAATCGCCGGGGATGAACAGCAGAATCAGGAGCATCAGCAGCAGCTCGACGCTGATCAGCAGCATCCCGATGCTCATGCCGGCCTTCAGCGGAATCGCATGGTTGGGGTATGGCTTTCCGGTGAGACTGGCGAACGCGGTGCGGGAGTTCGCGAACGTGTTCACCCGGATCCCGAACCAGGCCACGCCGTAGCTCCCGGCGATGCCGATCAGGCTGAACAACAGGATGATGATCACTTTCATCGCGGGGAAGCCACGCACCACGGCCCCGGTCGCATCCGCCGTCTGTGCCAGCGTGCCGAAGTACACGGCCACAATGGCGCCGATGAAGACCCACAGGATGAGCAGGAAACGTCCCTGGGTGAGCAGGTACGTCTTACAGGTCTCGTAAATCAGCTCGGAGATTTCCCGCATCGCCCGATGCACGGGGAGATTGCGGAGCTGCGTGTACTGCGCGAGCCCGAAGAGTAATCCGAGCGCGCAGATCACAAGTCCCCAGAGCAGCAACGCCCGGCCGCCCATCCCGAAGAAGGTCGCCTGGTTCAGATCCGGCAGTACGAGCGCGGCTTCGCCGCCCGCTGCATGCTGGGTTGGGGCGGGGTTCTGCAGCAATCCGAAAATCATTCGGGGTTATCTCCTGGAGGGTGCCTTACTTCTCCGCGTACTCGTAGTACTCGATGCCGAGGTGCGTGATCTGCTCCTCGCCCATCATCCAGCGCAGCGTGTTCTTGAGCTTCGTCTGCTGAATGAACAGGTCATGCTCGGCGTAGAGGCCCTGGGCGAACTGCGGGCTCTTAAAGTAGAAGGAGAGCCACTCCTGAATGCCCGACAGTCCCGCGCGGCCGGCGAGATCGAAGAACAGCGCGAGGTCGAGCACGATCGGCGCGGCGAGGATCGAGTCGCGGCACAGGAAATCGACCTTGATCTGCATCGGATAGCCGAGCCATCCGAAGATGTCGATGTTGTCCCACCCTTCCTTATTATCGCCCCGGGGTGGGTAGTAGTTGATCCGGACCTTGTGATAGACTTTGCCATAGAGCTCCGGATACAAGTCGGGCTGGAGGATGTGCTCGAGCAGGCCGAGCTTCGACTCCTCCTTCGTCTTGAACGACTCGGGGTCGTCCAGCACTTCACCGTCGCGGTTACCGAGGATGTTGGTGGAATACCAACCTGACAGGCCCAGCATGCGCGCCTTGAAGGCCGGCGCGAGCACGCTCTTCATCATCGTCTGGCCGGTCTTGAAGTCCTTGCCGCCGATCGGCACATGGCGCTCGTCGGCCAGCCGCTCCATTACCGGCAAGTCGACCGTGAGGTTGGGCGCGCCGTTCGCGAAGGGCACGTTCTCCATCAGCGCGGCGTATGCGTAGAGCATTGACGGCGCGATCGACTGATCGTTCTGCTCCATCGCCTTCTCGAATGCCGCGAGCGATTGATGGGCGGGACCAGGCGTTAGGAACACCTCGGTCGACGCGCACCACACCACGACCAGGCGATCCAGCTTTGCGCTCTGCTTGAAGTTGCGCATGTCCTCGCGCAGCTGCTCGGCCAGCTCCCGCTTGGTCTTCCCGCGCTTGACGTTCGTACCCTGCAGGCGCTTCACGTAGTACTGATCGAAGACGGCAGGCATCGGCTTGATACTCTGGAGGAACGGCTTGATCGGCTCGAGGTGCTCGTGCTGGTCGAGCACGCCGGCCTTCACGGCGGCGGTGTAGGCGTCGTCGGGAATGGGATCCCACGCCGCGAAGACAAGATCGTTGAGGTCCGCGAGCGGGACGAACTCCTTGATCTTCGGCACTCGCTTCTCGGTGCGCTTGCCGAGGCGGATCGTCGCCATCTGACTGAGCGAGCCGATCGGCAGCGCGCGCCCGCGGCGCACATTTTCGACCCCGGCGATGAACGTTGTGGACACGGCGCCGAGGCCCACCAGCATCACGCCCAATTTTCCCGTCGCGGGCGCGATCTCGCGCGCGCCGCCCGTCAAAACCGCTTGATCCCGTCCCATCAATGTCCTTTGCGGCGTGCGGCCGCCATTCCAGGCAACGTCTCACGTTTAGGAACCGGCGAAGGTGGCGGCGCGCCCCGCGCCACCTGCGCGACATGCACCACCCGTTGGATCACCGTGATCGCGGAGACGAGCGCGAGCACCACCACAATCCAGAATAGCACGACGCCGGGGCGCCCCGGCCCCGCGCCCAATGCCAGCGCAGGCACTCCGAGCAACAGAATGCGCTCGGCGCGCGGCGCGATGCCGACCTTGTTTTCGACGCCGAGCGCTTCGGCCCGCGCCCGCGTGTACGATACCAATAACGATGCGACGAGCGCGACCAGCCCGGCCGCGATGGCCCGCGGCTTCATGTCGGCCGGCAACGGGCCGGTCAAAAAATAGAAGATCAGCCCCGCAAACACCGCCCCCTCGCCCACGCGGTCGAGCGTCGAATCGTAAAACGCGCCGAACGCCGTCATTTTGCCGCCCTGGCGCGCGACCTGCCCGTCGAGAAGGTCGAATATCCCACTAATCAGCAGCAGCAATCCGCCGAGCCGGATGGCGCCGGTGCCAAACGCCACTCCCGAGCCGATTACGACTAGTGTGCCGACGGTGGTAATCGCATTCGGATCCACACCGGCCCTGATGAGAAGACGCGCCAGCGGGCCGATCAGCTCGACGAAGCCGTCCTTGACGCGCTGGGGAATGACGTTCATGCCGGGGGGAAGCTAATCGCCGGAGGCAATGACGGTAGGGCCAAAACTCCTAGTGGACCAAAGGGTTGGCTCGTACCTTTGGTCAGCCGTCATGAACGCTTCACCAGGAGCCTGCCATGACCCGCATTCCCTTCCTGCTCGCCATCACCCTTCTCCAACCGGCCCTTGTCGTCGCCCAGCAAGCATCATCGCCTGCGCCTCCCGCCGACGACCCGTTCGTCTGGCTCGAGGATGTCGAAGCGGCGCGCTCGATGGAATGGGTGAATGCCAAGAACGCGGCAACCATAGCCGTCCTCGGCCGTGCGCCGCTCTATCAAACGCTCTACGATCGGCTCAAGCAGATCCTCGATTCCAAGGACAAGATCGCCTACCCCAACGTCATGGCGAATGCGCTCTACAATTTCTGGAAGGATGCCGACCACGAGCGCGGCATTTGGCGGCGGACGACGTGGGCGAGCTATGGCACTGCGAGTCCGATATGGGAAACTGTGATCGACCTCGATTCGCTGAGCAAGGCGGAGGGCGTGACGTGGTCTTGGGGTGGCGCGGATTGCCTCGAACCTGAGTACCGCCGCTGCATCGTCGCCCTGTCGCGCGGCGGCTCGGATGCGACCGAACAGCGCGAGTTCGATGTGACGACGAAGCGATTCGTTGCCAACGGATTCACAGTGCCGGAGGCGAAGACCAGCACCACCTGGGTCGATGACAACACGCTCCTCGTCGGCACCGATTTCGGGCCTGGCAGCCTGACGACCTCCGGCTACGCGCGAATCTTCAAGCTGTGGAAGCGCGGCACGCCGCTCTCCGCCGCGACGACACTGTTCGAGACGCCGGCGGATCATGTCGGGGGGTTTGGCTTCAGCGTCGTTTCCGGCGGCCGCCGTTACGTGGAAATCGCGGACCGCATCAACTTCTACGAAGGCGCGCAATACGTCTACGATCAGGGGAAGCTCGTCAAGATCGATATCCCCAAAGACGCCGACTACTATCAGGTCGGCGATCAGTTGATCGTGTACGTCCGCGACCCCTGGACGGTGGCGGGACACACCTGGTCGACTGGAGCGCTGGTCGCGACGTCCTTCGACAACTTCCTCGCCGGCAAGCGCGACCTCCAGCTCGTGCTGCAGCCCGGTCCGCGCGAAACGATCAATAGCGTTGCGGCGACACGCGACTACCTCATCGTTAACGTCCTCAACAATGTGCGGGGCGAACTCCGGCGCTATCGCTATCAGCAAGGCGCATGGAAGTCGGAAAAGGTGCCCGCCCCCGATTTCGGCACCGTCGGTGTCGTCGCCCTGTCGCCGTACGCGAATCGCTACTTCTTCACGTTCACGAACTTCATTCAGCCGACGACACTCTATCTCGCGGAGGAGAACGGCAGCGTCGCAGAGGTCAAGCGCCTCCCGGCGATGTTCGATGCAGCCGGACTGGTCGTCGACCAGCAGGAAGCGACCTCAGCTGACGGCACGAAGATCCCGTATTTCGTCGTGCATCGCCGTGACATGAAGCGGGACGGCACCAACCCCACACTGCTCGGCGCCTACGGCGGATTCGAGATTGCCAACACACCGTCCTACAGCACCCACACCGGCGCGGCGTGGCTCGAGCGCGGCGGGGTCTACGTGCTGGCCAATATTCGGGGCGGCGGCGAGTTCGGACCGCAATGGCACCGCGCCGGACTGAAGGAGCACCGGCAGCGCATCTACGACGATTTTGCGGCGGTCTCGCAGCAGCTGATCCGGGACAGCATCACCAGCCCGCAGCATCTGGGAATCCGCGGCGGCTCGAACGGCGGCTTGTTGATGGGCGTCGCGCTCACCCAGCACCCCGAGCTCTATAACGCGGTGCTGATTCAGAATCCGCTTTTGGATATGAAGCGGTACAATCATCTGCTCGCCGGCGCGAGCTGGATGGCGGAGTACGGTGATCCCGACAAGCCGGAGGAGTGGGCCTACATCTCGAAGTATTCGCCGTATCAGAACCTCAGGCCGGGGACCAAATACCCGACCGTGATGTTCACGACGACGACGCGTGACGACCGCGTCCACCCCGGGCACGCACGCAAAATGGCCGCCAAGATGGAATCGATGGGCATGGCGTTCTACTACTTCGAGAACACGGAAGGCGGACACGGCGCGGGGGTCACGAACGCGCAAGTCGCGAAGGAGCTCGCGCTCACCTACGTCTATCTGTGGCGACAGCTCGGAACGGGGATGGCGGCGATCCCGTAGACCTCCTGGGCTGCTTAGCGAGGTCTGATGGTTCCGGTGACCTCGACGACCACGCGGTAGCCTTCGAGGCGCGCGGGAATTTTCCGTTTCGTCTCGTGATTGGCGTCGGCCAGCAGAACCTTGATACAGCGCTCGCCGTCGCACAACCCGACCGCCGTTCCCACGACGCCGGGAATTGCCATCAGGGAATCGGTATGGTCGACGAGCACTTCATCGATGCTCCGAGTGGCCACCGGGGCTCCCCCGTTGTGAGTGCCGGAACAGGCCGCCACCACTGCGACCAGCAGCACCGCCGCGATCAGACGTCCGATCACTACTGGCGCTTCACGGTGACCGAGAAGCCGTTACTGCTGCCATCCGGATCGTGATTCAGCGACGACTTATACACGTAGCCCGCGAGTGTGATGCCGGTGACCCCGAACGAGACCATCTTCGTCGAACTCGGGGACGTCAGGACGACGCTGCAAATCCCACTACTGCCCACCGTCGTCGTGCACACCACGTCGGGGCCGGATCCGTTCCAGAGACCGTGGACGGTCGCGCCGGTCACGAGATTATGCCTGGAGTCGTGGACGGTGATCTGAACCGTAGCGGTCCAGGTGTTCCCGTTGATCGCGGCAAAGCCGTCGAGATTCCCCACGTGGAGGTTCGGCGGGTTGACCGTGATCGCGATCGCGCGGGCGTTGTTGCTGGGGTTGTTGTCGGCAAACATCTGCGTCGCCGTCAGGATGTGCCCGTTCGTGGCCGCACCGGCGGTGTTCCAGTTGATGGTGCCCGTCGCACTCGCCCCCGCCGCGAGTCCGGGGAATGTCTGCGTGCCAACCGTCACATTGCCGGCCGTGCCGTCCGTCAGCACGACGGTGAAACTCGTGGTTACAGCCTGCCCTCCCACGTTCTGCACCGTGATCACCACAGGAGCCGTATCGCCTTGCGTCACCGGGCTGGGCGCGCTAATGCCCGTTAGCGCGAGATCGGCCGGGGGCGGCGCCGGAGGTGCCGGCGGTGCCGGCGGTGGCGGCGGCGGGGGGGGCGGTGGGGGCGGCGGCGGCGGCGGCGGCGGTGCCATCACCGTGATCGTCGCGGAACCCTGATTGTTGGCGGCGTTTGCGTCCGCCAGGGTCTGGGTAGCTACCAGCTGATGTGCACCGACCGCCGCGCCCGTCGTGCTCCAATTGAATGTGCGCGTCGTGTTGCCTGCCACCGGGAGCCCAGGGATCGTCTGCGTGCCGATCGTCACTCCGGCCGTCGCATCGGTCAGGACGATATCGAAGTTGCTACTGACCGTGAGCCCGCCCACGTTCTGAACGGTGACCGCGATGGCAGCCGTACTCCCTTGCGTCACTGACGCAGGCGCTGTCACGCCGCTCACCGCGACATCAGTCACAGGCGGAGTCTGGACGTCGATCCCGATCCCGACGCTGTTGTTCGCCGAGTTGGCGTCGGCCAGCTTCTGCGTCGCGAACAGCGTGTGACCACTGATCGCCGCGCCGGCGGTGTTCCAGTTGAACGTGCGCGTCGCGCTCACGCCCACGGCGAGACCCGAGATCGTCTGCGTGCCGAGTACCGCGTTGCCGTACGTCCCATCGGTGAGCACGACGTCGAAGCTGGTGGTGACATCCTGCCCACCCACGTTCTGCACCGTCACGACGACGGGAACGATGTCGCCCTGTGAGACGCGCGCCGGCCCGGTGACGCCGGTGACCGCGAGATCAGTCGGCGGCGGCGGCGGCGGCGGTGGCGGCGGGGGCGGCGGCGGCGGCGGCGGGGGCGGCGGCGGCGGCGGCGGGGGCGGGGGCGGCGGGGGCGGCGGGGGCGGCGGGGGCGGCGGCGGCGGCGGCGAGGCCGGCGCAGTCACGTTGATCCCGATCCCGATGCTGTTGTTCGCCGAGTTGGCATCGGCCAGTTTCTGAGTCGCGAACAGTGTATGCCCGGTGATTGCCGCGCCGGCTGTGTTCCAGTCGAGGGTGCGGGTGACGCTCGCACCGACAGCTAGCCCTGCGATGGTCTGGGTAGCGACTGTCGTGCCCGCCCACCCGTCAGTCAGCACCACATCGAAATTGGTCGGGACATCCTGGCCGCCCACGTTCTGCACCGTAACCACGACGTGGGCGGTGTCTCCCTGAGCCACTGAGCGGGGCCCCGTGATGCCGGTGACGGCGACATCCGTGCCGGGCGGCGGCGGCGGCGGTGGCGGCGGCGGCGGGGGCGCCGACGGTACCGTCACATTGATCCCGATTCCGATGCTGTTGTTCGCCGAATTGGCATCCGCCAGCTGCTGCGTGGCAAAGAGCGTGTGCCCAGTGATCGCCGCTCCGGCGGTGTTCCAGGGGACATCGACGGTGGTCGTCGCCCCCACAGCGAGTCCCGCCACGGTTCCCGTACCGACGGTCGGGCCGGCCCAGCCGTCGGTCAGGATAACGGCGAAGCTCGCGCCGACGTCCACCTCCCCGACGTTCTGCACCGTGACGACGACGTGCGCCGTGTCTCCCTGCGCCACCGAGCGGGGCCCGGTGATGCCCGTCAGAGCGATATCGGTCGGCTTGGGTGTCACCGTGACACCGAACGTGAGCCTGTTGTTCGCGGCATTGTCGTCGGACAGACTCTGCGTCGCCACGAGAGTGTGCCCGCCCAGCGCGGCGCCGGTCGTATTCCAGCTGAAGACGACCAACGTATTGGCACCAGGCACCAACCCAGCGACCGTCTGCGTGCCGAGCGTGACGCCAGCCGTCGAGTCCTGCAGGCTGACGGTGAAGCTGCTCGTGACGTTCTGATTGCCGACGTTCGCCACCGTTACGCCGATGTTGACCGTGTGTCCCACGATGACCGAACCAGCTCCAGTGAATCCCGTTACGGCAACGTCGGTGATCGGGGGAGCGACGGGGATCGTGAGTGAGCGCTGATCGTTACCGGGGCGCTGGTCCGTCAGGTTGTGGCTGGCCACGAGACTGTGGTCACCCGTGGTCGCCGGCGTCCACGCGAAGGTCAGAGTCGTACTGGCACCCGCGACCAGTCCGGCGACGGTCTGCGTACCCACGATCACGTGCGCCGTCGTGTCCTGCAGCGTGACGTCGAAGCTGGAGACGTCCTGGTTGCCGAAGTTCTTCACCGTCACCGCGATGTTGCCCGTCGTGTTTTGCACCAGCGTACTCGGCCCGCTCATACCGATCACCGCGAGGTCGGTCAGTGGGCCCGGTGGCGGCGGCGCAAAGCCGTCGACGCTGACGCCGAAGCGGTTGAGCACGAGGTCGATCCGATTGGCGATCGTCACGGACGAGCTTCCCGCGAACAGCAGCCCGACGGGATTGAGATTCGCGTCGTCGGTGACGATGAGCGAGCCGGAGTCCCCGCCGCCGCTGAACGTGCCGGGCGAAATGATCAGCTGATCGACGAAGCGCGCGGTCTTGGTGCAGCTGATTCCCGAGACTTGATAACACACGGTGACCGTAGCATTGACGCCGGTGATCTGGCCGTGCGTGAGCCGCGTGGTGCGGCCGTATTTCTGCACGTTGAGACCGAGCAGCGCGTCGCGGTTGTCGAATAAGCCATCGCCGTTGGCATCACCGTAGATCGTCGAGTTCGGCATGCCGTAGCCGTCGTCCGCGGGCACGGCGTTGTCGAGCAGATCCGTACTGGAAAGCGCGATGGCCGCGTCAATCGTGTTATTCGCGCCGCTAAAGTCGATCGCCTGGAAATCGGTGAGGGTCGCGATCTGGTCCGCTGCCGTGCCGCCGTCGTACGGACCGGGCTGATACTCCGGATCACCGATCGTGGCGCCGTTCGAGTTCGCGAGGACGTGGTTATTGGAGAGGATGTAGACGTGTCCCAACGCATCCCGCACCCGCGCGCCGATCGTCCCGGCCGTGATCGCCGGATGCCCGACCGAGAAACCCAGCGGAGCGGGTCGCTGACGCTGGGTTGGATCGCTGAACGCCATGATGCGACCGGTGACGCTGACGCTGACTGGCACGCCATCGAGTGCCTGGGGCAGACCGGCAATTCCCGGTCGCTCGACGAGGAGCAACACGCCGGCGTGTCCGTTTGCGAACCCCACCGCCGTGCCGACGACGCCCGGAGTGTCCAGCAGCTTCGGCGAATGCCGATGCTGCGCCGCAACGGCGCTCTGGAACTCCGCGGTGAACTGCTGCCCGACATCGGGGGGGCGTGAAACAGAAGGACCGGCCGGAGAATCGCCTGTGTTGTCGAAACAGGCAGCCATCACGAAGATGATGGCGACGCACGTCAACGTCCGGCCGGTGATCATAGCGACTCCCCCAGTCCCGCCCCTGTTCAGACTGCGGGGCACGATTATGGAGGCGCCGAACCACCTCGGCAATTAGGGGGTTGAACTAGGCGCGAAGTGCTTGAATTACTTGGCTTTTTTGATGGCCAGGTCTTTGGGAGCTTGAGAGCGCCATGCTTCGGTGATGAGTGGCCGGAGCTCTATGACCGACACCGCCGGAAGACGGACGAGCACGGCAGGGAACCCCTGTAGTGGGGCTCGGTGAAGAATTTCTCGGAATCCAGACCGAGCACGAAATCTTTGTCGGCGAGGCTGGCGACGCGCACGGCGATCACCTTCGGCTGAGGCACGCGCGGCTTCTTGGGGACCACGCGCTCCATCCACACCCAGACGAATCCCTTCAGCTTGCCCTTGTTGGCCACCGAGAAAGCGAAGCGATCGCTCGCCTCCACTGTACCCGGGAGCGACAGCGCGATGCGGCGGACGTCGGCTTGCGTTGCCACGAGCTCTGTCAGGTGCGCTTGCGCAAAACCGAGAAGTTGCGGACGACGACCTTAGTCACGCGCCGCGCCAAAATGCGGGTTCTCGATGAGGCCGATGAGATTCCCGAATGGATCGGCCACGGTCGCAACGCGAATGCCCTCTCCGACGTCTTGCGCTGGCGACTTGAGCGTCGCGCCGGCGCGTACAAACTGTTCCACGGCGTCGTCCAGTTTGGGCACGCCCCAATAGGCGACGACGCCGCCCGCGCCAGGTTTTGTGCCCTTGGTGTCGGGATCCAAGCCGAGCTCGAAGCCTCCGATGTTGAAGCCCACGTAAAAGGGCTCATCGAAGTACGGGGCCACACCGAATGCCGCGCTATACCAGCCTTTGGCGCGCTGCAGATCGGCAACCTTATAGATGACAGTGCGCAGGCCGAGGACCATGCTTACTCCGAGCAAAGGCGAGGAACTCCACGACGAATGCGGACGGAGTAGAACTTGCCGTCCACGAGGACCTTTTCGAGAGTGCTATGAGGTTTCAGAGCGTATGCCCGAAACAGAGGCGGTATCCATTGCAGTCTTCGACGTCAAAGTCCCGGCACCCGTACGGCTGATCACAGACATCCCGCACGACCTTTACGCCTTTCGACTTGAACTCGGCATGCAGCGCATCGGCATCATCGATCCAGACGTACGTGTCCCACGCCCCGCCTTCGGGATCGACGACGTGATTGGGGCGCATCTTTCCCGACGTGTCGAGCTGTGCCAGCATAATGATGATGCCGGCACGCTTGACCATACAAAAAGACGGCGGGTCGTTCCAGAAGCGCTCGTAGCGAAAGCCAAGCTTGTCGCGGTAGTAGTTCGCGGTTTTCACCACATCGTCGACGATGAAGTACGGAGCAAGGCTCCAGCGCTCATCCACGTGTCTGCACCGTTGACAAAGGCTTGTACAATGAAGGCGGTGCGCATGGTTGCATTTTAGTAGATCAAGAACTTACGCCGGAGTTCCAGAAAGCGCGCAAGGTCCGGCTCCCACGCCCTCCAGATGTCTTTGGCCGGCCGTCCCGCCTCGATCGCTGTGCGCAGCTCCGGCCCCGCCGCCAGGCGATCAAAGCTCTGGGCGCGAAACTGAAATTGCGCCGGATGCACGGCGCGAATGGCGACCAGCAGCGCGACAGCAAGGCGAGTCGGATCGTACGTCGCGCGATCGCGCACGCGAAATCGCAGGCCCCGCAACGCGATACCCGCGTACTTCCCGTCTGTCGGTGATAGCGGCGTGAACGTCGTTGCCGTCATGTCGACCCCAACCAACGAATCGGCACGCAGCCGGTCCAGGACGGCCGCAGGATCGAGCCACGGCGCACCGATCACCTGAAACGCCTGCGGCGTTCCGCGACCAACCGACACGTTGGTCCCTTCGAACAGACACGTCCCGGGATAATGGAGCGCGCTCTCGAGGTCCGGCATGTTCGGCGAGGGCTTCACCCACGGCAGGCCGGTCTCGTCATAGAGCAGCGCACGGGTCCAGCCCGCCGCGGGGACGACAACGAGGTCGGCACCGATGGCCATGACGTCATTGGCCAACCGCGCGAGCTCGCCCAATGTCATGCCATAGCGCATGGGCACCGGCATGAACCCGGAGAACGCGGAATCCGGATCGACGAGGCGCGCCCGGACGTTGCCCTGCACCGCCACGCCGCCCACGGGATCGGGGCGGTCGAGGACGATGACGCGCTTCCCCACGCGCGTTGCATCGCGCATCAACTGCACCGTCGTCGCGATGTAGGTGTAATACCGCGCGCCGATGTCCTGGAGATCGACGAGCAGCACGTCGATCGAATCCAGCGCCGCCGCCGCCGCCGCGCTACGCGATCCGCCATAGAGACTGTAGATTGGTAGCCCGGTCGCCGAATCCCGGCTGTCGGGAAGCCCCATGCGATCTTCCCGGCCGAGAAAGCCGTGCTCGGGACTGAACAAGACCGTGAGTCGTGCGTCGTGCGTCGTGCGTAACAGATCGACATCACGGCGACCGAGATGATCGACCCCCGTGTTGTTTGTGAGGAGGCCGAGACGCTTGCCGGCGATGAGGTGTGCCGAGTCCGAGAGCAGGACTTCGATGCCCGGCCGGACTTGGGCGGCGACAAGTGACGGGACGCGTGTTCCGCTGGAACAGCCAATCCCCAACACAATCCAAACGAGACGATGCGCGCGCATAGACTCCTGATCGTGATGCTACTGGCCGCGTGTGGTGGCCGATCGACGACCGCTCCCCACCCACCGCAGCCGGTCGCCGCGGACGCCGTGCTCGCCAAGCTCAGCACGCGCCAGAAGGTGGGGCAGCTGGTCGTGCCGTGGCTGGGCGGAAACTACATGGCGCTCGACGATTCCGCCTTCCAGATCGCGACGCGCTGGGTCGATTCGCTCGAGGTCGGCGGCATCATCATCTCGGTCGGCTCGCCCTACGACATTGCCGCCAAGCTCAACACGCTGCAGCGCCGCTCCAAGCTGCCGCTGCTCGTGTCCGCCGACCTGGAGTGGGGCGCGGCGATGCGAGTCGTCGGCGCGACGGCGTTCCCGCACATCATGGCCGCGGGGGCGACGGGTGACGAGCGCGACGCCTACACGATCGGTCGCATCGCCGCGCTCGAGGGTCGCGCGGTCGGCATCCACGTGAACTTCGCGCCCGACGCTGACGTCAACAACAACCCGCTCAATCCCATCATCAATATTCGGTCGTTCGGCGAGGATCCGCACGCCGTGGCGCGACTGGTGCGCGCCTACGTTCGCGGCCTGCAGGACAACGGGATGCTTGCCACGCTAAAGCATTTTCCCGGCCATGGCGATACCGATGCGGACTCGCACATCGGGCTGCCCTCGATCCGCGTCGACTACGCCCGGCTCGACTCCGTGGAGCTGGTGCCGTTCCGCGCCGGGATCGATGCCGGTGCGCAGGTCGTGATGAGCGCGCACATCGCCTTCCCGGCGTTCACGGGCGACGCGCCGGCAACGCTGTCGGCGGCGGTGCTCACCGGCTTGCTGCGTGACTCGCTCAAGTTCCGCGGGCTGGTGGTGACCGACGCGCTGCAGATGGGCGCGATCGTCGCGAAGTACGGCGCGGGTGAAGCGGCGGTGCGGGCCTTCGAGGCCGGATCCGATCTCCTGCTCATGCCCGCCGATCCCGACTCGGCGATCGGATCGATGCTGATCGCCTTGCAGACGGGCCGGATCACGACGGCGCGGCTCGATGCCTCGGTGCGGCGCGTCCTTGAGATCAAACGCGGGCTCGGACTGTTCGAGCGTCGCACCGTGCCGCTCGATTCGATCGCGCGGATCGTGGGCGCGAAAGCGTTTCAGGACGCCGCGGATGACGTCGCGCAGCGCTCCCTGACGCTCGTCCGCGACACGGCCGGGACCGTTGTGCGACTCCGCGATGCCCGTAGCCGTATGGCGCTCATCGCGTACGGCGACGAGCTGAACAGCTATGTCGGGCAGCGCATGCTCGAGCTGCTGCGCGCCGGCGGCGACACGGTCAGCTTCTTCCGGCTCTGGCCGATGTCCGGCTCGTCCTCCTACGACTCGGCGCGGGTCGTGATTGGTCGCGCGCCGACCGTAATCTTCGCGATGAACGTGCGCCCGATCGCCGCGAAGGGGAGCATCGCGCTGCCCGATTCGCTCGCGCGGCTCATCACGATCACCGACGCGGTGAAGCCGACGGTCCTGGTCTCGCTCGGCAGCCCCTATCTGCTGAATCAGACGCCTTCAGTGAAGTCGTACCTGATCGCGTGGAGCGGCGTGCGCGCCGCCGAGCGCGCCGCGGCCCGCTCGCTGCTCGGTTGGTCGCCGGTCCGGGGGAAGCTGCCGATTCGGATTCCGCCCGCCTATCCGATCGGCTACGGCCTTGCGATTTCCGATACGACGCTGCCGCCGCCCCGTCCGCCGGCGCACGTCATCATGCCATGATGCGCAGGCTCGCAGTGGCCGTCACCGCGCTGCTGATGCTCGGTTGTCCGCGTTCACATCCGCCACTCACGTCGCTCCCCGCAGCGCCGCTCGAGACCGGGGCTGAATTCCGCCGTTTCGACCCGGTCTTCGAGTATCTCCGCTCGCAGGTCGACAGCGCGTTCCCCGGCGCAGTGATCGTGATCGGCGGCGCCAACCAGAACATTGTTGTCTCTGCGGTCGGTCACTACGGCGTCGACGATGCGCGGCCCGTCACCGCAGCAACGGTCTACGACCTCGCGTCGCTGACGAAGGTGATCGGACTGACCACGGCGGTGATGATCCTGGTGGACTCCGGGAAGATCGACCTCGAAGCGCCCGTCCAGCGCTACGTCCCCGCGTTTCAGGGGGCCGGCAAGGAGCGCGTGACGATTCGCCATCTGCTCACCCATTCGTCCGGGATGCCTGCGTGGCGGCCGCTCTACGCCGAGACGGCAACGCGCGAGCAAGCGCTGGCGTTGATCGACACAACGCCCCTGCTCCGCCAGCCCGGCGACACGTTCGTCTATTCGGATCTCGGCGCCATCGTGTTGACGCAGGCGGTCGAAGCGATCACAGGGCAGCGCGTGAACGACTTCCTTCAGGCGCGCGTGTTCGGCCCGCTCGAGATGGCGTCAACGCGCTTTTTGCCGCCCGAGGACTGGCGCGACCACATCGCGCCGACGGAGAATGACACGACCTTCCGGCATCGCTGGCTCCGCGGCGAGGTGCACGACGAGAACGCGGGCCGACTCGGCGGCGTGTCGGGACATGCGGGCTTGTTCAGCACCGGGCCGGACCTGGGTCGGTTCGCGGCATGGCTGCTCGGGCTCCGCAGGGGTTCGTTATCTCCGGGCTGGCAGCCTGGAGTCAACGCACCAACGATTACATCCGCCACGGTCCGCGCCTTTACAACGCGTCAGAACATTCCGGCCGGATCTTCGCGTGCCCTGGGCTGGGACACGCCGTCCGAGAACTCGAGTGCCGGAACGAAAATGGGGCCGAACGCATTCGGTCATACCGGCTTCACCGGCACGTCCATCTGGTTCGACCCCGACAAGAACGTCTTCATCGTTCTGCTCACCAACCGCGTGAATCCCACGCGGGCCAACACGAAGATCCTTCAGGTTCGTCGCCGCGTGGCCGACCTCGTGAACGACGCGCTCACTCCACCACAGTAGCCCAGCCGCGCCGCGACAGGTCGCGGTAGATCACGTAGCCGCCCAGCGCCGCCAGGGCGAGTAGCAGCAGGCCCGGCCTCGTCTCATGGAGCAGCAGCTTCCCGACTCCGAACAAGACCCCATAGACCAGCGTGCAGCCGGCAATCCAGTCGAGCAGGTTGGACAGCCCATCGCTCGCCACCTTCACATCCGGCGCGAGCGCGGCAATCGGCGCCCAGCCGCTCCGTGACGGCCGCGTGCGTCGGAAGAATGCCAGCAGCTTCTCCTGCGGCTCCGGCGCCGTCAGATACGTCACCGCCAACCACACGATCGTCGTGACTGCCACCGTGGTGATCAGGATGAGGGCGAATTGCTTTGGCTGATCGGTGTCGTAACCGAAAGCCACCTGCAAGAAGACCGACACGACGAACGCCGTGATCATCGCCGACACTTCGCTCCACGCGTTGATCCGCCACCAGTACCAGCGCAGCAGCAGGACGCCACCGGTTCCGGCGCCCGTGACGATCAGCACCTTCCACGCACCGCCGATGGAGCCCATGTAGAAAGTGACGACGGCGGAAATCAGCGTGAGGAGGACGGTCGCGAGCTTTGAGGCGCGAACGTAATACTCATCGGTAGCGTCGCGCTTGACGAAGCGTCGCCAGAAGTCGTTGATGAGGTAGCTCGCGCCCCAGTTCAGCTGCGTCGCGATGGTGGACATGTAGGCGGCCGCGAATGCGGCGATCATCAGGCCGCGTAGCGACGCCGGCAGGTAGTCGATCAGTACCCGGATATACCCGGTCTCGGGATCGGCCAGCCCAGGGAACAGAATCAGCGACGCCAGCGCCACCAGGATCCACGGCCAGGGCCGGATTGCGTAATGCGCGATGTTGAACCATAGCGTCGCGAGCATCGAATGCCGCTCGTCTTTCGCGCTGAACATCCGCTGGGCGACGTAGCCGCCACCCCCCGGCTCGGCGCCGGGATACCAGGTCGCCCACCAGTTCAGCGAGATGTAGACGAGGAACGTGATCATCGGCATCCACGCCGAGTTCAAGTTCGGCACGAGATTCAGCGCCTCGCCCCGGCCGCTCGACACGAGTTTCTCCTTCATCGCGTCGATGCCACCCACGGCGTGGACCGCGAACACGGCCAGGACGATCACCATTCCCATCTTGATCACGAACTGCACCATGTCCGTGACGAGCACGCCCCACAGCCCCGACAGCGTGGAGATAAATGAGGTGAGGGCGATCAGCCCGAGAACGATGGCGAGTGCCTCGAGTTTCCCGATCCCAAATATCAATCCGAGGATCTTTACCATCGCGAGATTGACCCAGCCGAGGATGATGCAGTTCATGATGATGCCGAGGTACAGCGACCGGAAGCCGCGCAGGAACGCGGCCGGTTTGCCGGAATAGCGGATCTCGGCGAATTCGATGTCGGTCATCACGCCGGCGCGGCGCCACAGCCGGGCGTAGAAAAAGACGGTGAGCATCCCGCTCATCAGGAAGCTCCACCAGATCCAATTGCCGGCGATGCCGTTCTTTGCCACGAAGCCTGTGACCACGAGCGGCGTGTCCGCCGCGAAGGTCGTGGCGACCATCGACGTGCCGGCCAGCCACCACGGCACGTTGCGGCCCGAGAGGAAGAATTCGCTGACGCTCTTGCTCGCCCGGGATTTGTAGTAGAGACCGATGCCGACGTTGAGCGCGAAGTAGGCGCCGATGACGATCCAGTCGATGATGGTCAATCGCATGGGCCTCCAATTGGGGGCGCGATGGGTAGTTAGGCAAGCGTCCCTTCCCGGTTGACACGGCCGCCGCGACTGTCTAAGTTGCTGCCAGATTGGAGGATATGAATGGGCACTACACAGCGGTCGGTTACCCTGACGCTCACCGAACGGGCGGGCGAAGAGGTCAAGAAGTTCCTGGCCGAAGAGAAGGTCTCCCAGGAATCGGCGGGCCTGCGCGTCGCCGTCTTGCCGGGCGGGTGCTCCGGGTTCCGCTACAGCTTGAACATCGAAGAGCAGCCAGGGGCGGATGACGTGGTCATTGAAAGCGCCGGCGTGCGGCTGTTTGTCGATGAATTCAGCTCGCAGTATCTGAACGGCACGGTGATCGATTACAAGAGCAACTTCCAGGAATCCGGCTTTGCGTTCGAGAATCCGAACGCTTCCGGCGGCTGCGGCTGCGGATCGTCGTTCACGGTTTGAGCGTTGATCCATCCTGATTCAGTAAGCAGGGCCCGCGCACATCGCGGGCCCTTTTTCTATTGTGGGCGTTTAGGCGTCTAGTTCGTATGCGTCCCCTCGACGTCGCCGTCATCTTCGCGTATTTCGCGGCGGTCATCGTGTTCGGCCTGTTGCTCGCGGGTCGGCAACGCGATGCCTCCGACTATTTCCTCGGCCACCGCGGGCTGCCCTGGTGGGCGCTGATGTTCTCGGTCGTCGCCACCGAGACGTCGGCCTTGACGGTGATCTCCGTGCCGGGGCTCGCGGCCCGCGGCGATCTCACGTTTCTCCAGATCGCCTTCGGATATTTGGTGGGCCGCATCGGCGTCGCAGCGCTGCTCCTGCCGGGCTACTTCCAGGGCACCCAAGACACCGCCTACCAGCGACTCGAGCATCGCTTCGGTCGGGCGGCGCGGCGCACCGCCTCGGGCGTGTTCCTGTTGACTCGCGCGCTCGCCGATTGCGTCCGCATCTTTGCGACCGCCATCCCGCTCGCGATCATCACCCATTGGAGCCTTCCGGTGGGGATCGTGGCTATCGGGTTTGTGACGCTCGTGTACACGTGGGTCGGTGGCCTGCGGGCGGTGGTGTGGGTGGACGTCATTCAACTCGGTGTCTATCTCGTGGGCGGCATCGCCACCCTGATCGTCGCGACCCACCTGGCCGGCGGCATCGATGCGTTCGGGCGCGCGTGGGATGCCGGAAAGCTCCGAGCGTTCGATTTCTCGTTTGCGTTTACCAAGACCTACACGTTCTGGGGTGGCGTGATCGGTGGGGCGCTGCTGTCCGCTGCATCGCATGGTACTGATCACCTCATCGTCCAGCGATTGCTCGCGGCGCGCAACCTCAAGGATGCGCAGCGCGCGCTCATTGGATCGGGAGTATTCATCATCGCGCAGTTCGCGCTGTTCCTCCTCGTGGGAACAAGCCTGTGGCTCGCGGGCGCCGACCAGCCGGGCATGCGCGGCGACGCGATCTACCCGACCTTCATCGTGACCCATCTCCCCACCGGCATCGCGGGGCTGGCGGTCGGTGGCATTCTGGCTGCGGCGATGAGCAGTCATGCGTCGGCCGTGAATTCACTCGCTTCCGCCTCGACGCATGACTTCTACGCGCCGTTGACGGGCCGCCAGGACCCCGCGCAGCTGCTGCGGGTCGGACGCTGGCTCACGCTCGTCTGGACCGTCATCCTCGTTGCCGGCGCGATCGCATTCCGCGACCAGAACACGCCCGTCGTGCAGCTGGCGCTCAGCATCGCCTCGCTCACCTACGGATCGCTCCTCGGGACCTACATCCTCGGTGGTGCCTGGCCGCACGCGCGACAGATCGACGTCATCACAGCCCTGATCGTCAGCATCGTCGTGATGGCCCCGATTGTCCTTGGCGCGGTGATCCCACATTTCCCGCTGCACTGGCTCCCGGGTCTCGCCTGGCCGTGGTATGTGCCGCTGGGTACTGCCGTCACCGTGCTGGTCGGAATTCTGGCTTCGCTGGTCGGACGGTCGGACGGTCGGACGGCCGGACAGCAGGCGTTGGCAGAATGACAGCAGAGTCCGACCGTCCAACCGTCCAACCGCCCAACGCCGTGCTGTTAGGCATCGACTGCGGCGGCTCGCACACCGCCGTTGTCGTCGGCGACGCAGGTGGTCGAGTGCTCGCGCGCGCCGAAGGGCCCGGGTCCGCGATGCGGCCGGGCGGCGCGGAGCTGTCGGCGGCCGTGATCCTCGACGTGGCGCGGCGCGCGGCTACGCAAGCCCAGGTCTCATTGCCCGCGAGCGTCGCGCTCGTGGGAGCGGCCGGTGCCGGTCGCGCACCGGAGCAGGAGGCGCTCGCCGCGGCCATCGCGGCGGCGGGGGTTGCCGAGCGCGTCGATGTGCGCGGGGACATCGAGATCGCGCTCGCCGCCGCGTTCGACAGCGCGCCGGGAATCCTCATCAACGCAGGCACCGGTTCGATCGCATACGCTCGCACCGCCGACGGCCGGCTGCACCGCGCCGGCGGCCACGGTTGGCAGCTGGGCGACGAGGGCGGCGGCTACTGGCTGGGCCGCCGGGCCCTCGCGGCCGCCGCGCGGGCGCACGACGGCCTCGAGGAGTCGTCCACCCTGATGGAGCGACTGCTTGTCGCGCACGGCCTGCAAACGTTCGATGATTTGATCCGCTGGACGGCGACGGCGACGCCGGCGCAAGTCGCCGCGCTCGCGCCGCACGTTCTCAACGCGGCGCGCGAAGGAGAGATCGTCGCACAGCGCATCGTGGCGGATGCCGCCCTCGAGCTGGGTCAGCTGGTGCGGGTGCTGACACGGCATTTCTCCGGGAGGGAGCCGATCAAGATCGCCACGACGGGTGGGTTGCTGCGACCTGGCTCGCCGCTGCTGACGGCGCTGCGTTTGAACCTTGCCGCGGACTTGCCGCGCGCCCGTCTGTCGGAGAGTGGCAGCCCGGTGGACTCGCCGGCGGGCGCGCTGCGCCTCGCGGCGCGATTGCTCGCGGGCTAAGTCGGCCCGCCGCTGCCCGCTCCCGGATCCCGCTGACGAATCTTGCTGTGCTTGAATCCGTACACGACGTAGAGCGCCAGCCCAATCGCTAGCCACACGGCGAAACGAATCCACGTTTCCCCTGGCAATCCGAGCATCACGTAGACGCATAGCACAACCGATAGCGGCGCGACAACCCACACCCACGCCACCTTGAACGGCCGAGGTCGGGCCGGCTCCGTGAAACGCAGCACCAACACACCCGCTGACACGAGCGCGAACGCGAACAGCGTCCCGATGTTCGTGAGATTGTAGGTCTCGTTCGCATCCCCGATCAGTGCCCACAGCGCCACGAACGCGCCGGCGATGATCGTCGTGATGTACGGAACGCGGCGG
>Ga0209160_1000787_pt1 | contig 26234 bp, 21 predicted proteins | sample GraSoiAngelo_153_FD_186167 | JGI IMG/M metagenome (GOLD analysis project Ga0209160, IMG submission 186167) | Grasslands soil microbial communities from the Angelo Coastal Reserve, California, USA - 14_1009_12_40cm (SPAdes) (version 2) | ecosystem: Environmental > Terrestrial > Soil > Grasslands ...
CGATGTCGTTCCAGGCGACGCAACGCGCGGAAGAAATCGCGCGCGATCAGGCTGCGATGTCGCAGCGCATCAAGGAGCTGTCGCAGGCGGTCGAAGAGATCGCCCGCGCGGCCAAAGCGGCTGGCGTCGACGACACGGCATTTCAAAACCGCCTGCGCCAGGTACAGGAGCTGCTCCAGCAGGCCATCACGCCTGAGCTACAGCAGCGACTTCGCGAGCTTCAGGAGGCGCTGGCGCGTCTCGATCCTGAAGCGACCCGTCAGGCGCTGCAGCGACTCGCGGAAGCGCAGCAGCAGCTACGGCATGAGCTCGAGCGCAGCCAGGAATTGTTCAAGCGCGCGGCGCTCGAAGGAGAGCTAGCATCCCTGGCGAAAGACGCAGAGGATCTGCAGCGACGCCAGACGGAGTGGAATAAGGAAGTCGCACAACGCACCGATTCCGCCGCCGTCGCCGCTGAGCGTGACCTCGCTGCGGCGACCGACTCCCTCGCACACGGCGTCGAGCGGGCTGGACGGTCGGTATCGCTCAAAGCGCCGCAGGCTGCCGCGCGTCGCGCCCAGAATGCCATGGAGGAAGCCGCCGATGCCGCCAGCCAAAGCGATTCGCGCGGGGCACGCCGCTCCGGTGAGGAGGCCGCCGATTCGCTCGCGCGCCTGCCCGAGCAGCTGCGCCAGCGGCGCGACTCGCTCGCCACAGCGTGGCGGCAGGAGACGCTGGACGCGCTGGACCGCGCACTCTCCGAAACGGCTGCGCTCGCCCGCCGTCAGCAAGAGATTGCCGATGCGCTCCGAGCGGGCGAGGCCGGCGCGTCGACCCGCGCGCAACAGGCGGCCGTCGAAGAAGGCACGCACGCCGTCGAGCAGCAGATCAGCAAGGCAGCGGGCCGTCACGCCCTGGTCTCTCCACAGCTCGAGGCCGCACTCGGCTTCGCGCAGAACCAGATGCGCCAATCGCGCGAACAACTGGAGCAGGGCGATCCAAACGCCGCAACGGCAGCGCCGTTCGCCGAACAGGCACTCGACGCGCTCAATGCGACCGCGCACGCCCTCGTGCGGACGGCGGAGCGCGTGTCGGGTGCGCAGTCGGGATCCGGTTTCCAGGAAGCGCTGGAGCAGCTCGCGCGCATGGCCCAGGACCAGCAGGGAATGAACGGCGCGGCGCAAGGCTTATTGCCGATGATGGGACTCGGCGGCGAGGCCATCATGCAACGGGTGCGCGAGCTTGCCGCTCGCCAGCGCGCGCTCGCGGAGCAGCTCGAGCGCCTGCAGGCCGAAGGCGAAGCCGGTGCGGCGGGCGCGCTGGCCCAGGAAGCTCGCGAGCTGGCGCGCCAGCTCGAAGCGGGACGACTGGACCGGCGCACGCTCGAACGGCAGCAACAACTCTATCGCAAACTGCTCGACGCTGGCCGCAGTCTCACCGGCGAGGAACCGGACGATCAAAAGCAGCGCGTTAGTCGCTCCGCGACCGGCGACAGCATCCACACCCCGACGGCGCTCCTTCCGGGCGCGACCGGATCGGGTCCCAAGGTTCGTTATCCCACGTGGGACGAGCTGTCCGGTTTGACGCCCGAGCAGCGGCGGCTGGTCTTGGAATACTTCCGCCGGTTGAATGAAAACAAGCCGTAAGCTCGCTCTCTTGCTGCTGATTGCCGCGCCCGCATTGGCGCGGGCCCAAGCGTTGAGCCCCGGCTTCGAGCTCGAGCGCACGGGTCGCTACGCCGACGCGGCGAACGTGTATCTCAGGATCGTTCGTGCGGACCCGATCAACATTCCCGCGCTGCTTGGCCTCGAGCGTGTGCTCTTCGTTCTCAACCGCATGCCCGAGCTGCTCCCTCTAGTACAGAAGGCACGCGCGCGCGCTCCTGAAAATCCGGCACTGCGCAGTCTCGAGCTGCGCACGTACGCCGCGCTGAATGAAGGCGACTCCCTCGAGGCCGCCGCGCTCCGCTGGGCCGCCTCAGTGCCGCTAAGCGATGCGCCTTACCGAGAATGGGGTCTCGCGTTGGTCGATCATCGCATGTGGGACGACGCGCGGCGGGCCTACCTCACAGGACGGCAAACGCTGGGTGGCGAGGGGACTTTGGCGATCGAGCTGGCCGAGCTCGAGCAGCGCGCGGGGAATTGGGAAGCGTCGGCGCGCGAATGGGCGCGCGCGGTGGTGCGGTCGCCCGACGCGGCGCCCAACGCCGCCAGCCAATTGTCCGAGAGTCCGGCGCCGCTGCACGAGCGTATCGTCCGCGTGCTGACCGGTCCCGAGGCTCGGCCTCGTGTCCGGCGGATTGCCGCCGAGCTGTTGCTGACGTGGGGGCAGCCGGCCCAGGCGTGGTCTGTGTTCGAGCCGACGCTCAGCGACAGCGATGCGCAAGGTTCGTTGCGGCGGTTCGCGGATCTTGCGGGAACGCTGAGGACGCCCGAGGCACATCGCGTGCGCGGCCTCGCGCTCACACGCTGGGCGGACCTCGTCCCCTGGCCGCTCGCCGCGCGCGCGCGCGCGGAAGCGGTGCGCGAGCTGCTGGAGGGCGGTGATCGCGTGGCCGCGCGTCGCGTTCTCGAAGGCCTGGCCACCGATTCGACTGCGCCCACCGACGCGCACTCCGTGGCCCAGTCGGCGCTGCTGCAAGTGCTGATTGCGGACGGGGGCGTGCAGCTCGACGTCGCCGAAAAGCAGCTTGCCGACCCGAAGAACGGCTTGTCGGCAGATGATCGGGCGGCGTTGCGGCTCGCGCTTGCCAGGGCGCGCATCGCCCGTGGCGAGCTCGATCGCGCGACGGCGGCGCTTGGCGATGACTCGAGCGTCACGGCGGTTGCCCAGCGCGGGTGGATCGCGCTGTATCGCGGCGATCTCAAAGGCGCGATGGAATCGTTCCGCCTCGCGGGACCATACGCGACCGATCGCGCGGCGGCGACCGACCGCACCGCGATGATGGCGCTGCTGCAACGCATCCAGCAGGAATCGAGTCCGGAGTTGGGCTCAGCGTTGCTCACGCTCGCGCGTGGAGACTCGACGAGCGCGGTTGCCGGTTTGCGGCACGCCGCGGGTCGTTTGCCCGTCCAGGCCGGCCGGCTGGAAGTCCTGCTGCTCGCCGGGCAAGTCGCCGCTCACCTGGGGGGTGAACACGACGTGACAGCAGTCGCGCTGTTCGACGAGATCGTCCGAGCGGGCGGCGAGGGGGCGGCGCCTCCCGCGGCTGAGCTCGATTGGGCGCGGTTGCTGGTGCGCGCAGGCCGGAGCGGCGAAGCGATTCCGCATCTCGAGCATTTGATCCTCACGTATCCGTCGAGCGCCGTCGTGCCGGAAGCGAGGCGCGAGCTCGAACGGGCGAAGGGGGCGATTCCGAAGTCATGAAGCGGCGAGAATTCGTTAAGACGATTGGTGCTTATGGCATCGCCGGACTCTTACCGTCCCTTACCGTCCCTTACCGTCTTTTGCCGTCGCTATTGATTCCGATGGACGACGCCCAGTCCGATCACCTGAAAGCCTACGGCGTCGCCTACCGCGCCATCCAGGCGGGTCTGAAAGCGGAGTGGCTGCTCAACTATCGCGGCGGCTCGTTTCTCATTCCCGATGCCGATGCGCTGCGGCGCGATGCGGCGTTGAACGGCGTGCGCACCGAGCCGGTGGACGAAGGGGCGGTCACCACGATTCGCGGCGAAATCGAAGCGAGCAACATGGACGCGGTGCCGCTCGAGAAGGCGCCGAAGGTCGCCGTATATGCGCCGCCGAACGCCGCGCCGTGGGACGACGCCGTCACGATGGCGCTGCAATACGCCGGCATTGCATTCACGAAGATCTGGGATCCGCAGGTGATCAGCGGGGCACTGCGCGAATACGACTGGCTCCACTTGCATCACGAGGACTTCACCGGCCAGTACTCCAAGTTCTTCCTGATCTATTCCGGGATGCCCTGGCTCGCCGACATGGTACAGAGCAACAGCCAGATGGCGCGGCAGCTCGGATTCCAGACAGTTCCCGATCTGAAGAAAGCGGTGGCGCGCGGCATCCGGTCGTACGTCGACAACGGCGGATTTTTGTTCGCGATGTGCACCGCGACCGAAACGATCGATCTCGCGCTCGCCGCGCACAACGTGGACATCGCGGCCACGTTCGCTGACGGCACGCCGATCGATCCGGATGCCGATGCGAAGCTCGATTGGTCGCAGGCATTCGCGTTCACCGGCGGGCATCTCGAGCCCAATCCGCTGATCGCGAGCTTCTCCGACATCGATGGCCACCAGGTCAATGCCGGCTCGCGCCGTCAACCACTCGGCGCGTTCAAATTGTTCAACTTCAGCGCCAAGATCGATCCGGTGCCCACCATGCTGGTCCAAAACCATCGCCAGGTGATTCCCGATTTCTACGGTCTCACGACCTCGTTCCTGCGCAACCGCCTGAAACCCGGTGCCACGGTGCTCGCCGAGGAAGAGGGGGCGCCGTGGGTGAAGTACATCCACAGCGATCTGGGGAAAGGCACGTGGACATTCTTCGGCGGCCACGATCCCGAAGACCCGCAGCATCAGATCGGTGATCCACCGACCGACCTCTCGTTGCATCCACATTCGCCGGGTTACCGGCTGATTCTGAACAACGTCCTCTTTCCCGCAGCGAAGAAGCGTGAGCTGAAGACGTGAGCGTCGAGCGCCTCTCGGCGACCGCGCGCACGCTGCTGCAGGACGAGATCGCCGCCGCGCATGGGCGCGAGGTGTCGTTCGTCGTCCGCGCGGATCCCAACGGCACGCTCACGGATGCGCGCGTCGTCGCGCGGGGGACGATCGACGCGGTGCTGGCGCTGCCGGGTGTAGCACAGCGCGGCGAGATGTTGCTCCACAATCATCCGAGCGGATTCCTCGAACCCTCCGGCGCGGATCTGCACGTCGCCGCCCGCCTGCACGATGAGGGCGTCGGCTTCGGCATCGTCAACAACGACGTCACGACGCTCTATGTCGTCGTCGAATGCCCGCGCGCCCGCTCGCTCGCGCGTCTCGATGCCATCGCCGTGGCCGGGCTGCTGGCCGAGACCGGGCCGGTCGCGAAGGCGATGGGTGCGTTCGAGGACCGGCCCAGCCAGCGCGACATGGCCGCGTACATCGCCGACGCGTACAACGACGGCGGCATCGCGTTGCTCGAAGCGGGAACCGGGGTGGGGAAGTCGTTTGCCTATCTCGTGCCCGCGGTCGAATGGGCGCGCACGAACGGCGAGCGCACGATCGTCTCGACCAATACGATCAACCTGCAAGAGCAGCTCGTCGGCAAGGATCTTCCGATTCTGGCGCGCGCCTTTTCGACCGGAGAGCGCGCTGTCACGTTCGCGCTTCTCAAGGGATGGCGGAACTACTTGTGCCTGTCACGGCTCGAGCAGGCGCGCGCCGGCCAGGAGTCGCTGTTCGACGCCGCGCGCGCGACAGAGCTCGAGTCGATCGCGAGCTGGGCGTCGCGCACCGCGGACGGTAGCCTCGCCGATCTCGTGCAAGAGCCGTCGAGTGAGGTGTGGGACGCGGTCGCCGCCGAGTCGGATCTGTGCACGCGGCTCAAGTGCCCCCACTTCGATCAGTGCTTCGTGTTTGCGGCGAGACGCCGAGCCGCCGAAGCCGATGTCGTGGTCGTAAACCATCATCTGTTAGCCTCCGACCTCGCCGTGCGCATCGCGTCCGATAATTGGCAGGAAGCGGCCGTGCTCCCGCCGTACCGGCGGCTGGTGCTCGATGAGGCGCACCATCTCGAGGACGTCGCCGCACAGCACCTCGGCACCCAGGTCAGCATGCTCGGCGTGCAGCGACTGCTGGGCAGGCTCGAGCGCAATGGCCGCGGTCTCCTGCCGGCGCTCGCCGCCGAGCTGGGAACCCGCGACGACTTGATGGCGTCGGCGAGCCGCGACTTGCTGACCCGCAGTGTGTTCGACGCGCTGGTCGCCGCGCGCCGCTGGGCAGAGGAGTTGTTTGGTCGGCTCGCGAGACGACTCGACGGAGAGCAGAGCAGCGCCCCGGTCCTGCGTCTCACCGATTCGTTCGCCCAAGACAACGTCTGGCGCGAGGGGCTCGACGTTGCGCTCGAGAATCTGCTCGTGGCGTTCGGCAAATTGCGCGACGGCGTTGAGACGATCGCGGATCGCCTGTCCATCGACGATCCCGCCGAGATGCGCACGCGACTCGTCGGTGAGCTGCGCGGCGTGGTGCGCAGGCTCGACGCAGCCGCTGACGGCCTGAAGGGCACGCTGCAGCCCGTCGGTTTCCGGCCGCCCGCCGGTCCCGCCGTTCGGTGGATGGAGCGCCGCGGCCGCCGCACTCCCAATCTCACGCTGTCGGCCGTACCGCTCGACCTTGCGCCGGTGCTGAAAGAGGCGCTGTTCGATCGCGTGGAGACGGTGGTGTTGACGAGCGCGACGCTCGCGGCCGGTGGCGAGTTCACGTTTCTCGAGGAGCGGCTGGGTCTGTCACTGCCGCCGTCACGCGTGACGACACGCGCCGTACTGCCCTCGCCGTTCGACTTCGCCGCGCAATGCGTCTTCGGGATTCCGACGGACATCCCCGAGCCCAAAGGGGGGGGCAGCGGGGGCAGCGATGTCGACGCGGGGGGCGGTCATGGCGCGGCAGTCGCGCGCGTGCTCGTCGAGCTGGCGCACGCGTCCGACGGCGGCATCTTCGCGTTGTTCACGAGCCACGCGGCGTTGCGGCGCACCGCCGAGGCGATCCGCGGTCCTGTGGGCGGCCGCTGGCCGCTGCTGGTGCAGGGTGAAGGGCAGCGCGATCAATTGTTGCGCCGTTTCCGCGACGCCGGGTCCGCGATTCTGCTCGGCACCGATTCATTCTGGGAAGGCGTGGACGTGCCGGGCCGCGCGTTGCGCGTGCTGATCCTCGCCAAGCTCCCATTCAAAGTGCCGAGCGAGCCGCTAACCGCCGCGCGGCTGGAGCGTCTCACCGAGGCGGGCGTGGATGGGTTCACGAATTATCTCGTGCCGCTCGCGGCACTCAAGTTGAAACAGGGATTCGGGCGGTTGATTCGCAGCAAGTCCGACGTGGGCGCCGTAGTACTACTGGACCGGCGCGTCGTCACCAAGCGCTATGGGGCGACGATGCTCGAGGGCTTGCCGCCCGCGTCCAAAGCGATCGGCAACTGGCCGGACGTTCGGCGCGAGCTGGAGGAATTCTTCGCGATGCACAGCATCGGCAGTCCGCTATCCTGGAGCTAGATTTTAGGCATGGCGAGTTTCAGTAAACGTGTCGGCGCATTACCCACCTATCCGATGGAGAAGCTGCCGGCGATCAAGCGGCGGCTGATTCAGCAGGGCGTGGACCTCATCGACGTGGGCGCGGGCGATGCCGATTTGCCGCCGCCCCGTGTGGCGATCGAGGCGCTGACCCGCGCCCTCCAGGATCCGGCGATGAGCCGGTACGCGTTCCACCTCGGCCTTCCGGCGTTCCGCGAAGCGGCGGCCGGTTACATGGCGCGGCGATTCGGGATGAGCGTCGATCCCTTCACCGAGCTGCATCCGCTGCTCGGTTCGAAGGAAGGCATCGCACATCTCGCCGCCGCGGTGCTCGACCCCGGTGACCTCGCCATCGTGCCCGTGCCGGGCTATGCCGTGTACCACGGCGGCACCATCCTCGCCGATGCCGAGCCGTATCTGTACAACCTGACTGCGCGCACCGATTTCCTGCTCGAGCTGGAGGAGATTCCGGCTGCCGTGCTGAAGCGAGCCAAGCTCGTCTACCTCAACTATCCGAACAATCCAACGGCGGCGGTCGCGTCGCGCGAGTATCTCGAGCGCACCGTGGTGGCGTGTCGCAAGCACGACATCGTGCTCGCCTACGACAATCCCTATTGTGAGATCACGTTCGACGGCTACGTTGCGCCATCGATCTTCGAAGTTCCGGGCGCCATGGATGTCGCGGTTGAATTCCATTCGCTGTCGAAGAGCTTCTGCATGACGGGCTGGCGGCTCGGATGGGCCGTCGGCAGGTCGGATCGCATCGCCGCGCTCGCCCGCGTGAAGAATTACGTGGACACCGGTGCCTTCCTCGCGGTGCAGGCCGCGGGCGCCGAAGTGCTGAAGCAGGCCGAGGCAATCGCCGGCGGCTATGCGGGGCAGTTCAAGGAGCGCCGCGACGCGGTACTGCCGGCGTTGCGCGCCAATGGCTTCGATGTCGAACGCCCTAGCGCGACGTTATATCTCTGGGTGCCGCTGCCCGAGGGACTCGCGTCGGCCGCGTTCCAGATGCGCGCGCTCGAGGACGTCGGCGTCGTCACGCTGCCGGGCAGCGCGTTCGGCGCCGGTGCAGAAGGATTTTTCCGGATCGCACTCACGGTTCCGATTCCGCGTCTGATCGAGGCGGCGGAACGCTTAGGAAAGGTGCTCGCCACTGTTTGAGCGTCAGGTTGGAAAGGTTCCCGTTGGGCGCGCGTGGATCGTCACGGCGGTACTGCACGTCGTCGGGGTGATTCTCTTCGTCGTGGTGCCGTGGCAGGCGCCAAGGCGGAAAGCTGATTACGTCGTGCTGCAGCCGCTCGAAATCGGCGACACCCTGCAATTCGTTCCGGGTACGCGCGAGCTCCGCGCCAAGGGGCCGACGATTGTTTCCACGCGCCGTGAGCCACCTCCACCACCCGCCGCCCCTTCGCCGCCCATGGCCGCCGCTAATCCCGATACGGGCGTCACGCTCCCCGCCTACGATCCCAACGCCGGCAAAGTCGCGCCCGCGCCCCAGGTCGGCGATGGGCGCCTTTGGGTGAGCCCCCGTCCCGGATTGCCGGCCGCGGTCGCGGACGCTCTGTACGGCGACACGACGGCCCGCCTCAGCGTTGCGGTCACACGCCTCCGCGCGATGGTCGACTCGCTCAATCAGGTGCTGGACGTGATCCAACGGGAAAAGCAGCGGCCGTCGTGGACGATCGGCGGAACACCCGACAAGCCGGAGTGGGGCATCGACTCCGCCTACATTCACGTCGCGGGCATCAAGATCCCGACGATGGCTCTCGCGTTGCTCGGCAATTTGCTGCCGCAGGGCAACTTCGACGAAAGCATGCGCGCGCGACAGCTGCAGGACATGCGCGACGATCTACTCCATGCCGCCGCCCGCGCCGAATCCTTCCAGCAATTCCGCCGCTACGTGCGCGAGCTCCGCGAGCGGAAACAAGCCGAGCGCGACGCCGAACAGCGACGCCGCGCCCAGGACACTGTCAAAGCCGTTCCGTAGCTACTGAACGACGACTTTTCCGTGCATGAACGGGTGCGGGGTGCAGTGATAAGGAAAAGCGCCTGCGGCCGCAAAAGCATGCGAGAAACGATCGCCGGAGCTGAGGGTCGGAGAATTCCAACCCGTCGTATCAGACGTTGTGGTGTGCGCTTGCTGACCGATGTCCTCGCAATTCACCCACGTGACCGTCGCGCCCACCGGCACCGTGATCGAGTCGGGATGAAAAATGAAATTCCGAATCGCGATGATGAAGTGCGTCGAGTCGATCGTCGAAACGGGCACACGGCATTCCCCCGTCACAGTCGTGCCGGTCCCCCGCTCCGAAAAACAGGCGACGATGACGCCACACGTGAAGAGCAGGACCGCCGCCGTATGTGCGCGAGTCATGGCTGCCTCACAACGACGACACCCTTCATGAACGGATGCGGTGTGCAGTGGAAGGAGTATTCGCCGGGTTGCGTGAACGTGTGAGTCCAGCTGCCACCGGGATTGATGAGACCGGAGTCCCACGACCCGTCGGTCGCGGTCACGGTGTGTTGGAGCTGATCGTTATTGGTCCAGCGCACCGTTGTCCCGGCTGTGACTTCGATCCGGTCCGTGGTGAACTTCATCGCGCGGATCTCGGCCTGTGTGGCGTTCGCCGCCCCTTCGCCGCCGCCGTTTTTCGCCGCCGCTTCACCTCGCCGCCCGAAGTACCTGCTCAGCGTGAAGGGAATCGTGAACTCAAACCCCCCGCGCACGCGGTTGATACCGCGCGAGGCGCCTTGCAGCGTGGCGGTATTCGTGTTCGTGACCTGCAGCGACAGCGTGTGCGGCGAGTAGGGAATCGCGAGCTGCAATCCTGCGCCCCAGGCAACTTTTTCGCCGGGACGTTTATCGATGAGCGTCGTGACGTCGCCCGCGAGTGCAACCCAGCGGTGCAGCCGCAGCGTGGCGCCGCCGCCGACGGCGTATCTGGTCGTATCGCTGTGGTAGCCGTTCGAGAGCACTCTGCCGACGGCCATAGCACGCAGCGGGCCGAAGACCCTTGCCGCGGTCAGCTCGGCGTCGCCACTCCGGGCAGCCTGGTTGTAGCCGCCCTGCAGCGCTATCCCAGAGCGCGCGTACCGCGCAAACACTTCCCACTCGTTCGGGAACGCGGCTGCGATGTCGGATGACGTCGCGTAGTTGAAGCCGATAAGAAGAGGAAAGGGAAGCCGGTAGCTGAGGAGGAACGTCGGGGAATTCGTGACCTTGCGGAGTGGAGCGTCGCCCACGCCGAATCGGTGCACGAAGTTGAACTGCAGCGTGCCGGGAGCGCCCAGCCAGCCGCCCGACAAATTGGGCGGCCGCTCCAGGACGGACTGGCCGCAGGTTACATCGGAGATCCCCGCAGAACCGAACGCGATGCAGGCGACGAACACTGCGATCGGACGACGCTGGAGCATGCAGCGAGTCTCCTCATGATAGAGCCGCAGCCTCGAGACGGCGCACCGCCGCCTCCTTGCCAACCACCGCCAGCAATTCGTTCACCGGTTCCGACACCGTCCCTCCGGTCAACGCGATCCGGATCGGCTGAAAGATCTTGCCCGCAGCCACATTCCGCTCTTCCGCCAGATTGCGCAACACCTTCTCCAATCCCGCCGGCGTCCACTCGGCGCTCTTCAATGCAACGATACTCGCCGCGAGCGCTGCATGGTACCCGGCCGGGTCCTTCGCGATTTCCTTCTGCGCCTTGTCGTCGAGCGTCACAAACTTGCCGTCCAGCCGAACCGCGACCTGGCGCGCGACATCGATCGTCGTGCGCGAGCGCGTCTTGACCGCCGTGATCGCGCGCAACACGTCGTCCTTCTTGCCGCCATTGAGACCGAGCTTCGCGAGCTCCGGTTGCACCAGCGGGTACAGCTCCTCCGCCGACTTCGCCGTCAGATACTGCCCGTTCATCCACTCGAGCTTCGTCGTGTCGAAGACGGCGGGCTTTTTCAAAATGCCGTCGAGCGAGAAGAGGCTGCGGAGCTCCTCCATGCTCATGATTTCCCGGTCGCCGCCGGGACTCCATCCAAGCAACGCCAGAAAGTTGCGCATCGCCTCTGGGAGAATGCCTAGGTGCTGGTAGTCGCCGACGGCCGTGGCGCCGTGTCGCTTTGAAAGCTTCTTGCCGTCCGGCCCATGAATCATGGGCACGTGGCCGAAGATCGGAAGCGAGGCGCCGAGGGCGCGATAGACGGCGATTTGCTTGGGCGTGTTGGAAATGTGATCGTCGCCGCGCAAGACGTGCGTGATCTGCATGTCGATGTCATCGACCACCACCGCGAAGTTGTAGAGCGGCGACCGGTCACTCCGCAGAATCACGAAGTCGCGGATGTCCTCGCCCTTGAAGCTGATGCGCCCGTGCACGGCGTCGTCCCACGCCAGCTCGACCGCCGGCACGCGCAGCCGGATCGCGTCCTCCTCCATGTACGCTTTGCCCTGCGCGAGCAGGTCATCGGCGACTTGCTGATGTCGCGCGAGCCGCGCACCCTGAAAGATCGGCTGCTCGTCCCAATCCAGCCCCAACCACGTCAATCCATCCAAAATCACTTGAGTATGCTCGTCAGTGGACCGGGCCTTGTCGGTGTCCTCGATGCGCAGCAGGAACGTGCCGCCCTCACGGCGAGCAAAAAGCCAATTGAAAAGCGCAGTGCGGGCGCCCCCGACGTGCAGGTAGCCGGTGGGCGAAGGAGCGAAGCGGACGCGGGGTTTGGGAGTGGTCACGATTGGTGCTGCGTTTTCGTGGCTGAAGTCTAGCGGCGCCCTGAAGACCCGGCAAGAACGCGCTGCTCGGCGGCGCGCGCGTGCGCCTCGAGTCCTTCCGCGCGACCAAACCACGCAGCGTCCTCCATAACCCCACGCGCTGCCGAGGCGTCCGTTATCCGCACCCATGTCCGCACGCGCAAGAACGTCAGTACCGACAAGCCTCCGGTCCGTCGCGCGGTGCCGCCCGTTGGCAGGACGTGATTGGGTCCGATGCCATAGTCGGCCAGTACCTCGCCTGCCGCCGCTCCGATGAACAACGCGCCATAGTGCGCCAGGCGCGGCGCAACGGTGGGAGCGTCAGCGAGATGCAACTGGAGGTGTTCGGGCGCAATCGCATCACAGACCGTGACCCCATCGTCGATTGTGTCGACGGTAATTACTCCGCCGGTCGCGAGCGCCGCCCGGGCGACGTCGGCCCCTGGCAGGTCGCTCAGCTGTTGGCGGATTTCCAGTTCGACCTGCGCCGACAGCGACGGACTGGCCGAGACGAGGACAGGAAGCGCGCACGGGTCGTGCTCGGCCTGTGCGAGGAGATCGGCTGCGACCAGCGCGGGATCCGCGCTCGCGTCGGCAAAGACGATGAGCTCGGATGGCCCAGCGAGGAGATCGATGCCGACGTCGCCCGCGACGATCCGCTTGGCGGCTGTGACGTAATGATTGCCGGGACCTACGACCACATCGCAGGCGGGAACGGGGCCCACGCCGTACGCGAGCGCAGCGATCGCGTGCGCCCCGCCGATCCGGAGGAAGCCGTTCGCATGCGCCACGGCGGCTGCGGCGAGAACCAGCGGCGTCGGCCTCGGGCTCGCGACCCACACCTCGCGCACGCCGGCGGCGCGGGCAGTCACCGCGGTCATCAGGACAGATGATGGAAGGGCGTATCGCCCTCCCGGTGCATAGCACCCGGCACGCTCGACGGGAGCAACCGTATGTCCCGCCTCCCCCCCCGGAACCAGGACCGCGAATTCCCTCAAAGTGGCTCGCTGTGCTTCGGCGAAGGCGCGGATGCGGCCCGCGACTCGTTCGAGCCGTTCTCGATCCGCCCGATTCAGCGAGCGAAGCGCCTGTTCGAGCGCTGGGCGCTCGGTCACGATCGCCTCGTTCGGTTGGAGCTCACCGAATCGCTCGGCGTGCCGCCGTACGGCGGGCTCGCCCTCGCGACGCACGGCTTCGACAATTTCGGCAGCAGCTGCCAGCGCTTCTGCCGGCACGGCGCTACGACGCCGCCCGACGATCTCGTCGAGGGTGCGCGGTGGCAATAATGACGTCATTTCGCCACCATCGGCCGGCGAGACACGGCGCCATGGCGCCGCTCGAGCTCGGCGAGCACATCGGTCAGCGAACCGCCCGACCGCGCCAGCGCCACCAGCCCCATATACAGTAGATCCGCCGTTTCACCGACCGCCTCCGCCGCGGTTTCCGCGGCGGCCAATTCGGCTGCCTCCTCGCTGAGCTTTGCGGCAAGCAGAGTCCTGTCGGCCAACAGGCGCGCGGTGCCCGATTCGGGGGGGGGCGTCGCCTGGCCCGCGCGTGCGTGGATCACGCGTTCCAACGCGCCGAGGTCGAACGCATCCGGCCAGCATGAGGGACGCTCTCGATGGCAGAAACCGGTTCCCTGTTGGCGGACTGTAAAGCGCAACGCGTCGCGGTCGCAGTCGAGCTCGACACGCAGCAACTCCTGCGTGTTGCCGGAGGTTTCGCCCTTCACCCAAATCGCTTTGCGCGATCGCGACCAATAGATTCCCCGTCGCTCGCCAACGGCACGGATCAACGACTCTCGGGAGCTCCAGACCAGTCCCAACGTTTGTCCCAGCTCGTCGCAGACCACGGTGGGCCACACACCACCGTCGAGTGGCTTGGCAAGCGAAGCCGCGAGGCCCTCGCCCAGGGGGAGGCGGTTTGTGTACAGCGCCATGCCGACCTGCGCATCCGCACCGAGGGCGTCGAGCGCCCGTACATCATCCGCAGTGGTGATCCCACCTGCCGCCGTGACGCGTGCCGGGCCGGCCGCCGCGACGACGCCGCGAACGGCCTCCAGGTTGAATCCGCCCATCGCGCCTTCGTACTCGACCTGGGTGAAGAGAAATCCACCGACGTAGGGCGCGAGCGCCGTGATCCGCTCAGCGACCCTTGCACCGGTCTTCGAGCGCCACCCGTGGACTACGACGTTGCCGTGCTCCGCGTCAACTGCCGCAATCACGCGGTCCCGCGGCAACTGGCCGCACAGCTCAGGGCTGGCAGCGGTCCCCAGCACGACCTTGCGCGCGCCGGCATCGAGCCATGCGCGGGCTGCGTCCACCGAGCGAATGCCGCCGCCGACGCGACAGGGTCCGCGCCGTACCATCGCTTGAATCAGCTCGGCGTTGGAGCCTTGACCGAGGGCGGCGTCGAGATCCACGACGGCGACCTCACCCACGACGGCGAATTGTTCGAGGCGCTCGAGCGGGTCCCCACCATCGAGCACGCGCTCTCGTCCGTGCCGCAGTTGCACGGCGCGACCCTTCATGATGTCGATGCTGGGCACGATCATGGCCGCACCGGGATGCCGCGCGCCGCGGCGTACGCTTTGATACCACCGACTGTCTCGTCGCCATCGTGCAGCACCGACGCCGCCAGCACGGCGTCCGCACCTGCCTCGAACGCCTCGACCACGTGCGTCCGCGTGCCGATCCCGCCTGAGGCGATCACGGGGACGTGGACCGCGCTGACGACGGCGCGCAACAATTCGAGGTCGTGCCCGTTGCGGGTGCCGTCGGCGTCCCAGCTGGTGAGCAAGATCTCTCCCGCGCCGCGTCCCTCTCCCTCGCTCGCCCAACCGACAGCGTCGCGCGCGCCAGCGGAACGACCGCCGACGACCAGCGCCTCCCACTGTTGATCGCGGCGTCGCGCGTCGATGGCGAGAACGACGCATTGCCGCCCGAACGCGTCGGCAAGCTCGCTGAGTAGTTGGGGACGCTGGACCGATGCGGTGTTGACGCTGACCTTGTCGGCGCCGGCGCCGAGCAGACGCCGTGCGTCGTCAACGCTCCGGACGCCCCCACCGACCGTGAGCGGAATCCGGATAGCCGCGCGTACGCGTCGGACCGTATCGACCTGCGTGTCTCGCCCAGCGGGCGCGGCTGCGACATCGAGCATGACGATCTCGTCCGCGCCTTGGGCCTCGTAACACGCGGCGCGCTCTGCCGGATCGCCGACGTCGCGGAGCCCTTGGAAGTTCACGCCCTTCACGACTCGTCCGTCTCGCACATCGAGGCATGGAACGATTCTTCGCAGCAGGCCGTCCGCGTTGGTCGGCGGCTCGCTGCGTGACGCCTCGACCGCACGGCCAAGCCACCGCGCCAGTACAGCCTCCCCGTAGGAGCCCGATAACTCCGGATGGAACTGGCAGGCCAGTGTGTCGCCCCGCTCCAATGCAGCGACAAATGGCTCTCCGTGTGTAGCCCACGACGCCGTCCAACCGGACGGCGCTTCGCGCAAAGCGTAGGAGTTGGCGAAGGCGGCTTCCGCGGTGTCGACCAAGCGCGCTCCCGGACCAGCCACGACGCGGTTCCAGCCGAGATGCGGAACCCGCACGTTTGCTGGTAGCCGGCGACAGACGCCGGGCACAATCCCGAGTCCCGGCACGCCAGGCGCTTCCTCGCTGCCATCGCACAGCAGTTGCATGCCCAGACACACCGCGAGCAGCGGCGAGCCGTCCGTGATGCGTTCGCGCAGCGCGTCGTCGAGACCTCGCGCGCGCAGCTCGGCCGCCGCGGCCCCAAACGCTCCCACTCCCGGCAGGACCACCCGGGCCGCCCGACGCACGACCGCCGGATCGCGCGTAAGCGTGACGTGCACGCCGAGTCTCCCGAACGCGTTCACGATGGAGGCGACGTTTGCGACGCCGGTCTCGACGACGGCGATCAAAGGGTGCCCTTCGTCGACGGCACCTCGTCGCTGCCGGAGCAGGCCACAGCCTGTCGCAGGGCCAGCGCGAGGGCTTTGAACGCGGCTTCTGCGCGGTGGTGATCGTTCTCGCCGCGCAGCACGTCCACGTGCAGGGTGAGCCGTGCCGCGGCGGCGAGCGAACGGAGCACGTGCGAGACGTTCTCGCACGCGAGTCCGCCGATGACATCGCGACCGAGTCCCAGGTCCACCGCGGCGTAGGGCCGGCCGGAGAGATCGACCACCGCGCGCGCCAACGCTTCGTCGAGGGGCGCAAATGCCGATCCGAATCGCACGATCCCGCGACGCTGGCCCAGGGCGCGGTCGAGCGCTTCGCCGAGGCCGAGAGCGCAGTCCTCGGCGGTGTGGTGGTCGTCGACGCGCAAGTCGCCTTTGCATGCGATGGTCAGATCGAATCCGGAGTGCCGGCCCAGCGTGTCGAGCAGATGGTCGAGGAATCCAATGCCGGTGTTCACTTCGGTGCGGCCCGTGCCCTCTACCGTGAGCGTGACGCTCACGGCGGTCTCGCGAGTAGCGCGTTCTACAGCAGCGGTGCGGTTCATGGCAGGAGCTCGAGGAGATCGCTGAGCCGATCGAGGACGTGAGCGACGCCCGCGTCACGCAGTGCCGCGCTGGCCAATGACGGGTCGTCGCCAGGTGCGACGACGCCGAGCGGAAGCACGCCCGCTTGCCTCGCGCCCCGCACGTCGTCGGGTGTATCGCCGATCATCCAGGCGCGGCGGACGCCGAGGCGCTCGAGGGCGAGCCGCACGGGAGCCGGGTCGGGCTTGGGACGCGCATCCTCCATCGCGACCACGGTGCTGAAAAGCGACGCGATGCCCGCGCGATCCAGGAACCACTGCGCTTCTGCGCGGGGCCGACCGGTGACGATCGCGAGTGGGCGGCTGGCAGCGAGACGCTCCAACAGTGCACTGCTCGGGATGAGGCGCTCACGCTCACGGAGACTCAGATACAGCGATTGATACCGCGTCGTCACGTCATCGAGTGAGGCATCGCAGCCGGCAGCTTCGATCAATCGCTGTGTCACGAGCCAGTCGTTGGCTGCGTCGCCGCTCTGGATTGCCGCCGCGACCTGCGCAGACGTGACGGGCGCGCCGAAGGAGCTGGCCGTTGCGGCAATGGCGGCCCGCTGAGACTGCTGGATGTCGGCGAGCACGCCGTCCATGTCGAAGAGAAGGGCCTCAGGCGACAGCACGGTTTCGAACGCGTCCATGAGTCGCTCAAACTCGGCCGCGACGCCGGGCAGCGTAATGCGAATCGCGCTCGTCAACCCCGGCCGGTTTGGGAAGCCCCGCACGACAACGCCCAGCGCCGCGAGCGCGGCGGTGAGGAACGGTGCGAGAACACCGCAGTCGACCAGAATGAAATTCGCCTGTGAGGGCAGCGGTTCGAGTCCTAATGCCGTCAGACGCGCCCGCAGCTCCTCGCGCTCCTCTCGTGCGCGGGCGACGTGGGTTTGCAGCCGCTCGCCGCCGCCCGAGAGCTGGCGCAGCGCGAGCGCGACCGACGGAGCGGCGACAGGGTAGGGCGCTCCCGCGATCCGCAGGGAGGCCACGATCTCAGGGCTTCCGATCGCGTATCCGATGCGACAACCGGCGAGCCCCCAGGCTTTGGAGAGCGTCCGCAGCACGACGACGTTGGGAAGATCGATGACCGCGGGTGTGAGGTCTTCATCCGCGTATTCGACGTACACATGATCGAGTAATACCACGGCGTTTGGAGCCGCCTCGGCCAGACACCGGATGTCCGCGGCGGTTACTACGGCTCCGGTAGGGTTGTTGGGCGACACGACGGCGATCACCGCCGGTTGCTCCTCGAGCCGGTCGAGGAACGCCGCGAGCGGGAGCTCACCGCAGCGCCAGGGGACGGGCGCGAGGGGACTCGCTCCCGAGAGCTTCGCGAAGTGATCGAACATCTCGAACGTCGGCTCGGAACGGAGCATCGTGCGACCGCCACCGAGATAGGCCCGGCACACACGGTCGATCGCGTCGTCGGCACCGGCGGTGACGATCACGCGGTCGGGAGTGACTCCCACCCGCGAGGCGAGCGTCGCCTCGAGCGTCGACACATCCGGATAGCGCCGCAGCGCCTCCGGGTCGAGTGTCGCCAACGCCGCAAGCAGAGCGGGCGGGGAAAGCGGACCCTCATTGCTGTCGAGCTTCAATGCCACCCGGTTGCTCATGGGACGATCTGAGCGAGGCGTGAGACCACGACGTCCGTCCCTCCGGCCGCTTTGACCGCCGGAATGACGACCGGCAAAGCATCTCGGGGTACCGCGGCTTTCACGGCGTAACCGTTGTTGCCGAACAGCGGGGCCACGGTCGCCCGGCGCATCGCCGGCAGCGCCGCCACCACGGCGTTCAGGCATTCGGCCGACGCGTTGACCTCCAGCATCACGCGTTGCCGCGCGTCGAGCACCGAGCGCAGCAGCAACACGAGGTCCTCCACGCGCCGGCGGCGCGTCGCGTCTTCGAGGGCGCGCGGGTTGGCGTAGAGCCGTGTGGAGGACTGCATCAACACCTCGACCACACGCAACCCGTTGGCTTCGAGTGTCGAGCCGGTCGCGGTATTGTCGATGATCACGTCGGCGTCTTCGGGTGGAAATACTTCGGTCGCCCCGTAGGAGCGGACGAAATCAGCGGTGAGGCGGCGCTCGGCGATCCAGGCGCGCGCCAGCCGCTCGTACTCCGACGCGACGACAATGCGCCGGTCGGGCAGTTCACCCGGCGCGGCGGCCACGATCTGCACCGGGTCGAGCTGCGTATCGAGCAGCTCGATGACGTCGGCTTCGAGCTCGGCTACCCAGTCGGCTCCGGCGAAGCCAGCGTCCCGACTTCCCGCGGCCAACATCTCCACGACGTTCTGTGGCTTGAGCAGCTTGGCCTCTGTCTCGGGGAGCGAGACGTCGGGCCGATAGCCGCGCGCGCCGGGGCGGACACGAATGCCGGCGTCGCCGAGCAGCGACAACACGCCGGCTTCCATCCGGCCTTTTGGTAGACCCAGTCGCAAAGTCATTTCACGACTCCAGGTATTGATGCCCAAAAACAAAAACGCCGGCCTCAGGGGCCGGCGTCGGCGATGAACTCAAGTTCTCGGTTAAGTCGAGACTACCTTGCGCGCACCTCCGGCGGCCCCCCGATCGGGTGGTTGTGGTGGTGCCGATTATGGCGCGCGATCCGCATGGTCATGATGTAATCTCGTTGGCGTGAGATTGTCAAGTTCTCCGCCATTCGGTACGGAGAGGGGGGGATTCGAACCCCCGATAAGGTTTTAAGGCCCTATAACGGTTTAGCAAACCGCCGCCTTCAGCCACTCGGCCACCTCTCCAGCGTCGCCGGAAACTAGTCGGAGCGCGAACAGGCATCAACGGCAACCTCGCGTCAGCCTGCTAGCCTACCGAGACTATCGAAGGGGTGGGTTCTGCAACGCGACCCTTACTGCGAGTCGCATTCCGGCGTCGGGATCCGAGCCTGAGATCGCCTGCAGCGCCGTGCGCAGCCGCTGCATGAAGTCCGCCGCCAGCTGCTCACGGCCCGCCGGGGGAGACGAGTGATCGACGCGACCGTACCGCCGTGCGAGCAGCTGTCCTTGATCGCCAACGAAGTCGTCGAACCCGGGAACCACCGCTGGGTCCGCATACGTGAGGAGCACGAGCAGCGACGCGACGCGGGCGTTGAGCGGCTGGCTTGGCTGGCTCAGGTTCGTGAAGAGCATCTCTACGAGCTCGGGTGCGACGAACGCGCGCGTAGACGTCACGAGGAGCCCAAGCTCCGTCCGGTCCCCACCGGCGGAGGTCCACGCCGCCTGGAGTGCGGGAATTCCCTCGCGCCCGCACAGGCCAATAATGCTCAGCGCGTCAGTGCGATGCGGTCCCGGCTCGCCCGTTGTAAGCACGTGCTCCGCGGCGCGGCAGTCGTTCCGCAGTTTGATGCTGTCCGGATTCGCCTGGGACAGCAGGGACTGATGGACTAGGGCCAGAGTGATCACTGCAAGGTGAAGCCGCATCATCCCCCTCATTGTGGAGCCGGGAACAGCGTGAGTTTGCAAAGCGTCGGCCTGAAGTCAACATCGGCCTTGGCCGATTCCACGTCGGCGGCCTGGATCACAGGCTCGAGGGCATCATCCACCGCCTGCAACGGGTTGTCCTGCACCACCAGGCGCTCGATCACGGGTCCGGCGAGCTCGTTGAACTTCGCGGCGTAGCGTCCGGCGTGTGACTTGGGGTGCATGGTCGTACCCTCGTGCTCTTCAATCGGTGCGACCAAGCTCGGCAGCTGCGAACGCAAACAACTAACGGTGGCCTCAAACGCCGGTGAGCTCTCGCGTTGCAGGTGAGCCAGCTCACTGTTGGGCTGCAACTGAGACAGGTTGATGTGAACAGCCCACAGCGTCTGGTAAGGATTCCCTGTGAAGTATCCCAGTGCGCTGTTGGGACCCTCGTTAATGACCTCGAGATTGCCGGTGAATTGAATTGTGTGTGCGTCAGTGTGGATGTGGCCGATGTGAAACATCCCCTGCTCGCCCGCCGCCTGGTACGGCCGTTCGGACATGTCTGGATCGTCGGTCGCCTGCGGCGGATCGAAGCGCGCCAGCAGCGGAGCGCGATTGGTCACGCCGACGTGCGCGGTGGCGTCCGCGGGTCGGCCGTCGACGGTGCCGATCACCTTGACGTTGCCGCTCGTGACCATCTTGCCGGACCATGTGGGCTGATCCGCGCTCACGTCGCTGCGCTGGATGGTGGAAAGGTGAGCATCATCGGGATGGAATTCCCAACCCGTGATAACCATCTGGGCGCCGGGCCGCACCGGCGCGGCAGTGCACGTCACAACCTGCGCGCGCTCGACTTCCTGCGGCGTGCATCGCAACTGAAGCTCCGGTGCGCCGCCCCCGCCGCCGCTGCCGTCCACGCGCCGCTCCGCGGCGCGCGACGTTCCGTGCACCAACGCGGTCACGACGAATGTGCCCGTGGGCACGCCGATCGTGGCGTGGCAAGTGGTGGCATCGTTGCAGCTGTCGAGCGATGTCCATGACGCCGCCGCGACCGCGCTCGACGCGCGAGCGGCGGGGGCTGGGGCGCGGGCGGGGGCCGAGAGGGGTGGCGGGGCCGCCGAAGCTCCCGTGCCAGCACTCGCCCTGCCGGCGATTGTAAGGCGCGCTTCGGAATCCTGCGGCGACTGCAGTCCGTTGGCCGTCACGATGGGCGGCTCACCGCCATCGATCACGCCGCCACCGTCGGGCACGAAGTACCAACGGGCCTGCTCCGGCGTCGATCCGTCGGAAGTCGCTGCCTCGAGGTCGACCGTGCCACCCGCCGGCCCGAGGGCCTGCTGGGTGACGGTTGCCCTCAACAACCCGCTGGCATCACCGGAGTCTGCGTGAACCGTGTAGACATAGCCGCCGCCTAACGTGAAGCACGGGCCGGTCCCGAAGAACCAGCTGTACTCGCAGAAGTATGGACTGCGACCTACCCACAACTCCGACCCGCTCGGCCCCGTGAGGATGTCCCCGGACTCGGGCGCGCGTGTGCCCTCCGCGCCATCCCAAGAGGCGAACGCAACTGCCGCGTCGATGGTCGGCACGCCCGACGGCGGCACCGGATCTTCTCCGAGGAAGAATGCGAACTCGGCGCACAGGTCCACAAAAAACGAGCAGAAGAATTTGAGTCCGTCGGTTTGCGTCCGCGTCACGTGGCCGGTGACCGCGACACGCACGGGAATGTTGGGGGGAAGAGTCAGCCCGGATGCGCGCAGTGGGACGTCAGGCAAGAAGCTGCCAGAGGCCGTGATCGTAACTGAGCCGCCAATCCCCATGGGCGGCGGCGGCTCAGCATCCGTCAGTGCGGGACTGACGAGCGCTCTACTAACGTGCGGTTGTTTCGGGGCCGTGGCATCCTTGCACGCACCCAGTGCGACGATGATCGACAGCGACCGCCATGCCCGTACGAGACGCGCCCACCGAGCTTCCCGCATGAGGCGGGCGATAGTAGCACAGGAGGTTGCGCCCGGCCTCTGGGAGAATGCCCAGGTGCGCTACCAGCTTGGCCCTAACCAACCACGAATTCGCAGTCCATATTCACCCCGCTTCGGCTCAGTCGCCCCCGTCTCCTTCTGGAGGACCTATGAGGCGTCTTGTCGCGATGTTGGCCGTACTCCTGTTGCCAGCGCTGCCCGGTTGCGGCCTGATCTTCGGCGGAACCCACCAGAACATCGCAGTGCAGTCGTCACCCGAGGCCGTCAAGGTGACGACCACGCCGGCGACAAGTGAGTTCACCACGCCGGCCACCCTCAACCTCGAGCGGAAGAATGACTACTCGCTGACGTTCGAGAAGGCGGGGTACACGCCCGCGCATTTCCAGATTACCCACCACATGCGTGGCGGCATTCTGTTCTTGGACATCCTTGTGGGTCTGGTGGGGATCATCGCTGACGCTGCAACGGGGGCGTGGAATGGACTCACGCCACAAACCGTCAATGTTACGATGACCAAGACGGCGATGATCGACGGGCCGGATCAGATCCACATTGGCATCCGCGTCGGCGAGAAGGGAACGGCGATCATCGAGTCGTCGTCTCCCGGTGTAACGGTGCACGTCGATCGGATACGATAGGGATTCGAGATCCCCGAGTTGAAAAAACGGCCAGCGGAAACGCTGGCCGTTTGTCGTTGAGCGATCTAATAGTCGTAGATGTGTTCCACGGCGAAACGGCGCTGACGCAGCGCCGCCAACAGCGCATGCAGGGAAGGGACGGACGTCCGCAACACTAACCTCTTGAGTGCGGGATTGGTCGGCACATCGGATGCGAATAAGATTTCACCGTCGTTCAGATCATACGTGAAAGACCTCGGTGCGATCACGGAGACGACGATCTCACGATTGCCGGCGATGTCGCGGAACCGCACGCCGGCGTGCGCCAGACTGATGGCCGTAGGTGTGAATTCCTGGTAACGAGGAATGATCACAATGTAGGAAGTTCTGCCGATTGGCTTCACTCGGCGGATGTGCGGATGTGCCACGAACACGGAGTCGGACGCATTGTCTATCCGCGCATATGTGTCGGTGCCGGCCACGCCGAACGTGAGACGCGTCGCAATCTCGATGAGCTCGCAATAGAACGCCTCGACGGCATAATCGTAGGTCAGGAACAGCTTCCGCTCCCACTTGCGCGCGAGGTGCGGCCCGAAGAGGTGCGTCTCCTTCCACAGTCCGGCCAACTCCTTCGAGAATGAGTATTCGTAGAAGGGACGGACGAGCACGAAGTCCGCGTAGCGCTGCGCCACGGCGTAGGCGTAGCGGTCCTCTTCGACCGGTTGATTGCCGCTTAGCCACTCGCTGATGCGCCCGACGGTGTTCTCGTACAGGGACTTGAGCGCGTATTCCAGAGTGAAGCTGGTGCCGATCACCACGAGCATCAGATGGTCGCCGGCATTGAAAGCGTAGCGTCCCTGCACCAGCCGGTTCACGCCGCAGTAGCCGCTCCAGTACTGACCGATGGCGCCGAAATACGAGAATCCACTCGGAAGGTGGGAGCGCTGGAAGGCGGCCTTCTCCTGATAGCTCCACACGATGTACCACTCGGGGTAGCTGAGGTACGTGTCCTCTTCGGGGCGCCCGTATTCAGGCAGATCGGCCGTGAGGCGGGCGAGTTCTGTATCCGGTAGAGCAGGGAGGGAGGACGACGTCTTTCTTCTGCAGCCGATCTCGATGCTGGAGACCGTCACAACGCACACCAGGACCCACGCGAGCAGCGCCAGCGCGAGTACTTTCGCGCCGGCAAGAACCCTTTTGCGGAGCAGTGCTAGGCGGGTACGGCTTCTGCCGCCGGCGTCCGATCGACTTTCGTCGCGATCCAAAAAGCGGCACCGAGAATCAGAATGTGCGGCAAATTCACCAGGACGTTGGTCGTGAGGCTAATCGTGTGCAGGTGGGAGATGAAATAGGCGATGACGTCGATCGAGTACCACACGCCGAGAAGATAGAAGTAAATCCGGGCGACTCTCGCTGACGACAATGCGGCCACGACCGCGAGCGCGCCCACGGCGAGATGGCCGATGTCCACGATCTTCGTCATGTGAAACAGGCCGAACATCAGCCCATTGGCATCCATGATGCCGGGGACGTAATCGAGCAGATACACGCCGAGGAACAGCGCCGCGAATCCCCAAGCGCACTTCTGGATAGTCGTTAATTTGGTCGCCATCGACAGCCGGCCCTCCTCCACTCGCCCGTTCAGTCGCAAGCGACGCACGCTCGTCGTGTCGCTCGCTTCGGCAATCGCCGCTTCCCTGATCGTCGGCATCCGCAAAGTCGTGCAGTTCGCCGCCGCGCCCGTCGGAGAGAAAGACTCCGACTTCGTCTTTCCGCGCTCGGCCGGGCAGACCCAACCGACTCTCATCGCGACGCGCCCCGCGAATCCAGCGCTTCCGTTCGAGCAGCGCGACGGCTTCATCAACGACGCCAGCCATCTCAACCGTACCGCCGTATTCGGCATCGTCAAGGTCACGAATGACGCGGACGTCGGCAACGCGCTGGCGTTTGCTCGCGCGAACGGCCTCAAAGTGACCGCAGCCGGCCGGCGCCACAGTATGGGTGGGCAGACGTTCGTGAAAGACGGTCTGGTGCTGAACATGCGAGGCCTGAACCGCATCACTGTGGACGCGACGCGAAAGATCGTGAATGTGCAGAGCGGTGCGCTGTGGGCGGACGTGCAACAGCGGCTCGACGCACGAGGGTTGTCGGTCAAAGCGATGCAGTCGATCAACATCTTCACGGTCGGGGGGACGCTGAGCGTCAACGCGCACGGCGTCGCTCATCGGCCCGGCCCGGTTGCGCCGACGGTCAGGGCGCTGCGCGTAATGTTGAGCGACGGTCAGGTGAGGACCGCGACGCGGACGGTCAACGCGGATCTATTTCGTCACGTGCTGGGCGGCTACGGATTGTTCGGCGTCATCCTCGACGTCGACCTCGACGTTGTCGACAACGAGTTGTACGAGCGGCACACGATTATCGCGCATTCACGGACTACTACCGGCAGCATGTCGATGGCAATGACGCGGTCGGTCTGGTGTACGGCCGGCTCTCGGTGTCACCGTCCAGCTATCTCCGCGAAGCGGCGATTCATGTGTACGAGCGTCCCGCCACCCCGTACACCGGGCCTCTGCCGGCACTCCTGCCCGACAGTCACGACGCGATCGAGCGGTTCGTCATCAACTTCTCGAAGACGGGCAGCCTCGGCCGGCGCATCCGCTGGACGCTGGAGAAGCGGCTCGAGCCACGGCTGCACACGTGTGTTCCCCGCAACCAGGCGATGACGCCCGATGCCTGCCTCGTATCCCGCAATCAGGAGATGTACGACTCGATGCAGTACCTCGAGAACCGCCTGCGGGACACCGACATTCTCCAGGAGTATTTCGTTCCGTACGCCAGACTGGCCGAGTTCGTGGACGGGCTGAGAGCGGTGGTGCAGCGCAACGGCAGCAATCTTCTCAACGTCACGATCCGGATCGTACATAAGGACGATGTCACCGCCTTGCCGTACGCCAAGGAGGACATGTTCGGACTGGTGCTCTACTTCAATCAGGGATTCACCGAGGCCGAGAGCCTGGTGCTGCAGCGCACCACGGGCGAGTTGATCGACGTCGCCCTCGGCGTGAACGGCACGTACTATCTGCCCTATCAGCTCTTCTATTCACCCGAGCAGCTGCGGCGCGCCTACCCGGAGATCGATCGCTGGTTTGCGGCGAAACGGAAATACGATCCCACGGGTCTGCTGACGAACAAGTTCTGCGAGCAGTATCAGCGCGTCTGAATCTCGATCGCGCCGCCGGCGTTGCCAACGCCGTGGCGCATCGTGGCGTCCGGCCCGCTGTAAAAACGCATCTCCTGAACGTCGCGGGCGGAAATCTCGTGCAACCGATTCCAATCGCCCAGGTGGCTGCCGTCCACGTAGACTTGAAGGATTCCGGCTGCGGTATTGAGGATGCTGACGGGACCGCGGTAGTGTAGCCAGTTTGGTCGATAGTGCTGTACCAGGCCGAGCGCATCAGTCGCTGTCGTTCCCTGAAATTCCTCCGCCGTCAGCACATTGTGATCGCGAACCATCGCGTGCCGCCGTCCCGTGTCCGGAACCGGGGTGACGACGGGGGGCGGGGGGGGCGGGGGGGGCGGCGCAGGCGCGGCCGGCGGAGCTGGGGCAAGCGGCGCGGGCTGGGCGGCCGCGAGCGCCAGTGTGTCCGCTCTTCCATCGGCGCGATAGACCACCGTTCCGCGCTGAGTCTTGATCTCGAGTGCGCTGCCGCCGTGCTCCAGAAATCCGACGACGATCGGTA